>Ga0207684_10005889_pt1 | contig 11228 bp, 13 predicted proteins | sample KBSK5501metaG_FD_184342 | JGI IMG/M metagenome (GOLD analysis project Ga0207684, IMG submission 184342) | Corn, switchgrass and miscanthus rhizosphere microbial communities from Kellogg Biological Station, Michigan, USA - KBS K5-50-1 metaG... | ecosystem: Host-associated > Plants > Roots >... | reverse complement strand
AACCAGTGGAGCATGCCCTGGCGTCCATCTCTCCCAACCACTCGGTTCGGGAGCCAGTCATTGCTGCGCCCATGGCTGCCGGGCCACCAGCCCAATTTTCGGGAGAATTTTCAGGCGAAACGCCCTCAACCATCTCATATTTAGGCATGGGATCTCACCCTTGGAGCTGCGGCGACGCCTTGAGGCATATGTAAGATGAGTTCTTCGCGCCGAACTGGCGCCCAGAGCAGGAACGCCCGATGTTACCAATGCGAACTCCCAATGAGTCTATCATGCTGAACGCCACCCAGGTAGGAGCAGGCGCTCATGTGCTCGCAAGAGCCTTTCAGCATGATCCCCTCATGGTCTACATGCTACCGAGCGCACAGAAGCGCCGACGCCTCCTCCCCGATCTTTTCGGTTTCGTGGTCCGCTATTGTCTGCGCTATGGCGTCGTCTACACCACGCCTGGCCTGGAAGGTTTGGTCTGCTGTCTGCCACCAGGTCAGACCACGACCATCAGTCGGCTGGCGTGGATAAGCCTTTCAGGCGCCCCCATACAACTCGGCCTTACTGGCCTGCGGCGCTTCCTGCGCGCCTCCAAATATACTGGCCGGGCCCACAAACAGGCGGCGCTGGGAGCGCACTGGAATATCTGGGCGCTGGGCGTTGAACCAGAATGTCAGGGCCTCGGATTCGGCGGCAAGCTCGTGCAGACCGTGCTCTGGCGAGCCAGGACGCAGAGCCTGCCGTGCTACCTCGACACCCAGAACCCTCGCAACACGCCTTTCTACCAGCAGCTAGGCTTTCGCCAGGTGAGCGAGGCTATGGTCGCTGGCTCAGGCGTGCGTGTGTATGCGATGCTGTGGGAGCCAGATGGGGTCTGACTCCTCACACGCTCTTTGACCGCTTTCGCTAGCCGGCGCAGCGCGCTCTGCGTTACAGCAAGTTTCGCGCCAGTTACCTGACACACACAAGCCTGCGCGCAGTATGCTACGAGGAGGCGTGTATGATGCGCATGATACACTGCCAGGTATCCGCGTTGGATCGCGTCTGGCAGACGCAGATGAAGCATCAGTCTTGTAAGCATTGAGAGCGAGGAGCACATGGCGAGCGCCGACTATGGCAGACGGTTGAGCGAGACGCGCAGGCGTATGAATGTGGTGGGGCTGGATGGCCTGCTGGTCTCTAATCCCAGCAACCGCCGCTACCTGACCGGCTTCACCCCCAGAGATGGCGACATCACCGAAACCTCTGGCTGGGTCCTGGTGACGCCGCAGTCGCTCGGGCTGGTCGCCGGGCCATTCTTCTTCCCTGGTCTGGAACACGAGATCGCGGCGAGTGGCGCGGAGGTCCTGCTGGCCGACGGCAAGCTCTTCTCCGACCTGGTGGCTGAGCGCGCGGTGGCGGATGGGGTAAGGAGCCTCGGTTTCGAGCAGGAATGGCTCTCCTACTTTCGCTACGACCATCTGAAAAAGAAGCTCCCCGAAACAATCACCCTCACCCCGTCAGATGATCTCATCCAGCACGTGCGCGCGGTAAAGGACGCCGGGGAGATCGAGCAGTTGCGCCGCGCGGCGGATGTCGGCGACCGCGCCTTCCGCGAACTGCTGACACGTATCCGCGTCGGGATGACCGAGCGCGAGGTCGCCTCTACACTCGAGCAGATCATGAAAGATCTGGGCGCGGAGGGGCCGAGCTTCCCGACCATCGTCGGCGCGGGGCCGGGCAGCGCGCTGCCGCACTGGGAGCCAACCAACCGCGACCTGCGCGCCGGCGAGCCAATTCTCATCGACTTTGGTGTGATCGTTGACGGCTACTGCTCCGATTCGACCCGCACCTTCTGCATCGGCGCGCCGGACGCTCAGTTGGTAGAGATCTATGCCGCCGTGCGCAGCGCGCAGGACGCTACCGTCACCGCGCTACGTTCAGGCGTGCGCCGCGGGCGCGACGTGGACGCCGCCGCGCGCAAGACGCTGGAGGACGCTGGCTATGGGGACAAGTTCATCCACGGGCTGGGGCATGGCATCGGGTTGGCGGTGCATGAACTGCCGAGGATGGGGCGTCTACGCATCAACTCGCCGGAGATGGACGCCGAGCTGGCGAAGGTCGAGCAGGTCGAAGACGACGCCGTCGTCACCAACGAGCCGGGCGTGTACCTCGCGGGCTGGGGCGGTGTGCGCCTGGAAGACATGCTCCTGGTGACAAAGGATGGCGTCGAGGTCCTTACCGAGCGCAATCCGGAGCAGATTCTCTCACTGCCCGTGAGGTAGCGCGTCGCCTTGTTCAGACACCGCGTCTCCATCCGACGGTCGGCGTAGCGACATCTTCGCCAGCCGTCGGACTTGTGCTGTCCTCCGCTCTATCCGCTATAGTGTATGCGAACCGGCGCGCCTGGTATGCAAAGCTTGCGTACAGCGCGCCCTGTCGCGCGCATGCGATCCCTCTGGAGAGGATTCCTCGCGGCGTCTGCGGCATGCGCCAGCGAAACGCGCAGGCAAGGACGAAGGAGACGTCGCAATGGCCATCAAGAAGGAAAGCGACAAGGACGAACCGGACGAGACGCTCCGCTCGTTTGATACCGCGCGCCTGCGCAAGGCGGTGCGCGAGATCATCCAGGCGGTCGGCGAAGATCCCGAACGTGAGGGGCTCGTCGAGACGCCGCGTCGCGTCGCCGACATGTACGCCGAGGTCTTCTCCGGCCTGCGCCAGGATCCCGCCGATGTGCTGCGCGTGGGTTTCGAGGAAGGGCATCAGGAGCTGGTGATGGTCAAAGATATTCCCTTTTATAGCATGTGCGAGCACCACTTCCTGCCGTTCTATGGCATGGCCCACATCGGCTACATCCCTAACGGCCGTGTCGTCGGCCTCTCCAAGCTGGCGCGCGCGCTGGAGATCCTGGCGCGGCGGCCACAGCTTCAGGAGCGGCTGACCAGCCAACTCGCGGACACTATCATGTCCACGCTGGAGCCAGCCGGTGTCGCGGTCGTCATCAAAGCGCAGCATCTCTGCTACGACCGTGAGACCGAGATACTCACGACCGAAGGGTGGGTGCGTTTCGACGAATTGCCACACGGCCTTCCCGTGGCGCAGGTAGATGTCCAGACCCTGGAGATGGAGTTTGTCGAGCCGACCGCCTACGTGCGTTACCCCTATCGTGGGCCGATGCTGCGCTGGCAGAGTGACACAGTGGACCTGCTGATCACGCCGGACCACCGGGTGGTGATGCAGTCGGAGTGGTCCTTCGACGGCTCCTCCGGCCCTGCCTGGTCGGTGACGCCTGCCAGTGAGGTTCCTACACGATTCTATGTGCCACAGGCGGTCGCCTGGTCGGCGCCAGAGATCGAGTCGGTGTCGTTCGCCGGCGAAACGCTGTCCGGGGGCGATTACGCGCGTTTCATGGCCGCCTGGCTCTCGGAAGGATGCACACGGCAGGGAGGGCATCATGACGTCGTTATTAGCCAGGATATGGGTGAGTTCGCCGACATGATCTGGATGCTGCTGCAGCGCCTGCCATTTGGCTTCAGGCGCGCCACGCAGGGGTCAAAGCGACCAAGACATCTTCACTTTATCTCGCATGATCGGCGGCTGTATGAGGCGCTGGCCCCGCTCGGCAGATCAGGCGACAAGCGCGTGCCCGCTATCATCAAGAACATGAGCGCGCCTCAGATCGAGGAGTTCCTGCGCTGGTATGCTCTTGGTGACGGGCATTTTTATGCGCACGATCCGATGCGTGTGCAATATGTCTCAAAATCACACGGCATGATCGACGACATTCAGGAACTGCTGCTGCGAACCAGACGAACAGGCAGCGTCCAGACGTACGCCGATCATGGGCGCATCGAAACACGCCTCCACAAGCGCGAGAGCGGCAGGGGCTACAAGTGGTATGGCAAACTTCAGCCACACCATCGCACAACCGTTGACTTCGACGACGAGGTGTTCTGCGTCTCCGTGCCGAGTGGCGCGGTGCTCGTGCGCCGCAATGGGCGTCCAATTGTCAGTGGAAACTGTATGACAATGCGTGGAGTGCGCAAGCCGGGCAGCGACACGGTCACCAGCGCGATGCGTGGCGTCTTTCGCCGCGAGGCCGCGACGCGCGCCGAATTCATGTCGCTCATCAAGGAGTAGCCGCAGATCAAGCGCGGTTTTCTTCTCCGCAGGTGGCGTGTGGGATCCCGGTCCCACTTGCACGTGGTGGATGCAGAAATCAAGACACTTTACACGATACAGGCTGAAGTGGCGTTTTCGTCTCAATTGTCATTTGTCCGCAATATTGTCCGCAACTGGCGCAAAAAGCCCGCTCTCAATCACCTGATTGAGTACCATTCCTATGGACAACCGAGCGGTTTCACATAGCCTATAATTGCCCGCTTGGAGTGGGCGATAGGCGGAAATTGTGCGCCGCCCGCGCAGGCCGTTCCTGGGAGCGCCAGTTCATTCGCCCGCTGGTACCGCTGCGCCAGGTGGCGCTATTCCTTCGCCTATCTCGCGTTCGTCCTGCCGCGACACGCGCTCAACGGCGAGGTAGGTGACTATATCCCAGGCGTTGCGGATCCCATTGAACATGAGCAGCGCCATCACGGCGCCGATGAGAAACAGCGCCGGCTCCGGGCTGACGGGGAGCAGCGGCGCCGCGACGACAAGCGCGAGGTAGGCGACGAGCGGACTGACCCCATACCACACCCAATCTTCCAGCACCGGGGTGTAGCTTTCCAGGCGGCGCTGGCGCTGGATGACGGTAGCGGAGTAAAGCGTCCCCGCGAGACCGCAGAGCCCGAGCATCAGGGCGGGGGGAATGAGCGTCGGCCACGGCGCGCTGAGCAGGGCCGCAAGGAAGAGCGCCACACCAAAAGACACGACAGTGGGCGTGGTATACGCGGCAATCCCCCCAGTATTGACGGGCAGTCGCGTCTGCACGATGAGCGTAATCACCACGAAGATCAAGCCGATCAGCACCGCCGCGGCAGAGCCGACGATGACGTAGAAGGTCACCCACGCGATGAGCGGCGCCATGATGCCCCCTTTGCCACTCCAGCACAGTCACCCGCTTGGCTCGACACAGTATACACACGCACAAAGGCGCCCGGCCCGCATGCGCCCCGCGTACACGCCAGACTGTTCCCGCGCACGCCAACAAAACTGTTCCCTTCTAGGGTATCCTAGAGGGGGACAGTGTTTTCTTGCGCTGGTCCATGACTCACGTATCGAAGGGATGACTCCCATGCGAAGGCTCAAGCGATACACACTCCTTGCTCCCCTTGCGCTAGCCTTGCTATTCACTGCCTGCGGAGGGGGAGCCGCGTCAAGTTCGCCCACGTCTACCCCCAAGCCTGTGGTGAAGCACAGTGGCCAGACGGCGGCGCAGCTCGTAGCCGCCCTGAAGGCCAAGGGCCTTCCGATCTCCGATAGCTTCACCTACGACGAGAACACCGACCAAAACAAGCTGCTTGGGAGGCCAAATCAGTACACCGGAAAGGCTAATTTCCGGGATAGCCGGACGCAGTACAGCACGGCGACTGGCGCCGATATCAGCGTGAGCGACGGCGGGTCGGTTGAGGTGTTTGCGAACACTGCTGACGCCGGCAAGCGCTTCACGTATATCCAGGCGATCAGCTCCAGTGGCGGACTGTTCACTGAGTATGAATACTACGACAACGGTGTGGCGCTCCTGCGCGTTTCTCATGAACTCACGTCCACCCAGGCGAAGGCATACCAGGACGCCTTCCTCGCGCTGCCATAGCTGCGAGTCCGCGCGGAGGCGCTCCGGTGTCGTTCCCAGGCAATGTAGGAGAGGGAGACTGATCTCATGCGCATGGTCCGCAGGCTGGCGCTCTATGTCGGCCTCGTCGTCGTCGCACTCCTCCTGGCGGTCGCCGCGGCGCTCGTGGCGGTCGCCCTCGGCGTTGCCACTGACGCCGCACGGTGGGTCGGGCTGGGGGTATTGGTGGTGTGCCTCGTCGTGATTGTCTACTTCATGGAATTTCGGCGCCCATGAGGGGAGCTGGATCCCCGATCGTGTCCATGCCTGCCCCTGACACGCTCCAGGGGGTGTCTCTTGGGTTTCTGCTGCTTGGGAACGTAGTCAGGGGCAAGCTCCCCCTCACCGCAGGTGCAATGGCGCGGGTATCCGTAGCGCAAGTCTGCCTCGTCTTGCGCTGGCTCCGTATTCCCTTCTGGACGAGGATGCGCTATAGTGTGGACATCGTGCGAGCGTCCTGCAGCGAGCGCGACGCCGCACGCGGAGCGCGACGGTCGCGCTTGTGACGCAAAGGAGCGTACAGGCTATGGTCCTCGCAGTCGCCATCCCCGGCCTCCACGACGGCATCCTCAAGACCATCTTCATCGACACCTGGGTCTCCCTGAGTCTCTTCGGCCAGCCAGCCGGGGGGTTCAAACTCACCCTCATTGATCTGATCATCCTAGCGATTCTGGCCTTCGCGGTGAACGCCATCGCGGAATGGCTGACCGGCCATAAGATAGGCAACCTGCTCGCGGGCATGATTGTCACGATCCTGGGCACGTTACTCATTTTGGCGTTCGTGCGCCTGCCGGCGCCGCTCGACTTTGCCATTGAGGATGTCGCCGTTATCGCCGCGCTGATCGGCTCGATCATCATTGGCGTGTTCTATGTGCTGCTGCGCGCACGCGGCAGCAGGACGAGGGCATAAGCGCACGCAGGACCATGCAAGCAGCACTCTCCAGGAGTCCTCCCAGGAGGACTCCGCCGGGGCGTGGTGAGGCGAATGAATCCGCCTCACCGAACACCTAACCAAAGAGCGACCGGCCCGCATGCGCCCCGCTACGCATCGGACCGGCGTGGCGTTCTGCTCAGCACAGCCCGCGCCCTCGCTGCGGCCGGCACCCGGCGTGTGATAGATTTAGCGGGGAAGCAGCGCATTGACGTGCCTGGCAGGAAGCCAGCAGAGGCGCACTGTGTTGCAAGGAGGAGCGGCGTGACGGAGGACACGTGCACGGCGTGCAATGGATCGGGCACGGTGAGCTCCCCGATCATCTGTTCGGCATGCAAGGGCAGTGGCTCCAGCGACAACTGGGCAACGCGCCTTCCGCCGGTTGTAGGCGAGAGGATCAACATGACGCCGTGTACGTACTGTCGCGGGACGGGGTATGTGGACGTCGCACTCCCCTGTTCCGTGTGCAACGGAACCGGGCAACGCTAGAGTGCCGGGCAGAAGGCGGCCAAGAGGTCTGCGGTGATCCGCGCGCTCGGGAGGAACGAGCGGCCTACGCCATGAATGAGGAAGGTGACGTGTGGATGCGTTTTGGTTTGTCGTGTTGCTATTACTGAGCAACGCACTCACATTTTACTTGTGCCTCTTCGCGGGGAAGCAGGCGCGCTATGTCGGCATGGTCATCATGCATCCCGTTCACTTGATGCATGATGACCTCCTGTGCCCCAAGTGCCTGGGGAGTCACAATGTAGACGGCGGAACGTGCTTGTTCTGCGTTCGCTGCAATCAACTGAGCGCCCAGACAAACAGCTATTCGCCCGACGAGTACAGGTCCCATCTGGGCTACGTGCGATTGAGCTACTTCTGGCATGAATGGGACTGGCGCGAGTGGTGTCCGCAACCCGTGTCTAGGTCTGCGTCCACGCGCGTAAGGTAGTAGCGCCCTTGGCAGCGCACAAAAGCGGACGCCCGCCACGCCACCAACATGACGAGCGCCCTAACCCTCGGCGCTTCGGAGCCGCGCTCAGGGTTGTTGCGAGTCTAGCACAAAGAGACGACCGGCCCGCATGCGCCCCACGTACACGCCAGACCGTTCCCACATTCTTTAGCAAGCAGGCTTCATATGGCCTAACCTCGGCGGCGCGACGGGGGTTGCGGGCAGGAATGGTGACGCCCGCATGGGCCGTACCTAGCGCGCGTATGGAAGCTCGGCTATGAGACCGGCATACTTCGTGCAGCCTATGAGGCAACCGCGTCTGCAAGCTGAGTGAGGTAAGCGATATGGGCATCGCTGTCTAGCGGTGCGCTGCTCCAGCACTTGTTCTCTGATGGATGTGTCCCTGCGCGCATAGTGAATCGGTACGACCGAGAATCTACGCTCGGCCCCTGGGCGTTCACCCACTTTTCGGTTGCGCTTTGTGTCACCAGGGAGATTGTTGGAATGACCACCTCTTTGGAGGGTTTCCGTCCGCTTTCTGTTTGCGCAAATAGCTTGCGTACACGTGGGCCAAACAGTGAGTCCAGGGAAGTGGGCCACTCCGCTGTGACTTCTGAGTAGTCCAATATTGTTTCTGGCTCTCCGATAATTGGTGAACCATCAACTGCTGTGATCGGTTCTAGTGCATGCCGCAGTTGGCTGTAGATCAGATCAATGACAGCAGACGGTCCGGCTATGTCGAAAACGATACGTGTTGGCTCGAAATGGATAAATCTGATGGGGACAAGCTGCCCTTCAGGTGTAGCCGTTACTCCCATGTCAAAGACATACCCAGGAGGATAGGTTCCGGGAACGTCACCAAACGTGGGTAACGGTGAGCCAAGCGCCGTAGACTGGAACTGGAACATCTCCCTGACAAGTTCTGTCACTGGTTGGGCGCAGAGGGTGGTCAATCGAAGGTCATCTAGGCGGAACTCATACGCCTTGCGCGCCGCCAAAACCTTAACTTGGTTCAGCAAAGGCCAACTCCCTATCTGTTTCATCTTCGCCCTGCATGATTGTTGCTAAAGGATTACCAGTGGCGCCAGAAATGCTCACAGGTGAAGGATTACAAGTGGCGCCAGAAATGCTCACAGAAGAATTGAACAGCGGCTGCGAGGCAATCACATTCCAAGGTGACGGCACTCCCATCCTGCCTGACTCCTCAGGGTCTGCTGTGAACAGCGCGGAGTAACGTGCTCCAGGGAAGACTGACGCAGATTTCCTTGTACCTGACATGAACTTGCGCCTCTTCTCTGGCTTCATGGCCTCGCTCGACCTGTGACGCCAGGTGAGATAGGCGTCTGCGGTTCTTGGCACGCTCGGATTGGCATGGATGAATTCCAGCACATCATCCTTAGACGCTAGCAAAATAAGTGGGACCGCATCTGACGCTAGCGCAAGGTCGACATACCGACGAAGCGATATACTTCCTTCTGTATCAGCTTCCCAACGAGCAATGGCTGGCTGCTTCGTGCCGAGTCGCCTTGCAACGTCTTCTTGTGTCAATCCTGCACGGCGCCGTGCCTGAAAGAGGCAGTCAACCGATGATGAGAGGAAGCCAGCGCGGAGATATGCCTGAGTAAAGGCTGGACCAGTCTTGGGATCAGACATTGCCCGCAGGACCAGGTCGCCCACTGTCCCAGTGACCTCTTCGTCATGGTTCGTGTCCATGGCTACCTCCTTCGCAGCTTGGTTACAAGAGCTTTCGCCCGCTTAATCGCTAGGTTCACGTGTTCAGGTTCCCGATTCGCTTCTTTCTTGAAAGCGTGTATCCAATGCGCCTCATCCCTATCAGCAAAGAGTATGGCCGCGGCGCGAAATTTCCTCTTTGGCCCTACGTAGATCTGAAAAACGGTGCCGGACCCATTCACGCCCTTATATTCCTCGTAGTGGAATCGGTCAGGGATGTCGAGGTCGACCTGGTTCCAGACAATCTGAAACGCTATCAGGTCGGTAAGAATGTCCGGCGAATTACTGGGACCAAGGTCATCAACATCTTTGTCAAACCTGCGCTGCCTTTAGAACTCTACCTTGCGCCGTGCAGCCATCGAGCGGCCCTCCTGCATGATGCGGCCACTCGCTGCAACGGAGAGGTGGCGCAATGCTGAGTGTCATCTGGTTGCCTCCGCCGCGCGGCGCATGTGCGCCACGTGTCCCCTCCGGATGCGATAGGATTATAACATATAGGTTATACCACGTCTACGCATCTGTCGAAGATAATATTACCCCCTCGGTAAGAGGCGACCGCCTGGAAGGGGGAGAGCTTGGCTACGCCGGACGGTATGGAATGCTGTTGACAGCTGGTGGAGCTTCTTCAACTCAGCACCTCTCAAAACAGCCACGCATTGCCTACGGTTAGCACTTTCTAGCCACCTTGCCGAGCGCGACTTGTTGCGCTTCGGATTCCAATATCCGCGTCCACTTGGAAGCGGTGCTACGGCCAATGCCTGCGGCGGCCTCTAACGCCCGCACAGACATGCCTGGTTGCCAGACCGCCCGTACCTTCGCCTCGGCGGACTCTCTGCGGCCTGGTCCGTTTCTAACCCGGCGGCGTCTGCGCCGTGGAGAACTGGTGTTCGTAGCGACCGCTTGCCGTGGTACAGTCACTGCGCGCAACTGGCGCGGTTCGGGCGCGTCTGTGGCAGCGCCAGCAGCTGTTGGCATGGCCTGTACAGGTGTGCCTGGCCCGGTGGCGGCTGAACGTCCACTGGCCTGCCACGCGCTGCTACGATGGCCTGCCGCGCGAGTCCAGCCGCGCCGACGGCCTTCAGCGCGCGCGCCTTCTGCCGCAATGGCTCGAGCTGGAGCTCGCGCTCCAGCTGCGCGCGTTCATCTTCGAGCGGCGCCTCGACCTTCGCGCTCGTGTGCGGGCGCAGCAGTCCGCTCAAGATGACCAGCACGACGGAGAGCGCGCTGCGCTGAAGTATCCAGGACTCGCTATCCAATCCAAGACGCGCCAGTGCGTCTGACGTGGCGATACCAAGCGCCTGCTGTGTGCTGAAGACGGTCGCCGCAAGATAGGCGACACAGGCCAATACCGCGACCAGGGCGCCGTAGCCGATGGCTGCCCAGTAGCGCCTACTCCTAAGTGAGTGCGCCAGCTGAAAGCTGCTGCCGATTAGCTGTGCGTCAACGCCAACAGCCTGCGAGACCGCCCGCGCGAAGAGGAGCCACGGCGTGGCGGCCGGCAGTTTGCCATCGGTCAACAGATCAACCAAGGCGACGCCTAAGCCAAGCGTCAACAGTGGTCCTGAGGCGATGACCGCCAGGCTTTCCAGCCAGCGCAGGAAGCCGGCGATGCCGCCCAGCAGCGGCAAGTCATGATGCTGTCTCATGCGGCGTCGTCCGGCGTGTAGTCACAGCAGACGGCGCGCGCCGCCCACTCGCGTAACGGTATGCGCTTGCCGCCAGGTGTGATGCGATCAGACAGCCAGATATTCCAGAGATACAAGCCATCGGCGCGCAGTCCACCTGCCGCTGTGTAGACTTCGGCGGCGCCAGCGTCAACCAGCAGGCGCAGCAAGCCCAATGCGGCCAACGCCTCGTGCGGGGTCAGGTCCGGCACGTCTTGCGCCATG
>Ga0207684_10005888_pt1 | contig 11228 bp, 10 predicted proteins | sample KBSK5501metaG_FD_184342 | JGI IMG/M metagenome (GOLD analysis project Ga0207684, IMG submission 184342) | Corn, switchgrass and miscanthus rhizosphere microbial communities from Kellogg Biological Station, Michigan, USA - KBS K5-50-1 metaG... | ecosystem: Host-associated > Plants > Roots >... | reverse complement strand
CAGCGCCGGCGCCGTTGGCGACGACGGCAGCGGGTTGGTGCGCGTGCTACCTGCGGGCAGCGTGCCTGCCGGCGGGAGCGCTGTCGAGCTGGGCGACGCTTTGGGCGACGACTTCGCGGTCGTGCTTGGTTTCGGCTTTACGGTGGCAGTTGGCGAAGCGGTGGCCGTTGGCGAAGCCGTGGCCGTCGGCGAGGGCCGCGCGGCCTGCGCGGGAGTCGCCAGCACGCAGGCCAAGGCGAGCAGTCCGACCGCCGCCAGGGCGTGCTCGCGGCCCAACATACGAATGTAACGGCGGACACGTGTGTTCCCAGCCGGAGTACGCTAATGGCCCGTATTGCGGAAGAGTCATCATCACTATCCGCGTGCTGACTTACTGGAACTCCAAGCGGATCGTCGCCCAAATGGACCCGGATTATTGCACTAGCGCCGTATGACGGTCGGGAGGCTGATCTTCCGCAGCATCGATTTCGTTGTCACAACCAACCGCGTCAGGATCGCGATGGAGATCGTCCCTTTCGCTTAGAGCTCTTTATCGTCCCTACCTCCGCACGAATATCGCTTTCTCGAGGTATCGGACTCCCGTGTGAGTCGTGCCTGGCAAAGCCAGCAGCAGTAGGCCCAAGGGGTCAGCGACACCCTCGCCCTCAAGCGAAGCCAGGGCAAGGTGCTCCCGCCGATCAGGGTGAAGGACCTGGGGCTTTGGGTGCGATTTTCGATGAGGGAATGTGACAGCTTGCCAAACAGACCGACCGGGAGTATTCTCCGGCAGCGAGGAGGACCGGGGATGCGCCTACCGCAGTTCGCGATTTTCGCGCAGGGCATGGGTGCCCACGAGTTCATTGAGTTTGACCTCCGCCCCGGCGTGGACACGGCCCAGGCGAGCCAATCCCTCGGCCAGCTCGAGCAACCGGCGGTCTCCGCGGGTGGAGTGAACCTGGTGGTCGCATACGGCCCCGAGCTTTGGAAGCGCCTCGCGCCGGACGACGTTCCAGCTGGCCTCCGCCCATTTCGCGAGGTCATCGGGTTGGACGGGCACCGCGCGCCGGCGACCCAGCACGACATCTGGGTCTGGATCAGCGGCAGCTCCGGCGACGTGGTCTTTGAGCACAGCCGCGCGGCGACGGCCGCGATCGCGGATGTCGCGGCGATCGCGACCGAGCAAGCCTGCTTCGTTCACCGAGATAGCCGCGACCTGTTGGGGTTTATCGACGGGACGGAGAACCCTCCGTTGCTCGAGGCGGCACCCGTGGCGCTGGTGCCCGCTGGGGAGCCGGGTGCGGGAGGAAGCCATGTCCTCGTCATGCGCTGGATCCATGACCTCTCCCTGTTCGAGACGCTTCCCCAAGCGGAGCAGGAACGCGTATTCGGCCGGACCAAGATCGACAGCGTGGAGCTTGCGGACGGTGAGAAGCCGTCGACCGCCCATATCGCTCGGGTCGAGATCGAAGACCCGGATGGACAGGAGCTCGAGATCTACCGACGAAGCGTACCGTATGGCACCCTGGGCGAGCACGGCCTTTACTTCGTAGCGTTCTCGGCCGATCGTGAGCGTTACGACCGTATGCTCGCGCGCATTTTTGGCCTGGCTGACGGACAGCGGGACGGGCTGACTAACTTCACTCGCCCCGTCACTGGGGCCTTTTATTTCGCTCCGCCTCTGGCGCTTCTCGGCATGAAGGAGCTGCCTATTCCCGCGAGCGAGCGGTTCCTGCAGAAGATCCCACTTTTTGCGAAATGCACCCCCCGGCAACTAAGGTTCATCGCTTCAAGCGTCGAGTGGCGCGACTTCCCTGTCGGAGCGACGCTCTGCCGGCAGGGCGACCGTGGAGGCGAGTTCTTCGTGATCGTCGAAGGCAAGGCGGAGGCCAGCCGCGATGGTTCACTGCTCCGGACTTTGGGAACGGGCGACTTCTTCGGCGAAATCGCGCTCATCGACGGTGGCCCGAGGACGGCCACCGTTACGTCGATCTCGCCGCTGCGGTGCCTCGTCGTACAGTCTCAGCACTTCCGGGACGTGCTTGGGCAGAACGCTGACATCGCGGTACGGATCCTCGACGCAGTCACGCAACGACTGCGTTCGACGGTGGGACCAGACTCAGTCCGGGCTCGGATCGAAAGCTAGCCGCAGTTCGGTCGGCCGGGCGCGTCGATGCGGGACCGAGCCTAGACGACCTCGCTTGCCTGGGTCTGAAATCAGTGTTCTGAGCAGCGCGCCGCGCGCGCTCAGCCAGCACCATGGCCCCCTTCCGCCGGTAGAGCTCATACAAAGCTGCTCAATCCTGATATCTCCTTTCAGTGACGCGAGCGGTGTTAACTCCGGTATGTTCGTCGTCGCTGTCGAGAAGGGGCAGTAGCCATCGCGAATTGTGCAGAGGTCGATGCGGACAGCGAACTCTGGCACCATCTCCTTGGGCTCATGTCGTGCGCCGGGCCACCTAGCGTTTGCCCTCCCCTGCTGCCATCACTGAGTGAGGGCACCGCCGCGATCGAGCAGTTGACCGGGGAAAGCCAGCGGGTCGGGAGAGGGGTTCCGGCTGTCACCGGAAATCCTCCGACTACCTGGCAGCTCCGGCCTGAGGCACTTAGGCCTTGATGGGCTCGGCGATGCCGGAGGCCACGACGACTTCGTAGCCCTCGACATTGGAGATGCTGGCGCCGACCTGGCCCCTCTTTGCGCAGTCGATCGCGCGCCTCAACACTGGCTAGCGCTACCTCCTCGCTTTCATAAAGATTAATGGTCATGCCCTTGCCGCTCTTCTCGTCCAGAAGGAATAGCACGCCTTTGAAGCCGGGGAGAGACTGACCGCGCGAAAGCAACTGATCAATGACCCGCTTGTACTCCTCCTTGCTGGCATGGCCTTTCGTCGTCATCACGCTTGCGAACATTTGAGCCACCTCCTCGAATTCCAACCTAGCAGTGATGCTTCGCCGTCGTCGCCATCGAATGCGAGAGTTGCCGTCGCGAATTGTTCAGAGATTGACGGGACTAGCCAACTCTAGGATCACCTCCCTGGGCTCTGTTTCAGCGAGTGCTGACGTGTTGCCCCCGCGCGCCATGGCGATCGATTCGGAAAAGGTGGCGGCGAGTCCCCCGACCATGATGACCCGGGGCTGCGCCTGCCATGGCTACGCCTCCTGCAGAAATGATTAGTTCGACGGCATGTAACTCGTGCCCGACTGCGGGTTGGGGCCAGGTTCGGGTCGGGGCAATGGACTCGACACAACATGCGTCACAGAAGTCGAAGACCCGACCCCGCTCGCGGATGCAGCACTTGACCACACAACTGCGGCGACCGCCAACACGGCTGCAAATCCGATCGCCAATAGCTTCAATCTGATCACTGGCACCACTTTCACCTCCATCGGGGATCAATTCGCTGTCAGGCTATGTCCAGCCAGTCGCGATGACATCAGGGCAATCCCCGAACTTGCGAGAGGGCCAGCCCCTGGTCTCTCGGCTTTCCCCCAGGGCTAACCCTCTATTCCGCGTCCATTGCCGGTGCGAAGATTGGCGCGTGAGTCGGCGGGTCGGCGGCCTGACGGTGGCAGCCGCTCTGCTTAGCCTGCAGCTTGCCGGGTGTGTCGGTGGTCAGCAGGCGAATTGTGGGGTGGGCGGGGTACGGCCCCACCCCGAAATTGGAGGCCAAATCCTCTTCACCTGTTACCCGGGGCCCGGCGGCCGTCTGACCGCGCCAAGTGGAGGGCTGTTCCTGCTTGACGTCGCCACCGGCCAGGTGCGGGCGCTCACGTCAGACCGCGCCTGGAACATCTGGGCCGACTGGTCGCCCGATGGCAGCGAGGTCGCTTTTGAGAGCACGCGGGACGGCTGGTCTGACCTTTATGTAATGGACCTGTCGAATGGCGGTCGCGTCCGGCGGCTGACCAATGGCCGTGGCTTTAACGAGGAACCCAGCTGGTCGCCGGACGGGGTGTGGATTGTCTTCCAGAGCACACGTGATGGGATCACGGCGCCGCTCGGCCATGGACGCAACTACAAGGACCTCTACCTGGTGCGCTCGGATGGCACCGATCTGCGCCGCCTTACCAACCTAACCGGATACAATGGCGATCCAGCCTGGGGACCGGGAGGCCGAATCGCGTTCGGCTCTGATCGAGGTGGCAACTTCGACATTTACACCATGGCGGCCGACGGCCGGGACCAGCGCCAGCTGACCGACTTCCACGGAACCGGCGGCTTTGCCGCCTACCCTCGATGGTCGCCGGACGGTTCGCGCATCGTGTTCGATGCCGAGAGCCGGGCGTGGCCCGCCGCATCGATCTACTCCATCCCTGCCGCCGGCGGCCCACCATCCCGCTTGACCGATGGTTTCGACGCCCGGCCCGATTGGTCCCCCGACGGCCAGTGGGTGGTCTTTCTTCGCAACTGGCATGGGCACGGGGAACTGTTCGTCATCCGGCCGGATGGCAGCGACGTGACGCAGCTCACCAGTGACGGCGCCAACAAGGACGTCCCTCGGTGGCGGCCGCGCTAACCTGGCTCGCTTCCACACGACGACACGGTCCTGCCATTGCCGGTGTCTCGATCGCCCTCCTCGGGACAGGGCTCGCTGCGGCCACGGTGGTGGTTGCCTGGCTGGATCGAGACTCGCCTCCCTGGCTACCTGGTCTCTCCCTGGGCTGGACCGTCGCCGTCCAGATGGTGGTCGAAGGCCTCGGGCTGTTGACGTGGTCGATCGTTGCCGCGGTAATCGTCTGGCGACAGCCACGGAATCGGGTCAGCTGGGTGATTGCGCCGACGGCCCTGCTGGGGGCGGTACTGGTGTTCTCGGGCCATTACGCGTTCCACGGCCTCTTCGTGGCCCCAGGGTCCCTACCACTGGCAGAGACGGCCGCTCCTTTCCAGCTCCTCGGTGGTCCCGTTCTCATCGGCTTCTCTTTGCTGGCCCTCCTCTTTCCGGACGGCCACCTCAAATCGCCTCGGTGGCGCCCTCTCGTGCTCCTTAATCCAGTCGTTTATCTGGTGGACATGATCGGGCGCCTGGACAATCCGAATCCACTCAATGTGAGTGTGTTTGGCCAACTCATCGTCCCAGTTACCATGCCGCCGTCGGCCTGGCCTATTGGCGCCCTTCTCAGCTGGGCAGGCCCGTGGGTAGGTTGGGCGGAGGTCGCGCTGGGCATCGCAGGTGCGACGTACCTCCTCCTCAGGCTGTCACAGTCGTCCGGTGACGCGCGGCTGCAGCTGAAATGGTTCACGTATGCCGTCGCGATCGGCGCCATAGTTTTGCTTGCAAATCAGGCTGACTCTCCGCTCCTGCGCGGTGTTCTCGATGCCAACACGTTGCAAGCGATCTCGATCTGGGCAGGTCTCGCCCAGGTGGTGGTGATCGCGGTGCTTCTGCCGGGCGCCATCGGGATCGCCGTGCTCCGCTACCGCCTGTACGACATCGACATCGTCATCAGCCGAACGATCCTTTATGGAGGGCTTGCCGTTTTCGTCGCCGGCACCTACGGCATTGTGGTCGGCGGGATCGGCAGCCTCCTTGGCCAACGCGGGGGCATGAATCCTCTCCTCACCATCCTCGCCATCGCCGTTGCCGCCGTGCTGTTGGAGCCTGTGAGAGCGCGTCTCCAGGGACTCGCCAACATCGCGATCTACGGTCGACGCACCAGCCCATATCAAGTTCTGTCCGATTTCGCCCGCGGTATCGGACGGGCGGAACCGTCGGATGTCCTGCTCCCAAGGATGGCCCAACTGCTGCGCGACGGAACTAGTGCGGCGAATGTCGAAGTTTGGGTTCGGGTGGGCGATCGCCTCCATCGGGTGGCCTCGTCACCGCCGCAGGTCGGACTCGCCCAAACGGTCGGAGGCGTGGACGAGCTGTCGCGTCGTGGCGCAGCGATCCGCCCGGTTTTCCATGAGGGCGAGCTCCTGGGGACGCTGACGCTGATCAAGCCCCGTGGCGAAAAGATCGATGCCGCCGAGCAGCGATTGCTCGACGATCTCGCTTCTCAGGCAGGGTTGGTCTTCAGCCGATATCGCCTCGTCGAGGAACTGCGGGAGTCGCGAACCCGGATTGTTGCCGCCCAGGATCTCGAGCGCCGCCAGCTGCAGCGGAACCTCCACGACGGCGCGCAACAACGGTTTGTCAACGCCCTGCTTGCGCTGGGCCTTTCGCAGGCAGATGGCTCGGAAGGATCGCCTGACTTGTTGGAGACTGCCACCGACGAGGTGAAAGCCGGGCTGGCTGAGCTCCGGAATCTGGCTCGGGGTCTTCATCCGGCACTGCTGGGCGAATCCGGCCTGCACGACGCTCTCGTCACGCTCGCTGATCACCTCCCCATCGCCACCACCCTGCGAGCGGCTCCGGACCGGCGCTACCCCGAGCCGGTCGAGGTCACGGCGTACTACATCGTCGCCGAGGCCCTGGCAAACGCGGCGAAGCACTCGGGCGCCTCGGCGATCGACGTCAGGATCGAGGAGATCGGCGGACGGTTGCGACTTGAGATTGCTGACGACGGGGTGGGAGGAGCCGACCTGACCAGGGGATCAGGGCTCATTGGCCTTCAGGATCGCGCTTCCGCCATTGGTGGAACCCTTACGATCCAAAGTCCTCCGGGCGCCGGGACGGTCGTCAGGGCCGAGCTCCCATGCGGGTAGCCGTCGCCGACGATGCAGTGTTGTTCCGAGAGGGTCTGGCACGCCTGCTCGAGACTTCGGGATTCGACGTGGTCGGCCGCGCCGGAGATGCTGGTCAGCTTCTCGCGCTCGTCGAGACCAAGCAACCCGACATCGCCATTACCGACATCCGGATGCCTCCGAGCCATAAAACGGAGGGCCTCGAAGCCGCCGTCCAGATCCGGGAACGCCATCGCGGAGTTGCGGTGTTGCTGCTCTCGCAGTACGTCGAGACTACCCACGCCCTCAGGCTGCTGGAGCGGGGCGCTGGTCGGATCGGATACCTCTTAAAAGACCGCGTGTCGGATGTTGGCGAGTTCACTGACGCGGTTCGGCGCGTCGGGTCAGGCGGTTCGGCGATCGATCCTGAAGTGGTGGCCGAGCTAGTCTCCCGTCGCCGGCGCCGCGACCTGGTCGGCGATCTCACCGAACGAGAGCGCGATGTGTTGAAGCTCATGGCGGAAGGTCGCTCGAACTCGGCGATCGGGTCCTTATTGCATCTCAGCGAAAAAACGGTAGAGGGGCACGTGCGCAGCATCTTCATGAAGCTCGAACTTGAGCCGACCGACGAGGATCATCGGCGCGTGCTGGCCGTGCTGACATACCTGCGGGCGTGACTCGGGGAGAGTACTGCTCGCGTGCGCTACGGCCGGGGCGGTAGCGCTACAGGATCCGAAGAAACAGCCGCGTCAACGAGATGTATGAGGTCGGCGCAATTGACCGCGAGACATACTTCGCCAGCGGGGTGCCGAGGGGAGCCAGCGTGCACAGCTGCTGGCCGCCATCTTTGAGTGTATCGAGGCTGATACGATGCCTGACCGCCAGATCACGCTGGTTGTCGTTCCTCGGCCCGGCTGGAAGTCGTTCTTTGAAGGCGTGGTACTGGAGCGGGAGACGGGACTCGAACCCGCGACAGCCTGCTTGGAGGGCAGGTGCTCTACCAGCTGAGCTACTCCCGCGTCGCGCCGTATTCTAGTGCTCCCACCCCGACCCTCCCCCGCAAAGCGAGGGAGCGAGATCGATTAGGGACGGTCCTCGATCCAGGCCTCGCCTTCCGTGTAGATCTCCTTCTTCCAGATCGGCACGGTGCGCTTCAGCTCGTCGATCAGCCACTCGCCGGCATCAAACGCCTCCCCCCGATGCTGCGCCGCCACGGCGATCACCACGCTGACCTCGCCTACCTGGAGCGTGCCGGTGCGGTGGACGACCGCCACCTTTGAGACCGGCCAGCGACGGCCGGCTTCCTCCGCCAGCTGCTCGATCTGCTTTTGCGCCATCGAGCCATAGGCCTCGTAGACCAACGCGCGCACCTGCTTGCCGCGCGACTGTTCGCGAACGATCCCCTCGAACACGACAAGTGCGCCATCGCCGTCGCTGCGGACGCGGCCGGCGATCGCTGGCGGGTCGAGCGGCTCCTCGCTCAGGGCCACCAGCCGCTGGCGCTCGCCGATGGCGCCGCCACTGACCGGTGGGATCACGGCGAGTTCGTCGCCCTCCTTCAGCGGGTCATCCCAGCCGGCGTACTCGGAGTTCACGGCGCAGCGGAAGGATCGGGGCAGCGGCCCGAGGTCATAACGACTGCTCAGCTGGCTCCAAGCGTCAGCCGCGGTAGCCCCGGTCGGAAGCGCCAACTCAAGATTGGGCTTGCCAACCAGCTCGCGCGGCTTGGCGAAGAGCACGACCCGTACGTTCATGTCGAAATCATATTCCCCTGCGCTTTGGCGAACTTGGGGACGATCAGTTTCTCGACGAGCAGGTCCCCGGCAAACGTCAGACGCGCCATGGTCCGCTCTGTGCCACCGAACTGGGGACGGGTCGCCGTCCCCGGGTTGATGAAGCGAGTCCGTCCAGCCACCTCATCGCGCCAGCGGTGGGTGTGGCCATGGATGACCAGATTGAAGCCCGCCGCCCAGCGCGCCGGCCGTTTGCTCAGATCGTGCACCATTCCCAGGCGCCACCGGCCGATGGTGCCTTCGATCGTCATCGGGTAACGGGGATCGTCGGGGGCATTCCCGTTGACGACCACGAGGCGACCAAGCTCGCGGAGCCCGGCAAGGACCTCCTCGCTGCCCCAGTCGCCCGCGTGCCAGATCTCGTCCACGCCGGCGAATTCCTTCGCCACGTGGTCCAGCAGGGCCGGGACGTCGAAGTTGCCCTGCGTGTCCGCGATCAGGCCGATCTTCACCGAAACAGATCGGTCGCCGGATTCCGAAGAAGGGCACGCACGGTCCCAACGCCCGCCACCTGCGCGCCGCGGATCAGCGCCACAGGGACGCGGTCGAGCTTGCCCATCACCAGTTCCGCGGCGGACGCCAGCTCGTCGACGACCCCCAGTTCGGTCCCCTGCAACTGGTAGCCGGCCGGATCCTGATCGCCTCGATAGTCGCGCAGCGCCACGACGCCGGCCGCACCGATCGCAACATTGACCTGTCCCTCGCGCCAGGGCCTTCCGAAACTGTCGGATATCACGACCCCAACGGTGGCTCCGGTGAGCTCGCGCAGCCCCTCGCGCAGCCCGCTCGCAGACTCATCCGGATGTTCGGGGAGCAAAACCACGAGATTCTGCCCGCCGGTATTCGAGCGATCGACGCCCGCGTTGGCACAGACAAAGCCGTGCCGAGTCTCGGTGATCAGCACCCGGGGCGCCTCACGAACGATCCGCACCGACTCGTCGAGGATGACCTCGACGTGCCGCGGGTCAAAGCCGATCCGGTGTCCGATTTCGGTCGCCCTGGCCGAGGGTTGCACTTCATCCAATGAACGAACGCGCCCTTCCGCCTTTGACACGATCTTCTGAGTGACGACGACCACGTCGTTCGTCTCGAGCGAGAGGCCCAGGCGCGTCAGCCCGCCGATGATCAGCGGGGCCAGCAGGGCTCCACGAGAGATTTCGGGAAGGCCAAGGACCGGATAGATCGAGACCGGACTCAAACCCGGGGCGGTGTTGTAGCAAGAACCCGCTCCAGGACGGCGAGCTCGGTGAGCAGCTCTCGCGTCGCCGTTTGCCGATCGAGCTGCATGAAGGCGACGATGTCATCGGGGCGGTCCAGGTCATAGCGCAACCCCTCGACTTCCTTGACCTCGACGCTGCGATTCGCGCGCCGTGCCTCCGTCAGGTGGAGATTGAAGCTATCTTCTCCGAATCGCAGGGTGATGGCGTGCGGCGGCACGAGCCGCAGACCGTTGGTGCCGGTGTGTTCGCGGTCGGGCGCCAGCAGAACTTCGATTTCCGGACGATAGCGACAAAGCTCATCGAGTTCTTCCGTTGTCACCGCGGGAACGTCCGCGGGAATCGTGAGCGCCGCGGTGAAGCCGCGCTCCCATGCGGCGGCGAAGCCCTGCTGGACCGCCGCACTTTGTCCCTGGCTCACCTGATCTGTGAGCGGCTCGAAACCAAATCGTCCACCCTCCTCGAGCATCGCCGGGTCGTCCGAAATCACAAACAGACCATACCCCTGCAGCTTCGAGACGGCCCTGAAGACGTCGCGAGCCGTGGTCAGGGCGAGACGTGAGCGCTCCGCCTCGCTGAGAATCGCATCGAGGCGGTATTTCGCCCGCGAAGCCGACTTGACTGGAATGACGATCGCGAGCTTCACGCGGCCGCCGGCTGCCGTAAGAGGTCCAGGGCCGCGGCCGCGACCAGACTCGCCGAGTCGCCATCATCGAGGGTGGTGGGCCGAACCGCGATCCGGTAGCCAAGACCGGCGATGGAAGGCGCGAGGGCGGCATCGGCCGTATCCATCACGAATCCGGCGGCGATCTCACGGTAGAGGTCGGCGACGCCGAGGGCATCCGGTCGCACCCCCTGGGCGCGCATCAGCTCGACGGTTGGGCCCTTCACCGCTCGCCCGGCGATCAGTGGCGATATGGCGACGGTCCGGCTTCGGGCGGCGGCCAGGAGCGCGTGCATGCCCGGGACTCGCAGGATCGGACCGATGCTGATGCTCGGATTGCTGGGCGCGATCAGCACCAGGCGCGCCGCCGCTAGCGCCTCCGCGATGCCCGGAGCGGGCCGGGACTGGTCGAGCCCGCTCCAGTAGATCTCGTGCACCGCGGGACGGAACCGTTCGCGAACGAAATACTCCTGGAAGTGCAGGTCGCCGGCGTCGGTCTTGAGCCGCGTCTCGATTGGGGCGTCGCTCATCGGGAGGACCCGGCTCCGAACCCCGAGGCGCTCAGCCAGCTCAGCCGTGACGGCATGCAGGGGAACGCCGGAGGTCAGGCGGCCGGTCCGGTAGAGGTGGGTGGCCAGGTCACGATCGCCGAGCCGGAACCACGACGCCTCGGTGAGGCTCGCGAGCACCGCCTGCGCGTTGAAGGTGTCATCCCGAAGTCCCCAGCCCCGCGTCTCGTCGGCGAGTCCGGCCAGCCAGTAGGTCACGGTGTCGAGATCGGGTGCGATATACAACCCGTGCCACCACATGTCGTCGCCCGTATTCCCGATGACGACGATCTCGTCAGGCGGCACCACCCGGACCAGACCTCGTAAGAATCGCGCCGCGCCGACACCGCCGGCGAGGACGACAATGGGCCCCGAGCTCATTCCAGCATCATAGGTAAACGATGTCGCTTTTCCAGGCTCTCGTAT
>Ga0207684_10005887_pt1 | contig 11229 bp, 6 predicted proteins | sample KBSK5501metaG_FD_184342 | JGI IMG/M metagenome (GOLD analysis project Ga0207684, IMG submission 184342) | Corn, switchgrass and miscanthus rhizosphere microbial communities from Kellogg Biological Station, Michigan, USA - KBS K5-50-1 metaG... | ecosystem: Host-associated > Plants > Roots >... | reverse complement strand
GCTTCCGCGACCCGCAGGTCCTGGGCGACGGCGAGCATGAGCCCGCCGCCCAGGGCGTGGCCCTGCACCGCTGCGATCGTGACCTGGGGCAGCGCCGCGAAGCCGTCCATGATGCGCTGCCAGCGACCCGCCAGCGTCTCCGCCTCCGCCGGCGAGAGCATCGGCATCTCGGAGATGTCCGCGCCGGCGCAGAAGGAGCGCCCGCGCCCGGCCACCACCACCACCCGCACCTCGTCCGCGGCGGTCAGGCGCCCGAGCGCGTCCTCGAGGGCGTCGGCCATCGCGCGGCTCAGCGCGTTGCGGGCCTCCGGTCGCTCGAGGGTGAGCCGGGCCAGGACCCCGTCGCGGGTCAGGCGGGCGGCGGGCGCGCCGGTCACGACAGGAGCCGCTTGGCGATGATCTCGCGCATGATCTCGGAGGTGCCGGAGGCGATGGTCCAGAGCCGCACGTCGCGGAAGAAGCGCTCCACCCCGAACTCGCGCATGTAGCCGTAGCCGCCGTGGAGCTGGACCGCCTGGTAGGCCGCGCGGTTGGCGACCTCGGTGGCGAAGAGCTTGGCCATCGAGACCTCCGTCACGCACTCCCGCCCCTCGGTGTAGAGGCCGGCCGCGTGGTAGACGAGATGGCGGGCCGCCTCGATCTCGGTGGCCATGTCGGCCACCCGATGGCGCAGCACCTGCTTGTCGCCGAGCGGCCCGCCGAAGGCGTGGCGCTCGCGCAGGTACGCGGTCGTGTCGTCGAGCGCCTGGGCCGCGCCCGAGAGCGCGAGCACTGCGGCCATGATGCGCTCGCGCTGCAGGCCGGCGGCGAGCTGGTGGAAGCCGCGCCCCTCCTCGCCGAGCAGGTTCGCGCGCGGCACCGGACACTCCTGGAAGGACAGCTCCGCGGTGTCGGAGGCGCGCATGCCCATCTTGTCGAGCCGCCGGCTCACCGTGAAGCCGGGCGTCCCGCCCTCGACGAGGAACATCGAGATGCCGGCGTGGCGGCGGTCGGCGGTGCCCGGGCCGGTGCGCGCGGCCACGAAGTAGAGATCGCCGTACACGCCGTTGGTGATGAAGATCTTGCTCCCGGTGAGCAGGTAGCGGTTGCCGTCGCGCACCGCGCGGGTCGTGATGCCCGCCATGTCGGAGCCGGTGCCGGGCTCGGTGATGCCGAGCGCGCACACGGTCTCGCCGCGGACGATCCCGGGCAGGTAGGCGCGCTTCTGCGCCTCAGTGCCGTAGCGGGTGAGCCAGGGCGAGGACATGTCGGTGTGCACCAGCACGCTGAACGCCACCCCGCCGGAGCGGCAGCGCGCCATCTCTTCCCCCAGCACCACGCTCGAGAGGAAGTCCCCGCCGCCGCCCCCGTACTCGATCGGGAACTCGAGACCGAGCAGCCCCAGCTCGCCCAGCCGACGCCAGAACTCGCGGGGGATGCACCCGGCCTCCTCCCACGCGTCCACGTGGGGCGCGACCTCCTTCTCCACGAACGCGCGGACCGTCCGCCGCAGCATCTCGTGCTCGTCGGTGAACATCGAGCGCGGCATCGTCAGCGGGTCAGGGCACCCGCACGTAGCCTTCCATCAGGCGGCGCGCGGTCCGGTACACCGTCACGCGCTCGGCCCACGCCACCCCGTCTCGCCGTCCCACCGTCGCCGCGATCGGCAGCACCCCGGAGGGATGGCCGAGCCGCAGGTCGCCGACCCGCCCGCCCGCACACTCGCTCACCACGGTGCCGTCGATCTGCGCCGCGACGGCCAGGCACATGGCGGCGGTCAGCGCGAACGCGCGGTGGGCGTTGCCCATCGAGATGCAGCGGGCGACCACGTCGGTCTGCTCCGCGTCGTAGGCGACCCCGTCGAGCGCGGTGAAGCGGAGCGGGGGCGCCACCACCGCGAGCTTCGGGGTGGCCGCGCTGCCCGGGATGCCCATCGCCTCGGCCGCGGCCACCCGGATCGCCTCGAGCCGTGCGACGAGGGCCTTGTCGCCGTCCATCGCGGCGGGCGGCTCGGTGCCGGTCAGCCCGAGATCTTTGGCCCGCACGAAGACCATGGGATTGGTGGCGTCGACCATCGACGCCTCGACGCCCGCGATCATCTCCCGGGTCCGCCCGCTCGGCAGCAGCCGGCCGGTGCGGGAGCCGCCGGGCTCGAGGAAGTCGAGCGCGATACGGGCTCCGTGCCCGGCGACCCCGGGCAGCTCGAAGTCGCCGAGCACCGCGGCCTCGCCGTCCACCACCGGCACGCGGGCCACGATGATCTTCCGGGTGTTGGTGTTGTGGATGCGCACCGCGGTCTCGCCGTTGGCGTACGGCACGATCCGCTCGTCGATGGCGAAGGGGCCCACCGCCGAGGAGCAGTTCCCGCAGTTGCCGGTGTAGTCGACGACCGGGCGGCCGATCTCGACCTGCGCGAACGTGTAGTCGACCTGGGCGTCGGGATGGGTGGGCGCGCCGATGATGAAGGCCTTGGAGAGCGAGGAGATCCCGCCGCCCAGCCCATCGAGCTGGCGGCCGGACGGATCGGGGCTGCCGAGCGCGGCGAGGAGGATGCGGTCGCGCGCGGGACCGGCGGGCGGCAGGTCGCGATCGTGGAAGGCCAGGCAGCGGCTGGTGCCACCGCGCATGTAGACGGCTCGGACTCGAGACTGGGCCATGGGAATCCTCCTCAATCTCGAGAGGGAGATTTGGGAGAGTGAGATTTGGCGGAGGCGGTCTGGGTGAGCAGGCCGCCGGCCAGGAGCATGTCGCGCTCGCGCGGGCTCAGGATCGAGCGCATGCGAAAACGCGCGCCGGTGCGGTGGTTCACCACCGCGACCGGACCGCCCGCGGCGAGGCTCTCGCGCAGATCGGGGAGCTCGAGCACGTCGTCGCGCTCGATGCCGTCGTAGTCGGCCGGGCTCTCGAACTCGAGCGGCACGATGCCCCAGTTGATCAGGTTCGCGCGATGGATGCGGGCAAAGCTCTTGGCGAGCACCGCGCGGACCCCCAGGTGGAGCGGGGAGAGCACCGCCGCCTCGCGCGAGGAGCCCTGGCCGTAGATCTCGCCCCCCACGATGACCCCGGAGCCGGCCGCGCGGGCGCGGGCGACGAACTCGGCGTCCACGTTGCGGAAGCAGAACTCGGCGATGGCGGGCACGTTGGACCGGAACATCAGCACCGCAGTGCCGGAGGGCGAGATGTCGTCGGTCGAGACCTTGTCGCCGAGCTTGATCAGCACCGACGCGGTGAGGCGCTCCTCCACCGGCGTCCCGCGCGGCACCGGCTTGATGTTCGGGCCCTTCAGGACCTCGACCGTCGCCGCCTCGGCCTCGGGGGTGGGCGGGATCAGCCCCGCCACCGACGCGAGCAGGGACGCGGGCCAGCGCCGCTCGGGGGCGACGCCCGCCTTCCGCGGGTCCGTGATCCGGCCGGTGAGTGCGGAGGCGGCCGCGGTCAGCGGCGAGCAGAGATAGACCGCGTCGTCCTTGGTGCCGCTCCGCCCCGGGAAGTTGCGGTTGAAGGCCCGCAGGCTGCGGCCGCCCGAGGCCGGCACGTGGCCGATGCCCGCGCACGCCCCGCAGGTGGGCTCCGAGATGCTGGCGCCGGCTGCCAGCAGGGTGGCGAGCAGGCCCTCGCGCGCCATCACCTCGAGGATGCGATGGCTGCCCGGAAAGACCACGAAGGTGCACGAGGGCGCGACGCGCCGGCCCTCGAGCACGCGCGTCACCGCCTGCATGTCCTCCCACGAGGAGTTGGTGCAGGAGCCGACCATGACCTGCTCGATCGGCTCGCCCTCGACCTCGGAGACCGGGACCACCCGATCCGGCGAGCCGGGCAGGGCGACCAGCGGCTCGATCGCGTCGAGGTCCAGCTCGATGCGGTCGTCGTACTCGGCGTCCGGATCCGGCCCGAGCGGCCGCCACTCCGCCTCGCGCCCGAGGAGGCGGAAGTACTCGCGGGTCGCCTCGTCGGAGGGGAACACGCTCGTGGTGAGGGTGAGCTCGGCGCCCATGTTGCAGATGGTGGCCCGCTGCGGCAGCGAGAGCGTCGCCGCCCCGGGTCCACCGTACTCGAAGATGCGCCCGCTGCCGCCGCGCACCGTGTAGCGGCGCAGCAGCTCCATGATCACGTCCTTGGCCGACACCCACGGGCGCAGGCGGCCGGTGAGCCACACCGAGGTGACGCGCGGCATGGTCAGGAAGTAGGGCCCGCCGCCCATGGCCACCGCCACGTCCAGGCCCCCCGCGCCGATGGCGAGCATGCCGGTGGAGCCGCAGAGCGGGCTGTGGCTGTCGGTGCCGAGGAGCATCTCGCCGGGGACGCTGAACGACTCGAAGTGCACCTGGTGGCAGATGCCGTTGCCGGGCTTGGAGAACCACGCGCCATAGCGGCGCGACGCGGTCTGGAGATAGCGATGATCGTCGGAGTTGCGCGAGTCCACCTGGTAGACGTTGTGGTCGATGTAGGCGACGACGCGCGGCGGCCGAACCCGCGGGAAGCCCATGGCCTCGAATTGTAAGAAAGCCATGGTGCCGTTGGTGTCGGTGAGCAGAGCCTGGTCGACGCGCAGGCCGATCTCGTCTCCGGCCACCGCCTTCCCGGCGACCAGATGGGCGTCGATGAGCTTGCGGGTGAGACTCAGGCCCATGGGCGCGGGCCTAGCGCTTGTCGACCGCGACGAAGGCGCGGCGGGCGGGGCCCTTGTAGTCGGCGCGGGGCCGGATCAGACGGTTGTCGTCGTACTGCTCGAGGAGGTTGGCGGTCCAGCCCGCGATGCGGGAGGTGGCGATGACCGGGGTGAACAGATCCACCGGGATGCCGATCGAGTAGAAGAGCGGCGCCGAGTAGAAGTCCACGTTCGGGATCAGCCGCTTGGTCGCCTGCACCTTGGCGTGGAGCTTGACCGCCAGGTCGTACCAGAGGGCCTGGCCCGATTGCCGGCAGGCCTCCTCGGCCATGCCCTTCAGGATCGCGGCGCGGGGATCGCCCGCGGTGTAGACCCGGTGGCCGAAACCCATCAGGCGCCGCTTCTCGCCCATCGCCCGGTCGACGAAGGCGTCGACGTTATCGAGCCGGCCGACCTCGAGCAGGGTGCGCATCACCGCCTCGCCGGCCCCGCCGTGCAGCGTGCCCTTGAGCGCGCCCACCCCGCCCGCGACCGCCGAGTGCATGTCGGAGAGCGTGGCCGCGATCACGCGCGTGGTGAACGTCGAGGCGTTCAGCTCGTGCTCGGCGTAGAGGGTGAGGCACGCGTCGAAGGCCTTGGTGGTCACCGCGGTGGGCCGGGCGCCGGTGAGCATGTAGAGGAAGTTGGCCGCGAGCGAGAGTCTGGGGTCCGGCGGCACCGGCGCCTGGCCGCCGCGCACCCGGTGGTGCGCGCAGATCGCGGTGGCGAACTGGCTCGTGAGCCGCACCGTCTTGCGCAGGTTGGCCGGCCGGGAGTTGTCGGTGGCGTCGGGGTCGTGCATGCCGAGGACCGCGACCGATGCCTGCAGCACGCGCATCGGGTCCGTGTCGCTGGGCATCAGGGCGTAGGCGCGAACCAGGTCCTCCGGGATCGCGCGCACCGAGGCCAGCTCCACCTGGAAGCGGTCGAGCAGCGCCCGCGTGGGCAGCTCGCCATGCCACAGCAGGTAGGCGACCTCCTCGAAGGTGGCCTTCCGCGCGAGCTCGTCGATGTCGTATCCGCCGTAGGCCAGCCGGCCGTTCTTGCCGTCCAGGTCGCACAGGCGCGTCTCGGCGGCGACCACGCCCTCCAGACCCCGGATGAGCTGGCTGCTCTCGGTCATCGTCGACTCCCCTGGACACTCCAGATGCTCCGCGGACGGCAGACGCGGGCGAACATGACGCAATCGACGGTATACCGCGTCCCGGAAGTGCGCAAGGGCATTGGAGACGGAGCGCGGACCGAGTAGAATCGGGCGAGGTCGGCGAACCACCATGGCGCTGCCAGTCGCATCGGGCCGCTCGGGAGTCACGGCCGGTGCCGTCGGGTCCCCGCCTTCCCTGCTCGAATCACTGGGCCGCGCCTGGCCCGCCTATGTCGTTCTCGCCTGCACGCTCCTCCTGACCTTCGGGGCCTGGCGCTACTCTCTGCATACCGTCCGGGCCGACGAGCAGGAGCGCTTCGCCCGCGTGGTCGCGGCGAGCGTGGAGGCGATCGACCGGCGTTTCGACTCCTACGTGCAGATCCTCCTGGGCGTGCGCGCGCTCTTCGCGGGCAGCGGCGAGGTCGAGCGGAGCGAGTTCGGGTCCTACGTCGCGACGCTCGAGCTCGAGGGCCGCTACCAGGGGATCCGCGGCATCGGCTGGGCCCCCCGGGTGCCGGCCGCGCTGCGCGCCCGCCACGAGGCGGCCATGCGGCGTCAGGGGCTGATCGGCTACGAGATCCATCCGGCCAGCGAAGCTCCGGAGGCCTTCCCGGTCGTCTTCGCGGCGCCGTCCGCGGGCTTCTCGGACCGAGCGTTCGGCCTCGACGTGATGAGCCGGCTCGAGAACCGGGCCGCGGCCGAGCGCGCCCGCGACAGCGGAGAGCCCGCGATGGGCGAGCGGGTCCGCCTCCTCCGCGAGGAGGGCGGGGTCGGGTTCGTGATCTTCGTGCCGGTCTATCGCGGGGGTCGCGTGCCCGCCTCGGTGGAGGAGCGGCGCCGCGACCTCGAGGGCTTCGTGTCCGCCGCGTTCCGCCCCGACCTCATGCTCGAGATCCTCTTCGCGTCCCCGCTCGCGGAGCCGGTGGATCTGGAGGTCTACGACGGCGTCGACCGGCGGTCCGAGCAGCTCCTCTACGATCGCGACCGCGGCGCCGGCCCCGGCGACGTGCCGCGGGAGCTCGGCCGCTGGGTCCCGCTCACCCTGGGCGGTCACACCTGGACGCTCCACGTCGCCACGCTGCCCGCCTTTCACTCCCGTCCCGAGCGGCTCATCCCGCCCGCGGTGCTGGGCAGCGGGCTCCTCATCAGCGTGCTCGCCTTCGTGATCACCCTGCTCCAGACCCACGCCCTCCTCCGCGCGCGGCGGCTGGGGAGCGAGATCGAGGCCGCCGACCGGCGCCTGCGCCAGGCCAACGAGCGCTTCGAGCTGGCCGCCGCCGCGGTGCGGTCGGCGATCTACGACTGGAGCCTACGACACGGTACCGTGGTGTGGACCCAGGGGCTCACCGAGCTGTGCGGGTACTCCCTCGACGAGGTTGGCGCGACCCACGAGTGGTGGATCGATCGCGTCCACCCGGACGACCGGGCGCGGGTGCAGCGGCAGGTCGAGGCGGACGCGGCTGAGGGCCGGGACTTCGAGACCGAGTACCGCTTCCGCACCCGGGCCGGCGACTACCTCGAGGTGCAGGACCGCGGGCACTTCGTGCGCGACGCCAAGGGCCGCGCGGTCCGCATGGTCGGCTCCCTGATCGACATCTCCGAGCGCAAGCGGGCCGAGACGGTCCTGCGCGAGAGCGAGGCGCGGCAGCGCGCGGTCCTCGAGTCGGCGATGGACGCCTTCGTGAGTATGGACCACGAGGGGCGCGTGACCGAGTTCAACCCGGCCGCCGAGCGCCTGTTCGGCCACGCCCGCGCCGACGTCCTGGGCCGGGAGCTAGCTGAGGTGATCGTGCCGCCCGCCTACCGGGCCGCGCACCGGCGGGGGCTCGCGCGCTACCTCGCCACCGGCGAGAGCACGATCCTGGGCGGGCGCATCGAGGTGACCGCGCTGCGCGCCGACGGAACCGAAGTGGCGGTGGAGCTGACCGTCACCGCGCTGCGGGTGGGCGACCCGCCCGCCTTCAGCGCCTACATCCGCGACCTCACCGAGCCGAAGCGCGCCGCCGCCGCCCGGGCGAGCCTCGAGATGCAGCTCCAGCAGGCCCAGAAGATGGAGGCGGTCGGCCGGCTCGCGGGCGGGGTCGCCCACGACTTCAACAACATGCTCACCGTGATCAGCGGGCGGGCCCACATGCTGCTGGGCCGGCTCAAGGCGGGCGAGCCGATGCATCGCGACGTCGACCTGATCCAGAAGACGTCGCAGCGCGCGGTGGCCCTGACCAGCCAGCTCCTCGCATTCAGCCGCAAGCAGGTAGTCCAGCCCCGCGTGCTCGAGCTCGGACCGCTGGTGACCGAGATCGCCCCGATGCTCCAGCGGATGATCGGCGAGGACGTCGAGCTGGCCGTCGAGCCGGTGGAGGGCTCCGGGCGGGTGCGGGTCGATCCGAGCCAGATGCAGCAGGTGCTGATGAATCTCGCGGTCAACGCGCGCGACGCGATGCCGGGGGGCGGCCGGATCACGGTGGCCATCCGCGAGGTCGCCGTGAGCGAGACCGCCGCGGTGAGCCACGCCAACCTGCCGCCCGGCCCGTACGTGACGCTCACGGTGAGTGACGCGGGCACCGGGATGAGCGCGGAGACCGCGGCCCACATCTTCGAGCCGTTCTTCACCACCAAGGAGCAGGGGAAAGGGACGGGGCTCGGCCTCTCCACCGTGTACGGGATCGTCGAGCAGAGCCGGGGGCACATCGAGGTGGCGAGCGAGCTGGGCCGCGGCACCACCTTCACCATCTTCCTCCCGCGCGAGGAGGAGGCGGTGGCCGGCGCCCCCGTCGATACCGGCCGGCGGCTGCGCACCACCGCGCGCACCGTGCTGGTGGTGGACGACGAGCCGGAGGTGCTCGAGCTGGCCTCCGAGATCCTGCGCCGCGTCGGCTACACGGTGCTGGAGGCGACCGACGGCGCGAGCGCGCTCGAGGTCGCCGGGCGCCACGAGGGCCCGATCCACCTGCTGGTCACCGACATGGTGATGCCCGGCATGTCGGGGCGCGACCTGGCCGAGCGGCTACGCGCGCTGCGCGCGTCGCTGCGCGTGCTGTTCATCTCGGGCTACGTGCAGGACGCCTCCGCCCGCGCTGCCCTGGCCAGCGAGCGCTCCGCGTTCGTGGCCAAGCCCTTCACCCCCGAGCTCCTCACCGACCGGGTCCGCGAGCTCCTAGCCACCGCCGACGCCGAGACGTAAGCCGTTGGGCGCCCACTAGCCGCGGAGGTTGCCGTCGATGCGGACGTCCAGGAGATACGGGCCGCCGGAGGCGAGGCCTCGGCGGATGGCCGTCACCACGTCGGCCGTCTTCTCCACGATCTCGCCCGGCACGCCCTGCGCCCGGGCGAGGCCCACGTAGTCGAGGCCCGGCTTCACCAGGTCCATCGCCACGTAGTGGTTGTCCTCGGCCGAGAAGCCCTTCAGCGCCTGGGTCCGCTGCTTCAGGATGCGGTAGGACTGGTTGTTGAAGATCACGAAGACCACCGCGATCGAATCGTGCGCGGCGGACCAGAGCGACTGGATCGTGTACATCGCGCTGCCGTCGCCGACCAGCGCGACGACCGGTCGGTCGGGCTGGGCCAGCTTCACCCCGAGCGAGGCGGGCAGGCCCCAGCCGATGCCGCCGCCGCGCAGCCCGTAGAAGCCGCGGTGGTCGCGCGCGCGTAGCAGCTCGCGCACCCCGTGGCCCGAGGAGATCGACTCGTCGACGATGATCGCCTCGTCGGGCACCGCGCCGGCCACCGCCCCCACCAGCGCGAGCGGGCTGATCGGGGACCGGCTCGCCTGCGACGCCGCCTCCTGGCGCAGCGCCTCGCGACGCGCCTCCTGCGCGATTCGCAGCCGCTCCACCCGCGCGCCGACCTCCTTGGCCTGCGCCGGGCTCAGGCGCCGCCGCAACGCCTCCACCAGCTCGGGCAGCGTCGCCTTCGGATCGCCCTGGATCGCGACCTGCGCCGGGTAGTTCTTGCCGATCTCCCACGGGTCGAGATCGAGGTGGATGAGCGGCAGGCCCTCCGGCATCGGCTCCACGTCGGACGGCAGCGAGAGGGTGAAGAGGTCGCCGCCCACCGAGAACAGCAGGTCGTGTTGCATGAGGAGCTGACGGATCGGCTGGCCCAGGCGCGGGAAGGGCCCGTGGTAGAGCGGATGCGTGAACGGGAACGAGCAGGTGGACGGCACGCACTCGGTGTAGACCGGGGCGCCCAGCGTCTCGGCCAGCTCCGCCATCTCGGCCAGCGCGTCGCCGTGGGCGACCGCGTCGCCCGCGATGAGGACGGGCCGGCCCGCCTTCACGAGCAGATCGGCGGCCGCCTCGATCGCGGCGCGATCGCCGCGGATGCGCGGGGCCACCCGGGTCGGCTGCAGCAGGTCGAGCTCGCGCTCCGCGTTCAGCACGTCGACCGGTAGCGAGATGAACACCGGGCCGGTCGGATGCGCGAGCGCGGTCTTGGCCGCGCGGCGCACCGCGCGGGGCAGGTCCTCGATGCGGGTGATCTCGTGCGACCACTTCACGTAGGGGCGCGCCACCGGCGGCAGGTCCGACCAGAGGATCGGCTCGGTGAGATTCATCGCCTGGTCGTGCTGGCCCGCGGTGACGAGCAGCGGCGTGCCCGCCTCGTGGGCGTCGTAGAGCATGCCCATCGCGTTGCCGAGGCCGGGCGAGGTGTGGACGTTCACCACCCCGAGCTTCCCGCTCGCCTGCGCGTAGCCGTCGGCCATGCTGATCGCCACCGCCTCCTGCAGGGCCAGGATGTAGCGGATGCTCGGCTCGCGCACGAGACCGTCCATCAGCGGCAGCTCGGTGGTGCCCGGGTTGCCGAACATGGTGTCGACGCCTTCCTGCTTCAGGATCTGGAGAAACGCCTGCTTGCCGGAGAGAAAGGGCATGGGGAAGCCTCCTGGCGCGGGATGATAGCCCCGCTTCCTTGACTGCGCCAGACCCCGCCTGTAGGCTCGGAGCAGCATGGCGCCGGGTGCGTCACCTCCCTTCCTGCAGGCGTGTCTCCGCCGGCCCGTCCCGTTCACCCCGATCTGGCTGATGCGGCAGGCCGGCCGCTACATGCCGGAGTACCGGGCGGTGCGGGCGCGGCTCGGCTTCCTCGAGCTGTGCAAGAGCCCGGAGGCGGCCGCGGAGGTGACGCTCCAGCCGGTGGAGCGCTTGGGCGTCGACGCGGCGATCCTCTTCGCCGACATCCTGCTCGTGCTGGAGCCGCTCGGGGTGGGGCTCGAGTTCACGCGGGGCGACGGCCCGCGCATCGGCCGCCCGGTCCGTAGTAGCCAGGCGGCGCGTGCTCTTCCGCACATAGACGTCGACGACGCGCTCGGCTTCGTCTACGAGACGGTGGCGTGCGTGCGCAAGGCGCTCGCCGATCGCGTGCCGCTGATCGGCTTCGCGGGGGCGCCCTTCACCCTCGCGTCCTATCTGATCGAGGGCGGCCCCTCGCGCGAGTTCCTCCTGACCAAGGCCTTCATGCG
>Ga0207684_10005886_pt1 | contig 11229 bp, 15 predicted proteins | sample KBSK5501metaG_FD_184342 | JGI IMG/M metagenome (GOLD analysis project Ga0207684, IMG submission 184342) | Corn, switchgrass and miscanthus rhizosphere microbial communities from Kellogg Biological Station, Michigan, USA - KBS K5-50-1 metaG... | ecosystem: Host-associated > Plants > Roots >... | reverse complement strand
AAATCATCGTCGCTCTTGTCCGACTTTTGTCGCGCGCTGCATGTCGTTGGTGATCAGATGCCGAGCTTCGTTTTGAGCAGCTCGTTCACCGCCTGCGGGTTGGCCTTGCCGCCGGATGCCTTCATCACCTGACCGACGAACCAGCCGATCAGCGCCGGCTTCGTCTTCGCCTGCTCCACCTTGTCCGGATTTTTGGCGATGATGTCGTCGACCACCGTCTCGATCGCGGAGAGGTCGGTCACCTGCTTCATGCCGCGCGCCTCCACGATCGCGTGCGGATCGCCCCCCTCGTCCCAGCAGATCTCGAATAAATCCTTGGCGATCTTGCCGGAAATCGTGCCGGCCGAGATCAGGTCGAGGATCGCACCGAGTTGCCACGCCGATACCGGCGAAGCGGCGATGTCTCTACCCTCCTTGTTGAGCCGGCCCGCGAGGTCGTTGATGACCCAGTTGGTTGCGAGCTTGGCATCGCGGCCCTTCGCGACCGCCTCGAAGAAGTCGGCCGTCTGCCGTTCGGCGACGAGAACGCCGGCGTCGTAGCCGGAGAGACCGTAGTCGCGCATGAAGCGCCCCTTCTTCTCGTCCGGCAGTTCCGGGAGGTGCAGCCTGAGATCCTCGACGTAAGCGGCCGTGAGCTCGAGCGGCAAAAGATCGGGATCGGGAAAATAGCGGTAGTCGTGCGCCTCCTCCTTGTTGCGCATGGAGCGTGTCTCGCCCTTGTTGGGGTCGAACAGCCGGGTCTCCTGCTCGATGTGGCCGCCATCCTCCAGAATCTCGATCTGGCGGCGCGCCTCGTGTTCGATCGCTTGGCCGATGAAGCGGATCGAGTTGACGTTCTTGATCTCGCAGCGCGTACCGAGCGGCGCGCCCGGCTTGCGCACCGACACGTTCACGTCGGCGCGCAGGTTTCCCTTTTCCATGTCGCCGTCGCAGGTACCGAGATAGCGCACGATGGTGCGCAGCTTCGCGACATAGGCCTTGGCGTCCTCGGACGAGCGCAGATCCGGTTTCGACACGATCTCCATGAGCGCCACGCCGGCGCGGTTGAGGTCGACGAAGGACATGCTGGAATGCCGGTCGTGCAGCGATTTTCCGGCGTCTTGTTCGAGATGCAGCCGCTCGATCCCGACGGTCACGGTCTCGCCGTCGGGCAAATCGACGATGACCTCGCCCTCGCCCACGAGTGGCGACTTGTATTGGCTGATTTGATAACCCGGCGGCAGATCGGGGTAGAAATAGTTCTTGCGGTCGAACACCGATTTCAGATTGATCCGCGCCTTGAGCCCAAGGCCGGTGCGGACCGCCTGCTTGATGCACTCCTCGTTGATCACCGGCAGCATGCCGGGCATCGCCGCGTCGACCAGCGACACGTGGGAATTGGGCTCGCCGCCGAACGCGGTCGACGCGCCGGAAAAGAGTTTCGAGCGCGAGGTCACCTGGGCATGGACCTCCATGCCGATGACCACCTCCCAATCGCCGCTGGTGCTTTTGATGAGTTTCGACTTCATCGGCGAGCTTCCCATCCACGCATCGCCGCGGACGCCGCGCCCGCGACATTTGCCCGCATGATCCGTGTCAGGCACCCCTTCCGGCTTTAGTTAAACGCTCCAACCATGCGCCACAAGTCTGCCGCAGTTCCGCATGCGCCCATCCCCGCAGGAACCTCGATCCGGCGCGGGCGTTGGCCTAGTCGGAACGATCGGAGTTGATGATGAGCGACAACAGGGCACGGAATGGGACGCTTGGCGCCATATTAGGCGCAGTGATCGCGGTCGCCCTCGCAATATTCCTGCTCAGCGGCGGGGAACACGTGGGCAAAAAGACAGTCAATAGCGACGCTGACTTGCCCCCGATCGCGGAGGGCAAAGGCAAATAAGCTAAAGCCCGCCCGCAGCCTCCCCGAGGATGCGACGTATCGCGTGGCCGACCCCATCGCGTGGCCCACGCGCGGCGGTTGTTCAAGCGCCCACCCGGCAGTAGCCTCTCCTGAACAAACTGATGATGCGCGCATGAGCGTGCGCCTTCGCGCCGCAAGGGGCGCGAGGGAGAGGGAGTTCGAACCATGCTCAGCCGCCGCGGCTTCGCCGCGCTGCTTGCCACCATGTCGATGTCCGGCGAGTTCGATCATTCGACCGCCGAGCGCGAAGCGAAGATCAAAGTCGTCGAGTGAAATCGCCCGCGACAACAATCATCATCGATCGCCGCCGCCTCCTCCCCCTGATCGCAGCGGCGCCCGTCCTCGCATTCGACCGCACCGCCGCCGCCCAGGCGCCTTCGCCACCGGGCTGGCCCAGCCGCGTCGTGAAACTCGTCGTGCCGTTCACGCCCGGTGGCGGCATCGACGGGATCGGCCGCATCCTCGGCGCACGGCTCTCCGAAATGTGGGGCCAGCAGGTGGTGATCGAGAACAAGCCGGGCGCGGGCGGCAACATCGCCTCGGAATTCGTCGCCCGCTCTACCCCTGACGGCTACACCATGTACATCAGCGCAGCCGGACTCGCGGTCAATCGCTACCTTTTTGCCTCGATTAATTACGACCCGCTTGCCGATTTCGCTCCGGTGACGCTGATCTGTCTCTTCCCCAACATCTTGGTGGTGCCGAGTTCGTCACAGGTACATTCCGTCGGTGATCTCCTCGCGTTGGCCAGGACGAACCCGGGCAAGGTCACCTTTGCCTCGCCAGGACACGGCAGTTCACCGCATATGAGCGGCGAGCTGTTCAAATATCTCGCCAAAGTCGACCTGACCCATGTGCCGTACCGCGGGGCAGCGCCGGCCTTCACCGACGTGATCGCGGGCCGCGTCGACTGCACGTTCGCGGTCATGGCCTCGGGTCTTCCGCTGGTGCGATCCGGACAGTTGCGCGCGCTCGGCGTGACCACTGCCGCGCGGGTGGCCGCGGCGCCGGAGGTTCCAACCATCGCCGAGGCCGGCGTGCCCGGTTACGACACCTCGTCATGGTTCGCGTTCTTCGTGCCGGCCAAGACGCCAGCCGAAATCATCTCCAAGATGCACGCCGACACCGTCGCCGCGCTTGCCGAGCCCCAGATCAGAGCCAAGCTCGATGCGCTCGGCGTCGTGGTGGTGGGCTCCACGCCCGAACAACTCGGGATCCATCTTCAGGCCGAGATGGAGAGGTGGGCGCCCGTCATCAAGGCGGCCAACATCAAGGTGAGCGAATGATCACTTGCCGCCCGCGGGTTCACCGCGACGAGGGCAGCCCGACGGCGCGCGGCTGGTAAGATGACTTCAACACGCGGCAAGGGAGGAGGGCCATGACGAGAGAACCGATTGTCACCACGACGCTCGGCACCGCAAGCTTTTTGCTATTCGCGGGTGCGCTCCACGCCGCCGAGATCAGGGTTCTCTCCACACAGGCCACCGAACAGGCCTATCGCGAGTTAGTGCCGCAATTCGAAAAGGCGTCCGGGCACAAGGTCACGACGGTGTTCACGGGAACGCTGGATGCCAACAAGCGCTTGGCGGCCGGCGAAACCTACGACTTGTTGATCATGTCCGCCCCCTCGATCGAGGAACACATCAAGACCGGCAAGGTGCTGGCCGGTAGCCGCGTCGATCTCGCGAAATCGGGCGTGGGCGTGGGCGTGAAAGCGGGCGCACCGAAGCCCGACATCAGCACGACCGAAGCGCTGAAGAGAACCCTGTCGGCGGCCAAATCGATCGGCTATTCCACCGGACCGAGCGGGATCTATATGATCGGCGTGTTCCAGCGCATGGGCATCGCCGACGAGATCAAGCACAAGCTCAAGCAAACGCCGACCGGGGTTTTCGTCGGCAGCATCATCGCCAACGGGGAGGCCGAGATCGGCTTCCAGCAGGTGAGCGAGCTCTCACACTTCGCCGGCGTCGATTACGTCGGCCCGCTGCCGGCGGAGATCCAGCAGTTCACCATCTTTTCCAGCGGCATCATTGCCGGGGCAAAGGAAGCGGATGCCGCCAAAGCGCTCGTCAACTTCATCACGGCGCCGGCAGCGGCCGCTGCCTTCAAGAGGATTGGGATGGAGCCGGGCTGATGCAGGCCCACTCGCGTGTCGGACCGCGCAAGCTCGGTTACGTGAACGGCTCAGCGCTTTCCTTGCAATAGAATTTCCACGATCGCGTCCCATTCGGCGGTCAACGGCGCGGTCGCGACCGGACGTTGCGCCTGCCGGTACCAATAGCGCGCATTGCCGAGATCGTCCTCCACGCGGTGCAGATAGGCATGGACCCAGGCACAATCCTTGCCGCTCTCAGCCATGACGAGGGTGTGCGCCTTCTCCCACTCGTCCTTGCCCGCCCACCATAGCGCGGCCAGCGCCGGTGCGAGGCCTGAGGGCGGCTTTGCCTTGGCGAGGGAACGTTTGAATTCCGACAAATTCATCGTGAAACCCTCGGCAATCAGACTACCACCATCGCTCAGGCGAAAACCGCCCCGCCGCCTGCTCGACCACGTGAGCGAGCGAGAACAGCGTCTCCTCGTCGAATGGACGTCCGACGAGTTGGAGCCCGAGCGGCAAGCCGTCCGCCGACAAGCCGCCCGGCACGGCAATTCCGGGCAAGCCCGCCATGTTCACCGTCACCGTGAACACGTCGTTGAGGTACATCTCGATCGGATCGGCGCTGCCCTTCTCGCCGACGCCGAAGGCGGCCGATGGCGTCGCAGGCGCCAGGATCGCATCCACGCCTTCGGCAAAGACCTGCTCGAAATCGCGCTTGATCAGCGTGCGTACCTTTTGTGCGCGCAAGTAATAGGCGTCGTAATAGCCGGCCGAAAGCACGTAGGTGCCGATCATGATGCGCCGGCGCACCTCCTTGCCGAAACCGCGCGCGCGCGTGTTCTGATACATGTCCGCGATGTCGCGCCCACCGACGCGCAGACCGTAGCGCACGCCGTCGTAGCGCGCGAGATTGGATGAGGCTTCCGCCGGCGCCACGATGTAGTAAGCCGGCAACGCGTATTTGGTGTGCGGCAGCGACACCGCGACGATCTCGGCGCCGGCGGCTTTGAGCCATTGCGCCCCCTGCTCCCACAGCTTGTCGATCTCGCCTGTCATGCCCTCGACGCGGTACTCCTTGGGAATGCCGATCCTCATTCCCTTGATCGATTTTCCGATCGCTGCCTCGTAGTTCGGAACCGGACGATCGACCGACGTCGTGTCTTTGGGATCGTGCCCCGCCATCGAGGTGAGCAGGATGGCCGCATCGCGCACCGTACGCGCGAGCGGCCCGGCCTGGTCGAGTGACGACGCATACGCCACGATGCCCCAGCGCGAGCAGCGGCCATAGGTCGGCTTGATGCCGACGATGCCGGTGAAGGCGGCGGGTTGGCGGATGGAGCCGCCGGTGTCCGTGCCCGTCGCGCCGAGGCACAGGCCCGCGGCCACGGCCGCGGCCGAACCGCCCGAGGAACCGCCCGGCACGAGCGGCGTATTCGCGCCCTTTCGTCGCCACGGCGAGATCGTCGGTCCGAACACCGAGGTCTCGTTCGATGATCCCATGGCGAACTCGTCGTTGTTGAGCTTGCCGAGCATCACCGCGCCGTCGCGCCAGAGCTTGGCGGTGACGGTGGACTCGTAGGTCGGCTGGAATCCGTCGAGGATGTGCGAGCCCGCCGTGGTGCGCACGTCCTCGGTGGCGAACATGTCCTTGACGCCGAGCGCGAGACCTTCGAGCGGCCGCGCGTCGCCCGCCTTGAGGCGCGCATCCGCCGCCTGCGCCATCGCACGCGCGCGGTCCGGAGTCTCCAACACATAGGCGTTGAGCGCACGCGCCTGCTCCATGGCGGCAAGGTGCGCGTCGGCGAGTTCGGCGGCGGAGAATTCTCGCCCCCGAAGGCGGTCACGCGCGTCCGCGAGCGTCAGAGATGTGAGATCGCTCATTCGTCCGGACTGTCGCAAGCAAACGTGTTGACGGCGCTGGCCGGACGCTTTGGGAGTTTCCGTTTGCGGCCGCTCGCCGCCGGCTTCGGCAGCGGCAGGCCGAGCGCCTGCAAATCGGCCACCGTGAGGCCCGGCGGAATTTCGCCGCGCGCAAGGAAATCCGCACACCACAGGCGGAAGAAATACTCCTGTTGTTCACAGGCGAGGCACATCGGGGTGTTTACTGGTCCTGTTTCGTGGCCGGACGTGCTTCGGCCAATGCTTTGCTCAGCCTCTCGACATCCTCGGGTCTCGCTGCGCTCGCCCGAGGATGATGGAAGAGGATGGTGGAATAAGCCGCGAGCGGCTTATTCCACCACCTTGGGCACCACAAAGAAACCGTCCTGCGCCGCCGGCGCATTCTTGAGGATGTCGTCGGGGATGCCACCATCGGTGACCTCGTCCGGGCGTTTCTTCATCGCCATCGGGATCACCGAGGTCATCGGTTCGACGCCCTCGACGTCGACTTCCGACAACTGTTCCACGAAGGCGAGGATGGCGTTGAGCTCCCGCCGCAGGTGCTCGACCTCATCCTCGGCGACCGCGATGCGCGCAAGATGCGCGATACGGCGGACGGTGGCGGCGTCGACGGACATGGGGCGCTCCTGAACCGGACCAAACCCAGCGAGCCTATAGCAGAGCGGCTTTTACCACGGCAACCTGCGGTGAGAGCGCTATTGCGCGGCTTCCCGCAAGGGTCGATATAACCGGGATGGATGCCCCAAACCCTTCCGCCACGCCCACCTTCGCCAGTCGCACGCCGCTCCATATCGGGGCGATCGGGCTTAAGGTGCGCGACCTCGACCGGGTCACCAGCTTCTACCGCGACGTGCTCGGGCTCGCGGTCCTCGATCGCGCCAAGGACGCCAGCGCGCTCGGCGCCGGCGGCGTGCGGTTCGTTTACCTCGAGCACGGGCCCAAGGCCGAGCCCGACGACCCGCGCAGCGCGGGACTCTATCACACCGCATTCCTGATGCCGACGCGTAGCGATCTCGCGCGCTGGATCCTGCACGTGGCGCGCCACAAGGTCCCGCTCACGGGCGCTTCCGACCACGCGGTGAGCGAGGCGTTCTACCTCGACGATCCCGAAGGCAACGGCGTCGAGGTCTATTGCGACCGGCCGGCGGAGACTTGGGAATGGACCGGCCGTGATTTGAAGATCACCACCGACCCGCTCGACGTCGAGAGCATCCTGCAAGAAGTTGCCCCCGCCGCGACCTATCCGGCTGCTCCCGATGGGTTGCGCATCGGCCACGTGCATCTGCGCGTGGGCGACGTCGCGCGCGCCGAGGCATTCTATCGCGACGCGCTCGGGCTCGATGTGACCCGGCGGCGACAGGGCGCGACCTTCATGTCATCGGGACGCTACCACCACCACATCGCCGCCAATGTCTGGCACAGCGCCGGCGCCGGCCGGCGCGACGAGCAGCGCGCAGGGCTGTCCTGGGTTTCGCTCGAGGCCGCCGATGCCTCCGCCTTCGAGACGGCGAAGGCGAGGCTGACGCAGGCCGGGGAGAAACTCGCGGTCACGCCCACGGGCATCGCGACCGCCGACCCCTGGGGGACGCGCCTGCGCATCACGCGCGCGTAATCCTTTCACGTCTTCGATGTCGCGAGCGCGCGCATCCGCTCGAGCGCCTCGGCGGCGAGCGCCTTGGTCAATTGACCGGCTGGCATGTCGCGGCCGAGCGATGCCGCTTGCCCGGCCCACATCGGCGAGAAGTCGCCCGACCCCTGCGCCTCGGCCTTGGCGCGCAGCGGCGCGAGCGCGCCGGCGGCCAGCGGAAATTCTGGCGCCACCTCGGATATCGGGCCGACCTCGCGCATCAGGCGATTGATGATGCCGCGCGCCGGGCGGCCGGTCATGAGATTGGTCAATGCCGTGCCGTCGTCGCGGGCGGATTTGAGCGCGGCGCGATGCGGAGCCGAGATCTTCGCCTCCGGACACCACAGATACGCCGTGCCGATCTGCACGCCCGCGGCACCGAGCGCGAAGGCAGCCGCGATGCCGCGGGCATCGGTGACGGCGCCCGCGGCGATGACCGGCACCTTGACCGCATCGACGACTTGCGGAACGAGCGCAAACGTGCCGGCCTGGGTGGCGATGTCATCGCTCAAGAAGATGCCGCGATGGCCGCCGGCCTCGTTGCCCTGCGCGATCACGACGTCGACGCCGCGCGCTTCAAGCCAGCGCGCCTCGGCCGCGGTGGTCGCCGAACTCATCACCAGGAAATGTCCCGCCTTGAGCCTCTGCAGCAGCCCCGCCTCCGGCAGCCCGAAATGGAAGCTCACGACCTCGGGCTTCGTCTCCTCGACGACATCGCACATGATGGAATTGAACGCAGTGCGATTGCTCGAGGGGACCGGCGCGGCGGGATCAATCGCGAGCTCGCGGTAATACGGCGCCAGTCGCTCTCGCCAGCGTGCCTCGCGGGCGTTGTTGAGCACCGGCGGCGTGTGGCAGAAGAAATTGAGATTGACGGGCTTCTTCGTGCGGGCGCGGATCTTCGCCATCTGCTCGCGGACCTGATCGGAATTGAGCATCGCGCATGGGAGCGATGCGAGCGCGCCCGCCTCCGCCGCGGCCACTGCGAGCTCCCAATCCATGGCGCCGGCAACCGGCGCCTGCACGATCGGAAGCTCGATGTTGAACAGCTCGAGCAGACGACGGTCCGGCCACATATCCGCACAATTCTCCGTGATCTCGTGACCTATTTAATCACACTACCGCTTGCGTCACATGGCCGTCGTTTGCATCGCGGTCATGCGCACGACATGATGGTGTGGCCAACTCCGCGCGGGAGCGGTCATGGAACATCTCATCTTCGTGTGCCCGGCCACCGGACGCGAGATCGACAGCGGCGTCGGGAGCGAGATCGGCACTCTTCTGCGCATCCGCCAACAGAACATGCGCGCCCTTTGCCCGGCGTGCGGCGCATGGCACACATGGCCGGTGCGCGACGCCTTCCTGGCGAAAGCCGCCCGCCATCCCCTCGGCACCGATTCTCACATCGCCTGACTCATGCCGCGGATGCGCCGCGCCATGGCGCCCATGATGTAGAGCGCGAAGTTCGGCACCTCGTCGACCATGAAGCGGAATTTGCGTTGATCGATCAGGGAGAGTTCGCAGGCCTCCTTGACGCGAGCGGTCGAGCTTCTCGGCGCGCCGTCGACCACCGACATGAATCCGATTGCTTCGTTCGGCCCGCAGATCTCGATCACCTTGTCCCCAATCATCATCTCGATCACGCCGGACTGCACGATGTACATGCAGGAGCCCGGATCGCCCTTGTTGAAGACGACGCTTCCGGCGCCGAACGTCACGTTCGCGCCGGCCCGTTGGGCAAACATTCGCATGTCGATTTCATTGCCGTTCATTTCCGCCTCGCCAGTCCAAGCCGTGCATCGATGGCAGCGACTTTATGCCAAAAGTTCGCAGCCGCGTGCTAGCTTTACCTCGCCCAGGGGCGGGATGATCCCTGGCCGCGCATTGGCACGAGGCCGGCCCGGGACGCCGGAGCCGATCACTGCGGAGGGACGATCATGGCTACCGTCACAACTATCGAGAAGCGACAACTCGACGGCTCCTTGCCGGCGCCGGGGGCCCGCATCGGCATGATCATTCCATCGGTCAACAGCATGACCGAGCCGCAGTTCAACCATTTCGCACCGCCCGGTCTCGGCGTACATGTCGCGCGCGCCCGCGTTGCGGGGGAGTGGAAGCGGCCGCTTGCGGCCATGGCCGACGAGATCGCTACGTCGGCGAAGCTGCTCGCGGACGTGGCGCCCGATCTCATCGTCTTTCACTGCACCGATACGTCGATGACGCAGGGCCCGCGGGGCGAGGGTGACATTCTCAAGATCGTGCAGGACGCAACTGGCGTCGAGGCGGTGGCAACGAGCCGGCTCGTGCTGGAGGCATTGCAGGCCCTCGGGCTGCGCAAGCTCGTCCTGCTCAGCCCCTACAAGAGCAACCAAGCCGTGATCGACTATCTCGGCGCGACCGGCTTTACCGTGGTTCATGACGTGGCGCTTGCGCTCAAGCCGCTCGAATTCGCAACAGTCACGCCGCAGGAATGGGCGGAGCTCGCGCGCAAGCATGACCGGGCGGAGGCCGACGGCATTTTCTTAAGCTGCACCAATACGACGCAGATCGAAGCGATCGCGGATATCGAGCAGACGCTCGGCAAGCCCGTCGTCAACAGCAACCAGGCGGTGCTTTGGGGCTGCGTCAAGCGACTCAAGTCGGCGCTTGCTCCGCTGCCCCCGATGCCGTCGCTTGGACGGCTGATGCGGCACATGGATGCGTGAGAACGAGCGGCGAAGGACCGAACACATGAAACTGCAGGTTGGACGTCTCGCCTGCGCGACGGCATTTCTCATGCTTCTTGTTCCGGTCGCGTCGGCGCAACCCTATCCGACGCGGCAGATCACGCTCGTCGTCCCCTTCGCGCCCGGCGGGCCGGCTGATTTTCTCGGCCGCCTCGTGGGCCAGAAGATGAGCGAAGATTTGGGCCAGCAAATCGTCGTCGACAATCGGCCGGGAGCAAACACCATCATCGGCGCCCAGGCGGTCGCCAAGGCCAGCCCCGACGGCTACACGCTGCTGATGGCCATCGACGGCACGCTGGTCATGAACCCGTTTCTTTACAGCAAGCTTGCCTACGATCCGTTCAAGGATTTCGTGCCGATCTCGCTGATCGCGCTCGTGCCCTCGGCGGTGGTCGGGAACATCAACATCCCGGTCAACTCGATCAAGCAACTGGTCGAGCAGGAAAAGGTGAAGCCCGGGACCTTCCAGATCGGGATCAGCACGCCGACGTCGCAGGTCAATGTCGGGCTCCTGAACATGATGGCCGGGACCAATTTCACCATGGTGCCGTATCGAGGCGGGACGACCCAAATCACCGGCATCCTCGCCGGCGACATTGCGCTCGGCATGGAGAGCATCAACGTATCGCTGCCGCTTTGGCGCGACGGGAAGGTCAAGATCCTCGGCCTGGTGAGCGCGCAGCGCCTGTCGTTCGCCCCGGACATTCCAACCATCGCCGAGACCTATCCCGGATACGATCTCGGCATCTGGCAGAGCATCGTCGCGCCCGCGGGCACGCCGCGCGATGTCGTCACCAAGCTGCACGGATCGATTAAGAAGGTGCTGGCGCTGCCCGACGTCCGCGAAAAGCTGCTCAACGCCGGCATCGAGCCCGCCGGCAGCAATACGCCGGAGGAGTTCGCAGCCTTCATCCGCTCCCAGGCCGACACGCGGGCCAAGGTCATCCAGGCGGTCGGAATGAAGCTCGACTGATGATGG
>Ga0207684_10005885_pt1 | contig 11229 bp, 11 predicted proteins | sample KBSK5501metaG_FD_184342 | JGI IMG/M metagenome (GOLD analysis project Ga0207684, IMG submission 184342) | Corn, switchgrass and miscanthus rhizosphere microbial communities from Kellogg Biological Station, Michigan, USA - KBS K5-50-1 metaG... | ecosystem: Host-associated > Plants > Roots >... | reverse complement strand
CTGCGGCTCCACTGCACCGGCACTTTCCTGGATCCGGACTGGCAGGTGAATGGTCGATGAACTGTAGGTCCTGCGAGCAGCGAAGCTGCGGAGCCAAAATAGCCTAGCGTGAAGTACAGCGACCCCCAAGGTAGACGCCACCATGACTTACGCACTGAAAGGTGCGGTTCACCAAGGACGGTTCAGGTTTCAAGTCGCCGCGGATTGAAGTGCACCTTAGCGCCCGCCATACTCGTCGTGGCGTCGCCACCAGACGCCCTCCTCCTCGTTGCGCCCCTTGGGGGCACGATCGAGCCACTGGTACATACCCCAGAGGCCGTCCAGTCCGCGCGCATAGGTAGAATAGGTATGATAGACAACGCCGTCCTCGAGCACGAACGCGCTCATGCCCGGCCTCTGGCGCGAGTAGGTGGCGGCGTCGGTTCCGGTCATAGCCGCGTTCTGGGCGACCGGCTCCGGGACCGTTGTCGCGTCTAACGGGTGACTGCCGCGCTGGTAGTTGTATTCGACGCCGCCCTCGCGCTGTTGCTCTTCGGTGATCGAGACGCTGAAGTCGAAGTTGAATTCGCTGCCGCGGGAGGACGCCCAGGGAAACGTCCAGCCCATCCGCCGCTTGTACGCCTGCAGCTTCGCCAGCGGCGCCAGCGACACCGCCCACAGCATCACGTCATGGTTGGCCAAGTGGACGGCGAAGCCGTTGAACCCGTCCGCGATTGTCGAACATGTCGCGCACCCTCCCGTGTAGTCGGGTCCGAACATGAAATGGTAGACAAGAAGCTGCGAGCGCCCTTTGAACAGGTCTGCCAACGAGGCACTCCCTTCATCAGTCTCGATCGGTAATCCTTGTCGACGCGGACCCACGGCAGTTCCTGCCGTCGCCGGGCCAGTTCGTCGCTGCGCCGCGTTAGCTCCTTCTCCGCCTCAAGTAGCTCGAGCCGCGCTGCCAGCCATTCTTCGCGTGTCCCGGTTATGTGCTTTGTCATCGTTCTTCGCTCTTTTTGGTGTGCTTCGTTTTTCGTTGAGTTCTCAAGACCAATAGACTAGTACCGGCCATTGAAAGGGGAGAGTGACAAGTATGGCGGGATTCCCTTCCTGGCTTCTTCATTGTTCTGGTCCGACGACCATAAGTTCTAGCGGCGCGTCGATGCGTGCGATGCTTGTGATTTGACAGGCGTTGCTTGGACGTACGCAGCAAACTGGCACTCAAGCGCCTTGACGGCACTGCTGCGCCAGCCTTCTGCAATTGTTCCCGACATCGGATCGGGGAAGATCTCCTCGTCTCCTCTCTCCACTCCGTCGAGAATTGCCCGCGCAGTAGACTCCGCAGAAGCCTTCGGAATATCCAGATCTCGCGTCATGTCGGTGTCTATGGGGCCGGGCAGGACAATATGGACGCTCACGCCGCGTCCAGCCAGAAGAGCGCGCAACGATTGCGAGAGGGAGAACGCGGCAGCCTTTGAGATCGAGTAGAGGGAGTCGAACGGCACGGCCGCCAGCGACGCCAAAGACAGAACGTTGACGATGGCGCTTCGGGAGCGAGCCAGTATCGGCAGGAAAGCCTGGGTCACGTCATATGTGCCAAAGAGATTGACTGCGAGGAGCCGTTCGAGCGCGGCGCGATCGCTCAAGTCGTTTTGGAACGAAATACCGGCGTTGTTGATGAGGATATCGAGAGCGTCGACTTTCCCGGCGGCCGCACGAATCTGCGCGGAACTGGTCACGTCCAGTGTCAGCGGCGTGACGCGCTTATCGGCGTGGGCAAAGGACTGGCGCGCGCCGGCATAGACCCGTTTCGCGTCTCTCTTCAAAACCTCCTCAACCAGCGCTTTTCCGAGGCCGCGATTGGCTCCAGTCACCATAATTGTTGAATCTGCGATCTTCATTGTCATCTCCTAATGCTTGTCGTTGGACACCGTGCATGAGAGTTGCGTCTTACGTTTGAGCCACGACCACTCTTCGCGTGTCCCGGTTATGTGCTTCGTCATTGTTATTCGTTCCTTTTGCTGTGCTTCGTCGTTCGTTGAGTTCTTAATACCAGATGCTGGTTTTCGGTCATAAGATAGGCTAGTACCGGCCATTGAAAGGTGGGAGTGACAAGTATGACGGGATTCAGATGGACTTGCTAATCAGGGAAGCGGCACGTGCGCTCGCAGCTGGCGATTCCCTCGGCGCACTGAACCGGGTCGCCCTGCGCGACGACGCGCCAGCGCTCGCGCTTCGAGGTATTGCGATGGCGCGGCTCGGCGATCTGGTTCGAGCGAAGGCCCTCCTGCAAAGAGCGGCGCGTGCTTTCGGCCCGAAAGAGGCTGTAGCCCGCGCGCGGTGCGTTGTTGCCGAGGCTGAGATCGCACTCGTCTCGCGCGACCTGAACTGGCCTGCGAAGGCGCTCGATGCGGCACGAGCGACACTCGAAGAGTACGGCGATCGGGTGAACGCCGCGCATGCGAGGTATCTTGAGGTACGGCGTCTCCTCTTAATCGGGCGCCTTAGTGAGGCCGAGCGTTCACTCGCAGAGCTCGACCCCGCGCCTTTCCCGCCTGCGTCGAGAGCCGCCCACGAGTTGGTGGTTGCCGGGATCGCAATGCGGCGTCTCCAGGCGAAAATTGCACGCGCTGCGCTCGCTCGGGCAGAGCGGGCCGCGCGCTACGCGGCCATCCCTGCACTGACGGCCGAGGTCGAAAGTGCATCTCTCGTCCTGAATAAGCCCGTGGCGCGCCTGATTGCACGTGGCGAGGAGCGCCCCCTCTTGCTGGACGAGGTTGAAGCGTTACTTGCCTCTAGGGCCCTCGTCGTCGACGGCTGCCGTCATGTCGTGCGTAGCGGACGCATCTTGGTCTCGCTAACAAGGCGTCCGGTGTTGTTTGCCCTCGCACGCGCGCTAGGCGAAGCATGGCCCGGAGATGTACCGAGAGGCATGCTCCTCGCTCGCGTTTTCGGAGCGAGGTTCGCCGATGAATCGCATCGTGCGCGGTTGCGCGTCGAAATCGCGCGGCTTCGTAGAGTGCTTCGGACACTGGGCGGCGTGAGAGCGACGAAACGAGGGTTTGCGCTGGCGCCGCACGGCGTGCGCGAAGTCGTCGTGCTGGCGCCGCCCGTCGAAGAGGAGCATTCAGCCGTGCTCGCCTTCCTGGCAGACGGTGAGTCGTGGTCGAGCTCGGCACTGGCGCTTGCGCTCAGGGCCAGCCAGCGCACGGTGCAGCGAGCGCTTGACTCGCTTGCTGCAGCAGGCAAGGTGCGGTCGTTTGGTCGTGGGCGAGCTTGTCGTTGGATGACCCCGCCCGTGCCAGGATTCACGACGACTTTGTTACTATCCCCTCCGTTACCTAGCGACTAGGAAGGAAGCATGAATCAATCAGCGGCCGAAATCATCCGTGAGTTTGGACCCTTTCCGGGTGTCCACAAAGTAAATGGGGTGACGTATGACGGTCAGCAGGTCTGGATTGCTGTTGGTGAGAAATTGAATGCTATCGATCCGGCGAGCGGGAAGACATTGCGCTCGATTGATGTCGCCGCCCATGCCGGAACGGCATTTGACGGCCAGCACTTGTTTCAAATCGCCGATGATCGTATCCAGAAGATCGATCCGAAGACCGGTCATGTCATCGCGACGATCCCGCTGCCCGTCGGCGGCGGTTTTTCTGGACTCGCGTGGGCTGAAGGGACTCTCTGGGTGGGGCAATGTGAAGACCGGAAGATCTATCAACTCGATCCACAAACCGGGACGATTCTTCGCACCATCGAGTCCAAGCGCTTCGTCACCGGCGTTACCTGGGTGGACGGCGAACTGTGGCACGGCACCTGGGAAGGTGACGAGAGCGATTTGAGGCGAGTCGATTCTCGAACGGGAGAGGTGCTGGAGAAGATCGAGATGCCGCCTGGGGTGGGCGTGTCGGGGCTTGAATCCGATGGCGGCGATCAGTTCTTTTGCGGAGGCGGAAGCAGCGGAAAAGTGCGAATCGTCCGCCGACCCAGGCGAGGCTCCGCGGCCGGCCGCGGCTCCGAATCTACCCTCGACTCAAAGAGCAAGTAATCGAACCGGCCCGGTTGCTTGTGGAGCTGGTGGTTTCCCGGGGCGCTATCTGGCCAAAGCCAACCGCCGTTCCAGAATATGTTGCAGGTGTTCAAGGCCGGTGCTCAGCACCCAGTAGATCGCTGCTGCCGCCAAATAGAGCGGCAGTGGTTCGTAGGTCGCTGCGATCAACTCCTGGGTGCTACGGAGCAGCTCTGTCACAGTAATCACGGAGACCAAAGAGGTGTCTTTAATCAAGCTGATCAAGCTGTTGCTCAGGCTTGGCACGGCTATTCGAAGCGCTTGCGGTCCGATGATATATCTGAGCGTTTGCACGGGTCGCATTCCCAAACTGAATGCTGCGTGCCACTGCCCAGTGGGCACTGCGCTGATCGCACCTCGAATGCTCTCCGAGAGATAAGCGCCAACATTCAACGTTAAGGCCAGAATCCCTGCGGGAACCGGTTCCAAACTGATTCCGATCCGCGGCAGACCATAGTAAACAACAAAGATTTGTACGAGAAGCGGTGTGCCGCGCATGATGCTGACAAAGACCTGTGCCGGGAATGCAAACAACTGTGACCTGCTCAATCGCATGAGCGCGACTGCCGTCCCGACCAGCAGTCCAAGCAACATCGCGCAGAAGGCAAACTCGATAGTCAACACGGTCCCTCGCAGAAGCACAGGCAGCGACCGGATCACCAGCTCAAATGGTTGCATGCTGGTTTCTACTCCGGTCCAGCCTGTTTGGAAGCGTCATTGCCGAACCACCGTAGCGACAGCTTGGCTAGGACGCCCTCGCGTCTCAAAGCCGTCACTGCGTCATTGATCGCCTGCAGCAGCTTCGGGTTATTTTTCCGGATTGGTATTCCGACTTCTCGTTGGCCTACGTCAAGAACCGCTCCAGCGCGAAGTGGAAGGCTCGCGTTTTTCAATAGGTACCCGATCATCAGACTATCGTTTAATGCGGCATCGATCCTTCCGGCAGCAAGATCGCTGAGATACTCCGAGGCGCCTGGGTAGGTCTTGACGTCGATTCCTGAGACCGATTTAGCTAGTGTCTCAAAGTTACTACCCAGGCCAACTCCTAATTTCTTGCCTTTGAGATCTTCGAGCGAGCTGAATTGACGACTATCGTCTCGCCTCTCTATCAGCTCCGGCGTTGAGTAAACATATGGCAGGCTAAAGTCCACTACCTGTTTACGCTCAGGTGTGATGGCGACCTGATTGATGATCGCGTCGAACTTCGCGGCTTGTAACCCGGCGATTATTCCACTCCATTCGGTCGTGATGAATTCCGGCTTAACCCCGAGCTTCGCTGCGATCTCCTTTGCAACGTCTACGTCGAATCCTTGTAGTTGATTGTCTGGACCCCGGAAACTGAACGGTGGATAAGTGCCCTCTGTTCCAACTCGGAACGTGCCGCGCTGTTGAATCATTCCCAGCTGATCGTCAGCCCGAGAGAGAGCTGCGCTGAACGATAACCAGATCAAAATAAATGTAACGCTCCAGGGTAGCGCGAAGGTTTTCCAATTCATTTGTCAGGATAGCTTACCGAGGTGCCCTTTGGCCAACGATGCAGCGCTGCAGGGTGGCAGGCCCTGCCGCCGAGACCCAGCGCGACTCCCCTGAAATCGGCAGACCCGCGTGTGCGGCAGCCACGCAAGCGGCTGTACGTAACAGGAAACCCGATAGCAAGCGATAGCTGTTGGCCGCAGGGCCTGCCGCCCTACAGCTCCACCGCAGCACGTTGTCAGTCTCCTGACATAGGGCTGTCGCCACGCGCCCTACTCTACCCGATCAACCAAAACGAATAGTAATGAAGAGCTACCACATGAACCTGGGGGCCGGCCTCGACGGACTGGTGCTGAAAGAACACGATGTACCCGCTATCCTTCCTTCCGAGGTTTTGGTTCGCGTACATGCTGTTTCCCTCAATTTCCGCGAGCTCATGATCCTCGTAGACGGAAAATACCCGTTGCCGGTAAAGCCGGACGTAATTGCCGTGTCGGATGGAGCCGGTGAAATAGTAGCTGTTGGAAGCAACGTTACCCGTGCAAAAGTTGGGGACCGGGTAACAGCGTCGATCTTCCCTCGTTGGATCGACGGCGCTTTCAGCCTCGAATTTGCCGCTCAACTTGGCGGTTCACTTGACGGAATGCTCACTGAGTACGCCGCTTTGAGCGAAGACGCGATCATTCCGATTCCCGAACACCTCTGTTATTTGGAGGCCGCGACGCTGCCGTGCGCGGGAGTAACCGCTTGGAACGCATTGACTGGAGGGAAGCGCCTCCAGGCGGGCGAAGTTGTGCTGACTTTAGGCTCGGGTGGCGTATCGCTTTTTGCGGTGCAGTTCGCGAAGTTGTTCGGCGCGCGCGTGATCGCCACGACATCCAACAACACCAAGGCGGCTCGGCTCAGCTCGCTTGGAGCGGACGATGTGGTCAACTATCAATCGGTCCCAGATTGGGCTGCCGAAGTTCGTAGGTTAACGATGGGGCTAGGTGTTGATCGGGTTGTCGAAGTTGGAGGCGGCCCGACGATGAGCCAATCGTTTGCCGCGTTGAGTAGCGGCGGCGAGGTAGCCCTGGTTGGCAATGTCGGAGGTGGCGCTTTGACCACTGATCTAAGCACACTTGCTCCGGCTGCAACCGTCCGACGGGTTGCAGTCGGTAGCCGTGTCCAATTTCTGAGCATGGCTCGCGCAATATCGGCAAATCGAATGCGGCCGGTTATCGATCGAGTCTTTTCCTTCGAGGAAGCGCCTTTCGCGTTCGCTTATTATGCGGAGCAGAAAAATTTTGGAAAAGTGGTGATTCGGGTTAGTTCCTAGCGATATTCGTCTTAATGGCTGGCCCGATGGCTTCGAAGCAACCAAAGAAACGAGCGAGCTTATCCTCTTCTGTGCCGCTCCTGCTTGGAGCGCATATGTCGATTGCCGGTGGGCCTTCCAAGGCGCTGGAACGCGGGCATTCGATCGGCTGCACCGCGGTGCAAGTGTTCGTAAAGAACAATATGCAATGGTTCGCCAAACCGTTCGCGGAAAAGGACCTGAATGCTTATCTCCTTTTCTCGGACCGGCCAAAGATCGTGTTTGGGCATAGCAGTTATCTGATTAACCCCGCAGCCATGAATCCGGATTTTCTGGAGAAATCGATACAAGCGTTAGGCGAGGAACTGGTCCGGGCGGATCAACTCAAGCTTCCGTTCCTGGTGCTGCACCCTGGGGCCCATATGGGTGCAGGTGAAACCTCAGGTCTCAAAAGGGTTACCCGAAGTCTGGATCAAGTCTTCAAATCCAGGCCGAAGACGACTTGCAAAATAGCACTGGAAATAACTGCCGGTCAGGGGACCTGCCTAGGTTGCACGTTTGAACAGCTCGCCACGATTTTAGCGCAATCAAAGTACCCTGAAAGGCTCGCCGTCTGTCTGGACACTGCGCATCTGTTTGCGAGCGGATTTGATATTTCTTCTGAAAAAGGATTCTGGAATACGATCAAATCATTCGATCAAATCGTAGGCCGCGAACGTCTGGTAGCGTGGCACCTGAACGATTCGAAGACTCCGCTCGGTTCAAAGGTCGATCGCCATGAGCATATCGGAAAAGGGAAAATCGGGCTCGCACCGTTTCGCGAAATCATGAATGCGCCCGAGTTCGTGGCAGTCCCAAAAGTCCTGGAAACACCAAAGAAAGAGGACCTCAAAGAAGACGTCGTGAATTTGGGTGTGCTAAAAAGCCTGGTGCAAGTGTGAGTGCGAATGCGAGTGTCTTGTTGGGCTTGCTTTTCTCACACTCACACCCACACTCACACTGGTAATGTCTTACCTTCAGCAAGCTCAGCGCGTACTGCAGATCGAGATCGATGAGCTCCAACGCTTGAAAAGCCGGTTGGATGCGCGGTTTGATCAGGCAGTCCAGGTCTTGCTCGATACAACGGAAGCCGGTGGAAAAATCATCGTGCTCGGAGTAGGCAAGTCTGGCCAGGTCGGCGAGAAGATCGCGGCAACACTGACAAGTACAGGATCGCCAGCGTTTGTGCTCAGCCCGTTGAACGCTCTGCACGGCGACCTCGGGATCGTGGCGGACGGCGACGCAGTTATTGCGCTCAGTGCAAGCGGAGAGACGGCTGAATTGTTGAACATTTTGCCAGCGCTAAAGCGGTTTAGTGTTCGTTTGATCGCTTTCACCGGTACGATGGATTCTACCCTCGCGAAGCATAGCGAGGTCGCGCTCGATTGTTCGGTGGAAATGGAAGCCTGCCCGATGAACCTGGCGCCAACCTCGAGTACGACAGTCATGCTCGCACTCGGTGACGCTCTCGCCATGGTGCTGCTGGAAGCGCGCGGATTCGATCAGCAAGATTTTGCGAAGTTTCATCCAGGCGGCCGGCTCGGACGTGTCCTCCTGCAGAAAGTGTCCGATATCATGCGCGGTGCTGTGCGCATGCCTAAGGTCACACCTGAAACCACTGTGCTCGGAGCTTTGCACGCGATGAATGAACACCGGGCCGGAGTCGCAGTCGTGACCGATCCAGCCGGGAAATTGGCGGGAATTTTTACCCATGGCGATTTCGTCCGCGCATTCGAAGAGAACCCCGACATGGTGAATGAGCCGGTCGAACGTCACATGGTCCGGCATCCGGTCACCATTCTAGCCGGTAGATTAGCTGTGGAAGTGCTGAACGTTCTGGATCAACACCGAATAGACGATTTGATTGTAGTGAACGAATCGAATGAGCCTGTCGGCATCGTCGATTCTCAGGATTTGACGAAACTGAAGCTTCTGTAATCAGTACTGTCCGCCCCTATAAGAAATTGGGCGACAGATTATCTATTCATGCCAGCAGCCAACGATCTTCGAAAAGGGATGGCCGTCCGTTATCACGGGGACGTAGCCGTCGTACTCGATGTCCAGCATCGAACCCCGGGCAACCTCCGCGCTTTTGTTCAGGCCACGCTCCGGAGTATCCGTACCGGGAAATCCAGTAATGTGCGATTCAGCTCCACCGAATCGATCGAGCTCGTGGATGTGAACCGGCGAAAGCTGGAGTACAGCTATAAAGACCAGGACGGATTTGTGTTCATGGATCCAGAAAATTACGAGACTGAGACTCTGAGCGCAGACCTTGTCGGGGATGCAGCGGATTACCTGACCGAGAACCTGGCCGTCGAATTGTTATACGCCGAGGGTAAACCGGTGGAGCTGGAGCTCCCCTCCTCCGTGACCATGAAGGTCATTGAGTCCGCGGAAGGGTTGCGTGGTGACAGCGCGACGAATGTACAAAAACCGGCAAAGCTTGAGACCGGTAAATCGATCCAGGTCCCGCTCTTCATTAAAGAGGGCGAAACGATTCGTGTCGATACCCGGACGGGAAGTTATTTGGGTCGAGCGTAAAGCGCGTTCGGCGTTACGCGTTCGGTGTTCGGCGCCTGATAAACCAAAGCGAGACCGGAGACATATGGCCGGTAGGGTCGCGATTTATCGCGACCTCGTGCGGTTGCCACCTCCATGAACTTGAGGATTTTTCGAGCCAGCCCAGCCGTTCTTTTGGTATACAATCCCCGTCATGGCATCCGGCCGTTCTCGAAACACCAAACTTAAAACCGCGTATGCCCGCCGAGCGCCGAACGCCAAAAACTTGTCGCGCCGTAGCCTCGGCGAAGGCGGACGCCAAACGCCAAATGATTACGAATGGGTAGTTTCGGCACGTTGGCTCAAACAGGTGATCGCGCTGTTTCTTGTACCGGTCGCCTGGATATTAACTCGTGCATTCTTCAGCAGCTTTTCTACTGCTATCCATCATGCGTTTTGGCTTTCTGAAGAGTTTTGGTTCTTCTCACTGAGCTCGCTGCTCTGGCTGATCGTTTTTTTCGGGCTGCCAAGGCCAATGCTCCTTTACGTGTTCGGGCATGAGTTTACGCACATGCTCTGGGTTTGGTTGATGGGCGGTCGGGTGAGTAAGTTCAAGGTCGGTCGGGACGGCGGTTACGTTGTGACCAGCAAGAGCAACTTCTGGATTGCGCTCGCGCCCTATTTCTTTCCGCTTTACAGCATTCTTGCGTTACTGATCTACGCTGGGATCAGCGTATTCGTGGATGTTACCCCCTACCACCGTTGGCTTTTTGGTGTGGTCGGTTTTACCTGGGCGTTTCATATCACGTTCACCATTTGGATGCTCTGGAAAGGTCAATCGGATCTGATTGAGCACGGTACCTTCTTTTCGATGATGGTGATTTATCTGATCAACTTCACCGTGTTGAGCTTGTTGCTGATCGTGGCCTGCCGAGAGGTCACGTTTTGGTCATTTGGTAAAGAGCTACTATCCGGAGCGATGGACTTTTCCGATTGGTTGCTGCGGTTGGTGCATCTGAAGTTGTGATGGCAAGAATACGGGTGACAGGAGACAGAATACAGGAGAGGAGAAACCGGCCGCGAAAAACGACCCCTGTATTCCGTCTCCTGGCTCCTGTATTCTTCCCATAAGATGTCTTTCGCTATCGCCACAATTGCAGAACTCAAAGAATCGATCGGACAGATCGGGGCTGCGCTACATTGTCAGGTAGACTCAACACTGATTAAACAGACCCAGGAACAGAAACCGTTTCTCGAAATTGTTCTGCGTGATGCGACCAGCAGTTTTACGCTCCGGGTCTGGAGCGATCAGCCGGCCTATAACTTTTGTACCCAACTCCGGCCAAACAATTTCATCGAAATTCAAGGCGATTTTGCGATGCATCCAAAATATGGCCTGGAGGCACGTAATTGGTCTGCGCGTTTCTTATCAGACGAAGAAGAATCTGCTCTTCTGGCGGGGCCGGGAGATGTTCGAAAAAAACAGGAAACCGACTTTAACGCTATCGTCTCGTTTGTCGGCTCAATCCGTGACCCTCGTCTGAATGCGCTTTGCCGGCTCTTTCTGGAAGAGCTAGGTGACCGGTTCAAGCGAGCGGCTGGCGCACGTAATTATCATCACTCGCGACGGGGCGGATTGGTGGAACACGTTGCCCAGATGATGCGCTCGGCCGACGCCCTGGCAACGGTTTATCCCACCCTTAATCGTGACCTCTTGATTGCCGGCATTCTTTTTCATGATGCCGGAAAGCTCTGGGAAAACTGTTACGCGAAAGAAAGTTTTGTGATGCCTTTCGATCTCTGGGGCGAATTACTCGGGCACATCCCGATTGGTGTAGAACTGGTGAACAGGCTCTGGAATCGTTTG
>Ga0207684_10005884_pt1 | contig 11229 bp, 9 predicted proteins | sample KBSK5501metaG_FD_184342 | JGI IMG/M metagenome (GOLD analysis project Ga0207684, IMG submission 184342) | Corn, switchgrass and miscanthus rhizosphere microbial communities from Kellogg Biological Station, Michigan, USA - KBS K5-50-1 metaG... | ecosystem: Host-associated > Plants > Roots >... | reverse complement strand
CTTTGAAGTTACCTCAGTAACTGTCGAGGTTTTTCCAAACTCGCCGGCTCTGCTACGAATTGTTCTTAAGGAAAAGAAGGTCAGTGGAACGAGAAAAGGGGCCGACTCTGTTTCCACCAGTGAGCTCGACCCGGCAATTCCTGCCAAAGCAAAAAAAGAGTTCGAGCGCGCCAGTGATGCGGGCAATGCGGGAAAGACTGAAGAGGCAATCGCTCATCTTAGAAAAGCCATTGAGATCTATCCTTCGTATTTAATGGCTCGCAATGACCTGGGCACACAACTGTTGGCGGAAGGAAAGCTGTCTGAGGCGGAAGACCAATTGAGAGAAGCCATGAAGCTTGGTCCCAAGGCGTTCAATCCCAAACTCAATCTTGGTATTGTGCTGGTTCAACAACAGAAGTTCGCAGAAGCCACGACCGTATTGAGAGAGGCTATCGCCTTGAATTCAGCAGCGCCCTCCGCTCGGCTCTATAATGGAATGGCACTGGAAGGAATGAATGAGTTCGACGAGGCTGAGAAAGAGCTAAAAGCCTCACACGATCTTGGCGGCGTTCCCTACGCCATTGCCCTTTATCGGCTGGGTCACATCTATCTAAACAAGGGCGATCGGAAAAGCGCGGTTGGAGCGTTTGAACATTACCTGAGCGAGGCTCCCAACGCTGCAAACGCGGGTGAGGTTAAGGCCTTGCTAATCACGCTTCGTTGACGCCGCCTCACCGCTACATAACTCCAACGAATTGGCCCTCTTAAGCCACTCCTCCAATCCAAAGATTCGTAGAGATATCCAAAATTTCAAAGTTAAAAGCCCCTGTTCCAAACGGGGAATCGGCCAAAGTATCTTGTTAAAGAGTTTTATCTCGGAGGCGGTAAGTGGCATGTTTCTTGCCAGTTCACTCGTTGCCCTTGGAACTTACCTTAGTGAAAACGAAAACTTCAGGCCCGAGAAGCATTGGGATTCCCCAATGCCCAGAGTGAAATAGTGCGGGAGTCGCAACCTGGCGGATGCGTTTCGCGCTCTGGATTCAGTTACTCAAAGATTAACTCAAACTTCAGGAGACTTTTTATTATGAGGAACAGCCCTTCAGTAAGAAGACTGGCGTCAGAGCTTGTCTTCTTGCTAGCGATATCAACGCTGGTACTGGTCTCAAGCCTGACGGCCTTCGGGCAGGCGACGACGGGTACTTTGCGCGGAACCGTAACCGATCCCAATGGCGGGGTTGTGGCCGGAGCCACGGTTACTGCCAGAAATCAAAACACCAGCAACACGTCCCCCACCACCACCAACAGTGAGGGCGGATATGTGCTCTCTAACCTGCAGCCGGGTGCCTACACAGTTACTGTTGAAGCAACGTCCGGTTTCACCAAGAAAGTCATCACTGACGTAAACGTACCTATTGGCACGACCACTGATTTGCCGATCGCGCTGTCAGTAGGAGCGCCCACTGAAGTTGTCACGGTTACCAGCACGGGCGAGGAAGTGATCACGAGAGATCAAGCCCAAATCTCCACGACGTTTGAAACTCGAAAAATCGAGGATCTCCCGTCGAACGGCGCTGGCGGCGGTATTGACACCTTGGCGCTGCTCGCTCCTGGCATAATTGCCTCACGAAACAGCGGCGTGAACACCGACGGCACTGGTCTTTCAGTCAACGGAAACCGCGGTCGCTCGAATAACTTTCAAATCGATGGCTCGGACAATAACGATCTGAGTATTGGCGGTCCGTCGTTGTTTGTTGACAATACCAGCCAGGTGGCTGAATACCAGGTCATCACCAACAACTTTTCGGCACAGTACGGACGCAATTCCGGCGCGGTCGTTAACATCGTTACCAAGCAAGGCGGCAACGAGTTTCACGGCGATCTCACCTGGTATCACCGTGACAGTTACAACCTGAATAGCTTGACCAATCTCGAGCGCAGGAACATTCCCGCAACTAATCCTACTCAGGCGCAACTTCATCCGCCCCGCGATCTCTATAACCAGTTTGGCGGCACCGCTGGTGGCCCGCTCTGGTTGCCGAAGTTTGGTGAGGGTGGCAAGTCTATTTGGAAGGGCAAGGATCGCGCCTTCTTCTTTGTCTCTTACCAGGGAATTAGAGAGCCGCAGACCTTCATCGCCCGCGGATCAGGCCTGGCCTTCTTGCCGACGGAGTTTGGGCGGCTGAATTCCAGTTTTCCCGGTAATACGGCAATTGGTGTCATCACCACACTTGGCCCGTTTGCTGCTACTCATGGAAACGTCCGGGTCCGAACCGATGCGGCACAGGTAGCGGCCGCCGGCGGCGCCATACCGTCAAGATTCTTCTTCGGCGCGTTGCCCGCAGGATGCACCACCAGGATCGTTGCTGTCGGTGGAACACCACCTGCCGCTTGCTCAGCCGTCCCCTATGCAACGTTTATCAACCCCGCGACCGGAGCGCCGTATCTGACTGGCGGGTCCTATGACGTAATCAACCTTGGAACTGCCGCGGCCCCCAACCTTTTCCAGGCTGGGTTTGCAGAGCGTGACTACTCCGCGCCGTTCACCGAGAACGAGTGGAGCTATCGTCTTACGTTTAGGGTCACTGACAAAGATAACGTTGATTTCCGCCACCTGTATCAGAAGCAGCTCTTTGTTAATAACGGGGGCCAATCTAACGGCTTTAGCTATGACGTTCCCGCGACCAGCAAGAATCTCGGCGGTACCTGGACCCGCCAGATCGGGAACGCCATTGTCAATGAATTCAAAGCCACCACCCAGGATCTTTCCGTGGAGTTCGGTGGTGCAGATCCCGCGTTTGGTCGATTCGCGGTTCCCGCGCCGGCCAATATCGGCGACACGATTGCCAACATCACGTTCGGCGGCGCTCTGGTGGGCGTTAGAAATACTTCAACCGCATTGGCCACCATCGGGCACGCCACCAACATCCCCCAGGGAAGACTGGTCAAGGTATATCAGTTTGCGGACACCCTGAGCTGGAGCAAAGGAAAACACAGTCTGGTCATGGGAGCAGAATACAAACACCTCACTAACAAGGTGCCGTTCCTGCCTCTCTATCAGGGTCAATTCACCTTCAGCACTGCCTCGGCCGTCACGCGTTTGGTCAATAACGCCCCTTCGGCAGTTTCGCTGACTGCTGGTGAACCGGTCACCACGTACAAAGAGAACGATCAGTATTATTTCTTCCAGGACGACTTCAAGATTAGGCCAAATCTAACCTTGAACCTCGGTGTTCGCTACGAATACACGGGACAGCCGATCAACCAGTTGCATGACATCACGGTGGAACGCGAAAGTGGTTCGAAGAGGATTTTCGATTCGGCGCTGCCTTTGAGCGTGAGAACCATTCCATTCGTGCCGGCCGATAAAAACAACTTTGCCCCGCGTGTTGGTTTCGCTTACACGCCGCACTTCTGGAAGAAGCTTTTTGGCGAAGATGCAACGGTGATCAGAGGCGGCTTTGCTATCGCTTACGATCCCGCGTTCTACAACATTCTGCTTAACCTGCAGAACGTTGCTCCTTATTCAGCAGCCTTGGCGCTTTCAAGTGCTAACGCCCTGGCGTCGACCACTACTTCCCCATTGGGTTTGCCGCTCAATCCGACCGGCACTAACAATCAGGCAATAGCGGCGGCTTCCGGTGTGTTGCCACTGGGCCAACTGGATCCGAGATACCTCTCGCAAACCCAGGTTTCGCCTGGCTTCCACTCGCCGTATTCCGAACAGTTCTCGTTCGGTATTCAGCGTCAGGTTAATGCCGCCAACGTTTTTGAGGTTCGCTACGTCGGCACCGCGGGTGTTGATTTGTTCCAGAACGTCAATGGCAACTTCTTTATCAGGCCGTTGGTTCAGGGAGTCAATCTAACAGCCGCTCTCGGCGCCAATTACACTTTCCCGTCGTTCTCGAACCTGTTACCTGCGGGAACCACGTTCCAAACCTGCACGAACCTGGCAGCCACACCATTTGTGGATGAGTCGACCTGCAACGGACGTCAGTTCCGTACCGCCGGTGTCACGATTAGAGACAACGGCGCGCACTCGACCTACCACTCAATGCAAACGCGTTACGCCGGACGCTTCCTGAAGAACAACCTGTCCATTAACGCGTCTTACACCTGGAGCAAGACGATCGACAACGCGAGCGAAATCTTCGCGTTCGCCGATATCAGTTCGGCCAATTCCCAGAATCCCTTCGATCGGGGTCGCGCCGAACGATCTCTCTCCAACTTGCACCGGCCGCATGCCTTCTCAGCCAGCTTTATCTACGATGTGCCGATCTACAAGGATCAGCGCGGATTCGTAGGTCATGTGCTGGGCGGCTGGCAGATTAACGGGGTCCAGGTCTCGACCAGTGGCAACCCCTTCACGCCGAATCAGAGCTCTAACCTGTCCTACGGGCTGGGCACCGCTTATCTGACCTCGGGTGATCGGCCGTTTATTTCCAATCCAGACGCTCCGGCAAATACCGTGGCAATAGCCGCAACAGATGCCTGGGCGCTCTATGCTGACAGCCCATTTGTTGATGGCAACTCCACCGTGTTCTACAGCGTAAACACGCACAATCAGGGTGGGGGTTGGGTGCCTGTAAATCTCAACCAGGTGCGCTTCGTGATCAATTCATTGGGTTCGGCAAAGATTTTCCGGACGCCTTTTGGCAGCATGCCGCGTAATTACCTTACGGGCCCCGGAATCAACCAGCTCAATATGAGTGTTTTCAAGACGACCAAGATCAGCGAACGCCTGAAAGTGCAGTTCCAGGCTTCAGCGTTCAACGTCTTGAATCACCCCAATCCTGGTTACGGAGTAAACGTCGCTACGGTTGGAGCAAACGGTTATCTGCCGAACGCTACGTTGGAGAATGCCGGTTCCAAGCTCGGCAACGCTTTCAACGACCGGGGCGATATCAACATGTCCCGTCGCGTCGTTCAGTTTGGTCTTAGAATTATCTACTAGACCAGACCTTGCTGGTTAGCCTGCGAAGGGAGAGCCGTCATGGCTTTCCCTTCTTTTTTGTCTACCCGTTCGCGCAGCTCTCGAGAACCCGGCGATCTCCAGCGCGATCGTTTGTTGCACTGCCTTGTCAGGCAAGGGCGACGAGGTTGCTCAACTTGCCTGCACAACCGGAAGATTGGAGCGCGTTGAGCGGAATCAACGCGCGGCTATTTGACCAGCTCAAAATCAATCCATTGGGAAGCAGTTGCGCCGCGCGCCTTAGGATGCGGATCCGTAACGATGACTTGCAAGACATACTGCCCGGGAGGGAGATCGTCTCGCAGTCTTAGCGCGCCCTTCGCGCTTAAGCGTTTGGGATCCAATTGCAACTTGCTGGAATCGACCAAGGATTGCAAAGTTGAGAGCAGCAGCGAGGAACGGCGATGGTTTCATCATGGACCCCTCACGACAGGATAGATCACGAGTGAAAATCCGGAAGGGAGAGTGATGACTAATCGGGCTCGTGGCCGATTATTTTCTTGAGTTAATCAAAGACGTCAATACCGGTTTGGCGCCGCACCGCTGCCGGCCTCAACAATGCTGTTCAGCGAGCCACGTTGAAGTCGATACTGCGGGCCAGAGTCTGGTTCTTCTTATCGGCAAGCGTATCAGTCACGACCAGAGTCAAGACGTAATGGCCGGGCTGAACCTTAGCCAGCATCAATTGCCCCATTTTCGTCAGTGGCGTCGCACCGTTGCTGTCGACTGTTTGCTCCGGTTCTCGAAAGAGGATCTTGTTTCCCTGGCTAATGATCATCTGCGAGCGGAGTTGCGGCTTGCCGTCTTTCAACTTTGGGTTGTGAATCATCGCAACATACCGCAAGTCCTGTTTTTGGCTGAGGTGTCGTTGCGCCGTCAACGGTGTCATTTTCTTTCCCTGGGGATCAACTGCCAGTAGAAAGACGCTGCTCATGGCAAACTTCCCCTTCGAGATGTCAGGTATCTCAACGTATTTCGAGAACGTTCCAATACCGCCTGAACTCGCTTCGCGCACCACTGAGCGCACCTGGTAAAACCCAGGTGGCAACTCGGTGGCGGCGGAGTATGCCAGGCCTTCAGTCGTAGCGATCTGGTAGTCTTCCGGCGTCAAGTTGAGATTGACGGTTTCACTTAGTCCCCCGTAGCGCTTGCCCATCTGATCAAAGATAAAAGCAACCACGTCAAAAGAGACATGATGAGTTCCCGCGGGGCCCTCAGAAAAATGCAGCTTGTTGGCGCCGATGAGCATCTGGACTTCAACTGCCGACTTGCCTGGTTGCAGTTTCACCGAGACATTCGGCGTGACATCTATGTCGTTTTTAACCAGGGGAGAGAGTGCGGCGGCGGCAATCTCCTCTTCTTTAGTGCGCGGACCTCTGGATCTCTCTTCGCGAGCCAGATAGCTCTTATGCGAATAAACCTTCACGCCGCTGCGCTTAACTTTGACTTCCAGTGAATGGTTCTTATTGTCGAACGCCACTGACGGCCTGTAGGCCAGCGTATAGTAACCGTTGCCGCGGGCCAGTATTTTGTTGAGTCCCGACTCAAAGTCATTTGTGTTTACGACAGAAAGACCGCCCGTGTATTTGGCCACCGTGCTCAAGCCAATGTGCTCTGAGCCGCCGGCCAGAATAGCGCCCAGCGCCGAATTCTCCCCAGCGTCGCCTTTGCCGAAGTTGGCGTCTTCCCGGGCGCTAGCCGCAGTCATCCCGCCGCCCATGGCGCTCTTGGCCGGCGTCGCTTGAAAACCCTTTACGGCAGGGGTGGCCCTCATTCCGCGCGGATCCAAAGAATTAACAACTACTCCGGCGCGGAACGCATTGTCGGCAAGTTGGGACAAAATCGCGCTGGTGTTCGAATAACTCGAACCGGAACTTTGGACTTCGAAAATCGGAATGCCCTCAGAAATCAGGACCAGATTTTTGCGTCCCGGGATCAATCGCAAACTTTCGATTACCAGGTTGGCGGTCGTAACCGCTGCCAGGCCGCGGTTGTAACGAATAGTATCGTCGCTTGAACTAAAGATCTCCGGAACGCCACTAGCTTCCGCAGCGGCTGTTGGTGAGTCGACGGACGGCGCCAGAACCGGATTCGATGCTTTGTCGGGCTCGGGTACTTCCGAGGCGCTGTAGGGATGCACCACGAGCGTTATGCCAGCGATGGCCCGGCGCAGGAGTTGACGATCGGTTGTAAACTGCTGCAGCAGACCCTTGCCGCCTATCACGCGTACAATCGCCACCAGATCGCCTTCACGCATTTTGTTGTCGACAAAATCCAGCAGCATTTTGCGCACGGTGGTCAAATCCTGGATTTGCATCGTCAGATCATCTATCACGAACGCCACAACGCGCTTCAAATCCCTGGCAGACACTCCGGTGCTGCCGGTGCTTTCAACAACGGCAGGGAGAGACGAAGCGGCGGACGCGCGATTGCCCTCGGTACGCCCCGGGTTGTCGATGCCAACAAACTCCATGAACGTCAGGTCCTGTTTCTTCCCTTGATCGTAAAGTTCAAAATCTTCCAGCTTCAGATCGCTAATAATCTGGTCGTTCTTGTCGGTGACTACCACATCCGTCTGCACCAGTTCTGTGCTGATCCGGATGATGTCATCAGACGCGGGTTCATGTTGAGGTGGCTGCGGATTCTGTGGTGTTTGGGCCAAAGAAATGCTGAACAGCAATACAAATATTACGCCTGCGCTCAATAGTTTCTTCATGTTATTTAACTCCGTATTTAATGAGATCAGATGCGAAAGCCAGATCATGCTCTGGATTTTAGACTCTCGGGAAAGGGTTCGGCTGCGATTATAGGGCAGGACCGGCAAAGTGGCTACGCGGCTAGGGCAATTATGCTTCCTGGGTGTTGCTGACTCCGAAGACTTTTCAGCCGCGTAAATTCGCCGTGGTAAAATCTCGACCATGGCGAAAGACTCAAACGAGTTTACCCATTCAAACCCTCGACACGCCCCGCAAAGGAGAACGTACGACAATGACAAACCAAACCAAGCCGCGTGTCACTTCGCTGGCTCCGCAGTTTCTCGTCGACGACCTTGACCGCTCTATCGCGTACTACCAGAAGCTGGGTTTCAGTTTCGGCGAGCCCTGGGGCGGGTTCTACGCTATCGGTTATCTGGATGGATTGGAATTGCATCTAAAAGAAGCGCCCAGGAATCCGGCCGAGCGCCAGCATCGTCACCAAAACGAGCACCTCGATGCCGCGGCGGGCGTCGACGGCATCGAGGCGTTCTACGAACAGTGTGTCGCCAATGGCGTGAAGATCTTCAAGCCGCTGGAAGTGACGCCGTGGCGCACGAAAGACTTCTACATTGAAGACCCTGACGGCTACATCGTCTCTTTCGGCGGCAAGGCCGCGGCTTTATGAAAGATCAAGCCAACGCCGGCTGATCGTCGAGTCCGAGATGACAGCAGAACTCATAACGCTACGAGTTCGGAGTCGTCCACAGTGGCGGGTGTGGCTAGAAAAGCACCATGCGTCGAGCCCAGGCATCTGGGTCGTCTTCTACAAGGCGCACACGGGGGTGAAGTGCGTTCCCTACGAAGACACCGTTCGCGAGGCGCTCTGCTTCGGATGGATCGACAGTCTGGTCAAACGTCTCGATGATGACCGATACCTCCTCAAGATCACACCGCGAAAGCCCACGAGCAAGTGGTCCGACATCAATCGAAAGCGGTGGGCGGAACTCAAGGCGGCCGGTCTGCTAACGTCGGCCGGTCTAGCGGCGGCGCCGACGGACAACTCCTATGCGCCGCGACCGGTGATCCCCGTCCTACCTGAGTACATCGCCAGAGCGCTGAAGGCCAATTCCAGAGCGTGGGAGCTCTTTCGTGAGCTGGCGCCGACGTATAGACGTGACTTCGTCGTTTGGATTCATACGGCTAAACGGGCGGAGACGCGAGAGAGGCGTATTCGGGAATCGATCCGTCTACTCGCGGCCGGAAAGAAATTAGGCTTGAAGTAGTACTTCGTCTCAGGAGCTAGTTAGGCAGACAAATCATGAACAGGGTCAAGAGAAAGGAGTCGCAATGCAATTAGAGTTTCCCGGCGCCGTCCCGGAAATACCTGTCAGGGATATCAACGAGGCAGCGGCTTATTACGAGAAGAACCTCGGATTTACAGTCGATTGGGGTGGCGAGGAACTTGGACTTGCAGGAATCTCAAGGGGAGACTGCAGGATGTTTCTGGCGAACTCAGATTTTCGAAAGCACTGCGGGAATGTCGGGCCAGTTCTGATTTGGCTGAATTTGAATAGCAAGGATGAAGTCAATGACTTGTACCGACTCTGGAGCAGTAGCGAAGCGAAGTTGATCTCTGAGCCAGAGTCAAAGTCATTCGGTTTGCACGAGTTCATGGCCGAAGATTTGGACGGCAATCTGTTTCGTGTTTTCTATGACTTTGGAAACTCTGAAAGTGGCAACGCTGCCTAACAAAGACATCAAATTATGATGCCGCATATGGCAGCGCTTGTTCCCAGTGGCCGGCGTCAGTTTATATAGATCAACACCTTCTTTTCGTACGTTTGCATGTCGAGTTCATACGGCAGTGGTCGGAAATAAAGAAGCGAGGTAGAGTCATCCATCACGTTCGCAAAATCCCAGCTCTGATGAATTGCTCGCGACACCTTGTTTGCCTGGGCCGAGTTATTTACCGGAACAAAAACAATGAATTTGAACTTGTCGTGGAAGTAGGTGATTTTCTCAGTATAAATTTCCTCAGTCGCAGAAGAATAGTTGCCTAAACCTCGCACTGTCTGGAAAAGCGTTTCATACGGGAAAGTGAACTTGAAAGGAAAGCTGTAGTCGGCAAGAGTATCAACGCCGCTGCGTCTTGGGTATCCCCTGGCATCGGCAAATCGCGGAGTACGGCTGCCATTGATCTTGGCAACTTGTGATTTAAGAGGAACGACGAGTTTCTTGTCTACCAGGACCTGGAGAAAGGTCTTTCCTGTTTTCTATTTCTCTTTCTTAACCAGCTCAGCATTCCCAGCCAGCTTCAATATCTGGTCTTCGTCTTTTTTCAAATAAACGAGAATGTACGCTTGATGTTCGGTATGCTCTGCCGGCCCACCGTTTTTCTTAAACAACAAGTCAATCGTTATCGCATTTCGTCCATTGTTGTTGTCGTGGTAGATGGAAAACTGCGGCAAATACGATTCATAAACTGGAGCATCTCTTTGCCCGAACGCCGTGGGTACGCAAAGGAACACGACGACAATCGAAAGCCAGGTTATTCGCATAAAACACCCTTTCCAGAGAAATGATCTTCCATAGGCGGCTCGCCCGCGGCGTTTGGCCAAAACAATTACTCTCATTTCAATTCCACGATGGCAATGAGATCATTTTGATTCATGTCTTTGAAAACCGGATGCCCAAGATCAACCTCTACACAGAACGTATCAACGAGTACCTTCTTGCTCGTTCGCCCAAGCTCCTTTTTTTGATAAACGCTCTGACGCTCGTTCCTGATATATACTGTCGGACAACCGTGACATGGTAGCGGTAACGGAAGGGAACTGGAGTGGGCTCGATCCTGAATGATGTCGACCGGATGGCGATCCTTCAGCGGATTGGTTCGGTGACGAGCGCCTCGGTGCCACGTTGGGGCCGGATGGACGCCAAGGCCATGCTCACCCACCTAAAGCAGTCGGCACTGATGGCTCTCGGCGAACTCCCTGTTGCCTCCAAGAGCAAGCGGGCCTTTCAGGTATTCCCAATCAAACATCTCATCCTGCACGTGGTGCCGTTCCCGAAGGGTGCGCCGACTGCGCCGGAGCTGCTGGTTCCCGACGCGGCGTCTGTCGACGCTATTCGGTCTGAGCTTATGTCCCTGGTGGAGCGCATCGGGGCTGGGCCGCGCGAAGGCGATGGGCCGGTTCACCCGCTGTTTGGCCGGCTTTCGTTCCGCGAGTGGGGCGTGGCAACGTACAAGCATACCGACCATCACCTACGGCAATTCGGGGTGTAACAGAACTTCAGGACACTCCGGCTGAGTCGTCTCCTGGCAGACAAAAAGATTACCGAGTATTGCTGCACTCGCCGAGGGTTACTTTAATAGCGTCGCTTGCGGACTAAGTTGCACGAGATGCCAGCGTTGAAAGGTAGTGATTGGGCCATCGCGCAGGAGTTTGACGTACGCAGTTTCAAAGAAAAGCTTTTCCGGAGTCGTCCACTCCAGCCGAATAACCGGATTGTAGGACGAAGGTATGGCGGAGGGATCGAGGCTGTTCCCTGATTTATCATCCCTTTTGCCGCCCGAATTCC
>Ga0207684_10005882_pt1 | contig 11232 bp, 11 predicted proteins | sample KBSK5501metaG_FD_184342 | JGI IMG/M metagenome (GOLD analysis project Ga0207684, IMG submission 184342) | Corn, switchgrass and miscanthus rhizosphere microbial communities from Kellogg Biological Station, Michigan, USA - KBS K5-50-1 metaG... | ecosystem: Host-associated > Plants > Roots >... | reverse complement strand
GCCGAATGGGTCCGCAAGGTCGAGCGCACGGCCATCGGCCCGAGTGGGCGGCCGGCCGGGCGGAGGCGTCTCACTCCCTCAATCTAGCGGCGGGGGGTTGCAGCCCCCGGCACCGGCGGGTCTCAGGGAGGTTCGAGGGGGCAGAGCCCCCTCGACGGCTGCTACGATTCGGGCGAACGTCGCTCGAGCGGGAGCGATTAGGCCGCGGCAGCCGGCAAGAGAACCGGGGCGAGGTGTGAGCCCGGGACGGCGAAAACGGCGCGAATGGGTCCCGCGAGACGGTGTCGCGAGGCGGTCGTCCGCACTAGCGACGCCCGGAAGCCCACCGTTAGAAAGGGCGCTCCGTGATAGCGGAGGCTGAGGGTCCGCCAGCGATGGCGGGCCGAGATCGGGTGGCACCACGAGCCCTCGTCCCGTCAGCGGGCGAGGGTTTTTGTTTTGCGATAGGAGGCAAGACATGGCGGTGCTGACGACGACAAGCACACGAACGCTGGTGCCTGTGGTCCGCGAGCGTCTCGCGGATCTCGAGACGCCGGTCTCGGCGTTCGCAAAGCTGCGAGCGCTCGGCGGGGCGTTCCTCCTCGAGAGCGTCGAGGGCGGTGAGCGCATGGGCCGGTATTCGTTCATCGGCGTGCTCCCGCGTGCGACCCTTGTCTTCCGCGACGGCACGGCGACGATCGTCGAAGATGGCGGCGCCCGCACCATCGACTACGCCGATCCGCTCGACCTTCTTCGCGACGAGCTCGGTCGCTACCGACGCGACGACGGGCACGACCTGCCGCGGTTCTCGGGCGGCGCGGTGGGTTATGTCGGATACGAGGCCGCGCGGCGCTTCGAACATCTGCCGGCGGCATCGCGCGACGTGCTGCGCCTCCCGGAAGCCGCGTTCGCGATCTATGACACCGTCGTCTGCTTCGATCACGTCCGGCACTCGCTCGTCGTGCTCGCCCACGACGTCGCGGGTGAGCGCGAGTCGGCGCAGGAGCGCATCGCGCGCGTCTTCGCCGCACTCGATGCTCCGCTCACGCTTCCGCAGACGCCCCAGCGCGTTGTCCGCAGCGTCACCGCGAACGGGACGCCGGATGAATTCCGCGCCCGCGTCGCCCGCGCACGCGAGCTCATCGCGGAAGGCGACTGCATCCAGATCGTCGTCTCGCAGCGCTTCGATGTCCGCCCGGCGCCCGAGCCGCTCGCGCTCTACCGCGCCCTCCGGCACGTCAATCCGTCGCCCTACATGTTCCTCATCGGTGCAGCGGGCGCCACGCTGGTCGGAGCCTCGCCCGAGCCGTTCGTCCGCGCCGAAGCGGGCCGCGTGGTCATGCATCCGATCGCCGGGACCCGCCCGCGTGGCCGCGACGAGCGAGAGGATGCCGCGAACGAGGTGGAACTGCGCGCGTCGGAGAAGGAGCGCGCTGAGCACGTGATGCTCGTCGACCTCGCGCGGAACGACATCGGGCGTGTCTCGCGCGCGGGAACGGTACGTGTGCGCGAGCTGATGCGCGTCGACCGTTTTTCGCACGTGATGCATCTCACCTCGGTCGTGGACGGGGAGCTCGCGGCCGAGCTCGACGCGCTCGACGCCTTCCGCGCATGCTTTCCGGCGGGAACGGTCTCAGGCGCGCCGAAGATCCGGGCCATGGAACGCATCGCCGAGCTCGAGCCCGACCGGCGCGGTCCCTACGCCGGCGCGGTCGGCTACATCGGATTCGACGGCCGCCTGGACACCTGCATCGCGATCCGGACGGCCGTCATCGCGGATGGCGTCTGCCGGATCCAAGCCGGCGCCGGGATCGTCGCCGACTCGGACCCCGCGGCCGAGGAGCTCGAGACGCGGGCGAAAGCGCGTGCCCTCCTCCGCGCGATCGAGTTCGTCGACGGAGGGGATGCACGGCCGTGACAAAGGTGCTGCTCATCGACAACTACGACTCGTTCACCTACAACCTCGCGCAGGCGTTCGGGGCGCTCGGCGCGGACGTGACCGTGGTTCGCGCGGACGATCCCGCGCTGGACGGCGCGCTCGATCGGAAGCCTGACCGGCTGGTGATTTCACCCGGCCCGGGACGGCCGGAGGTCGCAGGACGGTCGCCCGTACTCGTCCGTGAAGCGCCCGAGCGCGGCATCCGCACGCTCGGCGTGTGTCTCGGCCTGCAGTGCGCCGCCGTCGCGTTCGGGGCAAGCGTGGTGCGGGCGCCGGAGCCGCGGCATGGAAAGACCTCCCTGGTGCGGCACGACGGCTCCGGCATCTTCGCGGGCATACCCGATCCGACCGAGGCGACGCGCTATCACTCTCTGATGGTCGACGAGCGGACGCTTCCTCCGGACCTCGTGGTGACCGCGCGCAGCGACGACGGGGTCGTGATGGCGCTCCGCCACCGCACTCTGCCGCTCGAGGCGGTGCAGTTCCACCCCGAGTCGGTGATGACCGTCGACGGAATGCGCATGCTGGAGAACTTCTGTGGACGCGCGTGAGGCGCTGGGCATCGTCGCCGGCGGCCGGACGTTGACACGAGACGAAGCCCGTTCGGCGATGGCCTCGGTCATGGCGGGCGAGGCGACGGCGGCGCAGCTCGCCGCGCTCCTCGCGGCGCTCCATATCCGCGGCGAGACCGTCGACGAAATCGCGGGCTTCGCGACGGCGCTCCGCGAGGTCGCCGTCCGCGTCACGGTGAACGGCGACGCGATGGATATCGTGGGGACCGGCGGCGATCGTTCGAACAGCTTCAACATCTCGACCGTGAGCTCGCTCGTCGTCGCCGCGGCCGGTGGCCGTGTCGCGAAACACGGAAACCGAGCCGCATCCAGCGCCTGCGGAAGTGCCGATGTGCTCGAGGCGCTCGGCGTGAAGATCGAGCTCGGCCCCGACGGGGTCGCGCGCTGCGTCGAGGAAACCTGCGTCGGTTTCATGTTCGCGCCCCGCTATCACCCGGCGATGCGCCACGCCGCGCCCGTGCGGCGCGAGATTGGCATTCGCACTGTGTTCAACGTACTCGGGCCGCTCGCCAACCCGGCCGGCGTCAGGCGCATGCTGCTGGGCGTGCCATCCCCGGCGCTCGGCGACAAGATCGCGCACGTGCTCTCCGAGCTCGGTACCGAACACGCGCTGGTCGTGCACGGCGAGGACGGCCTCGATGAGATCAGCCCGAGCGGACCGACGCGCACGTGGGAGGTCCGCAGCGGGAGCGTCCGCGAAGGGCGGATCGATCCGAAGGAGCTCGGGCTCGAGGTCGCGCCGCGCGCCGAGATCACGGGCGGCGATCCCACGAGGAACGCGGCGATGGCCCGCCACGTCTTGGAGGGCGCGACTGACGGTACGCGGTCCGCGATCCTCCTGAACGCGGGCGCCGCGTGCTATGTGGCGGGCCTCGCCAGCGACGTGCGGCAGGGGATGAAGCTGGCCGCCGAAGCGATCGATCGGGGGCGCGCGACCGAGGTCCTGCAGCGCTTCGTCACAACGAGCCAGCGCCTTGGCGCGGCCGAGGCGGCGCCGGCGTGACGGATTTCCTGGAACAGGTGATCCGGGAGCGGCGCGCGGACGTCGCGGAAGCGCGAAGGCTCTTTCCCGAGGCGGACATGCGCGCGAACGCCGCCGCGTCGCCGAACATGCGCATCGGCTGGTTCCATCGGACGCTCTGGAACGGTCGGGCGAACCTCACGGTGATCGCCGAGGTGAAGCGCCGCTCGCCCGCGCTTGGGGTGCTTGCGACGGACGTGGACCCGGCGGTCCAGGCTCTTCGGTACGTGGCGGCGGGTGCTCGAGCCATTTCCGTCCTGACCGAGCCGCGACACTGGGGCGGCTCGCTCGCCGACCTCGCCGCCGTGCGCGCAGCGGTCGACGTGCCAGTCATCGCCAAGGACGTCATCGTCGATCCCTACCAGGTCTATGAAGCCCGGGCGGCGGGAGCGGATGCGGTCCTGCTCATCGCGGAGGCTTTCCCGGCGGCCGAGCTGATGCACGTGCTGGACGGCGCGTCGACAGCCGGCGCATATGTCGCGTACGGGCGGGGCGGTCCGGAAGGGACGCTGCGCGAGCGTGATCCGCTCCGCGAGATGGTCGCGCTTATCGAGCGCTTGGGAATGACCGCGCTCGTGGAGGCGCACGAGCTCCCGGCCTTCGGTCGGGCGGTCGCATGTGGGGCCAGAGTGGTCGGCGTGAACGCGCGGAACCTTCGGCATCCTTCCGAGATCGATGTCGGACGCGCGCGGCAGGTGCACACGTTCGTCCACGCGGACCAGGTCCTGATCGCGGAGTCCGGCATCGGTACGGTTGACGACGCGCGAATGCTGCCTGCTCGCGTCGACGCGGTGCTCGTTGGCACAGCCCTCATGCGCGCGGACGATCCCGCACCGCTCATTCACGGCATCGCCTCGATCAGACGTACGGTGCACGCGTGATCACCAAGACGCGGCCAGGGCGGTACGGCGAGTTCGGCGGGCAGTACCTGCCGGAGACGCTCATGCCCGCCGTCGCGGAGCTCGAGGCCGCGTGGCTCGAAGCGCGCGCCGACCGCGTATTCACCGACGAGCTCGCGCGTCTCCTGCGCGACTGGGTCGGCCGCCCGACGCCGCTCACGGACGCGCCCCGGCTCGCGAAAGCGGTCGGCCTCAAACGCGTGCTGCTCAAGCGTGAGGACCTCGCGCATACCGGCGCGCACAAGATCAACAGCGCGGTCGGTCAGGCGCTGCTCGCCAAGCGCATGGGCAAGCGTCGCATCGTGGCTGAGACGGGTGCGGGTCAGCACGGGGTCGCGACCGCGGCGGCGTGCGGCCTCCTCGGTCTCGAGTGCGTGGTGTACATGGGTACCGTCGACGCGCTCCGGCAGCAGCCCAACGTGTTCCGGATGAAGCTTCTGGGGGCAGAGGTGCGCGAGGTGGACGCCGGGAGCCGCACCTTGAAGGACGCCGTGAACGAGGCCATCCGCGATTGGGTGACGAACGTGCGCACCACGTACTACCTGCTCGGCTCGGCGATCGGCCCGCACCCGTACCCGGCGATGGTCCGCGACTTCCAGTCGATCATCGGCACCGAGGCGCGTGACCAGAGCGTCGCCGTCCTCGGACGTCTGCCGGACACCGTCGTGGCGTGCGTCGGTGGCGGATCGAACGCGATCGGTATCTTCAGCGCGTTCCTCGATGACACGGCTGTGCGTCTTGTCGGCGTCGAGGCCGGAGGCGAGGGCATCGCGAGCGGCCGCCACGCCGCGTCGATCGTGGCCGGGGCCGTCGGCGTGCTGCACGGATCGCGGACTCTCGTGCTGCAGGACGAGCACGGGCAGATCCGCGGGACGCACTCCGTGTCGGCGGGTCTCGACTATCCGGGCGTCGGTCCGGAGCACGCCGAGCTCGCCCGGAGCGGACGCGTGCGCTACGTGGCGCGCACCGACCGCGAGGCGCTCGACGCGTTCGCCCTGCTTTCGCGTACCGAGGGGATCATCCCGGCGCTCGAGCCGGCGCACGCGATCGCCGAGCTGCCCAGGGTCGCGCGCGACGGGGCCGACCAAGCCGTGCTGGTCTGCCTCTCGGGACGCGGCGACAAGGACCTGGAGATCGTCATGGAGCAGGGGCTGCTCCGATGACCGTATCGACGGCCCGTACCGGCGCCGAACGCATCGCGCGGGCGTTCGGACAAGCGCGCGAGGAGCGGCGCCTCGCGATCGTCGTGTATCTCACGGTCGGCTATCCCGACCGCGCCGCCACCGCTCCGTTGCTGCGCGCCGCGCTCGACGGCGGCGCCGACGTGATCGAGCTGGGCGTCCCCTTCAGCGATCCTCTGGCCGACGGCGCCACCGTGCAGCGCGCCAGCGAGATCGCGCTCCGGAACGGCGTGACGCTCGCGGATTGCGTCGCCGAAGCCGGGGCGCTCGTGCACGAGCGAGATGTCCCGGTGCTGCTCATGGGCTATGCGAATCCGTTCCTCCGCTATCGACGCGGTCTTGCGGGTTTCGCTGCCGACGCCGCTCGCGCCGGCGTCGCCGGGATCATCGTTCCGGACCTGCCGGCCGAGGAATCCAAGGAGTTCGATGCGGCGCTCGGCCCCGAAGGCATCGCGCGCATCGATCTCTACGCGCCGACGACGCCGGATGCGCGGCTCGCGCGGCTCGTCCCTTCGGCGCGCGGCTTTGTGTACTGCGTGTCCCTCACCGGGGTGACCGGTGCGCGCCGCGCGCTCGCGTCGGATGTCGGCGACTTCGTGGCCCGGGTGCGGCGTCACACCACGCTTCCGGTCGCGGTCGGCTTCGGCATCAGCGCCCCCGAGCATGTCGCGTCGCTCCGCGGTGTCGCCGACGCGGTGGTGGTCGGCAGCGCCGCACTCGAAGCCGTCGGGAATGCGCCGGCGGAGCGCCGCGCGGACGCGCTGCGCCAGTTCGTGTCCGGGCTCGCGGCCGCGGGGAGGGACTGATGCCCGTCCGCGGCATCCGCGGCGCGACGACCGTGACGAAGAACGAGGAGCGCGCGATCTACGCCGGCACGCTCGAGCTCCTCGAGACGATCGTGAAGCTCAACGGAGTGCGGCCCGAGGACGTCGGTTACGTCTGGTTTACGGTGACCGACGACCTCAATGCGTCCTTCCCGGCGGATGCCGCCCGCGCGGGTCTGGGCTGGGCGAACGTGCCGCTCATCTGCGGGCGCGAGATCCCCGTCCCGGATGCGCTCGAGAAGTGCATCCGCGTGCTCGTCGCGTGGAACACCGCGAAGACGCAGCCGGAAATCCACCACGCCTTCCTTCATGGCGCTCGTGTGCTTCGTCCGGCCTGGGCGGTCGACCTGCCCGGCGACGCACCGCTCGGAGTGCCTTAGTGCTCGTCGTGATGAAGCGCGACGCGTCGAAGGAGCAGATCGACGCGGTCGTCGCGCGCATCAAGGAGTTCGGCATCACGCCCGTGCCTCTGCCGGGGGCCGAACGGACCGCGATCGGTACGTTCGGCACGACGTCGCGCGAGGCCGCGGAGGCCGTCGAGTCGCTGCCCGGCGTCTCCGAGGTCGTCCCCGTCAGCCGCCCGTTCAAGCTCGCCTCGCGCGAGGTCATCGCCGACGACACCATCGTGCGCATCGGCGCGGTGCCGGTCGGGGACGGGCATCCGCTTGCGGTCATCGCCGGACCGTGCGCCGTCGAGTCGCGAGAGGTGACGCTCGAGACCGCTCGTGGCGTACGTGCGGCGGGAGGAGCGGCGCTGCGCGCTGGGGCGTTCAAGCCGCGGAGCTCCCCGTACACGTTCCGCGGGATGGGCGAGGAGGGTCTCGGGATCCTCGCGGAGGCGCGAGCGGCGACCGGTCTACCGATCGTCACCGAGGTCCTCGCTCCGAGCGACGTCGAGGCGGTGGCCCGCGTCGCCGACTGCCTTCAGATCGGCGCTCGCAATATGCAGAACTTCTCGCTCCTCGACGCGGTGGGCGAGCAGACCAAGCCCGTGCTCCTCAAACGTGGGATGTCGGCGACGGTGGAGGAGCTGCTGCTCTCGGCCGAGTACGTCCTCGCCCGCGGCAATCGCAACGTGATCCTCTGCGAGCGCGGCATCCGCACCTTCGAGCGCTACACCCGGAACACCTTCGACGTGAACGCCATCCCGCTGCTCAAGCGCCTCACGCACTTGCCGGTGGTCGCGGACCCGTCGCACGGAACGGGCAAGTGGTATCTCGTCGCGCCGGTGGCGCTCGCGGCGGTCGCCGCCGGCGCGGACGGACTTCTGATCGAGGTGCACCCGAACCCGGATCACGCGCTCTCCGATGGCTTCCAGTCGCTCAGCTTGGACAATTTCCGGGCGCTCATGTCGGCGGTCCCGCACGTCGCGCGGGCGGTGGGCCGCACGGAGCAGGTCGCCGCGGGTTGAGGATCGGCATCGCCGGGCTCGGACTCATCGGCGGTTCGCTCGCGTTGGCTCTTCGCGAGCGCCACGAGGTCACCGGCTACGACGTCGACGAAGCCGCGCGCAAGGCCGCCGCCGGCGACGGGATTCGCGTCGCTGCCAGGCTCGACGATCTCGGACAAGCCGACGCGGTCGTCGTCGCGACTCCGATGACGGCGATCGTTCCGACGCTCGAGCGGCTCGCCGCTCACTCGGACGGAGCGGTCCTCCTCGACACCGGCTCGCTGAAGCGAGCTGTGGCCGACTTCGCGAGCCGGGCTCCGAAGGACGCGCGCATCGTCGGAGGGCATCCGATGGCCGGGACGACGTCGTCGGGTTTCTCCGCGGCGGACAAGGATCTGTTTCGCGGTCGGCCGTTTCTCCTCGTTCCGACGGAGCGGTCCGACGATGCGGCCATGAGCGTGTCGGGCACGATCGCGCGCGACTGCGGCGCCACCGTCACGGTGTGTTCGGCGGCAGTGCACGACCGTGCGATGGCGCGGCTGCTCGCGGCGCCCCTCGCGACCGCGGCGGCGCTCGCCGTCGCCGGCGCGGAGGCCGATCCGCTGCTCGGCGCGGCCGGGCCGGGATTCCGCGACTCGACGCGTCTCGCGGAGACCCCGCTCGACCTGGCGATCGAGCTGCTCTTCGGAAGCGCAAAGGACACGCGCGCGGCGATCGAAGCGGTGATCGACGGCCTGGAACAGCTGCGCGATCGGCTCGATCAGGACGATCGCGAGTACGTCCGGAACTTCTTACGCACGGCCCGCTCCGTGCGGGACGAGCTCGGCTAGCCTCTCCGGCGTCCTTCGCTCATCGTGCGAGCGTCGCCAGCATGTCGTAGAAGCCCGGGAACGTCTTCGCGACCGAGCTCGCGCCTTTGATCGCGACGCCCGGCACCTGGAGCCCGAGGATCGAGAACGCCATGGCGATGCGGTGATCGCCGTACGCATCGACGATTCCCTCGTGAAGGGGCCGCGGCTCGATGCGGATGGCATCGGCGAAAGCCTGCGCCGTGCCACCGAGCGCGTTGATGCCGCTCGCGACCGCCACGACGCGATCGCTCTCTTGCTTACGGGTGTGGCCGATGCCCGTGAGCTCGGTCGGCTCGGACGCCTGGGTCGCCACGGCAGCGAGGGTGGGGAAGACGTCCGAGCAGTCGCGGACGTTCGCGCGAACGCCGTGGAGCTCACCGATGCGACTCACCGTGACCGCACCCGAGCGGTGTGACACGCCGCAGCCCATGGCGCCCAGAAGCTCGAAGAAGCGGGCGTCGCCCTGCGCCCCAGGGCGCCTGCGCGCGTCGACGTTCTCGATGGTCACCGATCCGCCGAGGACCGCCGCCGCCGCTGCCGGGTAGGTGGCCGCGGTCACGTCGCCGGGGATGCGCATGTCGCGCGTACGGAGCTTGCTCTGCTCGACCGCGATTTCGTTGCCGCTGCGATCGACCTTCGCGCCGCGCTCGCGCAGCGCGGCGATCGTCAGGTCGACGAACGGCGCGGACACGAGGACGCCGATGATGCGCAGCCGCAGACCCTCCTTAAGGCGTGGCGCGACCAGAAGCAGCGCGGAGGCGAACTGGCTCGACTCGTTGCCCGCGATCTCGACCTCCCCACCATGGATCGGCCCCACGATCAGCACCGGCAGCTCATCGCCCTTGACGCTCGCCCCGAGCTTGCGCAGCGCGTCGAGGAGCGGCTTGATCGGGCGCTGCCGCAGCCGCTCGGAACCCGTGACCGTGACGAAGCCGCTGCCCAGGGCGCCGAGCGCGGCACCGAACCGCGCCACGGTCCCCGCATCGCGTGCGTTGATGCTCGCTCCCGACGGCTGGCCGGCGCCGGTGCCGTGGATGACCACCTCGTCGCCGCTGCGATCGACCCGGTAGCCAAGGGCCACGACGGCGTCCGCCATCGCAGCGACGTCGTCGCCGGGGTCGAGGGGGCCGAGCGCCAACCTCGAGCGACCCGTGGCGAGCGCCGACAGAACGATCTCGCGGTTCGCGATGCTCTTGGAGGCTGGGACCTTGGCGCGCTTGTCGACGAGCGGATGGCGCACGGGCGTGATCGGGCGAACGTCGTCCATCGGGATGCGAGGATTATCACCGCGATGCGGTACACACGAGCGGAGCGGGTCGCGCAGATGACGGTCGTCGCCGTCGCCGTCGTCTTCGCGGTCGGCGTCGTGGGGTTCGTCTTCCGCGGCGTAGGTGGTGGCGGGCCCGGCCCGAGCTCGCCGCCGACCGCGACCGCGACACCGCGCGGACCCGACGCGAAGATCACGCAGGAGACCTGCTGCACGCAGACCGCCCGGTTCATCCGGGCGACTTGGGAGTCGACCACGCGCGTGAGCGCCGCGAAGGTCACGCTCGTGCCGGATCCGGGCTTCGCCTGCGACGCGACGGTCGACCCGTCCGGACTGAAGGGGACGTTCGGCTGCACCGGCCTCCTCAGGGGCGCGACCAATTACGTCGCTCGCCTCGAGCTCACCACGGCGGCCGGGACGTACCCGTTCGAGCAAAAGTTCAAGACCATGGGCGACAAGCTGAACGACGTGAAGTGGTTCACCGAGTTCGAGGACCCGGGCGGCGATCCGCTCGCGTGCGCAGCGGCGAGCTGCCGGATCATCCAGAACTACACGGCGGGGAAGGATCCGCTCACCGCGCAGCAAATTCTCGACCTCGGGCGCCAGTTCAACCACAGCGCCGACCCCGGCCTGGACCCGGCGGCCATCGCGACGCTCCTGCAGCGCCTGGAGCCGCGGAACCATTACCACTACTACCGCTACAACACGCGCGAGGACGCCACGGGCGCGGCGGTCTACTGGCTTGTCCGGAGCGGGAAGCCGGTGATGGTGATCAGCCTCGCCGGCCAGCACGGGCCGGTCCTCATCGGGTTCCAGGGCGCGTATGGCACGTACTACGACGATCCCGCCAACAAGGTCACCGGCGTGATCGTCGAAGACCCGCAGCGCGGCGACCTAAACCCGGCGACGCAGAATCGGCGGCCCGACAAGTACCGCACCGCCGGCTTCCAGACCGGGCAGCTACTCGCCCTTGAGGAGTGGTACGGCGATGAGTGGTGGCTTCGATTCGCGTACGCGGGCACGATCCCGATGCCTGATGGCTCGACCCGGAACATCGAGCGCAACGACGGCGTGTACGCAACGCCGCACTGGGCCGGGAAGTTCGTGATCATCGTCGACGACAGCGACGCTGAGAATCCACCGGACCGCGAAGGGCGCGTGAAGTTCAGATGACCGATCGATTCGCGAAGCTGCGTAAAGATTGGCCGGCTGGTGCGCCGTTCAGCGCAGCGTTGGTCTCGCGCGCGATCGACGCGACATTCGCATCCGGCGCGCGGGACCGAGTACGAACAGCCATTGACCTCTACGA
>Ga0207684_10005881_pt1 | contig 11233 bp, 10 predicted proteins | sample KBSK5501metaG_FD_184342 | JGI IMG/M metagenome (GOLD analysis project Ga0207684, IMG submission 184342) | Corn, switchgrass and miscanthus rhizosphere microbial communities from Kellogg Biological Station, Michigan, USA - KBS K5-50-1 metaG... | ecosystem: Host-associated > Plants > Roots >... | reverse complement strand
CTTGGCGACTCATTATACGAAGGCTTCATCGATGCCAAAAGTATCGAATGGATAGAGTACCGCAAACAGGTGCATGCCTGGGAACTGGAGCGCTACCTGCCTGTGTTCTAGAAGATATCGGCGAAAATCTGACTCACCTGGCAACTAAAACCTGGTAGATGGGGAGACTGTAATATATCATCTTCGTAGAGCGTACTGTGCAGTTTGAGTACGGCTTCCTCACGCCGGTAGACTTCAAGATGCCGCTCCTGCCAGTTTACGATCCAGTATTCCATGACGCCACGACGCGAGTAGAGTTTAAGCTTGGCTTCACGATCTCGACGCAAATTTGTCGTACCTGGTGAGAGAACCTCGACCACCAGTTCAGGTGCAGAATGCAACTTCCCATCTGGCTGACGCGCTATGGCAAACCGTTCCCGACTGATCCAAACCACATCTGGTGCCACATCATCATCGTCAGCAAAGATCACGCCCGGTGCAAAAATTGCTACCCCACCTTTTGTTTGACGGCTCCAGATTTGGAGTAACTCCCATACCCGGCTGCAAACAAGCTGGTGGTCCAAATGTGGTTGTTTCGACACGTACAATTCTCCATCTATAATTTCATACCGCTTGCCATCATCTGGCAACGATTCCAGGTCTTGTGATGTCCATCGTAACATCGCCATGTTTGCTCCTGCCATTTCTCTAGTCAATCGCTTACTGTTCTGTTTTCCGCTTCTACAGGGATTATACTACAAATGCGCCTTTATCGCATCTCTATATACTCGTTCGTACTTATCGATCATCTCGTCAAGCGCAAAGTTCGCTTCGACGTGGGCGCGGCAGCGAGCGCGGGGGATGTCGTACAGGTCATCGACCAGCGCTGCCGCGTGGGCACGTTCGCCTTCCTCAACCAGGAAACCCGTTTCGCCGTGGCGAATGATCTCTTCCATCGCGCCGCGCCGGTAGGCAATCACGGGAGTGCCTGTTGCCATGGCTTCAACCGCCGTCAGCCCAAAGGGTTCATCCCACTCGATGGGAAAGAGCAGTCCGAGCGATTGGCCCATGATCTTCCACAGCGCCAGCCGCTCCAACTGTCCCAGGTAGGTGACGCGCTCGCCTGCTTCCTGCAGCTTCGGCTGGATGCGTTCTTCGTAGTACTTGCGGTCATAGATGCCGCCCGCGATCAGCAGGCGATAGCCGGCCATTGCAGCAATCTCGATGGCCGCCTCGACACCCTTCTCTGGTGCAATACGCCCCGCGAACAGCAGCGGTGCTTCTTTTGAAGGTGTGGGCGAAAAGGGGATTGCATCCAGGTCAAGCCCGTTGTAAATCACGGCATCGATGGGTGTATATTCCAGGTAGGTGCTGGCGCATGCTTGTGACACTGTAATCAACGTCAGGGGATGGCCCTGCTGGTCCAGCACGCGCAGCGCAGTATTAATCTCTGGTGACACGGCAGGCAGGTGCAGCGTATGCAGTACGGGAATGCCGTGTATTAAGGTGCTGCATGCATAGGCAGGCCAGTCGAATGCATGCACATGAATCACATCAAACTCGGCGCTGCGATGCTGCAATTGCAAAAAGAGATCGAGAAAAAGGTTTGCCTGTGTAAAGAAACTTGTGTCAGCCGGGCGTTCCTGCGCCTCTCCGTAAAAGTTAGCCGGGTGCACATCATCAGAAACAGTGACGGCTTCGATAGTGATACCCGGCACGAACGATTCGTTGCGAGCAAAGAGCGTCACAGTGTGCCCGCGCTGCATTAGCCCTTGAGCAAGATCTGCCAGGAGCGCCTGTGCTCCCCCAAGGTAGGGTTGGGCAATGGCGGAAACAAGTGGTGCTACCAATGCTATTCTCATTGCTCACCCCGGTAACTAGCAATATTGTTTTCGGTTTCGTACAGTTTCACTTCATACAACAGGTCCCTGGGAAGCACATGTTTGAGACGTTCCCAGAACTTGACGACCAGGACTTCTGTAGTAGGAATGCATCCCTCCAACCAGGGAACATCGTAGTTCAGGTGCTTGTGATCGACCCACTTTACTACCTGCTCATTCATGGCATCTTTGATCTGAGTCAGATTCAAGAGCATACCGGTTTGCGGGTCGGGCGTGCCGCGTACCGTGACTTCCAGCAGGTAGTTGTGGCCGTGTCCATTGGGATTGGCGCATTTCTCATAAATTGCGTAATTTTCTGCGTCTGTAAGTTGCTCGCTCCATAAACGGTGCGAGGCGCTAAAGCTTGCGCGCCTTGTCAGGTAGACCATCTCTATGTCCTCTTTATTTTATGCATTGCTGAATATCTCAATATTCGTTCCGCTCAACATTCGACCCGAGTCACCGGCGAGGAAGAGCAAAATCTCGGCCATATCGTCAGGGGTCATGCCGGCTTTCAGGTGAGGTGCGGCCTGGCGAAGCATCTCAGTATCTACTGCGCCGGGACTCACGGCACATACGCGGATATTGTACGGCTTGCCTTCTACTGCAAGGATTTCGGTTAATCCCGCTACACCGGCTTTCGAGACGTTGTACGCGCTCAGACCGGGAAACTTCTCTACGCCTTTTATGCCTGAAAGCGAGGAAAGATTGACGATTACCCCTGAATGCTGGGCTGCCATGATGCGAAAAGCCTTGTGACAACATAAGAATGTGCCTCGCAGGTTGACTGCAATGACGCGATCCCAGGTGGATGCATCCATTTCAAGAAAGGGCTGTGAAGCGACAATGCCCGCGCAATTCACGAGGATATCGACGCGCCCATGGGCCTGCATAGCCTGTTGGAAAAGGGCGTGCACATCCTCTTCGCTAGAGACATCGCCCGCGATTGTCAATACAGGAAATCCCGCGCGCGCAATCTCAGCGGCGATCTCATCTAAATGGGTAGGTGAGCGGCTGAAGAGAACGACACGCGCTCCTTCGCGCGCAAACCGCAGCGCAGTAGCCCGGCCAATGCCGCGCCCCGCTCCGGTAATAATGGCAATACGGCCTTGAATGCTCATACAATGATTATAGCACCTGCTCGGGATACTTGTTGAAACATTTTGACATCTGTTATAATTATGCGAGCGATTAATTATTTGTTACCTTATTTCTTCTTTCTGATTGGTCGCACGGGGGGAGCATGACAGTAAACAGCAAGCTGCTGCAAGGATTGCTCAGAGAATTTGGCCTGGTGGAAGTCCTGCAAATGATGGAATTAGGATCAATGACAGGCGCCATTCATCTGAAGCAGGCAATGGGACGTATCGGCATCGTCTATTTTAAGAATGGCAAGTTAGCCGGTTGTTCCGAACTCGATGCAGGTGCCTTAACGCTCGGAGATGTCTTGCAACAGTTGGGTATGGCGACCGGCCTCCAGATAGATTATGCCTTTTCACAACAGCTACAAGACCCCTTTGGCAAGCGTATTGGTGAGCGCCTGGTCGAAAATGGCGTGATTACCAATGAACAGTTGAAAGAGGCGCTGCGCAAGAAGGCCTTATGGATAATGCGCGAATTGGCGCTGTGGAAAGAGGGAACCTACGAGTTCATCGCTACCCGAAATGGCGAAGCAAAATCGATCCTGCCGTATGGAGAGGAATCCCTCGATCTTGAGGTCATGGGGGTAACGATGGAGATGGTACGTTATGCCGACGAGTGGGAGCAGCTAGGCCAATATTTACCGCGGGGCATACATACACAGTTGCAAATGGCCCCTGCTATCCCATATGCCATGCGCTTCGACACTCGGACGCTCGAGCTGCTGGGGGGCATCAATCGCCAGCGCAGTGTACGGCGTATCGCCAGCGCAATTCGCCGCCCAGAGTTAGAGGTTGCACGCGACCTGGTATTTCTGGTACAGCAGAGGTTGGTGTTGCCAACCAAACAAGAGGAAATGCAGCGTGTGACGGGTGACGGGCGTGGTGTACGGCTCCCTGATCCGGCGGAGAGATTGCGTATGGAGAGCTTTGAACTGATGAACCTTCTCAGCCGCATGGAACAGGAATGGAACCGCAGGCGTACACCGGAGGAGCAATTACCAGCACTGGCCGAATTTGTCAACTGGACGATGGACGCTCTTTCCGAAACGTGTCGCGCCAACGGTGCTGAATTAGATCCGAATACTCTTGACAATCTGCTTACCCGTAACAACTTGCGTTTTATGGGCACCTACAAGTTCATCATCGAGCACAATACTATCGATGTAGAGGATTTTACTGCCCTGTGCCATGAAGTCCTACGAGGCGACATTCAGAAAGCTCATGACTTCTTTGAAGAAGCCTCCATCGTGCTCCAGCATATCCTGTTGTGTATCTTCGACTCGATCAATGGGCGAGTAGCCTCCCTCTATGAACGCCTGGAGAATCAGGAGGTGTGGGAAGCCATATTCACGCAATTTGGCTTGCCAAGAGGGTAAATGGTAGAAAAGCAACCAAACGATAAGTTTAAACAGCCGCATATAGAAGTATCGTGCGTAATGGTATACTATGTATTATGATATTGTCGTGTCTAATAGCGCATGGGCCGGGCTAGAGGAGGAAGCCACGGTTGACGAGGTGGAGGCTGTTCGGATTGTCAGCGGGGAGCCTCCAGGGTATGTCACTACCCTGAAAAGTTAGCGTACAAACCCGGCCGGTAACGGCTGGAACAAAACGCTAGCAGTGATGTAGTAGATGCAAGAAACAGGAGCGGTTTTTTCCGTCCTAAGACCGTATTCTACTTACAAAAGAAAGGATACCCGACCACATGTGCGGTATCATTGGCTACGTCGGCCCGCAGGGGACCGATGTTACTGCTATATTGCTTGAAGGCCTCAGCAAACTCGAATATCGCGGCTATGACTCCGCGGGCATCGCGGTACTCACGTCAAACGGTAAGCTCGAACTACGCCGCCGCGCAGGCAAAATTGCCAACCTGGTGGCTACCATCGAGAATGGTTCACGCCCTGAACCAGGTCCTCTCGGTATCGGCCATACACGTTGGGCCACGCATGGCCGTCCCAACGATACAAACGCGCATCCCCATCCCGACTGCACCGGTATATTGACGGTTGTACACAACGGCATCATCGAGAACTATGTCGAGTTGCGCTCGGAATTAGAACGTGAGGGACACACCTTTCGTTCCGAAACGGACACCGAGGTACTCTCGCACCTGGTCGAGCGCTACTACTTCGGTGATGCGCAACACGACCTTGAGCAGGCGGTGCGTCTTGCCTTGCAGTGCATCAGCGGCGCGTATGCTATTGCCGTTGCCAGTTCCGAGCAGCCGCACCTGCTCATTGGTGCACGCTATGGCGGTGGTCCGTTGATCGTTGGCGTTGGAGAGGGTGAGCAGTTCCTGGCATCGGATATACCCGCCATTCTCCAACACACGCGCCGCGTACTCATTCTCGATGAAGGCGAAATCGCTTCGTTACGCCCTGCCGGAGTCTCGATCAGCAAAGTCGATGGGACGCCGGTGCGGCGTGATCCTATAACCATCGAATGGGACGTGGAAGCGGCGGAGAAAGGTGGCTATCCCCATTTTGTGCTCAAGGAGATTCATGAACAGCCGGATGCTCTGCGCCGTGCGTTAACGGGCCGCGTGCGCGCGGGACAGTTGCACCTGGAGGAGCTAGAGCACGTGCAGCAGGCTGGCCTGCTCGACAAGATACAACGTATCATCATTGTCGCCTGTGGCACCTCGTACCACGCGGGCTTAATCGCTAAGTATGTGATCGAGCAATGGGTGCGTATTCCGGTGGAAGCAATTACCGCTGCCGAGTTCCGCTACTGTAATCCCATCGTTGGTCCTGAAACCCTGTGTATCGCGGTGACGCAATCGGGCGAGACGGCCGATACGCTGGTGGGCATCCGGCAGGCTCGTGAGCATGGAGCGCCGGTGATTGCCATTACCAATGTAGTTGCCAGCGCAATCACGCGCCTTTGCGATGCCGTCTTATACCTGCAGGCGGGCCCGGAGATCGGTGTCGTGGCAACAAAGACCTTTGTTACGTCTGTCACGGTGCTCTATCTCCTGGGCCTGTACCTTGCCCAGCAGCGCGGGCGCATGACAGGCGGAGAGGTTGGGAAGGTGCTGGAAGCATTGGAGCGTATCCCCGACCAGGTGCAGCAGGTATTAGACGTCGCCACGAGTCCCGACGACCTGATCGAGCCGCTGGCGAAGCGCATGTCGCATCCGAGCAGCATTATGTTTATCGGGCGCGGCGTGGGCTTCCCCACGGCCTTAGAGGGCGCTCTCAAGCTCAAAGAAATCTCCTACATTCACGCCGAGGGCCTTCCTGCCGGAGAACTGAAGCACGGCTCGATTGCCCTGCTCGATCCAGACACGCCTCTCGTTGCGGTCGCGACAGCCTCGCACGTGTACGAAAAGGTTGTAAGCAACATGCAGGAAGTGCGCGCCCGCGATGCCCGCGTGATTGTGGTAGCGACGGAAGGGGACGAGGCAATACGCCAGCATGCCGACGACGTGTTGTACGTACCTGCGACAATAGAGGCGCTCAGTCCGTTGCTGGCAATCATTCCATTGCAGTTGTTTGCGTACCACGCGGCAGTTGCGCGGGGATGTAACGTGGATCAGCCGAGGAACCTGGCGAAGTCGGTGACGGTGGAGTAGAGGGTTGGGCTTCTGTTAGCTGGGTGTTCACGAAGAATAAAGTTGTGGACTCGCAGAATAAAGTTGTGGACTCGCAGAATAAAGTTGTGGACTCGCAGAATAAAGTTGCGGACTATAATTATGTTGTCCTCTGAATAATTTATTCAGAGGACAACAGGTGATTTTCCTTCTCAGATACTCTAAAAAGCAGATTCATAGCTTCTCGTTGTGTTGCTCCTCGGTGGCCGTGCATCCCTAGAGCACCGGTCGAAAATTCACTGAGAGAGCGCTTCTCCTAAAAACCAGGCACCAGAAAAATGCATGTGATGCAATGCTGGCTCTGACTTTCTGAATTGGCCGCAAACAAAGAGTTCCTCTCGTTGGTGAATCCCTATCTCATCCCCCAGGCTTGACAAATCTTCTTGAATGATCTATCATTGTTATGAATGAAAATTCAACGAGATGATCATTCATTCAATTGTGACGGAGCAAGATAAGAGAGCCTCTGCCTCTGAAGGATCTCGCCATCAGCGCACGCATTTGTGGTATCTCTCTTGAGAAAGGAACAGCACATGGAATTTCCTCCTTTTCAGTCAAGGCAAGAGGTTGTGATTCATGCACCTCTCCAAGCCGTCTGGGAATTTAATCAAGACTTGACGAATATTGCTGCGTACCATCCCAGGGTCGAGCGGGTAGAGCTCATTTCAGGGAAACGTCAGAGAGGGAAGGAGGTTGCCTATAGGTGCCACCTCAAAGATGGGAAGAATACGTGTGTGGAAAAAGATATCGAAGTGGTTCCCATGGAAAGGATCGTCACGGCTTTACCTGAAGATACCATGGGAATTACCAAAATGCTGCCAGATTATCTTGTTGAAGCGAGACTTACGCCTCTTGCTGAGAACGAGACAAAAATAGCATTCAGCCATTATTATTCAACGAAGTCTCTCAAGACAAAATTATTCAATGTCATCGCAAAAAGGAAGATTGCGAGAGACTCTCAAAACACTCTTGAGGCTATGAAAAGAACGATTGAAAAACATGCGTCGTATTCCTTCGAGGGACAAAAGGAGCATGCAGCCTATGACCAAGACGCCTGATCCCATCCAAGAACTGGTGACGGCTGCCCGGTGCAAGCAGATCCTTGATGCAGCCACGCAGGTGTTTGCTGAAAAAGGCTTTCATCGCGCTACGATCAAGGACATCGCCCGTGTGGCTGGGATCGCCGATGGCACCATTTACACCTACTTTGCCAGCAAAACGGAGGTGTTGTTAGGGATACTCCATCGCCTCAATGAGTCAACGGAACGCGAGCAGCAGCTCATACCGGAGAGCGAGCAGGATCTGCGCTCCTTCTTCACCGCGTACTTGCGCCAGCGCATGTCCCTGTTGTGGCCGAATGCGGAGGTCTTCCAGGCCGTCCTGCCAGAAATGCTGGTCAATGAGGAATTACGCGCATTGTATTACCAGCAGGTCTTGGTGCCCACCTTCACCGTCGCCGAGCGTTCCTTCCAGACACAGCGGGGGGCAGGGCAAGAACAAAGCTTCGATGTGCCCCTCACCGTTCGCGCCATTGCCGGGCTGCTTTTGGGTCTCCTGACGCTCCAATTGCTCGGCGACGAAGTCATTGCCCAGCGTTGGGAAGAACTCCCAGAAGTCCTCACTTCTCTGTTGTTTGACGGCCTGCAACCGGGAAAGGAGACCACCCCCAATGAAGGCACCAGCTCATCATTTCAGTAGGGTGCGCTTGGAGAGAGCTGTCATCGCCTTCTTCATCCTCGCTGCCCTCAGCTTGCTTGTGGTGTATATCGCTGATCCAGCGATCTATGCCCACTCGCTCGCGCTCACGTCCTCTCCGGCTGACCGCTATCCTGTTCCGGTGACGCTGTTTCTGGTCGGCATTCTCGCCGGAATCGCCCTGCTCATCCTTGGGGTCATGCACCATTGGCGCTGGCTCTTCTGGCTCATGCTGGTTGCCTTTTCCGGCTCCGCTCTCCAGATCCCAGTTACCCTCTTGCAGATTGCTGATGTGTTACCCTCTTCTGATCCTCTCTGGTACGGCCTGCTTCGGATGGGGAGTGCCACCTTTGAGCTCGCACTGGCCGTCTGGATGATCCACATCTATCGACACGAGGGTGTCTGGGCTCTGGGAAAGAAAAGGCATGAGCGGTAAGTTGGACCTATGGGAGAAGTGGACCTGCTTCTCCCTTTGGCCTGTGCCCGCAGTACGTCTGGAAAAGCCAAAAAGCAAGGGGAGAACAGATGCAGCCATTATGTTGGCAACCACCTGTAGCGTTTTCGATACAGGAGGAACAGATTGTGAGACGGATACGGAAAGCCAAATTGTTTGTGTTCCTGCGCCAATACCGGCATATCTTGTTTGATGAACCATTCCAGGAAGAGCTGGCGAGTCTGTATCAAAAGCAAGAGCGAGGGCGGCCTCCAGTAGCCCCGGCCATGCTTGCTCTGGCACTCATCCTGGAAGCGTACACCGGTGTCTCCGATGATGAAGTGATTGAGGCCACAGTAATGGACCGACGTTGGCAGTTGGTCCTGGATTGCCTGGATACCGAGCACGCGCCATTTAGCAAAGGGACACTGGTCGCCTTTCGCAAGCGGCTGATTGAGGGGCAGATGGATCGACGGCTCATCGAGCGAACGATTGAGATTGCCAGTCAAAGTCAAGCATTTGGGCCGCGAGCCTTACGTGCAGCACTGGACAGCAGCCCATTGTGGGGAGCTGGTCGAGTTGAAGATACCTACAATCTTTTGGGACACGCGCTCAAAAAGGTGCTGCGTGTGGTAGCTGACCAGCAAGGGAGGGATCTGGCCGAAGTGGCATCTGAGGCAGGAGGCGAGTTGGTCTGTGGGAGCAGCTTGAAAGCGGCGTTGGATCGCGATTGGGATCAACAAGTGCAGAAAGGCGAGGCGCTGACATTGGTCTTGCAGGTCTTGCGCACGGTCGATGCCTGGGTCCAGCAATTGACCGATCAAGAGGACAAAACTGTAGCAGAACCGATTCTGGCGATTGCTAAACAGATCGAGGAGCAAGATGTGCAGACGAGCGAAGAGGGAAAGGTGAGCCTCGTCAAGGGGGTGGCCAAGGATCGGCGCATCAGTGTCGAAGACTCCGAGATGCGCCACGGACGCAAAAGTCGCAGTGTCCGGGTGGACGGATACAAGCGGCATGTGCTGCACGACTTGGACACAGGTCTCATCCGCGCGGTAGGCATTACCCCCGCCAATGCCCCAGAAGCCAGTGTGACCGAAGCAATCAGTGCAGATCTGGATCGGCAACAGGTGGCTTTGAAAGAACTGCACATCGATCGGGCCTATTTGAGCAGCCACCTGGTTCGCGAGCGCAGCGATGAGTTGGAGGTCTATTGCAAAGCCTGGCCTGTTCGTGAAGGGAAGCGCTTTTCCAAGCAGGCGTTTGTCCTGGACTGGGAACGACAGATCATCCGCTGCCCAGCTGACCAGGAGATGCCCTTTACGCCCGGCGGCGTGGTCCACTTTCCCAAAGACACCTGCGCCCAATGTCCTTTGAAAGCCCAATGCACGGCCAGTGCGAAAGGACGCAGCGTCAGTATCCATCCTGACGAAGCTTTGCTCATCGAGTTGCGCCAACGTCAACAGACCCTGCAAGGACGAAGCCAGTTGCGTGAGCGGGTCGCCGTTGAGCATACGCTGGCTCATGTTGGTCATTGGCAAGGACGACGGTCGCGCTATCGTGGAGCGCGCAAGAACCTCTTCGATCTGCGCCGCTGTGCGGTCGTCCACAATCTGCATGTTCTGGCTCGTTCCCAAACGCTTTCGACTGAGCTTCAGGACGCTGTTTGAATGAAGTAGGCAGCCAGCGCGGTTCCTCAACTACCGACTCGGAAAAGCGTTTCATCCCGGTTTCTCAAACCGACAGACAACTCAACTCGTTCGGTTTCGGACGTTTCCAACTGCCCCTTCCCGAACCGGACTGGCCCCTTTCAAGGCATCCGGCTCTCCAGGCGTTCAGCTCTATCCATCGGAGCCTCATGCACCCTCCGGTGCAGCTTCCGATCTTTGTCTGACTCGCCCTGGACCCCTTCCCCCTGTACCAGGCATTACCCTGATCGTTTGAGTAGTATGGGTCCTCTGTCACCATGAAGCTCCCGCTTTTTAGGTGATCCCGTAGTTCTCCTCATGTCATGGCCTGTCCGTAGGTATCCTTTCGGCGGTTCCCCCACTCATTGTGGGCGTCTTCCCGGTGGAACCCTAAACCGCCCAAGTAATCTTAACGGTTTATCCGGGAACATGCGCATTTCCTGCTGCTGCAAGAGTCACGGTACAAGACCGACTCACCTTGGATTCGGAAAACCCATCCTTACCCTAGACAGTTTAGCTGCACGGCCTCTTGGAAGAGCAGTTTCTTCCGCACCGTACTTTTCAACCCTGCTGTTGTCCCCCAGACCCTTTCAGGCTGAGGTTAAGCTGTGCTTTAACCACAATGGTTCCAGTGGTATCGCGCGCTCGCGACTGTGACATGAGAAGCACAACGGCGCACTTACTTGACCGGTGCTCTAGTATTACAACGAGACTTTACCAACGCAATCCCTGCAACTGGGCCAGAAGTCGCTTGCGATGCGAGCGATAGGCAGCGTAGTTGTGGCGTTGCTGATAGGCAATCAACGCTAAGGCCGCAGGTA
>Ga0207684_10005880_pt1 | contig 11234 bp, 11 predicted proteins | sample KBSK5501metaG_FD_184342 | JGI IMG/M metagenome (GOLD analysis project Ga0207684, IMG submission 184342) | Corn, switchgrass and miscanthus rhizosphere microbial communities from Kellogg Biological Station, Michigan, USA - KBS K5-50-1 metaG... | ecosystem: Host-associated > Plants > Roots >... | reverse complement strand
GACCAGCACGTGGCCGGCCCGGCCGGTCGCCACGGCGTCGACCGCCGACATGACCGGTGCGAGCAGTCCTCCGGCGTCCAGCATGCCGGCCGGCCAGGCTTCGGCGATGCCTAGCGCCGCGGCGGCCTCGCCGGCCGGCGTGTCGCCCACCGAGGTGACCGCGTCGATGTCCGCAGGCCTCAGCCCGGCGTCCGCGATCGCCTGCCGCGCGGCGCCCAGGGTCAGGTCGAGGCCGGGAATGCCGGTGCGCCGGCCGACCGGTGACAGGCCGATACCCGTGATGCGGGCACGCCGTTCTATCCCGATGTCCAGGGGTGTCATGCTCCGACAGTACGCGGCGGCCTATCCTCCGGGTGTGAGTGAAGCACCTCTGGATGTGAGCGAGGCGGCCGCCGCGCGGATCCCGCCGCCCCTTACCGAGGCCAGCAGGCCGTTCTGGACCGGCGGCGCGCACGGTCAGCTTCTGATCTTGTGGTGCGGCGCGTGCCTGCGCTGGGTGCATCCCCCGGGCGGGGCGTGCCCGGTATGCGGCGGGCCGCTGGAGCCCCGCGCGGTCAGCGGCCGGGGCACGGTGTTCACGTTCACGATCAACCGCCAGGCGTTCCGCCCGGACGTCCCGGTGCCGTACGTGATCGCGATTGTCGAGCTCGAGGAGCAGAGCGGGCTCCGGTTCACCACGAACATCGTCGGCTGCGACCCCGAGGCGGTCCGCATCGGGATGCCCGTGACCGTGGCCTTCGAGCAGGCGGGCGAGGCCTGGGTGCCGGTCTTCCGGCCGGCCGCGCCGCCACCGGATCCGGGAACCCCGGCGTGACGCGCATGCCAGACCGCAGCGGAGAGGTGATCTAGTGGAGTACCGGCCGTTGGGACGCACGGGCGTCAAGGTCAGCCAGATATGCCTGGGCACGATGATGTTCGGCGGCCGCGCCGACAAGAAGGAGTCACTCCGGATCATCGACTACGCGCTGGACCAGGGCGTCAACTTCGTCGACACCGCGAACGTCTACGCCGCGAACGAGAGCGAGCGGATCGTCGGCGAGGCGCTGGCCCGGGACGGCAGGCGGCAGCACACGATCCTGGCCACCAAGGTGCACGGCCCGCAGAGCGACGACGTCAACGACCGCGGGATCAGCCGCCGCCACATCATCGACGCGTGCGAGGCGTCGCTGCGCCGGCTGCAGACCGACTGGATCGACCTCTACCAGCTCCACCGGTCCCGGGCTGACACGCCGATCGACGAGACCTTGCGCGCGCTCGATGACCTGATCCACGCGGGCAAGGTGCGCTACGTAGGCACGAGCATGTTCCCCGGGTGGCAGCTGGTCGAGGCGCTCTGGGTGGCCAGGGAACTGGGGCTGAACCGCTTCGTGTGCGAGCAGCCCGCGTTCCACATGCTGGACCGGACCGCCGAACGCGAGGTCATCCCCGCGGCCCGCTCCTTCGGTGTGGCGATCATCCCGTGGGGGCCGCTGTGCGGCGGCCTGCTCACCGGCAAGTACGAGCGCGACGGCGGGGGCTCGGACGGCCGCTGGCGGGACGGGAAGGACAACTTCGGCCGCGCGGCCACCCCGCTGGCGTGGGACACGATCGACCTGGTCAAGGCCATCGCCGCGGAGAAGGGCCGCTCGCCGTCGCAGGTCGCGCTCGCCTGGTGCGGCGCGCAGCCGGGCGTGACCGCGCCGATCATCGGGCCCCGCACCTACGAGCAGGCCGTCGACAACCTCGGCGCGGCCGGCGTCGAGATCACGCCGGCCGACCAGGAGCGGATCGACGCGCTCGTCCCGCCGTGCGGGGTGGCCGTGCGCTACTACGACCGAGCGAACGGGCTCGACCTCCGCCCGCACCTGCAGCGGGTGACGTGACGGCCGACCATGGAGTACCTCGTCACGATGACCACGCACGTTCCTGACGGAACCCCGGAGGCAGCCGTCGATGACGTCCGCGCCCGCGAGGCCGCGCACTCGCGCGAGCTGGCCGCGCAAGGGCACCTGCTTCGCCTCTGGCGCCCTCCGCTGCAGCGGGGCGAATGGCGCTCGCTCGGGCTGTTCGCCGCCGCCGACGCCGCCCAGCTCGAGGAGGTCCTCGCCTCGATGCCTTTGCGCGTGTGGCGCACCGATGAGGTCACGCCGCTCTCGCAGCACCCGAACGACCCGGCCGTGGCCACCGAGGCCGACGAGCCGGCCACGGAGTTCCTGACCACGTTCAGCGTCACCGTCCCTGAGGGCACACCGGTCCAGGCCGTCGGCGACACCGAGGTGCGCGAGGCCGGGCGCGCGCGGGAACTTGCCAGGCAGGGACACCTCGTGCGGCTCTGGCGGCTGCCGGGCGAGGGGCGCGCGCTCGGCCTGTGGCGAGCCCGAGACAAGGCCGAGATGCAGGCGATCGTGGCGTCGCTCCCCCTGAACGCGTGGATGGCCACGGAGATCACGCCGCTCACCCGGCACCCTAGCGACCCGGCGCTCGCGTCCGGCAGGTAGGCCAGCCACATCCCGTTGCCACAAACGGGTGGTCGGTCGGTGATCGATGTACCGCTGGGCTCACTATCACGAGCCCTCCGGTGCATCCATCCAGTTATATAGTGACCGCCGCGGCGCTTGCGGGGGACGCGAAGACGATGTGCCCTTCGGCGTGCGCGACCGTCGGCCCGGCGGCGACGAGCCGGACGGTGCACGCCGCCGCGCAGCGCACGTCGATGGTGTTGGCGCCGCCCTCGGTGGCGACGAGAAGATCGCCGGCCCGGATCCCGGCCCGCGCCAGCGCCGCGGCGGACAGCCGCAGGATGGCGTCGTCACCTGGATGCTTGTTGCCCGGCGTCAGCCGGTCAGCGAGGTAGGCGGCGGCCGCGTGCGGCGGCACGAACCCCGCGGACTCCACGCCGATGTCGCCGCCGGCCGGCAGGTCCGAGCGCGCCACAATGACGACCGTTCCGGCCGGGGTCACGGCATAGACCAGGCCGTTCTTCTCGTTCTGCGCGATGAGATCACCGCCGAACCGGCCGAACGTCGCCGGTGCCACGACGATCCCGCCCTCCACGACCGGGGCGTTGGCCGCGACGGAAGACGGCCGGCCGTCGCAGCCGATGCCGAACACAGTGGTCCGGGTGCCGAGTCCGGCCGTGACCAGCAGCCGGTGCCCGAAGCGGCCGGTGGCGTCGAACGCGATCCCGGACAGGAACATGCCCGGCGGCAGGCTGGCAAACCGCTGCGCCCGGCCCTGCGGACTGATCACGATGACGCTCGGCCGCGCGCCCGGGGCGATGGCGAAGGCCGTGTCTCTCGCGAACGAGCAGCGCTCCCCACGGACGGGAACGCTGCTGGTGATCACGAGGTAGGGCTCGGCGCCGGCGGAAGTCTGGTAGCCCCCAGCGCCGCGGGCGAACGCGGTCAGCGTGCCGCCATGCAGGAGGAACAGCCGCCCGAACGCGGCCACCAGGAACGACCCGTCGCTGCGCGGCCCGGCGAGATCGACGACGCCGTGCAGGTGCCGGAACTCCGTCCAGGACGCCAACGGCTGCGGCAGAGCCTGCGCGGAGCCGTTGGCGCACGCGGCCAGCATGATCGTGACGACCAGCGCGAGATAACGGAGGCAGCGCACGGACAACGAGCCTACGCCGGCCTGGCCGCGCCCCCAGCGTTCTCGCCGACCGGCTACGTTAGCGCTCCCTGCAGGCCGGCGCCCTTGATGGTCTTCATCGTGAACTGCGAGCTGGTCCCTATTTGGCATCGCGTTTGCGGGAGGAATTGGCTAACTTGGCCAGCGACTGGCTTGCTCGACCCGTGCACGATCGGAGTCATGCCGTGCCCGCTGCGCTGCTGGCGTTCGCTCTCGCCGCGACCTTGCTGATCGTCGCCCCGGGCCCGGACAGCCTGCTGGTCATGCGCAACACCCTGCGCAGCGGCCGGCGCGCCGGATGGATCACCGCCGGCGGCACGATGTCCGGGTTGCTGATCTGGGCGGCCAGCGCCGCCCTCGGAGTGACGGAGCTGCTGCGCGTCAGCCGCCTCGGCTTCGACGTCGTCCGGTTCGCCGGCGCCGGCTATCTGATCTGGCTGGGCGTGAACACTCTCGGGCTCGCCCGCCGCAGGCGCGGCGAGCGCGGGCAGACCGGCCCCGCCCTGACCTGCCCGCCCGGCCCCGCTGCACCGGATCCGGTACGGGCCGGGTGGGGTGTCTACCTCAACGGGCTGCTGTCCAACCTCTGCAATCCCAAGATCGGCGTCTTCTTCGTGGCGCTCCTGCCCGGCTTCATCCCCGCCCGGGTCCCGGCCACGCTGTTCACCCTCGGGCTCGGCCTGTGGTTCATCGCCGAGACCGGGGCGTGGCTGGCGGTCCTGGCCTGGATGGTCGCCCGCGGCGCGGGCTGGCTGCGCCGGTCCGCCGCGCAGCGATGGCTGGAACGCGCCACCGGCGTCGTGCTCATCGGGTTCGGCGTGCGGCTGGCCGCCGAGACCCGCTGACCGGGCCGTCACCTAGCTGTCTCAGCGGCTTGCTGCCATGCAACGCCGGCGCGGTCGATCCGCGGACCCCGGCGGGGATGGCCGTGTGGCTCGCGCTGTCGGTCGTCGTGCTCGCGGTCGCGGGTCTGGGCATGCGGCACGCGCTCGCGGCGCCCGCGAGGTGCTGGGCCCTGTCGCTCAACGCCCTGGCCGCCCTGCTGATCTCGCCGATCTCCTGGTCGCACCACTGGGTCTGGTGCGTGCCCGCCGTGCTGACCCTGGCCGCCCTGAGCCGCCGGTACCTGGCCCGGCTGCCCCTGGTGCTCGCGGTCTGCGGCCTGCTGGTCTTCGGCGCGGCTCCGCAGTGGTGGTTCCCGGCGTCGGCGGGCCGGGAACTGCGGTGGGCGCCGTGGGAGCAGGTGGTCGGAAGCTCCTACGTGCTGTTCGCCGCGCTCGTCCTGCTGCTGTCAGCGAGCGCGATACTCACCCGCCGCGACCACGGCGGGCCTCGCCGCCCGGCCCGAGCCTGGCCCCGGCGGGTCAGGTGGCGGGTGATGCCGGGCTCGCGCCGAGGTAGCGCAGCACCGCGAGGACCCGGCGGTTGCCGGTGTCGCCGGGGTGCACAATGGGTCAGCGCCGCGCTGGGAGCAGTCATCTGACAGGAGGCGCTACCCGGTTACGGCCCGGCGAATGGGCGCGAACGTCTGCACCGGGTCTTTGGTCAGGAAATCGGTGATGAGCAGGTTGCACAGGCCCGGCTTTTCCACCAGCAGCCCGTGCGAGGTACCAGGGACCACGGCGAGCTCGGCCTCAGGCAGGCTCCGGAACATCGCGATCGCGTGCTCCAGGCGGACCTCATCATCGTCGCCAACCATGACCAGCGTGCGCGGCCTGATCTCGCGCAGATCGCCCTGGGTCAGCGCAGGCTCGCGGGCGTGCATCGCCGCCAGCTTGGCGGCGACCACCTCATAATGACCGATGCCATCGGGTGATATCTCGCCGTAGCTTTGCCTGAAGAACGCCGGTGGTTCTCCGTCGAGAACCTCGTCTTCCCACCCGTCGAGGTGGAAGACGCCGGCGACGAATACCAGGCGCCGTACCAGATCGGGACATTTCCGGGTGACCATCAGCGCCACGACGGCTCCGTCGCTTGAGCCCATCAGGTACACCGGCTGTCCGATAACCCTTTCGATGAACGTGATCGTGTCTTCGGCCATCAGCTCATAGGTGATCGGTCCGTCGACATCGCGCGTTCGCCCGTGCGCCCTCTGTTCGGGTGTGTAGGTGCGGAAGACCTGCGAGAGCGCATCCAGGTTGGGTGCCAGGGCCCGGGAGTCAACTCCGGCGCCACCGGGATGGAGCAGCACGCAGGGGTCACCCTGACCGCGCTCGTCATACCACATCGATACGCCAGACAGTTCCGCGGTCGGCATCGCAGGTGAACCCCATTCTTGGATCGAAGCGGCGACTGACCCAAGGCTCACCCGGTCTGCGCGGGGCCGCGGCCCGTCGTGCGCCCGATCCCGCCGTACCAGTTGACCTCGGCAGCCAGCGGCCGCGGCCCGGCTTGAGGGCGCCACTCCGAGACGAGCACCACGCCCGGGTCGACCATCTCCAGCCCGTTGAACGCCAGCGCCGCGAACTCGGCGGCGGTCCTGACCTGGGCGGGGATGCCGGCCTCCCGGTAGGTGCGCACGAGCCCGCCCACCCCCGCGGGGTCGTGCTCGGGCGTGACGTGGGAGGCGACCAGATAGCTGCCCGGGGCCAGCGCGCCGAGCAGGGTGGCAACCACGCCGGCCGGATCGTCGGCGTCGGTTAGGAAGTGCAGGATCGCGACGAGCATGAGCGCGACCGGGCGGCTCATGTCGAGCGTCTCGGCCACGGCGGGACTGGCCAGAATCTGCTCCGGCTCACGCAGGTCCGCGTTGATGTAGGCGGTCCGGCCTTCCGGGGTGCTGTTCAGCAGCGCCCGGGCGTGGGCGAGCACTATCGGGTCGTTGTCCACGTAGACCACGCTGGATTCCGGCGCTTCGGCCTGCGCGACCTCGTGCACGTTGTTGGCACTCGGCAGGCCGGTGCCGATGTCCAGGAACTGGCGGATCCCCGCCTCGGCGACCAGGTAGTGGACCGCGCGGCCAAGGAAAGCGCGGTTCTCGCGCACCGCCGTGCGCACCGCGCCCCAGCTTTGCATAGCCTTCTGCGCGGTCTCCCGGTCGGCGGCGAAATGGTCTTTGCCGCCCAGGTAGTAGTCGTACACCCGCGCCGAATGTGCTTTCGTCATGTCAATGACCGGCTGCATCGGCGCGACCTCCGCGGATCTCCTGGCGGCCGTTTCCGGCACCGCCGAGCCAGATTCTAACGCCGTTTGTTCAGCCGTACGGGCTGGCGACCTGCGCCGCTCCGGTATCGAGCCGGGCGGCGAGCACGAGGTAGCCCTGGGACAGGGCCGTGTCGGCGGGAGTCTGGCCCTCGTGCGGGCCGGCCATGGCGACGGCCGACGGGCTGGCGCCGGCGTCGATGAGCTCCTGCGCGACGCGGCCCAGGCCCCGCCAGGCCGCGCTGTGCAGCGGCGTCATCCCGTCCCGGCGAGCCTGGTGCGGATCGGCGCCGTGCTCCAGGAGGAGCCGGACCAGCGCGAGCACGGCGTCCTCGTCGTCGCTGGGCTGGGGCACGCCCGGCGTGGTCGCGATGGCCGAGCCCAGCGGGGCGATCTGGAGAAACTGGTCCCGGGTCGGTGCCGAGGGGTCGGCGCCCGCGCGCAGCAGCCGCCGGGCGGCCTCCGCCTGGCCCCAGTAGCAGGAGCCGTGCAGCGCGGTCGAGCCCTGGTCGTCGAACTCCCGGGCCATTCCGGGCTGCCTGCCCAGCAGGTCGTCGATGACATCGAGGCGGCCCAGCTCCGCGGCGAGGAAGAAATCCGGCGGGTCCGACGGCAGCAGCCTGGTCGCGAGGTCGGCCCGGCCGGTGAAGTGCGCGGCGTGGACCGCGGAAACGCCGAACATGTTGCGCGCCCGCAGCAGGCCCGGATCTGCGCGGAGGAACTCGGCGGCTCGCTGCGCCTCACCGTCGAGCACGGCGGCCAGAAGATGATCAACGGTCTGCATCTCCATAGGTTACCTATGTAGTTATCCTGTGTCGAGTGGACGTGGCTGAGCAGCTTTACCTCGCGTTGCAGCACGCGGCGCGGAAGTTCCGTGAGCTCGACGACGAGCTGGGGCTGTCCCCGGCCCGGTTCTCGCTGCTGGCAACGCTGCGCTACCACGGGCCGCTGCGGGTGGGCGAGATCGCCCGGGAGGAACGGGTCACCCAGCCGACGGTCACCCAGGCGGTGCAGGGACTCGAGTCGGCCGGGCTAGTCCGGCGCGGGCCGCATCCCAGCGACGGGCGGGGCTGCGTGGTGGAGCTGACCCCGGCCGGCCGGGCCGTCGTCCGGAGGGCCCGCGCCAGGAAGATCGCCTGGCTGAACGAGGTCGTCGGCGAGCTCGACCACGACCAGCGCCCGGCGCTCGGCTCCGCGGCCGCCCTGCTCGACCGGCACGCGCTGTAGCGCGCCGGACCCGGCTCCGGGCTCAGCCCGGGGCGGCCGCACGCATGCCAGTCGGGGCAGGCGGCCCGGCCGGGGCGCGGGTCCAGCCGCGCTGGGTGCGGGTCAGCTCCCGGAACCCGGCGGCGGCGAGAAACCCGCGGCTGCTCGCGTCGCCGGAGTCCTCGAGCGAGGCATAGGCCAGCAGCCGCGCGACCTGTCCGAGATCCAGCCACCCGGCCGCCTGCCCGAGCAGCCAGGTGCCCACGCCCCGGCGGCGGTACTGCTCAGTGACCTGGAGGTTGCCGATGTCGGCCCAGCCGCCGTGCCGGGGCAGCCGCTCGCCCGCCGCGAGCGTCTCCACCTCGATGTAGCCGATGACGTCGGTGCCGAGCACGGCGGACAGGCGGGTCCCGTTGATCCCGACCGAACGCCGGAGCGCCAGCCCGGCGACCGGCTCGGCGGTGCGGCGGAGGTCCTCGATCCTGGCCAGGCAGACGATCTCCGTGTCGCCGGTGTGGGTGAACCCGGCTCGCTGGTAGAGCGCGCGGATATGCGGCCACTGCTCCGGCACGCCGTACACGCCGTCAGCGGGCAGCGCGCCGTCCGCCCCCTGCCAGGCCACGCCCCAGCCGTCAAGCTGCCGGACACAGGCCGCGATGAGCTCTTCCGCGCCCAGCCTCGGGTCCGGCCAGTAGGGATTGCCGGCTGGTGCCAGCGGCCAGAACACGAGCCAGCGGATCTCGCCGGAGCCGCGGTACGACTCCCCCGCGCGCTCGTCGGCGAAGTAGCGCAGCAGGTGGGCGGCGGCGGTGATGCGGTTCCCCTGTTCCGCGACCAGCGTCGCCCGCTCGCTCACCCAGGGATCGACGATGAACTCGCCGGGGTCCCGCTCGAGCTGTCTGAGCACCGCGTTGACCGACACGGACATGCCCGGCACGACGGCCTCTGCGTGCGCGTTCACCAGGTCGGTGAGCTGATCCCGGTCACTTCGGCGGAACGGCCGCACCTCGATCGATGACACCGTTGGGCCTCCTCGGCACATGTGCGTCGTGCGATAGGAGCAGAGACCCGCCACCGGTGCGGTACAAGCGCAACGATATCAATGCCGGTGACGGCCCGGCGAGCCTAATCCGGCGCGCGGAGCCGAAGGATGACACGCTCACATGCTGGACCCGGCCCACCGACAGAAGGGAACCCCGGATGATTCCTCCAAGCGAGCGGAGCCTTCCCTACCCGCTCGGGGTGACCATCGCCGGCGGCGGGGTCAACGCGGCTCTGTACTCGAGCGTCGCGGACAGAGTCTATTTGTCGACATTCGACGCCGAGGGCGCCGAGACCCGCCACCAGCTGACGCAGGTCGACAGCGACATCTGGCACGGCTTCATGCCGGGCGTCGGGCCGGGCCAGGAATACGGCTTCCGGGTGTCCGGTCCCTATGCGCCGTCCGCTGGCGCGCGGTGCAACCCGGCCAAGCTTCTCCTCGACCCGTACGGGCGCTCGGTGACCGGCAACCTGACGTGGCGGCCGTCGTGGAACGGCGCCGCCGCCGCGGACCCGAACGCGCCCGACGCGGCCGACTCCGGGCCCGACGCGCCCAGGTCGGTGGTGGTGCGGAGCAGCTTCGACTGGGGCGGCGACACGTCGCCGGGCCGGGCCCTGACCGACAGCGTCATCTATGAGCTGCACGTGAAGGGCTTCACCGCCACGCATCCCGCGGTGCCGATCGCCGACCGGGGCACCTACGCCGGACTGGCCCATCCGGAGGTCATCGGCTACCTGCAGGGCCTCGGCATCACCGCCGTGGAGCTGCTGCCCGTGCACCAGTCGCTGACCAGCGGGCTGCTGGCCAGCGAGGGGCTGACGAACTACTGGGGCTACGACACCATCGGGTTCTTCGCGCTCCACGGCGGTTACTCGGCGGCGCGGCGCGCTGGCCTGCCGCCAGGGAGCGAGATCGACGAGTTCAAGGCCATGGTCCGGGCCCTGCACGGCGCCGGTATCGAGGTGCTGCTCGATGTCGTGTTCAATCACACCGCCGAGGGCAACGAGGAGGGCCCGACGCTGTGTCTGCGCGGCATCGACAATGCCGCCTACTACCAGCTCGTCCCCGGTCAGCTGCAGTCCTACGACAACCTCACCGGGACCGGGAACACTATGAACGCCGCCGGCCGGCCGGTGCGGCGGCTGGTGCTGGACTCGCTGCGTTACTGGATCGAGGAAATGCACGTGGACGGGTTCCGCTTCGACCTGGGCGCGGTGCTCGGCAGCGACCAGCCGGGAACGCCGGCCGACGCTGACCCCGGCTGGGATCAGAACGCCGCGTTCTTCGAGGTCGTGCTCCAGGACCCGGCCCTGGCCCGCGTCAAGCTGATCGCCGAGCCGTGGACCGCGGCCGGCAACGAGCAGGGACAGTTCCCGCCCCGCTGGTCGGAGTGGAACGGCCAGTACCGGGACGTCATGCGGGACTTCTGGCGGGACCAGGTGTCGAGCCCGCGCTGGGTCGGCGCACGCCTGGCCGGCAGCCCGGACATGTACGCCTCCGGCGCGCGCCGCTACGGCCTGCGACGGCAGCCGGCCGCCACCATCAACTTCGTCACCTGCCACGACGGGTTCACGCTGAGCGACCTGGTGTCCTACGACACCAAGCGCAACGAGGCCAACCTGGAGGGCAACCGCGACGGCACCGATGACAACCGCTCCTGGAACTGCGGGTCCGGGCCCGCCGACGACGGGCCGAGCGCCGATCCCGGCATCACCGCCGCGCGCCGGCGCCAGCAGCGGAACTTCCTTGCCACGCTGCTCGTCTCCCGCGGCGTGCCCATGCTCATGGCCGGCGACGAGCGCAATCGCACCCAGCAGGGCAACAACAACGCTTACTGTCAGGACAACGCGATCAGCTGGGTGGACTGGACGGAGGACCCGTCCGCGGACCACCTGATCGCGGTGGTCCGCAGCCTCATCGCGCTGCGGGCCGGCGTGCCGGCCCTCCGGACGGCCCGGTTCCCCGAGCCCGGGCCTCCCGCGGGCGACGAGCCGGTCCCCGACACGGGCCTGGCCTGGCTCAACCCCGACGGATCACCGGCCACGAGCCAGGACTGGGACAACACCCAGGGGCACAGCTTCGCCGTCGTGTTCCCCGGTGCCCCGCCGGCGCCGTCGGCCCTGGTCATGATCAACGCATACTGGGAACCGCTGCCGTTCACCGTGCCCCGGCCGCCCTCGGGCACCTGGACCGTGCGGGCCGACACGATGCGGGAAGACGCGGCGCCGGCCGG
>Ga0207684_10005878_pt1 | contig 11237 bp, 8 predicted proteins | sample KBSK5501metaG_FD_184342 | JGI IMG/M metagenome (GOLD analysis project Ga0207684, IMG submission 184342) | Corn, switchgrass and miscanthus rhizosphere microbial communities from Kellogg Biological Station, Michigan, USA - KBS K5-50-1 metaG... | ecosystem: Host-associated > Plants > Roots >... | reverse complement strand
TTCACTAATCGGAGCTGCCATACTCTTGCTTCCTCCTTTGCCAGTGAGCACCTGTCTAGCCGGTAGGGGAGCTGGTGTTTCGGCAAATATTTGTTAACCTAGCACGAACATTGTAGCGTGGTTGGAGTAGTAGAGTCAAGCCCGTTGTGTGCTGAGTAGACATTTGGAGATAAGACTTCTCCTGTGAGCGGACTTGGGCTGCCTTGGCCGCTGTCCTGGCTGTCATGCCGAGCGCAGCGAAGCATCTCTGTGCCCCTCGCGCCAGATCCTTCGCTGCGCTCAGGATGACATCCGAGGGCAACAGACAGGCCCTTCGCTGCGCGGAGGCGTGACAAGCAGCCTGTTCGCTGCCTTGACCGCTGTCCTGGAGGAACTGTTGAGCATGCTTATCTCCAAATGTCTCCGAGGCGCTGCGGTGCTTGACAGAGGCGGTCCAGTCTGCTATGATTGGAATAGACGTTCTACTTCCTGAAACAGGTGAGGCCCATGGGCAGCAAGAAGCACCCACAGCAGAGCACCCCTCCCAAAAAGAAGACGCCGACGTTTCTGCTCGAACTGCCCCTGGAGGTGGAGGCAGGGGAGGCTGCACGCCTGCGTGGTCACCTGGAAGCTGGGCGGCAGTTCTACAACGCCGTGCTCTCCGCAGGGCAGCGGCGGTTGCGCCAGATGCGAGCCGACCCCGCCTGGCAAGCGGCCCGCGCCATCCCCCGGACACACCCGCAGGAGCGGCGGGCCGCCTTCTCGGCCCTGCGGGAGCAGTACGGCTTCTCCGAGTACGCCTTTCACGAGCTCGCCCGGGCGCTGCGGGTCAGCTGGCTGGCCGAGCACCTGGATGCGGTGCTGGCCCAGACGCTGGCCACCCGCGCCTACCGGGCGCTCAACCGTGTGTGTGTGGGCAACGCCCGTCGGGTGCGCTTCAAGAGCCGCGGGCGAGGTCTGAGCAGCATCGAGAACAAGCGCAACGATACCGGGCTGCGCTTTGTCGTGCAGACGCAAGACGAGGGACGCAGGACGGGCTATCTGCTGTGGCACAACGACCAACTGCAAGCGCTGATCGACTGGGACGACCCGGTGGTCACGCATGGTCTGGGCCAGCGCATCAAGTACGCCCGCCTGCTCAGACGCCGCGCCTCTAGCCCACGCGCACAGGGCGCCGACTCGGAGGGGGAGCGCTACTACGTGCAGTTGGCACTTGAAGGCAGGCCCTTGCAGAAGCCGGAGCACATCAGAGGCAGCGACACCATCGGCCTGGACCTGGGTCCGGCCAGCATCGCCATCGTGCCGCGGCATGCCGCGGCCCGGCTCGAGCCGTTGTGCGCGGAGCTGCGACCTGATGCACGAGCCATCCGCCGCTTGCAGCGCCGCATGGAGCGGCAGCGGCGCGCCGCCAATCCTGAGCACTACGACGAGCAGGGGCGGCCCAAGAAGCGAGGCAAAAGGAGTGCCCCCTGGAAGCAGAGCCGTGGCTATCAGGTCACTAGACGGCGCAAAGCGACCAAAGAGCGCAAGTTGGCCGCCCACAGGAAGAGCCTGCATGGCCGACTCGTGCACCAGATCGTGGCGGTGGGCCACACGATCATCACTGAGAAGCTTTCCTACAAAGGCTGGCAGAAACGCTACGGCAGAAGCGTGGGACTTCGCGCCCCAGGGATGTTGATTGACCATCTCAGACGCACCGTTGCAAGCACGGGCGGCACCCTGCATGAAGTCCCCACGCGCAGCACCAAACTGTCGCAGTTTTGCCATGGCTGCGGCCAAACCGTCAAAAAGCCGTTGTGGCAGCGCTGGCATCAGTGCGCCTGTGGCATCGGGCCGGTGCAGCGCGACCTGTACTCCGCATTTCTGGCGGCCTATCTCGATCCAGCAGCAGATCTCACCCCCTCGTGTGCCCAGTATGTCGTTCCCTGGGAAGGTGCGGAGGCGCGCCTGCGGGCAGCACACGAGCGAGCGCAAGAACGCGCGAAAGAGGGGCAGGTCTTGCCCCGAAGCATGGGTATTCCTCGTGCCGGAGCGCGTCTGCCCCAAAGTCGGAGCGAAGCCACACAAGAGCTGCTGTTCCTCTCCAGGAGGGGAAACGTAGAAGCGTGGAAGCACCGCTCAGAACCCCCCGTGCTTGAGCCGGGGGAGTCTTCAGCTGTAGGAGCCTGACTACGAGACATGAAAGGTCACGACAGTTGCAAGCTTTGCGTCGCTGCAATTAGATTGTGTACACCAGTACAATTCGACAATACCGGTGGCAGCGGTGTTCAATTCAAGAGAGAAGTAGCCATGATCGTAGCTCGATTGAACCATGAGCATCTTAGCGCCAACGTAGGTAGTGTCACTATATAATTTTGCCTGCACATAACCTGCCTGGCCATTCGTATTGAGGTGAAATGTCACATAGACGGTCTGGCGCACGGAAAAGTTGCTTGTAGCATTGGTGGGAAGAGAGTTACTATCGACAGCGCTTGCTGTTTGCGCGTTGCTAATAATCGTTGCCGACGTAGGATCGACCGGCGAGCCAGATGGTGACACTCCCGCTGCTGTTGATGCTGGCGAATTCGGGTTATTTCTGGTTGCGAAAATTGCAATAATCCCACCGGCAACCAGGAGCAGTACAATTGCAACAATGCCTATAATCAGGCCAACCTTGGGGCCTTGACGGCGCGGTGGTTGACCTGGTGGTATAAAAGAACCAGGAGTTGGTGCGTATGGGGCACCGTAAGGATTGGGTGGAGGTGGGGGAGGAGGAGTATAGTCCTTCTCTGTTGGTGCGCCATAGGATGGTCCCCCATAAACTGTCGGCGCGATGCCGGCTTGACCTGGTTGAGGGGGGACCTGGACCGGGTTGTAGGAAGAGGGAGGCTGGTCGTTGGGCTGAAACTGTGATGGTGTGGCGGGTTGGGCTCCCGGTGTCACCTGGCCGGAGAGGTTATAGGGAGTCGCTGCACCACAATTGGTACAAAACGCTGCCCCGCTTGGAAGCGGCGCACCACATGTTCTACACTGCATGATGATTCCTCCTGATAGTTCTCAGCTCGTTACGGTAAAATTGACGTGTTGGGCCAGTACCTGGTCCGTGCATTGTGATGTGCTCGCCCAGTAGATTTCCACGTATGCTGACCCTGGATCGCCATAGTTAGCGTACGCGTAACTAAGCTTGCTATTCGCGCTGACCGCGAAACTATATTGTGTGGTTTGCTTACCGTTCAGGTACCAGAGCAGGCAAACAGCACCATTCTGGCTGGCGGAATGCAATTGGAAGGTAACGTAAATCTTCTGATTGGTTTTAAAGGTGGTTGTAAGTTGGGTCGGTTGCGAACTGCTCGTGTCTATAGCGCTTGCCATCTGGGCATTATCTATATATTGCTGACCGGGATAGACGGATACTGTAGGAGAAGGGGCAGTTGTGGCGGTGGGAGTGGCAGCCATCGTGGGCGAAGACACTGGCAAGGGGATGCTCGCAGTTGTATTGTTCGAGTTATCCCCGGTTGAACCGCTTGCCATAAAGTAAACAAAGACCAGGATCAAAGCGCACGTGAGAATACATAGCCCGGCCACGATAAATCCCAACTTCGCATTGCGGGTGTAAAAGGGAGCCTTAGCCTGCGGTGGCCGGGGCAGGGATGTTTGTTGAAAAAGGCCAGGTTGTGAAAGTGGCCCTTGTGACCACATCTGACCTGGTGGTACTGGCTGTTGGGGTACCTGCGACGGGAATGTTGGTGGTACACCTTGCCGGTATCCAGGCATTTGAGTCACTTCCCGATTATAGGAAGAGTGCTCCATTGGAGCAGGTGTAGCCGTCTGGCCAGAGCCTATGGGCGTACCGCAGCGCGGGCAGTTTGTAGGTGTGTGTGATGGCGAAAGTGGCAGTCCGCAATTTGTGCATTTCATGGTAACCGTCTCTCAAATTCTGTATTAGCTAATGTATCATTACTTTTCTTGACGAATAACCCCTGGACTAGTAAGCGAGGAGTTACTGAATGGGCTATGCAATAGCTTCCTTGACAGGAATACACAGCACAACTACAATGATGTTGCCTGGTTGATGATTATTGGTAAGATTATTAGGGAATGTTTTGGCAGCGAAGGTCGTGATTCACCTTGCAATCAAAGGTTGTTTCCGCTTCCGCTATGAATCTACCAGATAAGGTAACACAGGGAAAAGTCGTGATAAACAGTAGTAAAGTGGAGCAGGTCGAGAGAATTCTGGCGCAGCATGTCTCCAGGTTGCGCGTCTCTTTACAACATGCTACAGGCGCGCTGTCTGGGCCAGAAGAGGGTAGCGATGCCTGGTTGCTTCTGAATGCACTCATCAGTAGTAATGACCATCCAGCCCTGCTCGCGCGTTTTGAACAATCTGGTCGTGCCCTGGCTGAACAGGGAGGAAAGCTGGAGACCCGTATCCAGGGTTTGCAATCATATGTGGATGCTCTTGCCAGCGAATGCAACGAAATTTTCAAAGATGAGGAGATAGGGCCTCGTCTTTTGATAGGAGCCACTTCGCGCCTGTATCAACTGCAATCGCTCTGCTTGTCGGCGCTCACCAGAGGATATCAGGGAGTAATTGACCACGCCTTGCTTGCGCAGCAACAGTTGGCAAAGCACATCAAACACCGCCTGCAGGCGTTGCATCGTATCAATAATGTCAGTAATTCTACCATGGACCTGGATCAGACGCTCGAGATCACGGCCAAGAATGTTGCAGAGGAATTAGGGGTTGATTACTGCTCAATCTTTTTCTATGACGAATTGCAGCGTACGCTTACTTTACGTGCTACAAATGGCCCTCGTCCGTTGGGAGGAATGCACTATATGCTGCACCTGGGCGAGGGGTACAGTGGATGGGTAGCCAACAAAGGGCGTCCTTTGCTTGTCCGTGATGCACTCGCTGAAGCGCAGTTTGCGGTAGAAGCGCGTGCCTGCGGCCCCGAGTATCGCGGATTGCTGGCAATGCCAATCATTTTCTTCGGTGATGTAGAAAGTTTGATAGGTGTCATAAGTGTCCAGTCACTGGAGCCGCATGATTTCACTAATGAGGAGATGGATTTTGTTGAAGTGGTTGCCGGGATCATTGCCATCAATGCCGAAAATGGGCGGCTCTACGAGCAGACCGACGAGCAGTTGCGGCGCAAGGTGCATGAACTTGCTACGATCCATCGTGTCTCTGGAATTATTGCTTCGACTCTTGACCTGGACCGTGTTCTACAGATCATCACCACCCAGGCTGTCCAACTCAGTGGTGCTGAACGCTCTTGCATCTTCGAATTGGATAGCGAGAAGCAGGACCTGCACATTGTAGCTCACTATGGGCTTAATAGCGCCAATGTCCGGGATATCCGGGTACCCGTTGGCCAATGTTGCGCCGGTCGCGCTGTGCAAACCGGGCGACCCAGCATGGCCGTGGATTGTTTCTTTGGCGACGAGTATTGTTTTATTCGCCAGGACCCAACCATCTCGTCCGAGATCCACTCCGTCCTGTGTGTGCCGCTTGAAGTAAAAGGTAATATACTCGGGTGTATTTGCATCTATAGTAGTCATCGCCACCAATTAAGTCCGGAACAGATGCAACTCGTCATAACGTTCGCGAATGAAGCGGCGATCGCTATCGAAAATGCACGTTTGTACGAAGAGGCGCGTCGTGGGCTAGAACTCAAATCTATCTTACTGCGAGAGCTGCACCACCGGGTTAAGAACAATCTTGCCACCGTCGCAGGCATCCTCTCTTTGCAACGGAGGCATACCAGGTCGTCTGAAGCGCGTCACATCCTGGCCGAGAGCGTCAATCGCGTGCAGGGATTAGCAGCCACGCATGATTTGCTCTCGCATGAGGATGTCAGCGAAGCGCGGGTTGATGATATTGCCCGCAAAATCCTGGGGGTCGCAAATGCAAATCTGCGGCCACCAGAGTCGTGCATCACTTTTGAGGTAGAACCTTGCCCTATCGTCATCCCTTCGCGTGCTGTAACCCACCTCGGGTTAGTGCTCAATGAGATGGTTTCGAATGCTATCGAGCACGGTATAGCGGGGATGGCCGAAGGAAATGTTACGATTCGGGGACGAGAAGAGCATGGGATGGTTGTTGTTGAGGTCCTTAATACAGGAAATGGCCTACCCTTGCCACTCGAGGAAGGGCTCGGCCTCTCACTTATCCGCAATCTTATGGGTGATATCGGGGGGAAGTTTATGTTGCGGCGCACGGATGAGACGCCGCCTCGCACCTCTGCCGAAGTGCGTTTTCCTCTTGCGCAGGGGCCTCTAAAACCATAATGCACTGTTAGTTTCGCTCACTGCACAAGGGTTTCGTGGGGGTGAAGATATGCAAAAAGATCCAGGAGCGAGTCAGAATCCGGACGGATATAGCCCGGCTCGCATACTGGTGGTGGAGGATGATGTTGATATTCAGCAGGTACTGCGTGTTTATTTGACACATTCGGATTTTGAAGTGTGTAGCGCCAGCGATGGGCAGGAGGCAATACGAGTCATCCCGCAGTTTTGTCCAGACCTGATCGTGCTTGACCTGGTCATGCACCCGGTCGATGGCTGGGCAGTGCTGCGTTGGCTACAGGCACAACGGCAGTTGCTGCCTCCCCTGCCGGTGCTTGTGCTCACTGCGCTTAATCAACTGGCCGAACAGGTGCACGGATTTGAAGAAGGGGCGGTCGAATACGTAACCAAACCGACTCAACCCGGTATTATCGTCGAGCGTATACGCGCAATTCTTGATCTGAGCGTCGAGCAGCGTGCGATGTTACGGCACAAACGCATTGATGAGCAGCGAAAAACGCTGGAGCGCATTACTGCTCCTCAAGTGGACGAATTCTTTGACTAGAGCCGTTTAAATCCAATCCTTCATTGCGTCCTCAGAATGTATCCACACTTCGTGCAGAAACGATCTTTGGCTTTGTTCTGGCTGTGGCAGTTGGGACAAGGGTTGAGCAGAGAGCCACAGCGGGTACAAAAATACGTATCCGGTTTATTGGGCCGTTGACAGTTGGGGCAGAGATAAATGGGTGAGGTCGGAGCACGGGCGATGGATGCCTGGCTCTGTGTTGCTAACTGGTTTTGGTCTCCTTTACTTGCTACCTGAACTGCTTGTTCAAGAGCTTTAGCCATATCGCTGGCGCGTTGGTAACGATGTTCTGGTTTTTTCTGAAGCGCTGTCAGGATAACATCTCGTACTGATAGGGGAATCAAGCGATTAAAAATGCGTGGATCGGGTGGGGTCTCGTAGATATGGCTATGGGCAATCGCGGGATAGTTATCTCCAATGAACGGTGTGCGCCCGGTTAGCGCCTCATAGAGCATAATGCCGAGAGCATAGATATCTGCCCGGCCATCCATCTGCTCTCCTTTAACCTGTTCGGGTGACATGTATTCGGGTGTTCCAACTCCAGCTCCCGGGCGAGTCAACTCTTTGGTGCTGGCGAGCACTTTTGCAATGCCAAAATCGGAGAGAATGGGACGTTTTGTGCGATCCATTAAGACGTTAACAGGTTTAATATCGCGGTGGATGATGCCTTTTTCATGTGCATATGCGAGCGCACTGGCGAGCGGCTGGAAGATGCGGTCGGCCGCCAAAACATCTATTGCCCCCATTACCTCCTGTGCATTCTGATTTGCCGAGCTTGAAGGATCCCGTAACCTATCCAGCAGTTGTTTCAGCGTTCCACCATCGACTAATTGCATCACGATGTAGAGGTGCCCATTTTGTTCGCTGAAATCGTGGATAGTGACGATGTTGGGGTGTGAAAGACGAGCGACCAGGCGAGCCTCCAGGTTGAAACGCTCGACGAAATTGCGGTCGGCCGCATACCAGGGCGGAAGAACCTTGATCGCAACCTCGCGGTCAAGGTTCTCCTGGTGTGCACGATAGACCTGAGCCATACCTCCCTGGCCGAGCGGGGCCAGGATTTTATACTTACCAAGGGTCGTACCGATCAGGGGGTCTTGTTGCATAACCTGGTATGTATACCCCTACAGTTCATCAACGTTTGGCAAAGACTAAAACGGTTTGGCCAAGTTGGATCTTATCACCCTCCTGCAGGGGATAGGGCTGGTATTTGTTGACCGGCTGACCATTGACTTTGGTGCCATTGGCGCTGCCCTCGTCCCTCAGAGCATAATTGTTGTTACCCAGGTTGAGGATGGATGCATGGAGCCGTGATACCGCCAGGTCCTCGAGGAAGATGTCGCTCTCCCGGCTACGCCCTATGCTGAGAGCATCTTTGCGTACCTCATAGATACGCCCAGGCTCTTTGCCCTCTTCGATACGCACAAGACCCATGCCCTGAGGACCCGAGCTAGGGCGCACCATCGTCCTATCTGCCTCGGCAAAACCTTGCCCTTGTTGCTGCCACGGCGCATTGGCTCCTGGAGGGGTTGAAGTTGCCGATTGCTGGTATCCCGCTGGCCAGCCCGCTTGTTGTGCCGGTTGCTGAGCCGGCTGACCCCATTGATCGGCAACTTGCGCTGGTTGTCCCCACGATTGATCTGAGCCGCTGCTACCGTAAGCCGGGGGTGCGGGTTGATTACTTGGTGGGTTGGGTGTGCCCCATGGCGCTGCTGCCTGCTGTTGTGCCCAGGGGTCTACAGGTGACGGCGATGGGGCGGCATCCCATGGCTGCTGTCCGCCCGTAGCTCCTGCACCTTGATTGCCCCAGCCGCCGGGTTGTTGTGCCGGAGCTGGAGTACCCCAGGCTGCCTGCTGCTGCTGAGCGGGGCCTTGTGCACCCCATGCAGGAGGCTGCTGGTGAGCGGGATTTTGCGCATCCCAGCCGCCGGGTTGTTGAGGGGAACCTGGAGCAGCCCATGCAGGAGGCTGCTGGTGAGCGGGATTTTGCACATCCCAGCCGCCGGGTTGTTGAGGAGCAGAGTTTGCAGCAGCCCAGTTTGCAGGTTGCTGTCCTTGTGCACCCCATGCGCCGGGTCCGGGCTGTTGCTGCGCGGCCCAGGCGTTAGGTTGTTGGCCCCAGGGATTATTAGCGGGTGTACCCGTCGCTGGTTGGTTCCATCCCCCTGGCATTCCCTGCTGTCCCTGGCGTTGCCAATCCGATGATCCAGCAGCGCTGGCGGCGGCATTCGCTCGCTTCTTTTTACCGCTACTGCGGAAGAGCAATAGCGCTCCTATCAGTATAAAGAGTGCTACTACTAAAACCGCACCGGCTAAAATATACGGATTTTTGTAAAACGGTTGTGCCTGGTCTGCGACAATGGCAATGCCTGCCAATCCGAGAATTCCTCTCATGTCGTTCACCTCTCTTGATTGTAGGTGCGCAAATGTTGGAAGTAGTTGCGCCCGGTCAGACTTTGGGCACGAAATATCGCACCCCTACAACTGCATCTATCGCAATTCAAAACGTACCTCAACGCTGCCAAAACGAAGAGTGTCGCCATCTTTGAGAATACGCTCTTCATGCGGCGTTAAAATTACTCCATTTAATCGAGTCTTATTCAGGGCATTGAGGTCTTCGACGGTATACTGTCCCTGTTGGTTGCGCACATAGGCATGGCGTCGCCCAACCGTCTTGTCCGCCAGGTTGATCTCAGGGAAAATGCCGAGCACCGGGTCCTGGCGCCCGACAACCATCAACTCTCCTGTTAAAGGAATGATCTGATTACTTGCCAGAACGTGTAGCCGGGCCTGTTTTTGCGGACCCCGGGGGGGCTTGCCGCCCTCTGCATCAACTTGCGCTCTCTGGCGTCCAGGCTCCTGTATACCGTTAGCTCCTGCCGGCTGAGCTTCCCGCACGCCAGGCCCCTGCTTCAATTCATAGCCAATTTCTGCCACCGGGTGGAGTTCCGCAGGCTCCTGGCGTTCCGGTTGTTTAGCCTGAATAACCTGCTGCAATTGCTCTATCGCGGCAATAAACTCGCGTGGTGTGCTGAATCGGTCCTCCGGGGATTTAGCCATGGCTTTTTGCATGAACTGGTCCATTTCGGGTGGCAGGCCAGGGCGTATGCGACATATTGAAGGTACCTTTTCATTCATGTGTTTTACTACGATGTCTACGGCGGTTTCTCCCTCGAATGGTGGGCGACCTGTGAGCATCTCGAATAAGACAGTGGCGACGGAATACAGATCAGAACGAATATCCGCCAAACGACCACTTTCTGCCTGTTCAGGTGGGATGTAGTAGGCGGTACCCATGAAAACATTGGACTGGGTCAGCGTGACTGTCTCCCGGCTGCGCGCTAAACCGAAATCGGTGATCTTGACTACATCTTTGCTATTGATAACGATATTCTGCGGCTTGATGTCACGGTGAACCACACCATGCTTGAAAGCTATGTCCAGGCCCTCGGCAATTTGCCTGGTATAATCGAGGGCGCGCAATGCTTCCATTGGCCCGTGAGTCAGCGTATGATATTTCAGATTCTGGCCGTCGATGTAATCCATCACAATGTAGTTGATGTCATTCTCATCCCCATAATCAAAAATGCGTACAATATGGGGGTCACTGAGCTGCAGGAGGATATGTGCCTCCCGCTGGAAACGCGCTAGTAGCTCGCCATCGTCCGAGAACTCAATGTGCATGACTTTTACGGCATAGATGCGATTGTTTTTCGTATCACGCGCAATATAGACGGTTGCAAAACTGCCCCGTCCCAGCTCATCAATGAGTTTGTAACGCCCTTTGATGACACGACCTATCATGTCACCACCCATGCGATTAACTCCTCCTGAAAGGCTATCCCTGGCGGCTATTATACATCATTCAGCAATGAATGTCATCGCTACTCTCTTTTTATCAGAGCTATTCAACCCCCTATTTGTGCATAATAAAGAAATGGGGAAGATGAGATTGGGGAGCATTCTACAGTTATGTTAGCCGCACTCCAAATCTCCACGACTCTTTGCTCCATTCTTAAGAAGAAACGGATTGACTAACGGAAGAGTCATGGCATAGGTATTGTGTCCTACGGCGCACACCTAAGTTGCCCTCGCCAGGGGATTCTCAGGTCTATGATATACTGGCATTGTCTCGCTTTGTTTCTGATGGTGCGGATTGAGCAGCCTGTGGCTGCTCAATCCGCACCATCAGAAACAAACACCTTCTTGCGAAGTGCCGCAGGCGCTGAGGAGTCAAGAAGAAAGGAGAGCTGAATAGTTACAATTTAATTTAAGGAATGCTAACAATGCCTGCTTTTCGTGGTGTACTTCTGGATATTGATGGTGTATTGCATGTCAGTATGCGGCCAATCGCCGGCGCTGCCGAGACATTGCGCTGGTTGGAACGCCAGGGGTACCACAC
>Ga0207684_10005876_pt1 | contig 11237 bp, 7 predicted proteins | sample KBSK5501metaG_FD_184342 | JGI IMG/M metagenome (GOLD analysis project Ga0207684, IMG submission 184342) | Corn, switchgrass and miscanthus rhizosphere microbial communities from Kellogg Biological Station, Michigan, USA - KBS K5-50-1 metaG... | ecosystem: Host-associated > Plants > Roots >... | reverse complement strand
ATCTTGATCGGCAGTTCGCGCACGCGAACGCCTGTGGCGTGGTGGACCGCCGCGGTGATCGCGGGTGCGACGCCAGCCAGACCGATCTCGCCGATGCCGCGCGCGCCGAGCTCGTTGATCTGCTGGTCAGGAAAGTCGAGGAAATGCACGTCGATCGGCGGCACGTCGGCGTTGACCGCCACCACGTAGTCGGCCAGATTGCTGTTGATCGGGGCGCCGTTCTGCGGATCGTACGACGTGTGCTCGAACAGGGCCATGCCGATTCCCATCACGACCGCGCCCTCGATCTGGTTGCGGCCGGCCAGCGGGTTGAGAATGCGGCCCGCATCGATGACCGTCACAATTCGGCTGACGCGCAGCCGAGCGATCTCGGGCTGCCATGTAACCTCCACGAAGTGACAGCCGAACGAATGCGTCGAGAACTTCGGCTGTGGATTGCCGAATGTCGCGCTGGATTTGCCGCTGCCGCTGACCAGGCGCAGATTCGCGCGCCGGAGTAAATCTGCGAAAGGTACCCCTTTCCCAGATCCTTCAGCCTTCGCAAAGACCCGGCCAGCGTCGAATGCCAGATCCGTGGCGGGGCCCTTCTCGAACGGTGATCCCGGAGTTGTGGTGGCGACCGTCAGCATCGATGCGATCGCATTGTCCGCCGCTGCAAACACGGCGGGAACCACTGATTCGGTCACCAACGAACCGCCCGAGAGCGGGCCTGCCGGAAGCGACGTATCGCCAAGCACCACTTCGATCTTGTCGAGCGGAACGCCGGTCTTCTGCGCGGTGAGCTGCGCGAGGATCGTGTACGTGCCTGTGCCGATGTCCTGTGTGCCGCACGCGACGCGGGCCGTGCCGTCGTCGCGGAGCTGGACGCTGGCCTCGGCGGGAAATCGTCCGGCGCCCCACGAACATCCGGCCATTCCCCAGCCGAGCGTCAAGCCGTCGCGCTTCATCGAGCCGACCTCGGGTGTGCGCTTCCACCAACCAAACTTCTCCGCACCCAGCTCAAAGCACTCGAGCAAATGGCGCGATGAGAATGGAAGGCCCAGCGACTCGTCGATGTTCGGCTCGTTGATGATGCGGAGCCGGACGGGGTCGATCGTGAGTCGATCGGCCAATTCGTTCATCGCCGACTCGGTCGCATAGAGCCCCGGCACGGAGCCGGGGCCGCGCATGGGGGTCGGTGAGCCGACGTTGCGCCTGGCGCGGCCGAACGTCACGCGCAGGTTGGCCACGCTGTACTGGAACGCCGTCGCTTCGCCGCAGTCTTCATGATAATGATCGAGAATGGCCTTGTGGTTGATGTAATCGTGATGGAGTGAGACCAGTTTCCCGTCGGCGGTTGCGCCCAGCCGCACGCGCTGCTGTGTACGCGGGCGGTGACCGACCGTCTGGAACATCATCTTGCGGCTGACCACGAGCTTGACCGGCTTCCCAAGCTGCCGCGCCGCCGCGGCGGCGAGCGCACAATGCGTCCATGGCCAGAGCTTGCCTCCGAAACCCGAGCCAAGGAACTTCGTGATGACTCGGACATTCTCTCTTGGCACGCCAAACATCTGCGCCAGGATGCCTTGGAGATTGAACACCCCCTGCGACGCCTCGTACAGCGTCAATCTGGACGCATCCCAGATCGCGGTCGTCGCGTGCAGCTCGATGGGATTGTGCGTCTCGACCGGCGTGACAAAGGTCTGGTCGATCTTGACCGGCGCGTTTGCGAACGCGCCCTCGGCGTCGCCGCGCTGGCTTTGCAAGCGCTCGCGCGGACCGAACTGGGTGGCGACCACCTCGGGCTCGTCGTCCGCTTCCAGGTGAGTGTCAACGTTCGGCGTGTCCTTGGCGTACGTCGCGCGAACAGCATCAGCAGCGGCCTTGGCGGCCTCGAACGTGTCCGCCACGGCCAGCGCGATGTATTGGCCATAATAGCGAACGACATCATCCTCGAACGGCGGACGACGCTCGTCGATGATGCCTTCGAACCCGGGCCCCATGACCGATCGGAAGATGCTTCCGATGTTCTCGCGATGAAAGATCGCGCGCACGCCAGGCATCTTCTCGGCCGCGGCCGAGTCGATCGTGATCACGCGGCCGCTGGCGATCGTCGCCTCGACCGGAACGGCGTAGAGCTGACCGGGAAGGTGGAAATCGGAGGTGTACTGCGCCTTTCCGCTGACCTTCAACGGCCCATCCACTCGCGGCGTGCGGCGACCAATCGGTGACGTCCTCGGGATTTCGTGTGCCGGTTGCATGTTCGGTCCTTCAGTCGGCTTACCCTCTGACCGCTATTTGCAGGGCGTGCGCGAGGCACCGCTTGGCCAGCTCGATTTTGAACGCGTTCTCGCTCTGCGGCTTGGCGTCGCGCAGGGCCGCCTCCGCCGCCTTTCGGAAGTTCGCCGGGTTTGCGAGCCGACCGACGAGCGCGGCTTCGGCCTCGGGGGATCGCCAGGGCTTGGTGCCCACGCCACCGAGCGCGATGCGCGCCCGCGTCACGTTCCCGCGTGCGATCGTGATCACGACGGCCGCCGACGCCAGGGCGAACTCGTAAGACGCTCTGTCGCGCAGCTTGAGATAGGCCTGTTTGCTCCTTCCGACGGGCCTCGGAAGCGTGACATGCGTGATGAGGTCCCCCGACTCGAGCACGGTTTCGCGCTGCGGTGTGTTGCCGGGGAGCAGATGGAAGTCGCCGAACGGGACTGCACGTGAGCCTCTGGGGCCTTGCACGTGGATCGTCGCTTCCAACGCCGCCATCGCCACACACATATCTGATGGGTTCGTCGCGATGCAATACTCGCTCGTGCCGAGTATGGCAAGGCGGCGGTTGTTGCCTGTGATCGCCGGGCAGCCTGTCCCCGGCTCGCGCTTGTTGCAGGGCATCGCCGTGTCGCGGAAATACATGCATCGCGTTCGCTGGAGCACATTGCCGGCAGTCGTCGCCATATTGCGAAGCTGTGCCGATGCGCCGGCAAGGAGGGCCTTCGACAGCACGGCATAGTCTCGTTGCACTACCGGATGGCGGGCGAGATCTGCATTCCGCACCGTAGCGCCGATCTTCAAGCCACCGTCAGGCGTCACTTCGATCGTATTGAGCGGCAAACGGTTGATGTCGATGAGCCGAGCGGGCGTTTCGACGTTCAGCTTCATCAGATCGATCAGCGTTGTCCCACCGGCGACGTAGCGGATGTCCGCGCCCTGTTGCGCAGTCTTCGCTTGCGCGGCAGTCGCAACTGCGGTCGCGGAATCTGCGGGTCTGATGAATTCAAACATGTGCATGGCGATGGCTCCTGCCTGCCGCTTACGCTGTTCGGCGAACCTGCTGAATAGCAGCGACGATATTGGGATACGCGCCGCACCGACAGATGTTGCCACTCATCAGTTCCTTTACGGCTGTGTCGTCGGGGCCGCAGGGCTCCTTGAGCAGCGCGACCGCGGACATGATCTGGCCTGAGGTGCAATACCCACATTGATATCCGTCATGTTCTACGAATGCCGCCTGCATCGGATGCAATGCGTCGGGAGTGCCGAGCCCCTCGATGGTTGTGATCTCCTCTCCGTCATGCATCAAGGCCAGGCTTAGGCATGAGTTCACGCGCCGGCCATTCACGTGCACCGTACATGCGCCGCATTGGCCGTGATCACAACCCTTCTTCGTTCCGGTGAGAGCCATGGTCTCACGCAGACAATCGAGCAGCGTCGTTCGCGGATCGATGCGCAGCCTGTGCTCCTCTCCATTGACGCGCAACGTGACTGGCTCGGTGCCGACGCGATCATCTACTTGAGGCGAATCGGAGGACGGGCTCTGTGCCATGAGGTTGCGCCCATCGAGAGCGGCGATAACTCCGGCCGTCCCTGCGGTTGTCAGAAAGGACCGGCGGCTGAGCCCCTGCCCATCGGCGTGGTGTTTTCGCGGTTTCTCGGGTTTGTGTTCCGACATTGTTGCCTCGTCGCTTGTCGATTGGTTGCTTAGGCAAGGCCGACGCCACGTGAGTCGCGTCGGCCTGACGGTGGCTATCTCCAAAGTGGCGACCGACTTATCGCCACGGCGCCGCCCATCGCCGCGCAGCAGATCACTGGTGTGTGTGGGTGTCAGCAGACGGTGTGTGTGTTCGAGCGCACGTCGACAAGACCTCGACGAACGCGAAATCGCGGGTACCGTGACATTCAATCGAGCCCAGGTCGAGAACGTAGTCGGTTGCCAGCCGGCTACTGGCCTCGAAAGGTGGGCTCGATTTGGCGGTTAAGGAGACGTTACCCTGGCGCACGGAACGTTGAATGCTTGGCCGTTCGTGGAATTTGCTCGGTTGTTCACGATGTGGCCGGCCGAGGGCCTTTGACTTGACAGGGGACCGTAGCTGATAGACGGTGGATCTTCCCGGCGGCGCCCGAGACGGTATCTCTGGCGGGGACAAGACCTCTCGTCGCTGCTGTCGTTCCTCATCGCGGGCCTTACTTGAGGTGAAGATCAGCGTCGAAACACACCGGGACGCGTCGGGCGCGAGCGCCCCTGCGCAGTCCCCGACGGCCGGCCGGGCGTAGACTAGCGATCCCTCGGCTTCTAGAGGCGCTACGAAAAGGGGTCCGGTGCAGAACGAATTCACACTTCGCCAGATCGTCGGCGGCATTTCCGCCCCCCTCGCGGTCATGACTCCTGATGGAGCCTTCGAGATCGCCAACCGCGAGATCATGGACTACTTCGGCCAGACCGCCGAAGAACTGAAGGATTGGACGAGCACAGACGCGGTTGAACTCAACCGATCGACGGGATGCGCCTCGGCGGGTCTGACGCCAGCCGCGCTGGAGATGTTGGTGGCCTGAGAGTGGCCTGGCAACGCCCGCGAGCTTCACAATGCGCTCGAGCGCGCGGCGATCTTATGTCAAGGTGGGCTCATCACGAGGGAACATCTCTCCCTTCGGTCCACGAGCGTCGCGGTTCCGCAACGGCCGCCGAACCTGTCTGAAGTCGAACACCGAACGATCGAGCAGGTCCTGTACGAGAGCGCCTGGAACAAGTCGAAGGCCGCGCGGAGGTTAGGGATTACACGGACGCAATTGTACTGTCGGCTGCGCAAGTACGGACTCGAACGGGCCTGAACCCCGCGAAAGTCGCGACCCGCGTGAAGCGGCTATGACAAGTTGAGACCGGGAGGTAACGGCTTTGATAACCGAGATGCGGAAGACCGGAGTCGACGTCGTCGGCGACATGCCTTGGGGTACGCACTTTTGTCTCTTCTACGAGACGCTCGCGGACCTCCTCGAAACTTTGGTCTCTTACTGCAAAGCTGGATTGGAAAGCCGGGAGTTCTGCCTCTGGGCGGTGGCCGCACCCCTCACGACGGAAGACGCGATGCATGCGTTGAAACGAGCTGTTCCTGACTTCGATCGATACCTGGACGATAAGAGCATGGAGATTGTCCTGGCTAGCGATTGGTATTCGGAAAATGGCAGGTTTGATCTCAAGAGAGTGACAGACGGTTGGAATGAAAAACTCGCGAGCGCATCAGCCAGAGGTTACGCCGGCGTAAGGGTCACTGGAGATAGCGCCTGGCTCGAAAAGCAGGACTGGAAGAACTTCTGCGAATACGAGGATTCAATCAACCAATCTATCGCCAACCAGCGTATGACGGTGCTATGCACGTACCCGCTCGTCGCCTTCGGAGCCGATGAAATCCTCGATGTGGTGCGTACGCACCAGTTTGCTGTCACGAACCGACGCGGGACCTGGGACGTCATTGAAACCGCCGGGCACAAGCAAGCCAAGGCCGAAATCAGGCGCCTGAATGAGGAGCTCGAACAGCGTGTCGTAGAGCGGACCAGCCAACTGACGGTGGTCAACAAGGAGTTGACCAAGGAAGTTCTCGAACGACAGCGCGCTGAGAATGACTTAGAGAAGGCTTTCGAAGAAATCAAGCGGCTCAAAGACCGCCTTCATGACGAGAACGTGGCGTTGCGCGAAGAGATCGATAAGGTATCGATGTTCGAGGAAATCGTCGGAACGTCGCTGCCCCTGCGAACGGTGCTGTCCCGCCTATCCAAGGTCGCTCCGTCTGACTCCAGCGTGCTGATCACCGGCGAGACCGGCACGGGCAAGGAACTGGTGGCTCGCGCCATTCATAGGCGTTCCGGGCGCTCCTTGCGCGCATTTGTGAGTGTGAACTGCGCGGCGATCCCGCGCGACTTGATCGCATCAGAATTGTTCGGCCATGAGAAGGGCGCGTTTACGGGAGCCGTTCAGCGGCGTTTAGGCCGCTTTGAGCTGGCCGAAGGCGGTACGATCTTCCTCGACGAAATCGGAGAGCTCCCGGCCGAGACCCAGATCGCGCTCTTGCGTGTTTTGCAGGAACACGAATTTGACCGTGTCGGCGGGGTTGAATCCATCCGAACGAATGTGCGAGTGATTGCTGCGACGAACCGCGATTTGGAGGTGGCCATCGCTGCAGGCACGTTCCGGAGCGACCTGTTTTATCGACTGAACGTGTTTCCAATCGAGATGCCTTCTCTTCGGGAACGAAGAGAAGACATTTCCCTGCTGGTCGAGTACTTCATTGATCGCTACGCAAGGAAAGCAGGAAAGAGCTTTCAGGCGGTGAACAAAAAGAGCCTCGATCTGCTTCAGTCGTACCCCTGGCCGGGTAACATTCGCGAGTTGCAGAACGTGATTGAGCGATCGGTGATCGTCTGTGAAACTGAGAATTTCTCGGTTGACGAGAGCTGGCTTTCTCGACGACCTGTTGCCATCGAGCAGAACAGCCGGCTTGACGTTCTTAAACCGCGTCCCTCTCAGGAGAAAGCCATCATTGAGGGTGCTTTGCGGGAAAGCGGAGGGCGCGTGTACGGACCTTCTGGCGCCGCCGCCAAGTTGGGCGTACCGCGATCCACACTGGAGTCGAAGATCAGATCGCTGAAGATCAATAAGAATCGCTTCAAACCAGAAGATGCCTAAAGACGTCTGACACTCTTCTGCACCCCTTTCTCGAGCAATCCCCACGCAAGGTTTGTACATGATTCACCAATTGGCGAGAATCGCCAATTCATGCATTCGTCAATTCCCGTATCTTTAGTGAGTTAGCAGCGGATCCGGAATTGCCATCCCAAGGATCAGGAATCGGCACTCAAATGAGTGCCATCGTGCTAACCGCAAGATTTCGTCTTCTGCGCAGGATGGGCTCATCACGCGGGAACATCCCTCCCTTCGGTTCACGAACGTCATCGGACCGCGCCCACCGTCTCGCCTGCCTGACGTCGAACGGCGAACGATCGAGCAGGCGCTTCACGAGAGCGACGGGAATAAGGCGAAGGCCGCCCGCACGTTGGGGATTACACGAACACCGCTGTTCTGTCGGCTCCGCGAGTACGCACTCGCAACCGCATGAGCCCGCAACGACGACCACATTGAAACGAGGACACAGTCATGACCAAGAACCCGAATGAATTGACCATCGAGAACTCGGCGCTGTGACCGGAACCTGTGCCTCCCTAGTAGGACATTTCGAATTCCTAGAGTAGACCCGTGAGAATCATCCGCGTCACTCGAAGTTCATCGCCGTGAGGGACGATAAGAACCCGAAGGACGTCTGGCGAGAATAATACGTGATGCAATCGCTCGATCGCGAGGTCTGCGCCCACGTCCAGTTCGTCATATCTCCCGATCAATCACGTCAGCCTCCGAGTTGACTCGGCGGACTGTGTCGTAGAGTGCGTTGAATACCATCCATCTCTGCGTGAACTCGTACTACTCGGGATCTTCATCGCTGAGCCAGCGCGCTTGCCAGCTTCGCGTGTTCCCGCGGCGTTCCAGATGGCGGCCATCATGCGTGCTGATCGTCGCCCAACCCTCTCGCTCTGAATCGGCGCCAATTCGTCCGGCGACCGGTTCCGGTGTTTTCTCGCCGCGGGAGCCGTCGCTCTTCCGTCGCCCAAGGTTACGGCGCTCTCGGAATAGCGACTGGATCCGCGAGGTCAGGCTAGTGCAATCGTACACGCCGGCTGCCTTCGCCGGGCGAAGTCTCATTGGCTAATCGATTCGCGTTTGATGTCGTGCAGCATGACTGGCTGATTCGCATAGTCTTCGAGCACGATCGTCTTGTGTTCGTTGTCCGCCGTGATCTTCGTCGCCACCGACATCTTGCCTTCCCCCTGGCCATCGCGGTCGATGTGAAGTTCGATGACTGTAAAGGGATAGTCGAACGAGCGTGGACGATTCGTCGCCTCCCAGAAACTGATACGGCGGTCTGTGGCCAGCACGATCCGATCGCCGCCGTCCTCGCCAGGAGTCCTTCGAGCAAAACGTAGATCGTACCCAATACTGCTCGGGGTCCGAATGTAGCCGACCCGCTTGGTATCCTGGAGTGCACTGAGCAGCTTCTCTGGCCCTTTCTCGAGCAAGGCACTCAACAGTCGATCGCACTCAGCCTCGGTTGACCAGCGGTTGATGACGATCTCGACCCTCCCTTCGCCAGTGCGACCGACAGTACTTACGTTGACCGCGATAGCCGAAAAACGTTGAGCTGTGCTGTTAGCTTGCGTCCAGGCGAACGGAATGGCTGTCGCCATCGCCGCCAGCCAGACGAAAACGATAAGCAGTCGTTGGTGGATTCGAATCGAGGTGCTCATGATGTCTCCATTAGTGCGCCTGAGGACTTGGATGGACTGCGCCAGAGGCCTGGCCGCGCTCAGGCCGCACCGGTGGCGCTGCTCTCAGCCGCCTTGAGCTGAAACGGTTTGAAGGAAGAGACGGATTCCACGGCGCCGCCTGGGAGCAGGCGGAAGTGATGGCGCCGTGCTTCACGCGGCGACGGATCGGGGAAATCTGCGCGGAAGTGGCCGCCACGGCTTTCCTTGCGTTCGAGCGCCGCGGTCGTGATGAGTCGTGCGACGAGGACGACGTTCCGGGTGTCACCGCCGGATGCCTCGATGGACGCTGCGTCGAGGGTCGTCAACGCACGACGCAATCCCATCTCGGTGCGCACGAGGCCTACGTCCCGCCACATCAGAGATCTCACGTCCTCGACCAGTCGAGCGGGGAGGGGCGCTTCGACATCTTCGCCGATAAGGCCGTCCGCTGACCTTGAACGGAACGCTCTGGTCAAGTCCGCACCGGTTGGCAGCGTCAGTGACCTGAGCGCCAAGCACATGTCGTCGGCAACCCGATTTCCGAATACAAGCGCCTCGAGCAACGAGTTGCTCGCCAAACGATTTGCGCCGTGGACACCTGTCGATGCCACCTCGCCGCAGACCCAAAGCGCAGGTAGCGATGAGCGTCCGCGGTCGTCGCTCGATACGCCGCCCATGTGGTAGTGCGCCGCCGGAGTAATCGGAATCAGTTCTCGTCGCGGATCGACACCATGGCGGTGACAGAGCTCGAATACTGTCGGGAAGCGCGATGGGAAACGGTCGCCCACCGAGGCACGCGCATCGAGAAAGATCTTGTGACCGGCTTCCGCGTGGGCGAAGGTGATGCGGGCGACGACGTCTCGCGGCGCGAGTTCGGATGCCGGATGCGCGTCCACGAGGAAACGCAAGCCGCGCTCATCGACGAGCAGCGCCCCTTGCCCGCGAAGCGCTTCCGTGACCAGCGGCATCGGATCGGCGCCGACATCGAGCGCAGTCGGATGAAACTGCACGAACTCGAGATCAGTAAGGACTGCGCCCGCCCGGGCGGCCATCGCCAGGCCGTCGCCCGTCGCCCCGACAGGGTTGGTGGTGTAACGAAACAGACGCGCAGTCCCACCAGTCGCAACCACGGTGCCGCGGGCGAGATGGAGCACTCTGGAACCATCGCGGTGTCGCACGAAGACGCCGCCGACGCGACCCTTATGGACATAGAGGTCCTCCGCGAACGCGTCCTCCTCGACTCGCACGTGTTCCGCTCGACCGACTGCGGCGCCGAGGGCGCGGACGATTTCGGCCCCTGTGCCATCGCCGTTCGCGTGCAGGATGCGGCTGCGGCTGTGCGCGGCCTCGCGGCCCAGCGCGAAACGGCCGTCGGATTCGCGATCGAAGCGAGTGCCCAACGTCGCCAGTCGCTGGACGTGACGTGCCGCCCCGCCAGTCAGAATCGTCACCAAGGCGCCATCGCACAGGCCTCCGCCAGCGTCGAGCGTATCCCGAGTATGCAGGTCGGGCCCGTCGTCGGGCCCAAGGGCTGCCGCGATCCCGCCTTGCGCGAGCGGACTGGATCCACTGCTCCCCAGTCGTCCTTTCGTCAAGAGCGTCACCTGGTAAGGTGCCAAACCGAGAGCGGCGCTGAGGCCGGCCGCGCCGGATCCGATCACGACGACATCGGTCGTCGTCACATCAATGGGGTCTACAACCGTTGTGCTCATCGCCCTTCTCCGCGTCCGACCCGCAGCATGCGCTCGACTGCGAGCCGGGCTCGGCCCGCCACATCGGCGTCGACGTGCACCTGCGTCGCCATCCGGCGAAGGCTCAGTAGAATTCCCGGGAGCGTGATCCGCCTCATGTGAGGGCATAGGATGCAGGGCCGGACGAACTCAGTGTCTGGAAACCGACCTGCCACGTTGTCGCTCATCGAGCATTCGGTGATCATGACGACCCGAGCGGGGCGGTTTGCTGCAATGTCCGAGACCATGCCGGCCGTGGACCCGACGTAGTCGGCTTCTTCAAGGACATCGGGGGAACATTCCGGGTGCGCGAGTATGCGCACGTCAGGATCGGCCGACCGATATGCGCGAAGGTCGGAAGCCCTGAACCGCTCGTGGACTTCGCAGTGGCCGTTCCAGAGAATCAAATCGACGGAGGTCTGCGTGGCAACGTGCCTTCCAAGATATTCGTCGGGCAGAAAGATCACGCGTTCGGCGTTGAGCGACTCGACTACTTCGACAGCATTGGCTGATGTGCAGCAGATGTCGGACTCCGCCTTGACGGCGGCCGACGTGTTCACGTACGTCACGACGGGCACCCCGGGGTACCGCTCGCGTAGCAGGCGCACGTCGGCCGCGGCGATCGACTCGGCGAGTGAGCACCCGGCGCGCGCGTCAGGAATCAGCACGACCTTCTGTGGGTTCAACAGCTTTGCCGTCTCGGCCATGAAATGCACGCCGCACAGAACAATGATGGCGGCGTCGACTTTGCTGGCCGCCTGAGCGAGCGCCAGAGAGTCGCCCGTGAAATCCGCGACCCCATGGAAGATTTCTGGCGCCTGATAGTTGTGGGCGAGGATCGCAACGCCACGCGCGCGTTTCATGACATTGATCGTGGCTATATAAGAGTCGGAGTCGGATATGGCCATG
>Ga0207684_10005872_pt1 | contig 11241 bp, 8 predicted proteins | sample KBSK5501metaG_FD_184342 | JGI IMG/M metagenome (GOLD analysis project Ga0207684, IMG submission 184342) | Corn, switchgrass and miscanthus rhizosphere microbial communities from Kellogg Biological Station, Michigan, USA - KBS K5-50-1 metaG... | ecosystem: Host-associated > Plants > Roots >... | reverse complement strand
GATGGCGGTGGCGGTCATGCCCCGGCCGCCGCCTGCTTGGCGTAGCTGTCGTCCGCCCACTGCGCGATCGGCAGCGTCTCCTCGATCATCCCGGAGGACTTGAAGAGCTGCTGCTGGGCGTCGAGCACCTTCAGGTCGAGCGTCGCGCCCGGCGGGTAGGCGCCCGCCTTGCGCAGCAGGTCGAACAACTTGGCGGTGTCGGCGCGATCCTCCTGCGGCGCGATCTGCAGCGCTCGCAGCTAGTCCGGCCGATCGCATCGGGCGCCGAACCGCCCCAGGCGATAGCGGACGCCTGCCAGTGGCACGGCATCACGCAGCTCGTTGTTCCGGCCGATCTGCCCACCAGGTGGATCCCCGACTGGGTGACTACGCTGCAAGACGACCCGACGCTTCCCAACACTGTTCTAGATGAAAGCTCCGGTGTCCTCACAGGCTGTGCCATCGCTATTGCCCAAACAGGCACCATTATCCTGGATGGCGGCGCGACCCAGGGGAGGCGAGCGCTGTCACTCGTCCCCGACCGGCACCTGTGTGTCGTGCGTGCAGAACAGGTGATGGGGCTAGTTCCCGAGGCTATCACAGAACTAGCGGAGCGGGCAACGCAACCTATCACCCTTATCTCTGGGCCATCGGCCACCAGCGATATAGAGCTAATCCGCGTGGAGGGAGTGCATGGACCCCGCACATTGCATGTCTTTGTCGTGAATGGACCTTGACGTATACAGAACAGATCTGCTCTTCAGGCAACACCTGGCACCCTGAGCGGTCAACGAAGCCCAAAAGGAATTTCTCTTGGTAAACAAACTGCAAAATTAGATTTCCCGTGAGGCAATGCGCTTCTACAGCTTTTTTATCGGCATGTGTTATACTCACTGATGGAAGTGCCAGATACAAGCACAGTACCTCCTACCCACTACCCAAAAATTGTGCGAACGGACTTGCCACATAGCCAATACAGGGGGCTGACAGCACTCATAGTCTGAGGAGTTCTGAGAGAGAAAGATTCTTACAGTGGTACAACAACGCTTTCCCAACAAAATCGTGCTGGTGACAGGTGCCGCACATGGAATTGGTCGCGCTATCGCCTCTCGTTTTGGAATTGAAGGTGCGCAGGTGATCATCAATGATGTCAACGCCGTCGGAGTCGAAGCGACTGTCCAGCAGATTATCAGTAATGGGGGGTTGGCTGTTCCTGGCGTCGCGGACGTGTCGAACAAAGAGCAGGTGGATCGCTTATTCGATGACGTACTTGAACGCTTTGGAACGGTGGATGTGCTGGTCAACAATGCCGGCTTGATCGATGTTGAGCGTCACTTCCTGGAGGCGAACGAAGCCTGGTGGGACCGCGTGCTCACCGTCAACCTCAAGAGCGTTTTCCTCTGCTCGTTACGCGCTGCTCAGGTAATGGCTCGCCGTCATCAAGGCGTAATCATCAATATGTCCAGCGGGGGAGCCTCGCAAGCTCACCGTGGAATGGCTGCCTACGATGCGTCAAAAGGCGGAATCGAAGCCCTCACCAGGGCTATGGCGCTCGACCTTGCACCATATGGCATTCGCGTGAACGCGCTCGTGCCGGGTGCGATTGATACCCAGGGGATGAGTCCCGGGGTGAAGCAAGAACGGGGCGCAACCGTCCCACTAGGACGCATGGGCGAAGCTGAGGAACTGGCCGGGCCAGCCGCCTTTCTCGCCTCGGATGATGCCAGTTATATCACAGGGCATATCTTGAGGGTTGATGGAGGTCTTCTATCCCAGCAGCGATCCCCTCAAGTCGATATTTTCCCGCTGAGCCGTTTCCCCAAGCTGGAGGGTGAGTGATGGAAGATTCCTCCAGGCGTCTCAAGATTGGAGTGGATATCGGAGGTACGTTCACTGACCTCGTTGTCTTCGACGACGCGACCGGCAGCTTCGCAATCGGGAAAATACTTACCACGCCTCACGACCCATCCCAGGCCGTCGAAACGCTCGTACTCGAAACACTTGAGCGCGAGCACATACCCACGGGCGGGGTGCGGCAACTCATTCACGGCACCACATTGGTAACAAACGCCATCATCGAGCGCACCGGGTCACACACCGCACTGTTCGCCACGGAGGGCTTTCGTGACTCGATCGAGATCAGGCGGGAGAACCGCTATGAACTTTACGACCTGATGTTGGAAATGCCGCAGCCACTGGTGCCGCGCTATCTGCGTTTCGGGATACCACAGCGCACGCTGGCCGATGGTGCGACCCTGAGGGAGCTGGACACCGCTTTTGTCGAGCAATTGACAAAGGAACTCGCCTCGAACGGGATCGAGGCCGTTGCCATCGCCTTTCTGAACAGTTTCGCCAATCCCTCTGCTGAACGGGAAGCTCGCGCTATTGTCCAGCACATCGCGCCAGACATGCGAGTCTCCATCTCATCAGAGGTGGTGCCTGAAATACGCGAATTCGAACGCACCTCGACGACGATCACCAACGTGTATGTGCAGGACCGCGTCGAGAACTACCTTCGCGAGCTGCAGGCGCGCCTGGCCCGCATCGGCTTCAGAGGTAACCTCTTCCTGATCATTTCCAGCGGCGGGATTGTCACTGTCGATACTGCCATGCGCTTCCCAGTGCGTCTCCTCGAATCAGGCCCGGCCGGCGGAGCGTTGGCTGCGGCCAGTTATGGTGCAGCCAGCGGCTACAATGACTTGCTCTCCTTCGATATGGGCGGGACCACCGCCAAGTTCTGCATCATCGACCAGGGCCAACCTCTACTCGCACACGAATTCGAGGTTGACAGGAGGTATCGCCTCAAAAAGGGGTCGGGACTGCCCATAAAACTGCCGGTGATCGAGATGATCGAAATTGGCGCGGGCGGCGGCTCGATCGCTCGCCTGGACCCGATGGGGTTGTTGAAAGTGGGGCCGGACTCGGCAGGCGCAGAGCCGGGTCCCGTTTGCTATGGGCTTGGCGGAAGCGAGCCGACCGTGACGGATGCTGACCTGGTGCTTGGCTACCTCGATCCTGACTACTTTCTTGGAGGCCAGCTTAAGATAGACCTCGCCAGCGCTCGCAGGGCCATCAAGGAACGCATTGCAGATCCATTGAACCTCTCGATAGAAGAGGCGGCCTGGGGCATCCACCAGATCGTGAATGAAAGCATGGCCAATGCCGCCCGCATCCATACGCTGGAACTCGGGAAGGATCCACACCGCTTCCCCGTCTTCGCTTTCGGTGGTGCAGGACCTGTTCACGGTTTTCGCATCGCGAAGGCCCTGGGATCACCAGCCATGATCGCGCCCTTTGGAGCGGGTGTCATGAGTGCCGTTGGCTTTCTGACCGCCCCACTCGCATTCGACTTCGTGCGCACCTCTCCTGGTCGCATCGATCAACTGGACTGGCAGGAGGTCAACGCCCTACTCGGCGAGATGGAAGCGGAAGGCCAGGCGCTGCTGGAGCAATCTGGCGTGCCACTCGAGCACATTCACCACCTGCGTGTGACAGATATACGCTATATCGGCCAGGGTCACGAGATCCAGGTGCAGCTGCCCGGCGGGCAGCTGGGTAGCGATAGCGCCTACACGATCATCAACTCATTTGAAGAGGCTTATCGCAATCTCTACGAGCGGCTGAGCCAGTCAGTACCGATAGAGATTATCAACTGGCGCATCACCTCATCCGGCCCCGTGCCACAAGTGCATCTGCAAGCAGGCAGGGATGAGCAGGCCGCTGCCAAAATCACCTTGAAAGGGAGCCGCCAGGCGTAATTCCCAGAGTTGGGTAGATATTACGATACGCAGGTCTATAACCGCTACGGCTTGCTGACCGGCTCAAGCTTCAGCGGGCCGGCCATCGTGGAAGAGCGCGAGTCGACGGTGATTATCGGACCGGATGCTCATTTCCGCATCGATGAGCAACGCAATCTGATTGTTGAATTGTAACTTCCCCAGCTAGGAATCTTTTCCATGACGAATACATTTGACCCGATCACCCTGGAAGTGCTCTGGAATCGCCTGCTCTCCGTCGTGAATGAGCAGCAGGTGACACTGATGCGTACCGCCTTCAGCACAGTCGTGCGGGAATCTCAGGACCTGGCCTGTGGAGTCTTCGATACGCGCGGCTCCATGATTGCACAATCGCTCACCGGCACACCCGGCCACATCAACGCGATGGCGACCGGCGTGCGCCACTTCCTGAAGGCGTATCCGACAGAGACGCTGCAGCCGGGCGACGTGCTGATCACCAACGATCCCTGGCAGACCGCCGGCCAGATCAACGATATGACGATCCTGACCCCGGTCTTCAAAAACTCGCGTGTGATCGGGTACTTTGCCAGCACCTGCCACGCCCCCGATATCGGCGGTCACATTTTCTCGGGCGAGGCCCGCGAGGTCTACGAAGAGGGGCTGCGCATTCCAATCACGAAGCTTTTTATCCGAGATGAGCCGAATCACGAGCTTTTCAAGATCATCCGCGCGAACGTGCGCACTCCCAACGAAACGATTGGCGACCTGTACGCCCAGACCTCGTCCAATGCGGTAAGCGCGCGCGAGCTGATTCATTTCATGCAGGAGTTCGATCTGGACTCGATTGACCCATTGGCCGATGAAATCATCGCGCGCTCGGAACGGGCCATGCGCGAGTCGATCCGCACCCTGCCCAACGGGCGTTACGAGAACGAATCCTGGAGCGACGGCTTCGACGAGCCGATACGCATCAAGGTGGCTGTGACTATCGAGGAGGAAGACCTATTCATCGACTTTGCCAGCTCATCGCCCCAAAGTTCCAGGGGCATCAACGTGGTGCTGAACTATACCCATGCGTACGCCTCGTTCGCGATTAAGGCAGCAATTAGCCCTGAGGTTCCCCATAACGAGGGGGCATTTCGCCCGGTGCATGTGACCGCGCCTGCTGGTTGCATTTTGAACTGCCTGGAGCCTGCCGCAGTCGCCTCGCGCCACCTGATCGGGCATTTCCTCCCAGGGGTGATCTTCGGGGCGCTGGCCCCTGCCATGCCTGAGAAGCTGATCGCCTGTGGCGCTGATCCCATCTGGATCTCCGTCTGGCACGGGAAATGGCCCGCATCCCCGGAGACCTTTACTTTCAGCCTTTTCCAGTGTGGAGGCACCGGGGCGCGAGCGATCAAGGATGGCTTGAATACCACCGGGTTCCCCAGTGGAGTCGCGGGCGTGCCGGCTGAAGTTGTGGAGAACTTAGCCCCGCTGATCCAGTACCGCAGGGATCTGCGCACTGACTCGGGCGGCCCTGGAACCTATCGTGGAGGGCTAGGACAATGGACTGAGGTCGGTTATCGGGGCGACACCTCCTGGGGAATTTCGGCGCTGGTTGACCGCAACCGCTTTCCCGCTACCGGTCTTGAAGGCGGCAAATCCGGTGCGCCCGGCGAATATCTAGTAAACAACACGATTCGTCCACAGGCAAAGGCACTGACTTTCCTCGCGCCGGATGACCACGTCCAACTCAACCTACCAGGAGGGGGAGGCTATGGGGACCCGTTCCAACGCCCGCTAGAGCTGGTGCTGAACGATGTCGTCAACGACTATATCTCGATCGAGGCGGCTGAACGCGAATACGGCGTGGTCGTTCGCTATCTTGGGAGCCAGGAGCAGCTTGTGCGGCTGCCCAACCACTACATGATCGATGAGGTGGCAACGAAAGCCCTACGTTTAGCAAAACAGTGAATGATAGTAAGAGTAAGAAAAGGCGAACAGCCATGTCATCGAGTGTGAATACTGACGTAGTAATCATCGGAGCCGGTATTATGGGCGCTTCCTGCGCCTTCCGCCTGAGCGAGCTGGGATTAAAAGTGGCAGTATTGGAAGCACAGTTGTCACCGGCAATGGGATCAACCGGTCGTAGCGCTGCTGGTGTACGAGTACAATATACAGAAGAGGTCAACGCGCGCATCTCCTGGGAGAGCATCCAGGAATACCAGCATTTTCAGGAGTTGTATGGGGAGGACGCAGGCTATCGCCCAATTGGCTATCTCTTCCTCGTGCCGCCCGAACGGTGGAGCGAGCACCAGGACAGCGTCAGGATGCAGGAACGCATCGGCGCCCCGGTGCGCTTTCTTTCCGTCGAGGACGCGCTGAGCCTCGTCAGCTTTGAAACCGATGGTATCGCAGGGGTGACCTATGGACCAGCCGATGGTATCGTCGACCCGCATCGTGTGACCTTCACCTACCTGAGACTAGCAAAGGAACGAGGCGCTTCTGTCTACGTCGAGACTCCCATGACCGGTGCTACATGGACAGGAAATGCATGGCGGGTGGAGACGCCCAAAGGCATCTTCGAGGCAGAGTACCTAATCAACGCAGCCGGATCTTGGGCTGGTGAAGTCGCCAGACGCGCAAGGTTGGAGGTGGAGGTACCTGTCTATCCAGTGAGACGATTGGTGTTTATGACAGCCCCTATCTCCTGGAAGCATATCTACCCTTTGACGATCGACCTGACGAGTGGTTTTTACCTGCGCAGCGAGGGCCAGCGCATCCTCTTTGGCCGTTCGAACCCCGATGAACCTCCTGGATTTACGGAAGAGATGGACTGGGAATGGTTTGAACCGACGATCAGAGTGGGGCTGGAGCGCTTTCCCTGGATGGAAGAAACGAGGCTTGATCACAGGGCTTGCTGGTGGGGATTTTATGAAGTCACGCCCGACCACAACCCGATACTCGGTCGACTGCCAACCATCGAGAATTGGATCAACGTCACTGGCTTTTCGGGACACGGGGTACAACAGGCACCAGCCGTAGGACGCCTGATCGCCGAAGAAGTGGTGCTGGGGAAGGTACAGTCGATCAATATCGACCCTCTGCGGATTACACGCTTTTCCACGGGCCAGCAGAGCCATGAACGCAACATTATCTGAGCCTGGTTGATTCGTCATCCGATGAGGGAATATCGACGAAGATCATCTATTCCTTTTTTTATATCTTTGCTTGCTTGCTGGGACACGATAAGGGGAAACCGGGAGCCGAGGAGAGAAAACAATACACCATCTCGTTGCGCATCAAGTGGGATCTTCTGTGCGTGAGATACTTCTTGATAGCGGTGTGCCATGTGCTGGACCAATTCGTAGCGCGATCGATTGCTCAAAGATATTTTCATAAGGCCCTCCCTCATGCAAGTATTGGGGGTAGCATTCCTGAGGAAGCAACTCCAGAACCGCTTGCCTCATCCTCAAATCATACTCTTCCTCACGAGTATGTGTCATCTCATTGATCGTTTCCAGGAGAAAGAGGCGAGTTCTGATGGGATTTTATGCAAACAGAAACAAGCTTTTAAGTAAAGGGGAATTGCTCCGCGTGAACACATCAAGCGGTACGATTTTCCGTGAGGCAATGTGTACTCTTCCAATCCTTTGACCAAAATGATACTATTACAGCAGTGTTAATTGGACTTCGTGATGACAAGTAAATTGAAGGAGTGGAAGCATATTACAAGTGATAAAAACAGGAACCGGAGATGCTTCTGACGCTGCGCAGATCGAAGTACTACTGCGAGCGGACGGATAACAGAAGGGAGGTGTTCCAGCATATTCGCTATCGTTGAAACGATGAGATGTCACACATCAAAAGGAGGCTACGATGCCAAGCGACCCAATGGCTTATAGCAGTAAAGATACTGTACTCGACATTGCGCGCACCGATCGCGCTGAATTCTACAACATCATTGACGATCCAAAAAACTGGTACGTCCAGACACGCTGCAGCGAATGGGAAGTGCGCGACATGGTCGGCCACATGATCGACGTCACTGAAGGCTACTTAACAGCCTGGGACATGGCTCGCAAGGGTGAAACCGGCAATGCACTCGGCTTGAAGATAATGAGCGACCGACTCAACGAACATGCCCTGGCATTCCGTAGCCTGTCGCGTGAAGAAGCCATCTCCCGACTCAAAAGCGACTCAAATCAGGCGTTCGCTATTTTCGATGCCCTCACCTCTGAAGAGTGGATGGGCTCCACCATCCCTCATCCCTACATGGGCCCTATACCAACCTGCTTCTATCCCTCCTTCCAGATCATTGACTATGGTATTCACACATGGGATATGAAGTGGGGCCTGGGAGATAAAACTGGAAAGCTTGATGAACGCACTGCCGGTATCCTTATGCCATTCATGTTTATCGTCATGCAGTACACGGTAGAGGAGGAATCGGCTAAAGGCGTAGATGCTGTATTCGGCATCATCGTCGATGGAGAATGGGGTGGTCAGTGGCGCGCTACAGTCAAAGACGGTCAGTTCACTTGTGTTCCAGCCGACAACCTCGATGACGTGCAAGCCATTTTCCACTTCAAAAATGCATCAGATTTTGTTCTCACCACCTATCAACGCTTTCCGGGTGGTGAGACGAGTGGAGATTCCAAAGTAATCGACCAGATCCGCCACCTGTTCTTCAGAATATAGGAATTTGGAAAGTGCTAGAGTATCCGTAGGGGTGGGACCTATGTGGTCGTCCAGTGCAAGGGTGGAACGGGTGGGGCCTGTCTGCAACAGACCCCACCCGGCACATCCTATCGCTCCTGCCTCGGAATGGAATACTATCCTATCCGAGGCGACCTCACCAAAAACCTACCCCTAGAGTGGAGGTACAACTGTGTCTAAAATCCAGGCTCAAGGTGTTCACCATATCACATTCGTTGGTTCCAACCGGGAGGCGACCATTGATTTCTACCAGGGAGTGATGGGAATGCCATTGGTTATGGAGCAACCCAATCTCGACGTCCCAGACGAGACTCACCTCTACTTCGATGCAGGCGATGGACGGCTGATCACTTTCTTCGTGCGCCCCACACGGGTAAATGATTCCACTCCCAATCCGGAAGGCATCGGCAACCTGCATCACCTTGCTTATACCGTCTCGCGTGCTACTTACACCCAGGTCTCCCAACGCCTCAACGAGCGTAGCATCTGGAACACTGGCAACATCGACCGCGGGTTCATGGACTCAATCTACTTCAGAGATCCCAACGGACAGCTGCTCGAGATGGCCTGTTACAAGTTCGTTCCACCAGAAGGCTACAGCGTTGCCGACGTACTTGCCACAGCCCACTTTCTGCGGGTGACCGCCGGTGCCTACAATATCCAGGAAGCCCACCTGGCCGACGCCATCGCCGAGCTGACCAAGCGTAAAGCAATTTCCATTACGGAGGTGGTCTTGGCATGATGGACCCCGCCGAGCCCGATGCGCGGCCTCAGATTACGCTCTGGATGTGGGATCTGGGCCAGCCACTACTGGTTGGCCCCGTACTGCAGGTCCCCGTGGCCTTCATACGTGCCGGGCCGGAGGTGGCTCAGGAACTGGCACAGGCCATGGACCTCGACGATCAAGCGGTGGTAGTGCAACGCTTTGACAACGGGCGGCATTGTTATGTCGGAAGGATCGATGGCAGGCTTGCTACCTATGGCTGGGTCACCTTTGATGAAGAAGACATTGGCGAGCTGAGTCTCAGCATTCTACTCAAGGTTGGAGAAGCCTACATCTGGAATTGCGCCACACTGCCAGCATACCGTGGGCAACGTCTCTACCCTGCACTGTTGACACACATAGTCGGTGAACTACATCATCGGGGCGTGCATCGCGTCTGGATTTGCACGGACGCCGACAACCTGCCCTCCCAAAGTGGCATTGTTCTGGCAGGCTTGCAGCCAATAGGAGATGTCTTCATCAGTCGTGTCTTGACGATGCGCCGGGCCTGGTTGCGGGGAAGACCCGGCATTTCTGAACTGCTGATAAGGGACGCTCGCCAGGCGCTGCTGGGAGGACGCGAAGAGGTCTGGCTGGCGGCAAACTCTGGCGAACTTTCAGCCGGTACCATGGACCCACACCTGGGTCAGCCGCTTGTGCTTGCTGGGGAGCCTCCTGAGAGCGCACGAGCTGCTATGATTATGCTGCATGGGCGCGGAGCCACGTCGCAGGATATCCTGACATTGACGGCAGACCTGCACTGGCCTGGTTTTATCTACCTTGCGCCGAACGCCGCCGGAAATACCTGGTACCCCAACAGTTTCCTTGCGCCCATCGCTAGTAACGAACCGGACCTCTCTTCGGGGTTGGCAGTCATTACATCTCTGCTCGATCAATTGGCACAGGTGGGCATCCCTGCCGAGCGTACAATCTTACTGGGTTTCTCGCAAGGAGCATGTCTGTTGCTAGAATATATTGCGCGCAACACCCGGCGCTACGGTGGCGTCGTAGGTCTGAGCGGCGGCCTGATCGGACCCGATGATACGCCTCGCGACTACCCTGGCTCGCTGGCAGGCACACCCGTTTTTTTAGGATGTAGCGATATGGACCCCCATATCCCGAAGGAGCGAGTAGAGCAATCCGCCGGGGTCTTGCGACAGTTAGGTGGGAACGTTACAACGCGGCTCTATCCTCACATGGACCACACTGTCAACCAGGATGAATTGAACTTCGTACAAGGTATGATAGCTAGTGTTCTGCCAATCGGCAATTGATGGGTGAAACACTTGAAATCGCGCCCTTGACATCGTCGCCTATGTTGTCTACACTTATTTTGCGGACGCCCGATCGTAGAATCGACAGACAGCGCGAGATTGCATTGGGCCACAACGGATAGTGTACGGACACGACTACGCGCACGGCTCGTGCCGATAGCTCGCTACCAGTTTACCGGAGGTGTGAACCTTATGCCGAAGCAGGACAATGAGAAAACCACGCAGGGAGCCGGCCCGCTCGACGGACTGCTGATCGCAGACTTCTCACGAGTACTCGCTGGCCCGTACTGCACCATGCTGCTTGGTGACCTCGGTGCAACGGTGATTAGGGTCGAAAGTCCTGCCGGGGATGACACTCGTACCTGGATGCCACCAGACCGCCATGGGGTGGCGACCTACTACCTGGCAATCAACCGCAACAAGCGCTCGATCATCCTCGATTTCAATGATTCCGCAGACCTGCGGCTTGCTCACGAACTGGCTGCCCGCGCCGATGTCTTCATCGAGAATTTCAAACCTGGCGGCCTTAAGCGCTTCGGCCTGGATTACGACGCGGTCCAGCAGCGAAACGCCGGGATCATCTACGCATCCATCAGTGGTTTCGGCACGGCGCAGGGGGCGTCCCTCCCCGGCTATGACCTCATCGTGCAAGCAATGTCCGGGTTAATGAGCCTCACAGGGGATGCTGATGGCCCGGCCTATCGCTCCGGGATCTCGGTGTTCGATGTGATGGCCGGGCTGCACACAGCCATTGGTATTCTGGCTGCCCTCAACCACCGTAATCACA
>Ga0207684_10005870_pt1 | contig 11243 bp, 7 predicted proteins | sample KBSK5501metaG_FD_184342 | JGI IMG/M metagenome (GOLD analysis project Ga0207684, IMG submission 184342) | Corn, switchgrass and miscanthus rhizosphere microbial communities from Kellogg Biological Station, Michigan, USA - KBS K5-50-1 metaG... | ecosystem: Host-associated > Plants > Roots >... | reverse complement strand
GATCTACGGCGGCTTCCGGTCGACCTGGGATTATGGCCCCCTCGGCGTCCTCCTGAAGCGCAACGTCAAGGACGCCTGGTGGCGGTCGATGGTCCAGCTGCGGGACGACGTCGTCGGCCTCGATGCCGCGATCCTCATGCACCCCCGGGTCTGGGAGGCGAGCGGCCACGTCCAGGCGTTCACCGACCCGCTCGTCGACTGCCGGAACTGCAAGGAGCGCTTCCGGGCCGACCACCTGCCCGAGTCCGGCGCCTGCCCCAACTGCGGCGCCAAGGGCTCGTTCACCGAGGCACGTCGCTTCAACCTGATGTTCAAGACCCACGTCGGCCCGGTCGAGGACGACGCGTCCGTCGCCTACCTGCGCCCCGAGACCGCCCAGGGCATCTTCGTGAACTTCCTCAACGTCCAGACCACTTCCCGCAAGAAGCCGCCGTTCGGCATCGCCCAGATCGGCAAGGCGTTCCGGAACGAGATCACCCCGGGCAACTTCATCTTCCGGACGCGTGAGTTCGAAGTCATGGAGATGGAGTACTTCGTGCCCCCCGAGGACGGGCCGCGCTGGTACGAGTACTGGTGCCAGGAGCGGCTGCGCTGGTTCGTGGACCTCGGCATCCCCGAGGACGAGTTGCGCCTCCGGCCACACGACCCCGACGAGCTGTCTCACTACTCGACGGGCACGTCGGACATCGAGTTCGCGTATCCGTGGGGATGGGGCGAGCTCGAGGGTGTCGCGAACCGGACCGACTACGACCTGCGTCGTCACTCGGAGTACTCCGGGCAGGACCTGAGCTTCTACGACCAGGACGCCGATCGTCGCTACATACCGCACGTGATCGAGCCGGCGTTGGGCGCCGACCGGTGCATGCTGGCGTTCCTGCTCGCCGCGTACCACGAGGAGGAAGTGCGCGGCGAGAAGAGAACCCTGCTGCGCCTCGACCCGCGCCTGGCGCCGGTTGCGGTCGCGGTGCTGCCGCTGTCGCGCAACGAGCGGTTGAACCCGGTCGCGCACGAGGTCGCCGACCTGCTGCGGCCCCGGTTCATGATCGATCTCGACGACGCCGGCTCTATCGGCCGTCGCTACCGCCGCCAGGACGAGGTCGGGACACCGCGGTGCGTCACGGTCGACTTCGACACCCTCGACGACCGGGCCGTGACGGTGCGCGAGCGTGATTCGATGAGCCAGGACCGCGTCCCGATCGACAAGCTCGTCCAACACCTCGAGGAGCAGCTTCCGGCATGAGCGAGAGTCACTACGAGCTCATCGGCGTCGAGCCCGACGCGTCGAAGGACGAGATCCGGTCGGCGTACCGGGAGCGCATCGAGGCGCTCCGGGGCAAGGTCGAGAACGGACGATCCGATAAGGCGCGCGACGGCGCCCGGGAAGAGACGGCGCGGCTGAACTCGGCGTGGCAGGTGCTCGCGGACCCGGTCCAGCGGCAGCGATACGACACGCAGCTGTCCGGAGGGGCGACGGAGACCGAGCCCGACGAGCAGGAAGAAGAAGAGAAGGAGGCCGCACCCGCACCGGCACGACGCCGGGGGCTGTTCGAGCCGCGTGAACGCGACGCGAAAGGCCGTCCCCAACGGCGCGAGCCGGCCGGCGTGGCGGGCGCAGAGGCTGCACCGCTGGGTCGCCGGCTGGCCGCGGTCGCCATCGACGTCCTCACGATGGGCGCCGTGTTCCTCGGGGTCACCTCGCTGCTCGTCTCGGTGGCGAGCGACTCCGTCGCGGCCATCATCCTGCTCGTCACCGCGCTGTTCGTGATCTTCAACGCGTATTTCGTGTTCCCTACGACGCGCACCGGCCAGACGGTCGGGAAGCGACTCACGCACGTTATGGTCGTGGACGCAGACACGGGGGAGTTGCCGACATGGCGGCGCGCCACCCTCCGCTACGTCGTCCCGATCGTGCTCGTCATCGGCCTCCCGGGTTCGCTGGGTCTGATGGCGGCGCTGCTGTTCGGGATCTCGTGGGTGCTCATCGACACACGCGTCGGGCTGATGGACCGTCTCGGCCACACCCGCGTCGTGATCGCCCGCTACCGGCCCGAACGACCTCAGTAGGCTCGCGAAGTAGCCAGACGTCGTCGGAAGGTGAGCATGCAGTACGTCTACGCCTTCGAGGAGGGCGGCAAGGACCAGAAGTACCTGCTCGGCGGCAAGGGCGCCAACCTCGCCGAGATGACGAACCTCGGCCTTCCCGTCCCCCCGGGATTCACGATCACCACCGAGGCGTGCAAGGCGTACATGGCTGCGGGCGACCGCCTTCCCGACGGCTTGATGGACGAGGTCGCCGCCGCGCTCGCGACGCTCGAAGGGAAGATGGGCAAGCGGCTCGGCGACGACGCCGACCCGCTCCTCGTCTCGGTTCGCTCGGGGGCGCCGTTCTCGATGCCGGGAATGATGGACACCGTCCTCAACCTCGGGCTCAACGACCGCTCGGTCGGCGGCTTGGCCAAGCAGACGGGGAACGAGCGGTTCGCGTACGACTCGTACCGGCGATTCGTGCAGATGTTCGGCAAGATCGTGCTCGACATCGACGGTGAGCTGTTCGAGGAGGAGCTCGACAAGCTGCGCCACGCGCGGGGAGTCGCGACCGACCCGGAGCTGTCGGCGTCGGACCTTGCCGAGCTGGTCAAGACGTTCAAGGGGATCGTCAAGCAGGACGGCGGCGTCGACTTTCCGCAGGACCCCAAGGAGCAGCTCCGCTACGCGATCGAGGCCGTCTTCAAGAGCTGGAACGGGAAGCGCGCTCGCGACTACCGCCGCTTCGAGGGCATCCCCGACGATCTCGGCACCGCCGTGAACGTCCAGACGATGGTGTTCGGCAACAAGGGCGACGACTCGGGCACCGGAGTCGCGTTCACGCGTGACCCCGCCACAGGGGAGAACCGTCCCTACGGCGACTTCCTCCGCAACGCCCAGGGCGAGGACGTCGTGGCCGGCATCCGCGAGGTCGAGAAGCTCGACGTGATGGCGAAGCACTTCCCCGAGTGTCACGCGCAGCTGCTGGAAGTGATGCAGATCCTCCAGAACCACTACCGCGACATGTGCGATATCGAGTTCACAATCGAGCAGGGCCGCCTGTTCCTGCTCCAGACGCGGGTCGGCAAGCGCACGGCCGCGGCCGCGCTGCGGATGGCCGTCGAGATGGTCGGCGAGGGATTGATCGACAAGACGGGGGCGGTCCTTCGGGTCGAGCCTGCGCAGCTCGACCAGCTTCTGCATCCGCAGTTCGATCCCGACGCCACGTACCACGCGTTGACCAAGGGCCTCAACGCGTCACCCGGCGCCGCGGTCGGGAAGGTCGCGTTCACGGCCGACGACGCCGAGAGCGCGAAGGAGCGGGGCGAGCACGTGATCCTCGTGCGCCCCGAGACGTCTCCGGACGACGTGCACGGGATGATCGCGGCCGAGGGCATCCTCACCTCACGGGGCGGGCTCGTGAGCCACGCTGCGGTCGTGGCGCGGGGGATGGGCAAGCCCGCGGTGTGCGGCGCGTCGGGACTCGACATCGACGTCGATGCCAAGCGCGTGTCCGTCGACGGCACGACCGTTCACGAAGGCGATGTGATCTCGATCAACGGGACCACCGGCGACGTCGTTGTCGGCGCGGTGCCGGTCGTAACGCCCGAGCCGACCGGCCCGTTCGCAACGATCCTCGAGTGGGCGGACGAGCTCCGCCGGCTGGGCGTGCGGACGAACGCCGACCTCCCCGAGGACGCCAAGAAGGCGCGGGAGTTCGGGGCCGAGGGGATCGGGTTGTGCCGGACCGAGCACATGTTCCTCGGGGACCGTCTCCCGCTCGTGCAGCGCTTCATCCTGGCTGACACCGAGAAGGAGGAGCAGGCCGCGCTCGAGGAGCTCGAGACGCTCCAGCGCTCCGACTTCCTCGGGATTCTCGAGGCGATGGACGGGCTCCCGGTGACCGTGCGTCTCCTCGACCCGCCCCTGCACGAGTTCCTCCCCGACGTCGAGGAGCTGCTCGTGCGCGACGCCAAGGGTCAGCTCGACGAGGCCGGGCGCAAGCTCCTCGGTGCCGCCCAGGCGTGGCGGGAGTCGAACCCGATGCTCGGCACTCGCGGCTGTCGCCTCGGGATCATCAAGCCCGGCCTGTACCGCATGCAGGTGAAGGCGCTGCTCGAGGCGGCGATCGAGCGGAAGATCGCGGGCGGAGATCCGCGGGTCGAGATCATGATCCCGCTCGCGGTCACCGAGCCCGAGCTGAAGTACCTCGTCGACGAGGTGCGCGAGGTCGCCGAGGCGCTCTTCTCCGACTCGCGCGAGGGCGTCTCGTTCCTCGTGGGGACGATGGTCGAGACACCACGCGCGGCCATCGACGCCCACGACATCGCAGAGGTGGCCGAGTTCTTCTCGTTCGGCACGAACGACCTGACCCAGATGACGTTCGGATTCTCACGGGACGACGTCGAGGGTCGTTTCATGCCGAAGTACCTCGAGCTCCATCTGCTCCCCGCCAACCCGTTCGAGACCATCGACGTCGAGGGCGTCGGGAAGCTCGTGCGCGACGCCGTGAACGAGGGACGCGCATCGCGGCCCGACCTGAAGCTCGGGATCTGCGGTGAGCACGGCGGCGACCCTGCTTCCGTGCAGTTCTTTCACGAGGTCGGCCTCGACTACGTCTCGTGCTCGCCGTATCGCGTTCCGCTCGCCCGGCTCGCCGCCGCGCACGCCGCCCTCGGAACGGGCGGCCCCGCCGCATCGGCGTAACCGTCACACCGCCCCGGTACCCTCGCCTCATGGAACCGGTGATCGTCGAGCAGGGCGTCGCCGTGCAGCGCGCGCATCGCGACGCCGATGCCTTCGTCGGCGGGCGGCTCCGCCGGCGGGAGGAGCGGGAGGCCGACCTCGCCGCAGTGTTGGCTCCGGGGGCGACCCGCCCGGTCGACGCCGGGCACCGGAGGATCCGCGAGGACGCCGACCCGTACCGGCTGTGCTTCGAGCGCGACCTCGACCGCGTGAAGCACTCTCGTCCGTGGCGCCGGCTGGCGGGCAAATGCCAGGTGTTCATCGCGCCCGAGGACGACCATCTGCGCACCCGCCTCACCCACGCCGTTGAGGTCGCCCAGGTCGCGGTCGGCATCGCCCGGGTCGCGAACCTGTGCCTGCCGCTCGTCGAGTCCATCGCGCTCGCGCACGACTGCGGCCACGGCCCGGCCGGCCACGCGTCCGAGCAGGCCTTCTCGCCGTATCTCCCGGGAACCGGATACGACCACGCGGTGTACGGCGCCGACGTCACCCTGGCGTCGCTCAACCTCTGCCTCGAGACCCTGGACGGCGTGCGCAATCACTCCTGGCGCCGACCCGCCCCCGCCACCCCCGAAGGGGAGGTCGTGGCGTGGGCCGACCGCATCGCCTACGTGTGCCACGACTTCGAGGACGCGGTGCGCGCCCGCATCCTGACCCCCGAGGACCTGCCGCCGGAGGTGCGCGACGTCGTGGGCGACCAGCGTGCCGACCAGGTCGGGACGTTCGTGCACGCTGTGCTGGATGCCATCGACCGGACGGGCGAGATCGGGATGACCGAGCCGGCGGCATCGGCGCTCACCACGTTCCGCGATTTCAACTTCGAGCGCATCTACTTGCGCCCGGCCGCCCGTGCGCAAGCAGAGAAGGTCGTCCACCTGCTGCGCGGGCTCGTCGAGCACTTCGCCGACGCGCCTGGGCGCCTGCCCGACGTCGCCGACGGCACGCATGCGCCGGTCGAGCCCGGCTCTCAGGACGGCGCTGCACTCGCGGTGCAGTACGTCAGCGGCATGACCGACCGGTTCGCGCTCGGGCTCGGCGTCGAGCTGCTCGGCTGGCGCCCCGAAGCACTTCCCCGCGGCGTGTGACGCGCGGGGCACGGCGGCGCGCCCGTCCCGTCCTAACCTGACGACCGATGGGCATCCTCGACGACGACGTCGCCCGGGTCCGCGAGGCGACCGACCTGGTGGCGCTGGCCGGGGAGCACATCGCCCTCAAGCGCGTCGGCCGCCGGTTCATGGGCCTCTGCCCGTTCCACACCGAGAAGACTCCCTCGTTCTCGGTCAATCCCGAACTTTCGGTCTATTACTGCTTCGGTTGCCAGAAGAGCGGCGACTCGATCACGTTCATCAGAGAGATCGAGCACCTCGACTTCGTCGAGGCGGTCGAACGGCTGGCGGCGCGCGCCGGCATCACGCTCCGCTACGACAACGTCGCCGTCGGCAAGGACCGCAAGCGTAAGGAGCGCCTCAGCGAGGTCGTCGGCGCCGCCATCGCGTTCTACCACCGCCTGCTCGTCGAGGCGCCGGAGGGCGGGCCGGGGCGCAAGCACCTCCGGGCCAGGAACTTCGACGGTGACGCCGCCCGCCGCTTCCATCTCGGTTGGGCGCCGGACGGCTACGACGCGCTGAGCGTCCACCTCCAGCGTGAAGGGTTCGAGCGCAAGGACATCGAGGAGGCCGGCCTCGCCTTCGTGAACCGCGTCAACAAACTCCAGGACCAGTTCCGATCGCGGCTCATGTTCCCGATCTACGACTCCCGGGGTGAGCCGGCCGGCTTCGGGGGTCGTGCGCTCGGCGACCAGATGCCGAAGTACAAGAACTCGCCCGACACGCCTCTGTACCAGAAGAGCCGCTTGCTCTACGGGCTCAACTGGGCGAAGGGGGAGATCGTGGCGCGCGGCGAGGTCGTGATCTGCGAGGGCTACACGGACGTCATGGCGTTCGCCCTCGCGGGCACGCCGAACGCCGTCGCGACGTGTGGCACCGCGCTCGCCGACGAGCATTTCCAGATCCTCAAGAACCTCGCCCGCAAGGTCGTGCTCGCGTACGACGCCGACAGTGCCGGCCAGGCCGCCGCCGAACGCTGGTACCAGTGGGAGCAGGCGTACGAGGTGCAGGTCCAGGTGGCCGACCTGCCGGCCGGTCGTGACCCCGGCGACCTCTGGAAGGACGACCGCGGCGCGCTCACGACTGCGATCGAGCGGGCGGCGCCGTTCCTCCAGTTCCGGATCGACCGCCTCCTTGCCGGCGCCGACCTCCACACGCTCGAGAGCAAGGCGCGCACCGCCGAGGACGCCGCCGCCATCATCGCGTCGCATCCCAGCGATCTCGTGCGCGACCAGTACGTCATGAAGCTGGCCGGGATGCTCGACATCGACGCCGACCAGCTGCGCGCCGCGGTGCGAGCCGGGCCCCGCCGCCGTCCGGCGCGCGAGTCGAGCCGCGGTCGCGACACCGATGCCCCGCCGCCTCCCCGGCCGACTCAGGTCGACCGGCGTGAGCTCGACGTCCTGCGATGGGCCATTCACAGCCCCGAGCTCGTGGCCGACTGGCTGGACGCGTCCTTGTTCATCGATCCGGCCGCGCGGTCCGTGTTCGAGTTGCTGGCCGAGTCCGCCACGTTTCAAGAGGCGCTCGACGCGAGCGACGACTCGACGCGAGCGCTGCTCCAGCGGCTCGCCAACGAAGAGCCTCCGGAAGTCGAGGACGAGGACGAGCTCGCGACACTGCGCGCCCGTCTGATGACCAACACCGTCGAGCCCGCGGCGCAACGACTCCTCGCGCGCATGTTGCACGACGGCGACGAGCGCGGCAGCGAGGTCAAAGCGCACCTCTCCGCGATGACGCACCATCGCGAGATCGGTGACTGGGAAGCCGCACGTCATGACGCCGAGCAGTTGGTAGGGTGGGCAGTCGCCCGAGCCGACGCGAACGAGGGGCGCGGGAGCAGCACGTGACGGGACACGCGGAAGACGCGGGACACGCCGACAGGGTCGATCGACCCGGCGCCGGCAACCCGAACGACGCTTCCGCCGCTCCCTCGTCGAACGCTCCTGCCGGCACGGCCCAGGACGGTGGCCAGGAGGGCGGGGTCGAAGGACTGCTCGCCCTGGTCAAGGAGCGCGGCTTCGTCACCACGGGCGAGATCTTCGCCGCCTTCCCCGGGCTCGAGCCGGAGACCGCCGAGCTCGCCGCGATCTACTCGGGGATCAGCGCGCAGGGCGTCCAAGTGGTGGACGAGATCGCCGAGGAGCTCGAACGCGAGGATCAACGGCGAGGCACGCCCGAGGCTCGGCCCCCGCACCGGGCGCACAGCTCGGAGTCAGGCCGTTCGAGCGGCGTCGTCACCCGTCCCGGCGCCGCGCCCGCCGCCAAAGAGCCCGTCTCCCGTCTCGGCAAGCTCGGCGAGCCTGCGGCGCGGCACGAGCGCGGCGAGATCGGCGGCAGCTTCGACCCCGTGCGCATGTACCTCAAGGAGATCGGGAAGGTGCCGCTGCTCACCGCCGAGCAGGAGGTCACGCTGGCGCAGCGCATCGAGGCCGGTCTCCACGCGACGGAGCGTCTCGAGCTCGAGGCGAACGTCACCGAGGAGGCGCATGCCAGCCTCGAGGCAGTCGCCGTCGACGGTCAGCTCGCCAAGCGGCAGCTCACCGAGGCCAACCTGCGTCTCGTCGTCTCGATCGCCAAGCGCTACGTCGGTCGCGGCATGGCGCTGCTCGACCTCGTGCAGGAGGGCAACCTCGGCCTCATCCGCGCCGTCGAGAAGTTCGACTACACGAAGGGCTTCAAGTTCTCGACCTACGCGACGTGGTGGATCCGTCAGGCGATCACGCGCGCGATCGCCGATCAGGCCCGCACGATCCGGATCCCCGTCCACATGGTCGAGACCATGAACAAGGTGCTGAGGATCCAGCGCCAGATGCTCCAGGAGCTCGGACGCGAGCCGACGGTCGAAGAGGTCGGGATCAAGGTCGAGATGACCCCTGATCGCGTCCGTGAGATCCAGCGCATCGCGCAGGAGCCGGTGTCGCTCGAGACTCCGGTGGGGGAGGAGGATGACAGCTTCCTCGGAGACTTCGTCGAGGACCCCGCCGCCATCGCGCCTGCCACCGCCGCCGCTCGCGCGCTGCTGACCGAGGCGATCGTCGAGGCGCTCGAGGAGCTCAACGATCGCGAGCGGCAGGTCGTGCGGCTCCGCTTCGGGCTCGACGACGGGCAGGTGCGCACGCTCGAAGAGGTCGGCAAGGAGTTCGGCGTCACCCGGGAGCGCATCCGCCAGATCGAGTCGAAGACGCTCGCCAAGCTGCGCCACCCCACCCGCTCGCAGCGTCTGCGCGACTACCTCGAAGAGCCCTGAGCCCCCTGCACGGCGGCGCGCGTAGATTGCGCGCGGGGCCGTAGCTCAGCGGTCAGAGCAGCCGACTCATAATCGGTTGGACGGAGGTTCGACCCCTCCCGGCCCCACGGTCTCTCCAGCCCGAGCGCGTGCGCTCGAAGCGCGTGAAGTTGACATGGATCTCAAGGAACGTGTAGCACCACAAGCTCGGCACGAGGCTTCGATCAGGGTCCCGCCGGCGCCGGACTGACGATGGAGAGAACCGAACGCAAGGCGCGTTGGTTCGGCCCGATCTTGGCCGCCATCGCCATCACCGGCTTACTCGTTCGCGTCCTCTACGTGCTTCTCGAACGCAGAGACATCGCGTTCGTTGGCGACGCGTACTTCTATCACGCGGGCGCGAACCTGCTTGCCGACGGCAAGGGATTCATCTCACCCTACGCGTACGCCGATGGCCAAGTGATGCAGGCGGCCGATCACCCTCCGCTGTACATCATCTTTCTCGCGGTTCCTTCACTTCTCAGGATGACCAGCGTGATGACACATCTTGTGTGGTCATGTTTGTTGGGTACCGCCACCATCATTGTGGTCGGATATTTGGGGCGAACCGTTGCCAACGAGCGGGCCGGCATCCTCGCGGCGGCCGTGGCTGCGGTCTATCCGGGTTTCTGGGCGTTCGACGGATCGCTGCAGGCCGAGACCCTCGCGGTGTTCGCAACCGCGCTCGTGCTGTTGTTCTCTTATCGGTTCTGGCGCAAGCCGAGCGGGCCTCGCATGGTGGCTGTGGGCGTGGCCTGTGGCGCAGCCGCCCTTGCTCGCTCGGAGCTCATCCTGCTCGTGCCGCTACTCGTTGCCCCGCTAGGGCTACTGGTCCGTTCGGCCGCGTTCCGCCGGCGCGCGCGCTTGGTCGCCGTGGGGGCGGCCGCAGCGCTCGTCGTCATAGCTCCGTGGGTCGGCTACAACATCGTGCGTTTCAGGCACCCGGTGTATTTGAGCTCGCAGTTCGACTCTCTCCTCGCGTCGGCGAATTGCGACTCCGTGTACTACGGACCTGGTACTGGATATTTCTCAATTCCGTGTGCGGCAGCGGTCGCGAAACGTCATCACCTCACGAACGAGATGGATGAGTCTGAGCAGGCGATCGTCTTCCGACGCGCGGCGGTCGAGTACATCCGTGACCACCAGAGCCGACTGCCGATCGTGGCGGCGGCACGCGTCGGGCGAATCTTGGGCGTGTTTCATCCCAGCCACCAGCTCGCCGCTGACGTAGTCGTCGACGGGCGAGAGGTCCCGGTGTCGCGCGCGGCGCTGTTCAGTTTCTATGCCCTGACGCTGCTGTCCTTTGCCGGCGTCATCGTGTTGCGACGTCGAGGAGCCGCCCCCGTCTTTCCGCTGATCGCCGTGCTTGTCATGGTGGTGCTGACGGTGGCTCTCACCTACGGCGATACGCGCTTTCGGGCTCCGGCAGAAGTCGTGTTAGCGATACTTGCCGCGGTAGCAGTCGATGCGGGGATCAGTGCGGTCTCCGCACGGCGCCGTGATCGACACGACCAAGCCGGGCCGGGAGCGATCGGGGACACCGAATCGGGGTTCGTACGGGTATCGGAGCCGCGCTAGCCCCGTTCAAGCGCTCCGACGACGACCGGCTCCGGGGCCGCGGCCTTTCTGGAAGCGGCGCCTCCCTCGGACTTGCGCGCGGGAGCAGACGCAGCGCGGGCGACGCAAGATCCGACCGGGCGCACGCGGGATGAAGTCATACTCCGTCGGACGGAGGTTCGACCCCTCCCGGCCCCACGCTCGACGCGCCGACGCGGACCGCAGGAGGCGCGGGGACTGGCCCGTCCGGGGGGGAGACGGGCCAGCCCACGCGCAGCCTGGCGGGTGCGACATGAGCGATCCGAACCTCGAGCGCGTCGACCTGTTCGCGAGCACGGTGCAGTCCGTCGAGGATTCCCTCGGCGTTCGCGAGCGCGCGATCGTTGCCGCCGCCGAGGCCCATGAGCGCGAATACCTGGCCGAGCAGGTATCGGGGAACCGCCTGAGCCGCCATCGGGTCAATCCTGCATGATCGAGGTTTCTGCACGTCGGCCACGCGTTTGCCCCGGCGTGAACGATTGCTGATCGTTGGCTGACGATGC
>Ga0207684_10005869_pt1 | contig 11245 bp, 11 predicted proteins | sample KBSK5501metaG_FD_184342 | JGI IMG/M metagenome (GOLD analysis project Ga0207684, IMG submission 184342) | Corn, switchgrass and miscanthus rhizosphere microbial communities from Kellogg Biological Station, Michigan, USA - KBS K5-50-1 metaG... | ecosystem: Host-associated > Plants > Roots >... | reverse complement strand
AATCCGTGAACGCGTTGTTCGCCGCGGCCACGGCAAGCTCCACATCCCGACCGTCACTGTCCGCGACCTGCGAATAGGGCTTCCCAGTCGCCGGTTCGATGTTGTCCAGATATCGTCCGCCGGCGGGGTCAACAAACTGGCCGGCGATGAAGTTTTTGATCTGGAGTGGCTCGGTGCGCATGTTGCAAGAAAAGGTAAACGCCCAACCCGCCTTCGCAAAGGCTACGTCGCGGCAAGCGCCCAACAGCTTGCCCTGAGCGGCAGTCGAATGGGTCCAATCCGCCGGCGGACGGATTCGCCGTGGCGAACGCCGAACATCGAATGCGAGATTGTCGAAGCGCTCGCCGCTTCGAGCGCTTGTTTGTTGGGATTCGGCGTTTGACCCAAACGCCGCTACAACCTCAGCCAATCCGTTGTATACTTGGACACATGAAGCACCTTCAAATCATTGGCTTGATGGCTTGTGTCGCATTCTTTGTCGGCTGCGAAAGCACTCAAACGGCGGGCAGAGGGACCCAGGAAGCCAAACGCCTCGCGGCCGTGCAGCAGCAACGGCAGCGGCAAGCGCAGATGGATGAAGCGCAGCAGAATCTTTGGAGTGCTCAGGCGAATATTCTGAACCAGGACGGTAACCCCGCTCGGCGCTATTAGGATCCAACGCCCAACGCTCGAATGAAGAGCACGGCGGAGAAATCAAATATCGAACATTAAACATCAAAGTAACGTGGCGGTGAGAGGTAATCAGTTTAACCGCCACGAACGAAGGAGCGGGCCCGTCCACCAATTACTTTTCACTTATCACCAATTTCCGGGTGTGAGGGAAACGGTGAGGGAGGGATTATCCCACGCTTCGCGTGCGCTCCAGCTTTAGAGCTTCGCTGTTTACCCTTGCGCTCCGCGTCCCACCGGTCGAACGGCGTTCGAATCTCCGGCATATCATCGCGTTGGGCATGAGGCGGAATCAGCGATTTGCTAAGCCGATGAGCTGGCGGTGAGGGAGGGATTACGCGCCCTGCTAGTGCTGCAATAATGTTGCCCGCTTATAGACGTTGCCTCAACGCCTTGGGCTTTTGAGGCAAGGGCAGTCGACCAAGGTTCGAATCTCCGGTACGTGCAAACGAGCGAGCTTGCGAAAACAAGTGGTTCACCAAATTCAGGGGCATGGCGGTGAGGGAGGGATTCGAACCCTCGGTACCCTTTTGAGGTACGGCGCTTTAGCAAAGCGCTGCTTTCGACCACTCAGCCACCTCACCAAATGAGTCGTCCGCCTTCGCCGAGGCCACGGCGCGACACGGCGAGAATATGGCCAAGAATTGCTGATTGCCAATTTCCGATTGCGGATTGAATAGATTCGTAATGTTGGCCGAGGAAGAAGCGCGCGCGCGGACCCTGAACAACGTTCAGCCTCTGCCGCTGCGTAACGTTGCCTTAGCCAACGCACTCGATTGTTTCGCGGCGAAGGATTACTTCGCGCAATTGCCTCTACCCAATTTCGATAATTCGGCGATGGACGGCTACGCAGTTATAGCTAGTTCGTGCCGCCAGGGCGAACGACTACGGATCACAGGTGAACAACCAGCCGGTCTCGACCGACGATTGCATGTTTCGGCGGGAGAAGCCGTTCGGATTTTTACGGGTGCGCCCTTGCCGGCCGGTGCTGATGCGGTTGTCATGCAGGAGGACGTGACGGTGGCAGGAGCCGAAATCATCATCAACGCGGCTGTCGAGCAGGGCGAATTTGTTCGGAGACGCGGCTGCGATGTTAGTGAAGGCCAAAAAATCTTGTCGGCGGGGGAACGAGTCCGATCGGTTAACCTTGCGGTCCTGGCCTCGCAAGGCTTTGCAGAGGTAATAGTCGGCGGCCAGGTAAGCGCCGCGGTTGTTTCTACCGGGGACGAACTGGCGCCGTTAGGGGAAGAACTTCGGGACGGTCAGATTTACGACAGTAATTCCGTTTTGTTGCGGGGGTTATTGCAAAGCTGCGGTGTCACGGCGGTATCGGTTGAGCATTGCCGCGATGATCGCGATGCCCTGGCTCGAACTTTGGAAAAGGGTTTACGAAATTCCGTTCTCATCATCAGTGGCGGTGTATCTGTGGGCGAGCACGATCTGGTGAAATCAACCCTGCACTCGCTTGGTGCTGAAATCGACATCTGGCGCGTGGCGATTAAACCGGGAAAACCGTTTCTATTCGGCCGCGCCGGACGTTGTGCCGTGTTCGGACTTCCCGGCAATCCGGTTTCCAGCTTTGTCACTTTTCTAAAATTCGTGCGGCCCGCGATTCTGAAAATGATGGGCGCGGCTGATCATCAGCTTCAATTGCGCACTATCACAGCGCGATTGATGCAGGATGCCCTTGGCAATAGAGATCGTCCGCATTACATCCGCGGCAAACTGGTCCAGGGAGAGTTCACACCGGTGGGACGCCAGGAATCGCATGCATTGTTCGGCTTAAGCCAGTCGAACGCGCTGCTCAGGATCGCGCCCGGCTCCGCATTAAAGGCTGGCGCGCTTGTGGACGTAGAAATTTGGGATTGATGTAGCCGGGTGTAAAGGTGGATCGGCGATGATAGAAGTGCCGGGGCAGCCGCAAAATAATAACATCGCGCTCGGAGATCGCGATCCACCACGATGTTTGCGGAGATCGCGTTTCACGTTGCCGCCCGACAACGTCGATTCCAGCAGTTTGACAGGTCTCGGGCGCATTTTAGCTTAACGCCGAAATATGGGAGCCGTCACTGCGTTTGCACGAAGCCCGAGCGATGAAATTCGTGCCGATGCCGAACGTCTTTCGCACATCGTGTTGGAGATGCAGCGGTGCTTCGTCCTGCATCTGTGTAAGGAACTGGCACCTGGCAACGTGTCTTTCCCGCAGTTTTTCCTGCTCGCTTATCTCGATCAAAAGGAAGTTCTTACCATGTCGGCGATCGCACAAAAAATGGGACACACAACTGCGGCGGCAAGCGGTCTGGTCGCGCGCCTGGAGAATTTGGGTTACCTGGTGCGTTCAAGCGCGCGAGAAGATCGGCGTAAAGTCATGGTCTGCATCACCCCTAAAGGTTCGACCCTGGTGCGGCGCATCCGCGAGGAGATGGTGGGCAATCTGGTGAAGATCATGCAGCATCTCACCCCGGACGAACAAAAGGCGTGGCTGCACATCTACAGTAAAATCTACGATTTCTGCCAATCGAAATGAATTGTCATCGATTTGGCGGCCGTGTTATCACACAGCGGTAAAAAAGCGCGGGGATTGAATCCACGCGTTGAACTTCACGCATCCAGTTCGAGGGGGCTCCATCTTTTTAATGCGAAAACATCTTTTTATCCTCATTCTTAGCAGCGGAATACTCGCGGCCGGGCGGCTCGCGTTGGCAGTCAGCGTGGAGGCCCCCGCGACGAAGCCGCCAGCGGATATCGACGAATCCTCCGTTGCACCCACTGCTACTCCGACCCCCACTCTAGTGCCCAGCCCAACGCCCACCGCTACTCCGACTCCCACTGAAGTTCCCAGCCCAACGCCTACTGCTACTCCGACCCCCGAGCTAGTTCCCAGTCCAACGCCCACTGCTACTCCGAAACGCACTCGAGTTTCCACCACAACGCGCACTGCCCGGGGAGAACGCAGATTCACGCTCGATCGGGCCATCCTGACCGCCATCCAGCAAAATCCGGCCGTCCTTGTCGCGAAGCAGGAGCTCGAACGGACTAAAGGTGTAATCATTGAGATTCGCGCGCAGGCACTTCCACACATCACTCCGACTGGCAATTTTGAATGGATCGATCCGAACCTTATGCGAGCAACTTCATTTACGAGCACTGGCGGATCGACTCCCGGGAGTACTCCGGTTGCCGCTTCATCTGAGTCTCAAGTTCGTGATCTGGGAGCCCAACCGGCTGCCGCCGCTACCGCGAGAACCACCCCCAACCTTCAGCAGACCGACGTATCGTACAGTATTCGCGTGACGGGAACGCAGTTAATATTTAACGGCACGACTTACCCGGCAATTCGCGGCACATTTTTTCAGCGCGACAGCGCTTACTTCTCATTTCGTAATATCCTCGATCTGACCATCGCCACGGTTAAGACGCAATTCTATCAGGTCGTCGTCAACAAAGCGTTGATCGGCGTGCAGGAGGAACAGGTTCAACTGCTGCAAAGTCAGCTCAAGGATCAACAAAACCGTTTCGAAGCCGGTACGGTCCCGCGCTTTAATGTATTGCAGGCAGAAGTTGCCCTCTACAATCAGATTCCGCAATTGATTACCGCGCAAAACAATTTTCGGATCGCGCAATTGACCCTCGCCAAAACGCTCGGCCTCGATTTTGACCCGTTGCGCGGGGAGAAACCGCCACTCGAAGTGGTCGGCGAGATGCCGTACAGCCCCCGAAAGATAGCGCTGGTTGAGGCGATTGAGCTGGGAAAACAGCGGCGTCCATTTTTGAAACAGGCCCGGGCCAACGTTTTGAATCAGATCGAGCAGGTGCACGTAGCCTTGGGCGGTTTCCTCCCGACAATAAACACTACCGGAGGCGGCGAATGGGTCAGCTCGCCTTTTAACTCGAGCTGGCATGACATTTCCAAAGGCTGGATCGCCCAGGTGGTGGGCAGTTGGCCGATCTGGGACAGCGGTGAAGTTTACGGCCGGGTCAAGGAACAGCGTGCTCTTCTGTCCGAAGCCAAAATCAGCTTTGACGATGACGTTCGACAGGTTGAGCTCGAGGTGCAGCAAGCCTATTCCAATTTGATTCAGAACCAGGAACTAGTTCAAAGCCAGGTAAAGAACGTTGACCTAGCACGAGAAGCGGTGCGCTTGGCGAAGGCCCGTCTGGATGCGGGCGCGGGAACACAGTTAGATGTCCTCAACGCCCAAGTGCAGTTGGCCACGGCTGAGACGACGAAGTTGCAAGCGCTTTTCGGCTACAACTCGTCGCTCGCGGAATTCGATCGTGCCACCGGTGCGCAAAGCACTTATACGGAATCATTCAACGGTATCGCTCCACACGCGACTCGGTCGAAAATCTACGATACCGGCAGTGGCGTCGATGCCACCGGCAAGCGCAAAAAAAAGTTTGCGCCATAAATTGGGGACGCACTGCTCAACGCAGGTAAATTCCAAGCACCAACATCTCCGCCAAAGGACGGATTCGTCCAATGGCGAACAAGTTCCAGTCCCGCGATTGCGGGATCAATTAACCAAACCTCAAAACAAAGAAGGACGCGAGTTATCGAGTATTGAAGCTTGGAGCTTCTCTGGAGCTTGGTGCTTGGGATTTGGAATTTCGGGATAGCATAACGATCGCGGTGCGAGCAAACGAATTTCCGAGCGAGCAGTTCCCAGCTCTGAGTGCGACTCACGTTTGCCGACATGCCTTTATCAAGCGTGTTTCGGGAATCGATGTATCGCACGACAAAGCGGAAGCGTTAAGACGACTTGAGGCGATTCACTACCAAATTCGTCGCTCGCTCGAAATGAGCGATTGGCCATTGCTCACGGCTGAACAGGTGCACGGTAATAAGATCGCCATTATCGAATCACCGTTTAAATCCGATGAACACTTCGCCGGCACCGACGGATTCATCACCAACCAGCGTCGAATCGCGCTTGGCGTTCACGTCGCGGATTGCTGCGCGATTTATCTTCTGGACCAGAGCACACCGGCCATCGGTCTGGTCCACTCCGGGCGAAAAGGCACGGACTTGAATATTATTGGTTCAGCAATCGAGCAAATGACGGCGAGCTTTGGATCGAATGCCTCCGACTTGATCGTCCAGCTCAGTCCTTGCATTCGTCCGCCTCATTACGAGATCGATTTTGCCACCGAGATCATCGAGCGATGTCGTGCTCGAGGCGTCAGGCAAATCCACGACAGTGGTGTCTGCACCGCCTGCGATCTGGATCAGTATTACTCTTATCGGGCCGAAAAAGGAAAAACCGGCCGAATGCTCGCGCTGCTCGGTTTAAAGTAGAAGCGGCATCCTGCCGCTTGGATCAAGCATAAAGCGGCAAGATGCCGCTTCTACATTAACAGCGCGCTCGGAGGTTGAGCTCCACCTAATTCTCGTCTTTTCCGCGATACGGACAAATACCACGCTTCGTGGCTTCGGCGACAAAATTAAAGAATTCTCGGGCGGGTCCGCCGAGCTTCATTTTCTTTGCTTCGGCAAGGGCCTGCGAAGTATTGCGGCCGCTCCGGTAAAGAAGCTTGAACGCCTCTTTAATTTCATCCCGATCTTTCGCGCTAAAGCCGGCCCGTCTTAATCCGATCACATTGAGGCCAAAAACGGAGTTGTGTTGCGCGGCCAACACAAATGGCGGCAAATCTTTGCCGAAAGCGGAGTGGCCTTGGGTGATGGCCAGCCGGCCTACGCGCATATATTGGTGAAAGACACCGCCACCGCCGAGAAACGCGCCATCATCAACGCGCACATGTCCGGCCAGCAGACAATTGTTCGCAATGATCACATGATTGCCGATCTGGCAGTTGTGGCCGACGTGAGCCCCAACCATAAGGAAATTGTTGTTGCCGATTTTTGTAACACTTCCTTCGGCACTGCCGCGATGGATCGTACAGTATTCTCGAATAACATTGTCGTCTCCGATCTCGATCCCCGTTTTTCGCTCTGCTGTAAACGAAACGTCCTGCGGCGGTGCCCCGATGATCGCTCCATGTCCGATCAAATCACCCGTGCCAATTGTCACGTTGCCTTCAAGCACAACGTGCGACTGAATAATTGTGTTTTCACCAACAGCCACCTTTGGACCGATTACCGAGTAGGGCCCAATCTCGACATCGCTGCCAATCCGAGCGCCGGGATCGACGAGCGCCGTCGGATGGATTTTCAAAGAACGCCCGCCTCCTTGAAGCTAAAATAACCGGTGTTTCGCTCCGTGGGCGCACCGATGATGATATGATCCAGCAATTTGATTTGTAAAAGCTCGGCCGCTTCAGCCAATCGGCGCGTTAGGTTGTGATCGGTTTGGCTAGGTGACGCATCGCCAGAAGGATGGTTGTGGACAACAATGACGGCGTAAGCCGATGAAATTAGTGCAGGCCGGAAAATATCGCGCGGATGGGCAATGCTCTCATTGATACTTCCCAGCGAAATTGGCTCGGTCCGAATCCAGTGGTAGCGGGTGTCCAGTAGAATAACGCGAAGCGATTCTTTACGCAGCATCCGCATTTCTGCCCCGACCAATTCATTCACCAGTTCCGGAGAGTCGAGTTTCCGTTTTGCCAATGTTTCTCTCGCCAAGCGTTGCCCAAGGCCAAATGCGGCGACGAGTTGCACGGCTTTTGCGAAACCAACACCCCGGATCTTGGATAATTCGTCCACCGTGCATCGGCTCAACTCGCCGAGTGAACCGTATTCTTGCAAAAGTTTTCTCGCGACTTCGATGACGTTTGTCCCTGCAACTCCAGTGCGCAACAAGATTGCCAGGAGTTCCGGGTCAGTCAGGGCTGATGCGCCATGCGCGGCCAGTTTTTCTCGCGGCCGCTCATCAGCCGGCATTTCCCGAATTTTGAGCGGCGACATCAATTAAAAGTAGAAGCGGCTTCCAGCCGCTTAATCCGATGTTACACCCGCAGCTGATCGAGCATCTCGGTTAGCGCTTCACCCAGCATAAGCAGGGCGTCCGCATACCGATTTGTTGGCATGGAAGCAAGTGTGGCCTGGGCTTCGCGAATTAGATTCGTGCCGGTGGCGAGGGAGGAATTTAGAGCGCCGTTTGTAGCGCCATTTTTTAATAGCTCGGTGACCTCATCGGTTCGGCCATCCACGATCAAAGCGGAACAGCGTTCTCGTTCAAACGCGGACGCAGTTTGCAGAAACATCAAAACCGGCAGAGTAAACTTACCTTTTTGTAAGTCTGTTCCGAGTGTTTTGCCCGTAACTGCTTCAGTGCCGGCTAAATCAAGACAGTCATCATAAATCTGATAGGCGGTTCCAATTCCCATTCCAAACTGACGAAGAAGGCGGACCATGGCGGCGTCAGCGCCACTGATCGTTGCGCCCAATTCCGCCGCCGTGGCAAAGAGCCATCCGGTTTTCATCTCGACAATCTGCAGGTAATCGGCGACTCGCAATTGCAGATCGAATCGGCGCTGAGTTTGGATCATTTCGCCCGAGCAAACCTGGCTGGCTGTGCGGGCAATGGCACGACTGATCTCGGCATTTTCGAAGTTGGCGGCCAGAGTTAGGGCATGCGCGAAGAGGCAATCTCCCAGTAACACGCTCAGGGAATTGCCCCAGCGTGCGTTCACGGTCGGTTGGGCTCGACGCCGTTCCGCTTCATCCAGGATGTCGTCATGCACAAGCGTGGCCAGATGGATCAGTTCGACGATTACAGCTAGGTCAACGTGACTGGAGCTGATCTCGCCAGTGGCACCGCCGGCCAGAAGCGCCATCAGTGGTCGAAGCCGCTTCCCGCGCCCAGCCAGGGCGTAGGAGACATAACCTTCGATCGCAGGATCGAAGGCGGCCGCTTGTTGCGTAATGCGAGCATCTACTTCATTAAGGTGCGGCTGCACCAGCTGCATCACCCGGGCAAGCGTAGCGACACGAGGGGCAGTCGCTGCAGCTGCACGTGCAAAAGCTTCCACAGGCGCAGAATAGAGGGACGCCTTGTAGGTTGTCAAAGCAACACGTCGCGCAAATCGCTGATTCCGGGTAGACAGGCTGCCAGCCTGTAGTTTTCGGCAGCCTCTCGAAAGCAACTAACGTTTACGTAACCATGCTTCGGTTCCGTATTTTTGTGCGGCGATCTCCGAAGCGCGCCCCAAGATTGCGTCGCTCAAATTTTGCGCAACGCATTCCTTTGATAGCTTATCGGCAAATCGTTTCTCGAAATCCTCCGCAAGCTCGACTTGTTGAATGCTGCCTTGCTGGAGCAATCCGTGTCGGATGCGGCGCTGGGCTGCACCGGCGACCTTGCGTCCGTTCAGCATGACATCTGCGGATACCGGGTGCGTGAAACAGGCATTGGTAGGGACAGCGCGCTGCGCTGTCCGCGGACGCCGCAGCGCGGCGTCCCTACCTTCCGCCAACTCCGCTTGCTGGCCGTTCGCGGCCAACGCATTGCGCAAAGAATCATGGACTGCGGCGTAGATAGATCTTGATGACTCGTCAAAAACCTCAGCCGCGGCTGGAATGATGATCGAATAGGTCAGATCATCTCCGTGGAAGACAATTCCGCCGCCCGTCCAGCGACGCACTAAATCACGTTGCGGCGCGTGTTCAGCGACATCGACGTATTTTCCAAAATAGCCGAATGAAACGGCGGGATGATCCCAGCGGTAAAAGCGAATCGACGCTCTCGTGGCAAATTCCAGTAGCGCCTCGTCTATCGCCATGTTCATGGCCGCAGTCCGTGGGACAAAGTCCGTATAAACATCCAGAGCGGCGAAAATCGGCATGGTCGATTTATCAGTCGCGGAGTTCTTCCAGGATTTTCACGATCGCTTCACGCGGATTTGAATGCGCAGTGATCGGCCGTCCAATAACGAGGTAATCTGCGCCTGCGTCGATTGCTTGGCGTGGAGTCATAAAACGCTTTTGGTCGCCGGCTTCCGACCAGCTTGGACGTACGCCCGGTGTGACGATCTTAATTTTGTCGCCAAACTGCGCCCGCAAAAGTTTCGCCTCAAACGGGCTCGCTACAAGACCGTCGATTCCCGCCCTCACGCCAAGGTTCGCCAGTCGGAGAACGTGATTGTCGATGTTATCCGCTATTCCCACTTCATTCAGCGTTCCCTGGTCCGCGCTCGTCAAAACGGTTACACCCAAGATCAACATGTCGTTTGGCCGCGCATCGACTGCTGCGCGAATCATTTTGCTTCCGCCGGTCAAATGAATAGTCAGCATTTTCACACTTAGCTTGCCAGCGGCTTCCACCGTCTTCGCGACGGTGTTCGGAATGTCGTGCAATTTGAGATCGAGAAAAACTTTTGGGCCGAGAAAAGGAATGGCGCGCGCAAGGCCCGGACCCTGTGCGGTATAAAGTTGCAGGCCGATTTTGAAAAAGCCAACGTGAGGAGATAGCTCGGAGGCAAGCTTGAGCCCTTCCTGGTTCGTTGCCACGTCGAGCGCGACAATGATTTTGTCGGCGGCTCGTGAATTCATCCTGTTCTTCTTCGGATTTGCTGGACAAATTGCAAGCGATGGAAGTGCTCGCGCCGGCGAAGATCAATCTTTCACTGAGAATCCTCGGCCGGCGTGACGACGGCTTTCATGAAATCGAAACTTTCATGGCGCCGATTTCCATTGCCGATGAAATCCGGATTAATAAACGCGATCAAGGGCAGGGGATCGAGTTCCACTGTGACGATTCCTCGGTCCCGCAAGGCCGGGAAAATCTTGTTCTCCGTGCGGCCGATCTCTTCTTTGAGACGACCCAGATCAAGTCATCTGTCTCGATCGATCTGAAAAAGAAGATTCCGCACGGCGCGGGTCTGGGCGGAGGGAGCAGCGACGCCGCCGCAACATTGCTTGCTCTCAACGAAATCTTCGCGACAAAGTTGTCACGGGAAGAGTTGGCCAGGCTGGGATCAACAATTGGATCAGATGTTCCGTTTTTTGTTTTCGCCTCGCCCGCAATCTGTTACGGACGCGGTGAACTTGTTTCGCGAGCGACATTGGCCGAGCGGTTGTCGCTTCTGCTTTTAAAGCCGGATTTCGCCGTGCGAACAGCCTGGGCCTACTCGTGCTGGCAGGATTCACATGAAATTCCGGGAGTTTCCTACGCCTCTCAAAAATTTCGCGGGCAAACTCTCGTGAATGATCTCGAGCGTCCTGTTTTTGAAAAGTTCGTCTTCCTCGCCGAACTCAAAATGTGGTTACTCAAGCAATCCGAGGTCGGCGCTGCGCTCATGTCAGGATCTGGATCGACAATCTTTGCGGAGCTGAAAGGATCGCAAAATGCGAATGCACTTGCGGACAGAGCTCGGCAAGAGCTTGATCCGAAGTTGTGGACCTATGCGTGCGAAACCTTGTAAAGGCGGTTGTGCCAACCGCCTGTTTATTCAAGGAGCGGAGCTCTCCAGAGCGCCGTTTATATTGGCTGGCGGTTTGGAAACCGCCGCTTACAGGTGCTCCAGAGTTATTGATCAATCGGCCGGGGAGGAGCCTCGATCTGACTCCTTATCCTCACCGCGGCAGATTGTAAATAACTCTGCGGCGCCGGCGGCCGCGCTGCGGAGGTCGCGTGGTAAATTGCCAAATGGGCACGCCGCGCCCGGTCACGAA
>Ga0207684_10005868_pt1 | contig 11246 bp, 8 predicted proteins | sample KBSK5501metaG_FD_184342 | JGI IMG/M metagenome (GOLD analysis project Ga0207684, IMG submission 184342) | Corn, switchgrass and miscanthus rhizosphere microbial communities from Kellogg Biological Station, Michigan, USA - KBS K5-50-1 metaG... | ecosystem: Host-associated > Plants > Roots >... | reverse complement strand
GCTGGATTGAAGTCCGATGACTTCGTGTTCCCGAGCCGCATTCACGACTCGCCGCACTTGGGGACGCGCCAGTACGCCCGAATCCTCGAGGGCTGGGTCGTGGAGCTTGGCCTTGACCCGGCAGATTACGGTACGCACTCGATGCGGCGAACCAAGGCGACGCTGATCTACCGGCGTACGAAGAACCTGCGCGCCGTGCAACTTCTGCTCGGTCACGCGAAACTCGAGTCAACGGTTCGCTATCTCGGTATCGAGGTGGACGACGCATTGGAGATCTCTGAACAGACTGAGATCTGATCGCCGAGTGTGGGCCGCCCGGTCGCTGCCCCCCGACCCACCGAACAGGCTGCCCGACCGAGTTGCAACTGCGCCGCGCCTGCACGACGTCCTCACGGCCGACGGGCTCTTCGCTGACGGGCAGCTGGTCACTGCCGCGCGGCGGGCGTCAGCTGCTGCTGGCCATCGCGGCTGCGCCGGGTCTTGGAGGCATCGAATCGCATACGGACCTGTCCACCCCCATTGCTTCCCCGTTCACGCGCTCAGAAGCGATTCAGGGATTCAGGGAACCCCGACCCCGGAATCAATGGAGCTCAAGACTCACCAGGTTCTGCCGAAATCACAAGGAGAGAACGCTCACGCTGATTGATTGCATGCGATGGGCTGCCTCTTCCAGCACTTCAAAGGGGACAGACAGCATGAAACTCAGCATCAAGCTTCCCTTGGCGTTTGCCACCGTACTGGTGCTCATGCTCGCAGCGGCGCTGTTCGGCATCTACAGCTTGAACCAGTCGCTGAATAGCTACGAAACGACTGTTCAGGCCAGCAACGACAACGAACGAGCGGTGGGTGATCTGACCATCGCCTTCAAGATGCAGGTGCAGGAATGGAAGAACGCGCTGCTGCGTGGCAAGAAGCCGGAGGATCTGGACAAACATTGGAGTGCGTTTGGCAAGCAGGATCTCGCGGTGTCGCAGGGTGCGAAGAAGCTCCTGACATCCTTGCCCGATGGCGACAGCAGGTTGCTGCTGAGCAAATTCTCCGACGCCCACGCGAGGATGGGCGAGAGCTATCGCAAAGCATTCGACGCATTCAAGGCCGCAGGCTTTGACCCTGCGGTGGGCGATGCCGCCGTGCACGGCATGGACCGCGAACCCGTCAAGCTGCTCGATGAAGCGGGTGACAAGATCGCCGCCGACAGCACCAGCGTGTCGACCCGGGCGGCGGCCGACGCCAAGCGGGCCACGGTGATCAGTTTGGTGCTGATGCTGCTCGCATTCGTCGTCGGCATCGCCGCGGGCGTCCTGCTGAGCCGAAGCGTCGTCAAGCAACTGGGGGGCGAGCCTGCCGAGGCGGCCAGCCTGGCACGCAGCGTGGCCGCTGGCGACTTGAGTGTGCCGATCGAGGTCAAACAAGGCGACACCACCAGCTTGATGGCGCAACTCAGGATCATGCAGGAGAGCTTGGCCAGGGTGGTGGACGGCGTACGGGAGAACTCGGAGTCGGTGGCGATAGCCTCGGCTCAGATCGCCCAAGGCAACAACGACCTAAGCCAACGCACTGAGGAGCAAGCCAGCGCGCTGCAGCAGACTGCGGCCACGATGGACGAGTTGGGCGCAACAGTGCGGAACAACGCCGACAACGCCCAGCAGGCGAACCAGCTGGCCCTGGGGGCCAGCAGTGTGGCTGCCAGGGGTGGTGAGGTCGTCGGTCAAGTTGTCGACACCATGAAGGGCATCAGCGACAGCTCTCGCAAGATCGCCGAGATCATCGCGGTCATCGACGGCATTGCGTTCCAGACCAACATCCTGGCCCTCAACGCCGCAGTCGAGGCGGCTCGCGCCGGCGAGCAAGGGCGTGGCTTCGCGGTGGTGGCGAGCGAAGTGCGCAACCTCGCGCAGCGTTCGGCCGCTGCGGCCAAGGAAATCAAGGATCTGATCTCGACCAGCGTCGAGCGCGTCGAGAACGGCACGGCGTTGGTGGATCGGGCCGGCAAGACCATGAGCGAAATCGTCGGCGCCATCAAGCGGGTCGCCGACATCGTCGGCGAGATCAGCGCGGCCAGTGCCGAACAGAGCGCGGGTGTCACCCAAGTCGGGCAGGCCGTGACACAGATGGACCAGGCGACGCAGCAGAATGCGGCGCTCGTCGAGGAGAGTGCGGCCGCCGCCGAAAGTCTGAGGGGCAGGGCGCAACAGCTGGTTCAGGCGGTTGCGGTGTTCAAGCTGGCTCGCGCCGGCGTTCATGCTGCGCCCTTGGCTTCTGGCGCCTGCTGAGCCAGAGAATCCTTCGTAGCTGGAAGTGGCCGAGCCGGCCCGCTCAGGCTCAGTGATGCGCCAGCGCTGCACCATCACCTGCTGGATCTTGCCCTTGAAGAACGAGGACAAAGAGCACGGCATGAACGTAGCCACGTCAGCGGGAATTGCGTGTCTTGCTGTACCCACCGACATGTCGAAGCATCACGATTTCTCCAAGGCAACTGCCGTCTTTGGTGAGTGGCGAGCGGCTGCGTCTTGGATCCAGAACCATGCCGACTGCCGGCACTCGGGGAGCCACGACAGCCTTCCAGCCGCCGCTCAGGTCAATCGATAGAACGCTCATGCCGGCATTGGCCGAGACTGGACCCAGCAAATGGTGGGCAGAACCGCGCTTTGCGGCCTGGCTAGTGGGCAAGAAGTGCTCTGCGCGAAGCCGACATCTAGCAGTGAACGGCTGCAACGCGACTACTAACCGACGGCCAACCGTGCGTCCGCCACGCGCGCAGTCGGCCATGAGCAGGCACTCGTCGGCGGCTGCTTCGCCGCTACTCAACTCGAGTTCCTTTGTCGTCGAAATTGCGGTGCTTGCTATGGTGTGGACTCTGCGTGGCTTCCAATAGCTGCAGCAGCCACGCTGCTGTCTATCGATCGCAAGCAATCGTCAGAACACGACTCCCGCGTAGAGGATGACATTGGCGTACGACGAGCATTCGCCGGTCCGAACAATTGCGCGCGCCATACTTGATCGCTGCTTCAACGCGTCGTGGGCGATGCTGTGCAACGTGGCATCGCCAAGCCGCAGGTGCAGCGCAGTCTCGAGTTGCGGACTATGGGTCAACATTTCGGCCGCATAGTCGGCACGTTCCACCTGCATCTCGCTGAGCACCGCGTCTAGTACCTGCTCGAACGAGGGCACACCTCGGGTCAGGGCCAAATCGATGCAGCGCGTGCCTGGCGGCACGGGCAGGCCCGCATCGGCGATCACCACCAAGTCTCCGTGTCCAAGCGTCGCGACCAAATGCGACAGTTCACCATGCAGCAGTGGCGTCTTCTTCATGGGCGTCCTGAAACCTTCAGCGTCAACTCGCTGCTTCGCGGCGTGGCAGCGAGGGCACCCAGCTTAGTAACGCTGATCGCAGCGGCCTGCTGGGCGTATTCAATGGCTGCGGTCAAGCTGGCGCCGTCACACCAAGCGGCGGCGTAGGCACCAATGAAGGTGTCGCCGGCCCCAGTCGTGTCGACGGCCTGGACCACCGGTGCCGCCAGGTGCACATTGACGCCGTCGGATCCGAGTTGAACACCGTTTGCCCCGAGCGTGACGATGACGGTGCGCGGGCCGAGCTCGCGCAGTCGTGCGGCCGCTGCGGCTGCATCGAACGCCGCTCCGGGCGGAAGCTCGATCAGTGCCGCAGCTTCGGTTTCGTTGGGCACCAGTACGTCCACTTGCGCCAGCAGCGCGGCGGGCAAGGCCTGCATCGGTGCCGGGTTCAGCAGCACGGGCACGCCCGCCGCATGGGCCAGCGCGATGCCGTGCTGTACGACCGGCAAGGGGCACTCCAGCTGGCAGATCAACAGGCCTGCGCCCTGAATCGTCGCTGTCGCGGCATCCACATGCGCGACGCTCAAGGCCGCGTTCGCGCCCGCGGCCAGCGCGATGCTGTTCTGCCCCGAGTCGTCGACCACGATCATCGCGACGCCGGTGCTGGCTCCGGTCATGCTGTGCAGGTGCTGAGTGTCGATGCCTTCGGCCGCAAGGATCTGCCGCGCGTTGCGCCCGAACTCGTCGTCTCCGACGCAGCCGACGAAGCTGACCGACGCGTCGAGCCGCGCTGCTGCTACCGCCTGGTTGGCGCCCTTGCCGCCGGGCAGCGTTTGGAAGTCGCGCCCATGCACCGTCTGCCCGGGTAACGGCAATTGCGAACAGCGCAACACCAGGTCGGCATTGACACTGCCCAGCACGACCACGCGGCGGCTCATCGAGTCGCCCTGCGATGCGAACCGTGGCGAGGCCCGGTGGATTGCCGTACCAGCAGCGAGGGCTGCAGAATCGCGCGCTGCAGTTCCCGATCGGGCTGCGCAATGCGCTGCAGCAGCAGCGTTGCCGCCAGCTCGCCGGTCTGATGCTTGGGTTGCACGATGCTGCTCAGCGGCGGGTTGCTATAGGCGGCCAGCGCGATGTCGTCGAAGCCGATCACGGACAGGTCCTTCGGAATGCGCAGCCCGGCCGCCGCCGCCGCGCAGATCGCGCCGATCGCCATCAGATCGTTCGATGCGAACACGGCACTTGGCCGGTCGGCCGGCGAGGTGATGTCGAGCAACGAAGTCATCGCCGCATGGCCGCCGGCACTGGTGAAGTCGCAGCACCGCAGCAGGCTGTCGTCCACCGTCAGGCCGGCCTCGTGCAGCGCGCGCTGGTAGCCCTGCACGCGCTGGCGCGCCGATGACAGCGTCTGCGGCCCGGCGATGCAGGCAATGCGCTGGTGGCCGAGCTGCAGCAGGTGCTGCGTCGCCAGGAAGCCGCCAGCCTCGTGGTTCACCTCGACCAGGTCGGCCGCCAGATCGTCGATCTCCCGGTCGACCACCACTTGGGGCATGGTGGCCGCGCGCAGGGTGTCCAGCAGTTCCGCGTCGCTGCCGGACGACAGCACGATCAGGCCGTCGACCTGCTTTTCGCTGAGCAGGCGCACATAGGTGCTCTGCTTCAGGGGGTCATCGTCGGAGTTGCACAGGATGACGTTGAATCCGGCCCCGTAGCAGGTGTCTTCGATGCCTCGAATGATCTCGGCGAAGTACGGGTTCGAGTTGTTGGGGATCATCATCCCCACCGTGTGCGTTCGATTGCTCTTCAGGCTGCGCGCCAGGGCGCTGGGCACGTAGCGCAACTCCTCGATCGCCTGCTGAACGCGCCGCCGCGTCGCCTCGCTGACGAAACGCGTGTCGTTGACGACGTGCGACACCGTCGCCACCGACACCTGCGCGTGCAGGGCCACGTCCTTGATGGTGCTCATCAGGCGGCGCCGCGGGTCAGGCGTGCGCGGTACACGTCGAGAACCACCGCCAGGATGATGACGAAGCCGGTGACCATCTGGCGCAGGAAATCGCTCATGCCGATCAGGATCAGCCCGTTGGCCAGCACGCCGATGATGCAGGCGCCGAGCAGCGTGCCGACGATGGATCCGCGGCCGCCGCTCAGGCTGGTGCCGCCGATGATCACCGCGGCAATGGCGTTCAGTTCGAAACCGATTCCGGAGATCGGGCTGGCGATGGTCAGCCGAGTCATGTAGATCACGGCGCCGACGCCGACCGCGGCACCGCAGATCACGAACGCGGCGATCTTGTAGCCCATCACGTTGTGACCGGCCAGCCGCACCGCCTCTTCGTTGTTGCCGATCGCGTAGATCAACCGCCCGAACACCGTGCGGTTGAGGACGAACCAGCCCAGCGCCACGAGCGCCAACGCAACCAGGAAGATCGCCGGCGCGCCGAGTAGGGTGGCGCTGCCGAAGTTGTTGAACGCATCGGGGAACTCGTACAGCGAGCGTGCCTGCGTCCACTGCAATGCCGCCCCGCGAGCGATGTTGAGCATCCCCAGCGTGACGATGAAGGACGGAATGCCCCAGTACGCCGATACCGAGCCGTTGGCCAGGCCGCACAGCGCTCCGATGCCGATGCTGGCCAGCAGCGCCAGGGCGATCGCCAGGCCGGTGTCCAGCCCTTCGAGCTTCAGCACGGTGCCGGCGACGACCGCACAGAAGGCCATCACCGAGCCGACCGACAGGTCGATGCCGCCGATCAGGATCACGAAGGTCATGCCCACCGCGAGGATCACGTTGATCGAGATCTGCGTGAAGATGTTGGTGATGTTGCTCGACGTCAGGAAGATCGGCGAGAGCAGCGCAAACACCGCGACGAGGCAGACCAGCGCAACGCCGATGCCGGCTTCGCGCAGCGCGGCGCGTGTCTTCTGGCGCAGCGAGGCGGAGGCCGGTTCGGGTGTCGCCACGGACGGGGTCGGATTCATCGTCGGTATCACCTGCTCTGTCAATCAAGTCAAGCGGCGTGGGCACGTGAACCGCCGCCGTTGCGCGTGTATTCCTGGTAGGCCATCGCGAGGATGGCCTCCTCGTCGAATTGAGCACGCACCAATTCGCCGGCCAGCACGCCGCGGCTCATGACGAGCATGCGATCGCACAGGCTCATCAGCTCGCGCAGATCGGACGAGACCACCAGCACCGCCAGGCCATCGGCGGCCATGCGCTCGAGCAGCGCGTGGATCTCGGCCTTGGCGCCGACGTCGACGCCGCGCGTCGGTTCATCGAGCAGCAGCACCTTTGGTTCGCGCAACAGCCACTTGCCCAGCACGACCTTCTGCTGGTTGCCACCGGAGAGTTCGCGCACCGGTTGCTGAATCGAGGCGAGCCGGATCTGCAGCTTCGAGACCATGCGGCGCGACGCGTCGCCTTCCGCCTCGGCCCGCATCAAGCCCGAACGCGACACCGCACCCAGGCTGGCCAGGCTGATGTTGGCCCGGATGGGCATGTCCAGGATCAGCCCCTCGTCCTTGCGGTTCTCGGTGACGAGGCAGATGCCTTCGGCCAGCGCGTCCTTCGGCACGCCGATGCGCACCGGGCGGTCGTCGCGGTAGACCTGGCCCGCGGCGATCGTGTCGGCACCGAAGATCGCGCGAACGGTCTCAGTTCGGCCCGATCCGACCAGGCCCGCCAGGCCGACGATCTCTCCGTAGTGCAGGCTGAAGTCGAGTGCGGCGTTGCCGCGCTGACCGCGAAAGCGCAGGCCCTGCACGCGCAGCGCTGGGGCGCGTTGCGGGTTCGGCGTGGCGGCCTTGTGAGGCGCTCGCTCGGCCAAGTCGCGCCCCACCATTAAGCGCACCAGGTCGTCGGTGCTCGTGCCGGCCATCGGCTGGGAGGCGATCTTGCGGCCATTGCGCAGCACGGTGACACGGTCGCAGACCTCGAACAATTCCTGCAGGTGATGGGAGACGAACACGACCGTCACGCCGCCATCGCGGAGCTGGCGAATGATCTGCAGCAGGCGCTCCGTTTCACGCGGCGTGAGCGTGGCTGTCGGCTCGTCCATGATCACGATGCGGCTTCGGCTCGACAGGGCCTTGGCGATTTCGATCAGCTGGCGCTGGGCCATGCCCAGACCCGCGACGCGAGTGGACGGCGCGAGATCGTCGAGGCCGACCAGCGCGAGCAGCTCGCGTGCCCGCAGGTCCATCGCCTTTCGATCGAGCAAGCCGAGTCGGTTTCGCGGGAGATGTTCGAACTGAAGGTTCTCCGAAACCGACAGCTCATCGAGCATGTGCAGTTCCTGATGGACCACTCGGATGCCGGCACGAATCGCGTCGAGCGGACTTGCCGGAGCGTACGGCTCGCCAAAGAGCCTCATCTGCCCGCCATCGGCTCGGTCTGCGCCGCACAGGATCTTGATCAGACTCGACTTGCCGGCGCCGTTCTCTCCCGCCAGCGCGTGCACCTCGCCGCGCAGCAGCGTCAGGTCCACGCCATCGAGCGCGAGCACACCGGGATAGCGGCGCGTGAGACCGTGCAGTTCGAGTGCCACCGCACTCGGGTCGGGTGGGTTCATTGGAACGTGGAAGTCGCGGGTCCAGGCGAACACCGGGCCCGCCGCAGGGGCTTGCCCGGTTCGGGCCTTACTTGAGGTTCTTCGCCGTGACCAACTCGATCGGCGTCTTCACCCAGCCCTTGAGAGGCTTGTTTTCCTTGCGCGACTTGATGCCGTAGTCGATCGCGTTGGCCGCCATGTCGGTGCCGAACTGGTCAACTGTCGCCAGCACTTTTCCTTGCTTGATCAGCGGTCGGATGGCGGGAATGTTGTCGAAGCCGACGACTTTGATCTGCCCGCCCTTACCGGCCGCGTCGATGGCCTTGGCCACACCCAGCGCCATCGAGTCGTTGGCGACCATGACACCCTTGATGTCCGGATTGGCGGTGAGGATGTTGGTGAACACGGCATTGGCTTCTTCGGTTTCCCAGTGCGCCGTCTGCGAAGCGACGACGTTGAGCTTGCCGGCCTTTGCGGCATCTTCGAAACCCAGCTTGCGCTGAAGCGCGTTGTCGGCGCCGGGGTTTCCTTCGATGATGACGACCTTGGCGCCCGGGCCGAGCGCTTTGGCCAGTTCATCGCCCGCCAGCTTGGCGCCGCCGCGATTGTCCGGTCCGACGAAGGCGAGATCGAGACCGCCCTTCTTCATCGCCGCAGGATCCAATGCCACGTCGAAGTTGACGACCGTGATCCCGGCCTTCAATGCCTTCGCGATGGGCGCCACCATGGCACGCGAGTCGGCGGGGGCAATGACGATCACGTCGTACTTCTGCGTGATGAAGTTTTCGACCGCGGCGGTCTGCGCGTCGAAGTCGGTCTCGGACTGCATGCCCACAGCCTTCAGCTCGAAGTCGCCGCGCTTCTTCTCGTAGGCCAAAGCACCTTCGGTCATGTTCTTGAAGAACTCGTTGGCCAAAGATTTCATGACCAGCCCGACGCGTGGCTTGGCCGTTTGAGCGTGGGCGGCAGGGATCAGAAGCGCAAGGGCAGCGGCCACGGCGGCCGCGCGGCGGGTGAAGCGGATTGTCATGTTCGATGTCTCCTCTTAGCGTGGATCGACGTGACCGGAGGGCGGCCCAAGTGCCGCACCGGTGTCGCGTAAAGGTTTGCGCAAACGTTTACGTCAACGGGCTGGATTGAATCCGAGGGCAACGAAGCAAAGAAGAGGGGTAACCCGAAGATCTCGAACTCAGGCTGGGTATCGCGTGGACGGCATGTGGCACCAGTACGCATGGCATTGCCGCACAGCGCGAATCGTGCAGCATCGGCGGAACGTGCCGCGGCTCCACCGCTGCTCAGCGGTGCGTCACGACGAAGGTTTTTGGCGCTTGAGTGGAGCATGCGCGATCCGCAACAGACTTCGTTGAGCCTCGCGCTTGAATGGACGGAGCCAGATAGAACGCCCGCTAACAGGATCCGAATTCGACGATCCGAGGGGCGGCTTCGGGTCGTCTTCGACCGCACGGTCACCGTAGTCGACCGGCAGTTCTGCGTGAGATTGCTGTCATAGCAGTTCGGGTGTCGGAAATGTGTCGTTGATCCGCCGCTCAGATTCATTCGGCGGACTTCGCTGAACGGCCATTTCCGGTCACCCGCGACCGGCAGGTATGCGGCCTCTCAATGGGCCTCGACGGTGATTCTGCCGGTACCAATTCAGCGGGCTGCGCACACCACGTCCTGCGCAGCGCGCGAACGCGGTCGAACAATCTCGGGTTCTGGGGCGAACCTGCAATCCTGCAACAGTCGCGTTAACCGACAGGGCCGTGTTAACCGACACGCTCGAGACAGGAGACGCTGCCCCTTCGGGCGACACGACTTGGGTATGCTTGCAGGTGGCTGCGGGAGTGATCTGCCTGGCAGGTTCCCCTCCGTCAGTTGACGGGCACAGATCCCGCGTCTGGCGGCCCACCAGATGAGCTTGCGACGACAGTAGCGAGAATTCGATGAGTACCGACTTTTCCGTGATAACCGACACCGGCCGTGATAACAGACACGCTGCCTTGATAACCGAGACGTCAGTTGGTTGTTAATGACGAGTTAGGTCCCAAGGAGCAACATGGGCTACTTCTCCGCTGCCTTCGTCTTTGGCCGCACCCCTGACTGGGAGAAAATCGACGCGCTTGCGCCGGCGGTATCGCTGCTTGGGTTTCGGCACGACTCCGGGCTTCACCTACTTGCCTGCAGATCCAACGTCGAGTCTAAATTGGATTGGCCGTTTGCAGAGTTCGTTACGCAGCCGATTCTATTGCCCGACACCCCGACTCCGTATGCAGAGCTGGCTTCGGCACTCGCCGATTCGTCCGGAGCAGTGTCCGCCGAATACTACGGGCAAGTCATCGGGCGGTCAGCGCTCGAATTGGGGAACGCCCTTCACAGTGCGCTCGGTATCGACACCTTCTTCTTTGCCGCTGACGATGAAGGGCTAAACATGGCCTTTCTCTTTCGCGGAGGCGGTTTGCAACAATTCCTCCAGGCTGGCACTGAGGGGACGGTTGAACTGCGCGGCGATCGGGCGGTTGTCACGCCGAGAATGCGCGAAGACGAAGAAGAGTTTAGTAATGCTCCGACCCTGGCTGAGGATTTGGAGGGTCGAAAACTCATTGAGGTCAAGGAGCTTCAGCTCATCGACCCAGAAGCAGATGACAGTCTGATGTACAGCTCCTCAATCGCTCTCTGGCCTAAGGGGTGGCCTGATCCGACTGACAGCCTTGGCCTAGGCACATGGAACCTGATGCCTGGTTTTCCACAAGGCTTTTCTAGCGTGTATGGACGTCTTGGAACCTAACCCCTCCATCGAGCGGACAGTTTCTGGCAGGCTTCGCCTGCCTCCAACTGCCGCTCATGTCTAACGTTAGGCGGAAAGATGGACCCTCGTGCAGAAGTTCGCAAGGCAATCCCGCGGAGAGCGCGGAGGCACTTCTCGCTTGGCCAGGTTCAGATCGCCCTTGCCCTCGGGCTACTCATAGGCGCAATGCTGTTCGCTTGGTTCTATGTAGGGCCCAGTGGTCAACGCCTGGGCATTTCAGGCTTCATTGCGCTCTTTCTTCGTGAGTTCCTGCTCCTTGGCCTGTTCCTCGTTGGCGCCGTGCTCGTGAGCATCGCCTGGGCATGGCAGTCGATCCGTCGTTTACTTGAACGGGGCCGCTCCGCGCCGAAAGGTCCTTCGTGAACGCCGATGCCCGTCCTGGTGCTACTCTCAGCCGCAGCGTTCGAGTCGTTTGCCTGTCACGAGCAACAATACCGCCTAACCCTTCCATCGAGATGCTATGAAGGACTGCCCAAGCCGACCCCGTTGAGCTAGAACGGGGATTTCCAACTTCTGTCGGAAAGGAGTACGGAAATGGCGACGACCCAGGCAATCCTTCAAGGCAAGGATACGACCGCGCAAGGCGAGCTGTACAG
>Ga0207684_10005867_pt1 | contig 11247 bp, 10 predicted proteins | sample KBSK5501metaG_FD_184342 | JGI IMG/M metagenome (GOLD analysis project Ga0207684, IMG submission 184342) | Corn, switchgrass and miscanthus rhizosphere microbial communities from Kellogg Biological Station, Michigan, USA - KBS K5-50-1 metaG... | ecosystem: Host-associated > Plants > Roots >... | reverse complement strand
AGCGTTCCTGCCGCCGGGTTCGCCTGCAGTATCGTCCCGTCCTGGCCGAGCACCAGGATCGGAGCGGCGTTGGTGTCGAAGAGCTGCCGGTATCGGGCCTCGGCGGCCTGGTGCTCGCTCTGGGCCCACACCACCTGCTCACGTTCCCGGCGCTCCTTGTCTATGTAGTAGCCAACGAATCCGGCCACCGCGATCACGACGGCCAGCTCGGCCAGATCGTTGCCTACGTGGCCCTGGTCATGTGGCAGCAGCAGGTCAGGTAGCCAGAGCAGGGTTGCCCAGATCGCCGTGGCGACCGAGCCGGACAGGCCGTAACGCACGGCGGCATATCCGACCGGCACTACGAGCAGCACCACCGGCACTCCGGCCGGAATCGAGTGCACCCGCTGTGCCAGCGCCGCGTCGCTCGCATAATGCAACGCGGCGAACCCGACCACCATCGCTTGCACGACCCAGAACCGGGCGTCACGCACTGGCGGCCGGAGTGCCCGGCGCAGCAGCCCGGCTGCCGGGCGCGGCCGCCGGGCGGTCATGCCGGATCCCGCGGCCGATCGAACGCTGCCATCCGATGGCTCACCGCGTACAACGCGGCCTCCGTCCGGGAGCCAAGCCCCAGCTTGCCGAGCACGCTGGACACATGGCTTTCCACTGTCCGCAGGCCGAGCCCGAGCTCGCTCGCGATCTGCTTGTTCGGCAAACCCCTGGCGATCAGCCGCAGAACGTCGGTCTCACGAGCGGTGAGCGCGGCAGGCCCGGGGTTGGCACCGCCCCGCCAGCGGTTGGTCATGCGGCGCGAGATCGCCCGGTCAAGCACAAGCGCTCCATTGGCCGCCGTCCGCACCGCATCACACAGCTCGCCGGCGCTCGCCGTCTTCAGCAGATAGCCGGCCACCCCGATTTCCAGCGCGCCAATGACGTAGGCGTAATCGTCATAGGCGCTGAGAATCAGCACCCGGATGTCAGGGTGCCGCTGCGTGACTTCCCTAGCCAGGTCAATGCCGTTCATCCCGGGCAGTTCCACATCGGTGAGGAGGACGTCGGGGTCGGCATGTGCCAGGAGGCCAAGCGCTTCCTCCGCTGACCCCGCCTGGCCGACCACCTTCAGGCCGGGAGCGCGCTCAAGCAGCTCGGCGGTGCCTTCCCTGACCAGGGTGTGGTCCTCGACCACGACGATCGTGATGTCATCGCGGCCGGATCGATCGTCATTCATCAGCTCTAGGCTAGCCGGGCCGGCTCACCGAATCAGCGGCCATCGGCCGCGCCGAAGCGCTGGTGACCGCGCCGCCCGCTCCGTGATCGCCCGGAGCTTCCCACCGTAGGAATTCCGGGCGATGGCCGTTAATCTCCACGTTCCGCGAGCGATGCCGCCGCCGGACGATGGTGGCATGACGCCTGCCCGGTTGTTGCTTGATATCTGGCTGGTCCTGGTGGTGCTGTCGTTTGCCGCCATCGCCGGGATCAGCATCTCCTGGATGCTGATCACCATGGCTACCTTGGCCGGCGCAGCGCGCAGGCAACGGCGTAAGCCTGCCCGGCTCGGCTCGCTGCGTGGCCGGCTAGGCGAGAGCGACCTGGCCGATATCGACGAGGCGCTTGAGCGGATCATGGCCCAGGAGCATGGCGCGCTGCCTGGCCCGCCCGGCCGCGCCAGATCGTCGTACCACCCGTGACATCCGGGCCTCCGCGGGCCTCCGTGAAATCACGGGATTAAGGTCCGTGCTAATCGGGACCTTCGTCCCTGACCGGCGGCCTCGCGCGGGTGCACCTTGCGGGCATGGCCCTGTCAATCAGCCCCGCCCAGGACACTGCCAGCCAGCCTGGCGCTACCAGCACAGGCAGGCGTCCCGAGCCGGTTTCCGTCGCGCTGCACTTGCGTGCGCCGGACAGCACCGGCGCCACAGCCAGGTTCGCCCCGTCGGACCCGCCGCGCGGCTGGGATATCACCAGGAATCCGCGGATCGCCCGGATAGTCCGAGACCGGCGTTTCCAGTTCCTGCTGATCTTGCCCAACCAGATCATCTTCTGGACCGTGATCTTCGTGGGCCTGCTCGGCACCGCCGATCCTGGACTGAACTTCGGCACCGCGATCACCTGGTACGTCTGGTTCTGCCTGGTATTCGTGCTCATGGTGGTTGTCGGCCGAGCCTGGTGCGCGATGTGCCCGTTCGGCGGCTTCGCCGAGTGGATCCAGCGCCGCACCTTCTTCCGCCGAACCCAGCAGGCGCTTGGGCTGGGCCTGAAGTTCCCTGAACCGCTTGCCCGCTTCGGCTTCGTGCTGCCGGTCGGCGCCTTCTTGCTGCTGACCTGGATCGAGGAGTACTTCAACATAGCCGGACCCGGTAACCCGGCCGCCACGAGCTGGATGGTCGCCGGAATCGTCGGCTCCGCTCTGATCTTCTTCCTGGTCTTCGAGCGCCGTACGTTCTGCCGGTATATCTGCCCGCTGACCACGCTGATCGGCACGGTGGGCTCGATGGGAACGGTGGCTGGCTTCCGCACCAGGGACCGCGACGTCTGCCTGAGCTGCGCGACCAAAGACTGCATGCGCGGGGGCGAGAACGGCTATGGGTGCCCGTGGTACACCTGGCCGGGCAGCGCCGACTCCAGCCTGTACTGCGGGCTGTGCTCGGAGTGCTTCAAGTCCTGCCCGAGCGACAATGTGGGGCTGTACCTGCAAAAGCCGCTCACTTCAGTTATCGCGCCGACGCGCCGGCGGCCCGACGTGGCCTGGGCTATCGCGTTGCTCTGGGGCCTGGTGCTTTACCAGCAGTTCAATGCCACGGTCGGCTACGCCGCCATCGACGACAAGCTGAACTCAGCCCTGGGCTTCCCCCATTACCCGAACCCGGCCGCCTACATGGGCACGATCGCGCTGTTTGCCGCACTGACCGCGGCTGTCGCCTGGGGCATCGGCGCGCTGTCGGCCCGCCGCGACGTCAAGCTCGCGACCGCCGGTAAGTTCATGGACCGGGCGTCGCGGTTCCGGCGGTACTTCGTCCCCATCGCCTACGGGCTGATCCCGGTGGTCGGCGCCGACTACTTCGCCCGGCAGCTGCCGAAATTCTTCCAGCACGCGACCAGGGTGATTCCTTCGGTCCAGCAGATAGTCGGGGCCGGCGGTGCTCGCTCCCCGCTGTACTCGGCAGCGTTGCTGTCCGACCCCAGGATCATTACCGCCCAGCTGGTCGTGGTCGGTCTGGGGACGGCTGGCTCGCTCTGGGCGACCTGGCGGATCGCCAACCGGGAACTGGTGCCAGTGAGCCGGAGCGCCACCGGTGTGCGCGTCGCCGCCCTCAGCCTGGTGCTGGTCTGCGGCATCGTCGCGGCCTGGCTCTACGTCCTGATCAACGCGGCTGACTGAGGCCTGCCAGCGAGCCGGCTGGCCGACCGGTCCTGAGCGAAGACCTCGAGGAAGAAGTGACGACGATGACGGCGATAGTGCGAGATGAGGCGCCAGCCGCGGCCGGCCAGTTGCACGTGACGGTCCTGACCGACCGCTGCGCAGGCTGCCAGGAATGCGTGATCCGCTGCCCAGCCGGGGCGCTGACCATGGACGCGGGCCGCTGGGTAGCCGTGGCCGATGACGCGCTCTGCGTCGGCTGCCGGCAGTGCGAGCGCACCTGCCCGTTCAGCGCCATCGAAGTGGACGGCGCCCCGCTGGTCACCGCCCGGATCGAGCCGGAGCCCAGCTACCCCGAGGCGCTGCCCGGGCACACCGGCGAGATTCGCACCGGCTTCGGCTCCTGGGACGCCGCGCTCGCCGAAGCCAGCCGATGCCTGGACTGCCCCGACCCGACCTGCGTGAGCGGCTGCCCGGCGCACAATGACATCCCGTCCTTCATCCGGGCCATCGTCGCCGGGGACCTGATCAGGGCCCACGACGTGCTGGCCCGCACCTCCGTCCTGCCCGATGTATGCAGCCGGGTCTGCAATCAGGCCGCCCAATGCGAAGGTGCCTGCACATGGTCGCTGGCTGGCGGCACGCCAGTGGCGATCGGCAAGCTGGAGCGGTTCGTGACCGACCAGGCGCCGGTGCCCCCGCCAAAGCTGGCATCGCCCGCCAGGACTGCCAGCGAACGCACCCTCTCCGTCGGGATCGTCGGAGCCGGGCCGGCCGGGATCAGCGCCGCCTGGCGGCTGGTCGAAGCCGGCGCGACGGTTTCGGTGTATGAGAAGGACGCCGAACCTGGCGGCCTGCTGCACTGGGGTATCCCTGCGTTTGCCCTGCCCGAGCGGGTGGCTGCCCGGCCCTGGGAGCAGCTCATCGACGTCGGCGTTGACCTGCACTGCGGCAGCGAGATCAGCCCGGCAGATCTGGACCGCCTGCTGGGCGCGCACGACGGCGTGATCCTGGCGCACGGGGCGACAGTGCCGCTGCGGCTGCCAGTTCCCGGCCTCGATCTCGGCGGGGTCACCGACGCGACCTCATTCTTGCAGGCTGGGCGTAGCGCCCTGGACAGCGGCGACCTGGCCGGGTTCCGGGAGTCGTACGGCCTGGCCGCGGAGGGCGACGATGGGCAGTCGGGCGCACCCAAGGTGCTGGTGCTCGGTGCGGGCAACACGGCGATGGACGTGGCCCGCACCGCGCGACGGATCGGACTGCAGGCTATCTGCGTTGACTGGGTAGACGAGCGGTTCGCGCTGGCCCGGCCCGAGGAACTCGACGAGGCGCGGCACGAGGGGGTGCGCATCAAGTTCCTGCGCACGGTTACCCGGCTGGAAGGCACGGACGCCAGCGCTCAGCACCCGGGCTGGGTACGCCGCGCTGTGCTGGCCCGGACCAGCCAACGCAACGCTGGGCAACGGCCCAAGGTGCACGATAAGGACACCGAGGTGCTCGATGTCGACCTGGTCGTGATGGCGATGGGCTACCGGACCGATCAGGCGTTCGCCGCCACTTTGCCGGGAACCCCGCTGCCTCGGCGGGCCATCGGCGTGCCGGACAGGCGCTGGATAGCCAGCGGCGTCCTAGCTAACCCGGCGTCGCGATTCGCGCACTACAGTCCGGTGGGCAGCCTGGCCCTGGGCAGGGAGACCGGGCTGGCCGCCTCGGCCCTGCCGTTCCAGCGCCGACTGTGGGCAGCCGGCGATGCACTTGTCGGGCCGTCGACGGTAGTCGAGGCGATGGCCCAGGGCCGCCGCGCCGCCGAGGCGGTGCTCGCCGCCCGCCCGGATCGTGGACCGGACAGACCGCCGGAGCAGGTGCTCGTCGCCTACGAGAGCCAGGGCGGCCGGACAGCCCGCACGGCACGGCTGATCGCTGACGGCCTGCGGGCAACCGGCGCGGTGGTGCGGGCGGTTCCCATCGGCCAGGTCGGGCCTGCCGAGCTGGCCGAGACAGACCTGCTGGTGTTCGGTACGTGGGTAGAAGGATTCGTCGTCGCCGGGGTGCGGCCGTCGGCTACCGCCCGCCGTTGGCTGGCCGGCCTGCCCAGGCTACCCGGACTGCGCGCAGCGACCTTCTGTACCTTCGCGGTCGCGCCGAAAGGCACCCTGGGCGCCGTCCGCGCCCAGCTTGAGGATCGCGGCGTAACGGTACTAGCCGAGCAGGCGTTCGGGCGCGGCAACATTGAGGCAGGTGTAGCGGCCTTCACTACGCGGCTGCGCGAGCTGGCCTGGCCAGCCGACAGACCGATTCAGCTGTCCACAGCAGAGTGAGTCCATTCCGCGCGGCACCGCCAACAAGAACGGTGGTCGGCGCCTGGCCTTATCACGCTGTAAATCGGACGCTGACTGGGTAACCTGTCCGGCTATTGTGATCCGGTGCCCGGGCCAGCACTTGACCGTTCACGATCTCGGTGGGCGAGTCCGGCTATCCGGTGACGGTCGAAGCGCGCTACAGCCAGTACCATCAAGGCCGACGCAAGGCACCGTCAGGCTTGCCTGCCCAATGGGCAGCCACGGATGACTACAGCACCATGCTCTTCCAGGTCGGCAATCTCGTTCCAGTTCCGCCTGCGATGACTGTCCGTGTGACGCCGCCGGAGTCGGCGCCATAACTGCCGATCTGGCTTCGGGACTCCGCTGCTCGACCTGCGATTTGACAAGTACATATTCGGCATCGATCTGGTCCAATGATTGATCTATGACAACGCGTCCCATCGCAGGCATCACTGGCGTGACTATTCCAGCCAACGCATAAGCATGCAGGCGACAGTTCGCGCTCATCGGCAATGCCGGTGTCTCGCCAGGCATGGCCGGGGGAGACGGTCGCGGTCAGGTACCGGAGGCCATGTAGGCGGCCAGGATGTAGTTCGGGTGCCGGTCGAGGTTCTTGCGGGCGCGACCTGGCGCATCGTGGTGCGCGGGTCTGCATGCGAGGCGGCTTCTTGCACGTCGCGTAGCGGGACCCCCGCGTCCAGCGCGGCGGTGATGAATGCGTGCCGCAGCGTGTGGGGCGTGACGGTCTTGGCGATCCCGGCGCGCCGGGCGACCTTCCGGACGATCCGCCCGGCGCCGTGCCGGTCCAGCCGCCGCCCGTCCGCGGCCAGGAACACCGGCCCGTCCGTGCGCTCGCCGATGACCAGGTCGATCGCCCGGGCCGTGCGCGGCGCCAGCGGGACGGTGACCACCTTGCCGCCCTTGCGGGTGATCGTGAGCGTCCGGTGCCCGCGCTCCAGGCCCAGATGCTCGATGTCGGCACCAGTGGCCTCCGACACCCGCGGCCCGTTCAAAGCCAGCAGGGAGATCAGCGCATGCTCAGGCGGCAGGCCGAGCCCGGCGGCGACCAGCAGCGCGCCGAGTTCGTTGCGGTCCAGGGCTGTGGCGTGAGACTCGTAATCCAGCCGGGGCCGGCGGACGTGCGCGGCCGGGGAGTGCTCCAGGAGGTCTTCTTCGACCGCGTACTTGTAGCGGTTGTGGCGGTGGCGGTCATCGAGGTACCTCCCGGGTCCGGGCTGAGACCGGGGAGGCTGGGCCAGCCGCGGCCTCAGCGACGATAAGGCCACCAGCGTCAAGCCACCCTGTCCGTCACGTCATGTCACGGCGCACGATAGGGCGGAGCCAAGCGCTGAGCTGAAAACACTCTGGATCGCCGATTACGAGCGCCCTTCAATATGTGTTCCGTTTGGGCGGCTCATTTCCAGATCGCCCAGTTCGGTGCGCCGTGGGCAACCACCATGGAGCCCCGCGACGCCACGACTCGCCCACGATCAGAGGTCCTTTGGACGGTCTACATTCCATGGACGGGGCATATCGCCTGCGGGTGGTCAGAAGATGAGGACCTGGTAGCCGTCGGCGGTCAGCGCTGCCGCGGTGTGGTGGTGGCCGTCGCCGCCGACTATGGGCACGGCGAGTTGTTGTGCTGCGTCGGCTGCGCCGAACCGGGTGCGGGTGCAGAAGTCGCAGGCACCGCCGATGCTGTCGCGCAGGCTGTCGAACAACGCCCCGTAGTGGCGGGTGAACTGGTCGTACTGGGCGTTGAACGCGGCCAGCCAGGCGACTCCCACCCCGTGGAACCAGATGCTGACGTCCTCCCCGGCGTCGCGGAACTCCTGTGCGGCCGAGAGCGCATGCAGCAGGCGCCCCTGCCCGCCGGGGTTGCCCTCGCTGTGCTCCGACATCACCACGACCGCGTACTTCGCCATGCTGGCGCTCCTTTCCCGTTCTTCGAGGCATGCTCGCGGCTGGACCCTGCCCGGCGGGCCAGCTGGCCGAAGACTCGCCTGCTCGGTGTGCCCGGGCCGGTCTCGTATCCGTGGCAAACGGCTGTCGGCGCCGCGCGCTTGGGTAGTGCCGGGATGGCTAGGACTTCAGCTGGCTGAGCAGGCCGAGCAGGTCGACCTGAAGCCAGTGCTCGCAAACCCGGTCGCCGCGCAGCCGGACGATGTGGGTTTCGGTGAAGCTGACGTGCCGGCCGGCCGGGGGCACGCCGAATAGCTCGGCGCCGGTGTGGGTGCCCTGGCCGCGGCCGCGGTAGGCGACGAGCTCGCCGTCGGCGAGGAACGGAGTGAGCTGGATGCTGATGTCGGGGATGGCCTTCCAGACGATGTCCCGGTTGCCGGCCTCGAACTCCTCCCGGGTGACGTTCGGCCCGAACGGGCCGTGCTGCAGGTAGTCGTCGGTGTACAGCTTCCGGGCCACGCTGGCCTCGTGCCTGCCGACCATCGCCATGTACGCGTCCAGGGGTGCCTGCTGCTCGGCTGCGGTGTAGCTGTGGGCCAGGCCGGACAGGACTGCCCGCGGCGGCTCGGCGTCGGGCTGGCCCCGCCCGGTCATCTGCATATAGGCCGACAGCAGCGCCGCGTCCATCCAGTGGCCGGCGATGCGCCCGTCGCGGATCTCGAACAGGTGTACCTCCCGCCAGCTCAGCGTCTTGCCGGTCGGAGCGACGCCGAAGAACTCGCCGCTGTGCACGCCAGAGACTACGGCGTGCGCGGCCAGCCGCTGCCCCTCGCTGGCGACCGGCTCGTACTGGGGCGACAGGCCGCTGAGCGCGTCGAGGGCCGCCTTGCGGTGCCCGGCGAACTCGGCGACACCCGCCTCCGGGGCGCCGGGCCGGTGATCGGTGAACCCGGCGGCGAAGGCTGCCTCGACATCGGCGTCGGAGGCGTCGCTGCGCCACAGGCGCTCGTAGGCGCGCAGCGCGGACAGGAGTTCTGGGGAAACTGGCATGAGGAACCTCGGTAACAACAGGGGGGACCGTAACATCAGGATTACCGTAACCTGAGATGAACCGTAACACTAGAGTTACCGAGGTGTCAACCGCCTCTTACCCGGACTCGGCGGCGCCCGGCCCGCATGCCGCCGCGAACAGCGGCAGCACGCCCGACCAGCCCCGGTCGTTCCGGTCGCGGCGGTCGCCGCCGGCCTCGCCGAACCGCTCCCAGCCGCGGTGCTCGATCTCGACCACCGTCCCGCTCTTACCGTCAGCCGCGAACCGTACCTCCAGCTCGGTCGGGGTGTCACCGACCAGCCACTCGCACACCAGCCGGGCGGGCGGCTCCCACGCCACCACTCTCCCCCAGGAGAACTGCTGGCCGTCGGCGGTCCGCTCGTAGACCCGGCCGCCCGGGCCAGGCTCGATCACCAGCACCGAATCCCGGCGCCCGCTGACCGAGTGCGTCGCCATCGGCCACCACACCCCAGCGCCCACCGTCCACAGCTCGAACGCCCGCTCCACCGGGCAGCCGACGCGGAACCGGTAGCGCAGCGGCTCAGCCGTCACTGCCGCTGCCCGGCGCCGCCGCCCGCGGCTGGCGAGTTGTCAGCCAGCAGCCGAAACCGCGCTATCGCCTCGCCCCACACCTCATCGACGTAGGCCTGCAGCGCCCCGATCCCGCGGGCGTGCAGCTGGTAGATCCGCTCGTTGCGCGCCGGGTGGTCTGTCACCAGCCCGGCGTCCTTTAGCAGCCGCAGGTGGCGTGACACCGCCGGGCGGCTGATCGGGAGCCCGGCCGCCAGCTCGTGCACCGGGCGGGGCCGCTGGGCCAGCAGGCGGACGATCGCCCGCCGGTGCCGGTCGCCAAGCGCCTCCAGCACCAGGTCATCCGCGGCGTCCATGGCCCTCCCCGGATAGTCCGTGGCCATGATACAGCTCGGTAACCCAGATGTTACCGTTCCGACGGCCCGCGCCCCGCCGCCGAGCACCCACCCCGAGCTTGATCGCACAGACCCGCAGACCGGCTGCGGGCGGCGCACACGGCCGCGTCGCCCGCTGTCTCCTGCCCAGAACCCGCCTGGCCAGCCTGGCGACGCCGGGGTCCGGCTTCCCCGCTGGCAGGCCGGCACGGGTCTACGATGTCGCGATGGAGGCGGCGTACAGCCCTGGCGAGTGGGTGAACTTCGCGATCGGGCTGGCGACCGCCAGCGGTGCGCTGACGGGCCTGGTATTCGTGGCCGTCTCGCTGCATGCGGCCGACGTACTCGGGTCGGCGTTCCACCGGCGCCGCGCGGAATCGACATTCGTCATCCTGCTGGGCATCCTTACAGCGTCGCTCCTGCTGCTCCTGCCTGGCCAAGGACGCACGGCGGTCGCGGTCGAGATGCTGCTCGTCGGCACGGTACTGGCCTACCGGACTGCGCGGACCTGGCCGGTGCTGCGGACCGGTCTCAGCCGGGAGGCCGCGATGAGCTACATGGCTGGAGCGATCGCGCACTCGCTGATCGTGCTGGGCGCCATCGGCTTGCTCGCCCGGGCCGGTGGCGGCCTTTACGTAATCGCTGCGGCCTTGATACTGGCCCTGGTAAGAGCGCTCAGCGACATCTGGATCCTGTTCACCGGGATTGAGGAAGCCGCCGTAACAGATCCACCGCCGCGCTAGTCTCCTGGAGCGGCGACCACATCGGCCATGTCCAGAAAGCTCGCCGCCTCTGCGACACATGCCACGCTGCCAGCGGCGTCCGGCCAACCACTTACGGTCGCCCGTGAAAGATCCGTACAGTAAACCCAAATCGGCTCGTAGTTGCGCCGCGGTCCCGACGGTCAACGTGGGCGACCATATCGGCGGGAGTGTGCGCCGAGCGAATGCCGAGGCAGGATCACTAATACTAATTGTGATCGGCTTGTGGGAGACGCACGCCTGCCGAGTATGTGGTCCGCGTCCAGGACCGGCGCCGAGGACCTGGCGCCGCCGAGCGGGCAGCCGGGCTCGGTGACCGCCAGCCAGGACGCGCCTATCTCAGGGTCCGCCGCGGCCGCCAGCGCCCGGCCCTACGAGAAGGCGCGGTTAACATGCCGGGCCTTCCGCCGTCGTGTGGCGTTGACCGCATCGTGGTTCACGGCCGGCCCTGGGGGTAGTGCTGCCTGGCCGCGGCCCGGGGTTGCGTCAGCCGGTGCGCCCAGGTGGAACGGCCTGGACGCAGGGGGCACTCTGGGCTGCGGTCCAGCCCGGAGCCTCACGCCCGGCAGCGGCGGAGCATCTTAACTCTCCCACGGCCACCGCCGGCGGAAGCGAGGCATGGTTGACGGCCGTGCCCGGGGTAGGGAAGGGAGCCTGACACGAGGGGGTAAGGGTTATGGCTTCCCGGGATAACTCTCACGACCAGGCTGCGGCCGTCAGTGGCGCGGGCGGCGGTCGGCATGGCGCAGCTGTCGGCCAGCATGTCGTCCGGCGGACTCGCCTCGGCGCGGCGTGGATCGCGGCGGCGCTGTTCGCCGTGGTGCTGCTCCTGCTGCTGATCTTCGTCCTGGAAAATGGCCAGAAGGTGGACATTAGCTACTTCGGCGCTCACGGGCACCTCCCGCTCGGGGTGGCGCTCTTGCTCGCGGCAGTTCTCGGTGTCCTGCTGGTGGTCATCCCGGGAGCC
>Ga0207684_10005866_pt1 | contig 11248 bp, 10 predicted proteins | sample KBSK5501metaG_FD_184342 | JGI IMG/M metagenome (GOLD analysis project Ga0207684, IMG submission 184342) | Corn, switchgrass and miscanthus rhizosphere microbial communities from Kellogg Biological Station, Michigan, USA - KBS K5-50-1 metaG... | ecosystem: Host-associated > Plants > Roots >... | reverse complement strand
AGCGGCGGATCAGCGTGCGGTTATCAAGGGGCTCTCAGCACCGCTGACAATCAGCCCACGGCCGGGCGGCAGGCGTCTGGGCCGTATGTTTATGCACTGGCAGCGCTGGGCGTGACCGCCACTTCTGCCGCCCGCGGTCGAGGCGCAACAGCGGGGCAAGCCCGACCGGCCGCTGTGCACCGCGTGCTCTCAGGGGTAGATCGTCGTCGGTTTTATTGACGTCGGCTTGCCCTTGATGCCGACTCCGCTGAACGCCAGTCCGGGCACCGCCGAGGTGAAGCTGGCCGGGTAGGCCTGCAGGTCGAGGGCCTGCGGTGTCGCGTTCGTGTCTTGCGCGCAGCTGCAGGTGCCGATGGTGCCGTTGGGGTCGATCTTGACCAGCCACAGCCCGGGACCGCCGTAGGTCAAGTCCGGCGTCCACGAATCGCCCGTGGCCGCGAAGCCGCCGTCGCTGGTCTGGATGATGCCGTTGAAGACGTTGCCAGCGGTGGAGGTGAGCCCGGTGTAGCTCTTCTGCCAGACAATGTTCCCGGACCCGTCTGTCTTCACAATCCAGCCGTCGACGGCCTGCTGGAAAACATTGCTCTGCCCGGCGAGCACGTACCCTCCGTCGGAGGTGGCGGCTGCCCCGCCCTGTTCGCTGGTGTGGTCGTAGGTCCCGTTCACGCCCCCATATCCCCGCTGCCAGACGATGTTGCCGTGCGCGTCGAGCTTGAGGAGGAAGAACAGATTCTCGAACGGATAGCTGCGGGCCTGCACCGTGCCGGAGAGCATAAAACCACCGTCGGCCGTGGCGAAGATGGGATAAGGCGAGCTGCCCGCGGCACCGCTCAGCCAGTTCGTCCCGTAGTAGACGTTCGACCATTGCACGGCGCCACTTGCATCCAGCTTCATCACCACCAAGACATCGGCATACCCCGAGCTGAAGTGGGCGTCCGCGACACCCGAGGCAATGTAGCCCCCGTCGGAGGTGCGCTGAATGGACTCGAACGTGAAGTTCGCGCCGGAGAAGGCGCCCGGGAACGACTGATCCGTCTCGTCGTAGGTCCTCGACCACTGCAGCGACCCGGCCGCCGTGACCTTCGTGATCAGAGCTTGAAGCGTGAACGAGGGAGTCGTCGTCTCGTTGCCGGCTGTGGCAAAGCTTCCATCGGGCAGCGTCACCAGCGCAGCGGCGCCTGCCGCATAGGCTCCGGTCAGGTCATGCTGCCAAAGAATGGATCCCTGGCTGCTGAGCTTGGCAAACCACCCGCAGCCGCCACCGCAGGCCGGATTGTCAAAGTCACCGCCGGCGAGAATCAGCCCGCCGTCCGGGGCGCCACTGACGGCGCTCGCCGACTGCGCTGCGCTGGCACACGTCGAGTAGAGCTGCTGCCAGACGTTGCCGCCGCCCCCGGCGGTGACCGCGACCAGCCACGCGCCGCCCCTGAAAGGATGGCTAGGCTTGAAACAGTAGTTCGGCTGGTAGGCGTCGTTCCCGCCCACGACGACGGTGCCATCAGAGAGTTGCGTCAAGGACTGGCCGGTCTGCGACGCCTGCGCGTACTGAGACAGACCGTACGTCCACACCTTGTTGAACGGGCCGGAGGTGGCGGTCGCAGTTGTCGGCGGCTGACCGCCGGCCAGGGACGGCACCGGCTGTCCAAGGACCAGCAGGACCGCCGCAACCACTGACAGGGCCGCCAGCCCCCGCCGCCAGTACCCCGGCAATCCCAAAATGCCAGCGGTTATACATCGCGCAAACACGGCTCCTAGCGCAGGCACCCGGTTCTTCATCGCCCGTTCTCCCATGCACAACCGGCCAGACCGCGAAGCCGCCCGGCCCTTGCCTGAAATTCGGAGCCGCTACGGCGATGTATTGGTCCCCGCCCGAACGCGCACGGCTGATCGACCACGATGCCGCCGGGCCCGGGACGTTGGGCACTGAACCAGGCCATGGTCTGGGACGAAACTGCCTAAGGATTGTCAGCGTCCACCTGCATGAATATTCGTTACCGCGTGGTACCGGCACTGCCCGCTCATGCCGCCGAGGGTGCGGACCGATGCTTCCCTGGAGAGGGTTGTGCCAGGATTGGACGATCTGGGCGCGGCTGGCACACGTTGAAAGGCGGCGGCGGGTGCAGGTTCCCTGGCGCAGCCGGCCGGCGCGGCGGTCCCAACGGCTCTTGCTGGCCGCTGGAATCGACCGCCGATCGGCCGGCGACAGCACCGAAGTCGGCGTCTGCCGGGATGTTGCCTACCGCGTGGGTCACCGAGACAGCGCCAACCTCGGGCCGGTGCTGGCGGTCGCGGAGGAGCTGCTTGGTGATGAGGCGCACTACGGCTTCGTCCTGGGGTTCCTGGAAGACCTCCAGAATCTGGTCTCGCACCGCATCGAGACGCTGTGCGCGCCGGCGGATATCGCCTCAAGGCTCGGCCCACGGTGCGCGGTGTGCTGGTCCACCGTGGCGGAGTTTTGGGCGTCGATTGCTGGCTGGTGTTCCCAGGCCGGAATCTCGCTGGAGTCCAGCCAGAAGATGCTGGCGGTCCATAACGAGGAGCTGCGCGCGCTGCTGTGGACGGCCAGCCGCAGCCTCCCGTCCGGGGAGACGGTGGACCTTGCGCACGTCGTGCTCTACGAAAAGGCTGGTGGTGCGCCCATCCCTGGGTATAGCCATATTGCGACCGCCATGAAGATCACCGGGCAAGGCTGAACACCTGCCTAACGGCACACCCGCTTTTAGGGACAATCAGACGCCCTCTTCTGCCGCATAGTCATCTGCCAACGGGATGATCCAGAAGACCAGTCCCTGATTGTTGGTGCTGAGCAGTGCGGGATCAATGGTGAGCACGGTGAGTTGTCCTTCGGTGATGTTGTGGTCGTGGGCCCACACGGTGAGGCCTTGGACGGTGGCGCCGATATGAGCGGCGCAGGCTTGAGCGGCTAGGCATATCTGCGACGTGCCGGTTCGTGTTTCCAGTAAGGCCTGGAAACGGGGGGCAGCCGGGCAGGCGGTGCCGGATTGGCAGGCGCGCGGAAGTACAGAGACCGCCACGAGGGTCATATCAGATCCCTGAGGGTTGGCCGGGAACGGGGATAAGGAGAGAGCGCCGGGCCCGGCCCATCAGCCCCCGTGCCGACAGAACGCCGGCGGCCCGGGCTGCTCAGGGATCAGCTAGTCCAGGAGCCTGACCGCCCCGCCAGCGCGGCCCAGCCTGCGAGAACCGCCTCGGCTGGGTTCCGGCTCGCCAGGCAGGTCAGCGGGCTCTTGGCACCGCCGATCACAAGACTGTCGCAAAGGACAATCGCAGGCCGCATCGCCAGCAGCGAGCGGTTAAGAACCGTCCGGTGTGGCTGCGCCTGTGCCCCTAGGTCATGGGGGGCCGTATGCATGTGGGTTACTTCCGCGTACAGTCATACACGTCGGTCCCTTCTGTGGGTCGGCTTCGGAAACAGGTGACGGCCCCTGCTCCTACAGGGGCCGTTGCCATCTGCGATGGCAACGGATCTGTGCCACCCAGGGCGGAAGGTCTGCCGGGCCCGGGGGCGCGCCGTCACGAGTCATATTCTCGGTACACGATCGGCGAATCCATCGTAATATGAAGAACGACCCGATATCCTGTGCAGGAGGCACACCGAATATCGGCGAACTAGGCATAGTGCCCTTCAGCGCAGCCACGACCGCCGGCAAAGCCGCGGCAACCCAGCACTGAGGTGATCTAGCCAGGGCTGGGACCGCGAATTGAATTAGCATTCAGCATTCGCCAGGGGCGCGCTGTGACTTGTGAGGTTATTGGGAAGTGCTGCTTCGCGAGCATTCCAACAGTGACTGATTTCAGCGAAATTCATGTGATTTAGCCCTGTTCGAGTTGGGTGAGGACGAGGGCGGCGCAGGCGAAGTCAGCGCCGCCGCAATGCGAGCAAGTCCTGCGTGGCAACCAGTGGCTTGCATAAACCAGCCTGTCGCATAAACGGATCCCGACGAAAACGATCTCCACCCAAGTGCCAGCGGGCTTCGCGTGAGGTGCGGTCGCCCCACTCAGCAGCCGAAAAGCGGACGTTGACAGTCCTTACCCCCCACTGAGGCTCGACGGGCAGTCTTTGTGCAACAGGCTGAAATATCCATCACCGCCGCCGTCCGCGGACACGTCCTCATCTGCCGCGAGGCGCTCATTTCGGACTGCTGTTCTGGGGCCTTGGCCGGGATGGCAGTGACTCTATTGGTGCAGGTCACGCCATTGGGGATGCACGCGGTCGTTGCGGGGACAGCCGTCGCTGCGCAGGTGCAGGGGGAGTTCTTGGCGCCGCTTGCAGGCATGTGGTACCTGGCAGTGGGTGCGGTTGTGAGATGCCGGGAACGGCCATCCGCAGTCGCGGCAGTAACGGCCAGGGATGAATTCCTCGGCGGGACCGTCCGCGCCCGGTGTAGGGGGATCGATAGGTGGGTGGGCACCGGGCTTGCCCGAGGTCAGCGGGTGAGGTGCCGGCTGTGGGATCAGATTGCCGGTGTTCGGGGCGCCGGGTTTGTGGGCGGGCAGGAGATCAGCGACGACGATTGCGTGATCGCTGCCAGCGGCGATGCTCTCATCGTAGAGGTGCTCGAGGTGCTGGACGGTCCAGTGACAGGTGATCCAGATGGAGTCATAGCGCCGCCCGGTTCCCGGCGCGTTCTTCCGCCGGCCGGTGCGGTGGGTGATGGCAAGGGGCCCGGGCGGGCGGCCGGCGAACGTCGCGGTCTGTCCAGGGTGATCGGCAAGCCCACGCCGTAGCGCATCGTCCAGGGCGTGGATTTTAGCGGGGCCGAACAAGAGGTCATCTCCTGGCTCGCCGTGCAGGCGGCGGGCGCCGGTATGCCAATGCGTGCGGGTGGCAGCAAAGTCAGCCGCGTCGATCCGCGGTGTGTTGGCATCAGCCCCCAGCAGTACCGGCCCGCGCTGAGTACCGAGCCACCTGGCGAAGGCGACGGCTTGGCGCGGCTTGACGATGCCCCAGGTCACCCCCGGCGGCGCATGGTAGGAAACAGCGGTCAGGCCCATCCCCTCCACGGTCGTCTCGGCGGCCAGAATCCGCTCCGGCAGCGGCACGTCGGCGGGCAGCCAGGCACGGCTGGGAGCCTGCCCGTGGCCCGCGATCGCGACACCGCGGGAGCGGACCGGGCGGTCATCAGGTGCCCGTGCCCTCAGATTGGCAGCGCAAATCAGCCAGTCAGCGCCGGCGGCCTGCCGAAGGACCTCAGCCGAGCCGGGGTTGACTTCCTGCAGCAAAATAAGGTCAGGCCGAAGCTCGCGCAGCAACTCTCCCTGGCATTGAGCCGCAGCGCGCCGATAGTGAACGTTCCACGAGATAACCCGCACCCACCGAATCATCCCCGACCCTGCGGCTCATGCCGCAAGAACACCCGGCATTGCCCGATAAGTATGGGGGTGCTGTGCACGGGTCCGTCGGCACCGTCGCAGGCTCCTGCTGTTTTGACGGCGTCAGGAAGTCAGTCCGTGACGAACTACGCCCGCATGTACCGGTTCGGGATCACACCCTGGGAGCGCCATGCGACGGCGGCGGCACCGAGTATCGCCGTGGTGCTGGATCGCGAGGAGACCCAACGCTCTCGTCCCTCGGCCGTGCGCTCGACTTGGGCTGCGGCCGCGGCCAGTACACCCCCGAACTGGTGCGGAGGGGATGGGAGGCCGTGGGTATCGACTACGTGCCGACCGCGATCGAGGCGGCAGCGGCAAGCGGCCAGGACGTGGCCGGGCTCAGCTACGATGCCATGCCCGCGCACTCGTGCCGAGATGAGGACGTTATTCTGGCCCATTGTATGCCATATAAGGAATGAGTATACCAGTCCACTGTAGAGTTAAAGTCTATATTCTAAATGCGCTCGTTCCTGGTGTATAAGCAACGAGATCCTGAATTGATCAGCCCGATGGGCTCTTTCTTCCGGAGCCGCGCGCTCTTGCCGAGGCTGGAAGACTAGCAGCTGTCGTCCGAAGGGCCTCGCCACGGGGGGACATACTGGTTGTGGCAGACTTGGGGCGAGCGTGAGGGTCTGAGCTGCCGCTGCCGTGTACATTCTGTCCAGATAGTTCACGTGCCTCAAGAGACCAGGCAACGCGGCATTTGGTTATCAAATTCCATGCTAGTAGGGAATCCGTAGCAAAGGCGTTCCGGGCCGCCGCTAGAGCGTCGAAGCTACCCGGTTCCGATAGTTTGCTCGTTGCCTCGATCATGTGCACGTCGTCAAGCTGATCTGTGAACACCTCCTGCAAAGTGGCGCAGTAATAGGCGTAAGCGGCGAGGTCCATCCTCAGCCTTACAACTTCCGGTGGCTCGGCATGAACCCGCTTAGTAAAAATATCGACAACATTTATGATCGGCTGGTCAGGCTCGAGATGTATGGCGATTTCATATAGCATGTTCTGCAGCCCTGCCGCGTCTTCAGAGTCGACGCGACCTACGACTTGGCTGAGAGCGCGCAGTTTTCGGTCCAGTTCATCATGAAGAACCGCCGCTGATACCTCTGAAAGGGTAGGCAGATAGTAGGGGCTCTCGACATGGAACTGCTCACTCTCCTTGGGGGTGTCCCCCCGGCTCTCGGTGGCGCGGGATTCCTCCTGGGGTGATCTAGTGCTCGTCAAGGTGGCAGCATTCCGCGCCACCTGGCGAGCAGCGCGAATCACGTCACGGGCAAGGCCACCCGCGAGACAGTGGCACAGGGCGACATACGGCTCCGTAAGACCGATAACCCTCCGGTAAAGCAGTCTGCGTGATTCTGGATAACTCAATGGCCCCACGCGCAAGATTTCGTCGAATGAACTGTCGAACGCGTCCCGAAGAGGAAGGCCGCGCCGTTCGAAGGCATTAAGCGCATCGTCCGATACCGAAACCATGAAGTACAGGTGCGGAATGCCGAATATCCCTTTGACTTCATTGAGGAAGTGCTCAGCCTGCTCCGCCGAGCCTATCTTATCAAGTTCATCTACGCCGATGAAGACTCGACCGCCTCTACGATGTACATCAACTGCCACACTGGCAGCGAATGTGCGGAACTCGGCCACAACCTCTGGGTAACTAAGCGGTTGCTGAGCCCGCGAGATACTACGTGATAGCTGGGCGCCCAGGCCACTCCTTAGACTGAATCCGCCCGCCAACCCTGATGTGTAAGTCTGCAGGTAGCGGATCCGGGTCAAATGCGTCCGGGCAGTCACGACCATGACCCTCCCGCTCTCCCCAACTCTGCGCGCCTCGCGCGCCCACCTCCTTATGCTTACAGCAGATGCTCGCACGAACCAGAAGGCACCCACAGCGATTAGCGCGAAAGCCGCGTACTGTACCCATGCTGCCGGAACCGAGACCCCTCGCGGAAGGTCCTTATTGATCCCTTGCGCGATCGCCTTATTCCAATACAACAGGACTCCCGCATACCCGAACAACATAGCCTGCCACGCCAATGAGGCGCACAATTGTGCGATTCTGCGCCCCCAAAAGACTCGCAGAAAAACACGCCGCCGTTTCCCAGCCTTGCGGTAGTTACTTATCACTGCTCCGCAGAAAGTGGCGAACAGATGCAAGACAAAATCCCGTGCTACGTAGTCGACAGGTGCGGCAACCATGCATCGAAGATCCTCCCAGGAGGGTGCAGGCAAGGTTGGGCTCCAAAGAGATGACCAACCAACAGCATTGTGCCGATCGAGGACCGAATCAGCCTCTTCGCAATATCCGCGAATGAGTGTTGACTTACCCGCACCACGTGGTCCCGCTACACCAATGCTTGCTCCATCCAGCCTGTCGAGTAGCCCAGTGAGTTCGGACTCGATCTGCGTCGGGACCCTGTTAGCACTGTCATACACTTCGCTTAGTGCCGGGCTGCTGGCCACGGAATATCTATGGCCGAATCGGCTTTGCCGCGCTGTGTTGATAAACGTACGCACCTGAGCCAGCAGTTCTGTCTCCGTGATCGCAGCCATCAGCCGAGACCGGGCGGTCGCTACGTCAGGACCAAAGTCCCAAATTAGCGCGCCAAAGAACTCCTCGCCAAGAGTCACTGCGATTCGTTGAATCAGGTCTCCCAATCGCCCCGCCACTTTCCAGCGACTTCGTCGTGGGGTGGCGGTCTGATTAATAGCGCGGGCACTAAGGTCACGAGTCACTGCGTCTTGATATTCTGCGAATTCCCGCGGCGCAGCTCTCAGCACCTGCTCGGCATTGTGAACCATCCTTATGCGCAGGATTCCCGGGGATAGCCCAAACTCATCGAACGATCTGCGGACATCCAGCGCGACCAAGACGGTATCGAGGGCATCCAGGTACATCTCTATGAGTTTGGAGTCCCTGGACAGTGGGTTAGCCTGGAGCGGCTCTACGACGTCGGCCACACCAACTCCTACCATGACTGGCACTTGACGTCTAGCATGACGGATCTGAGCATCACGGTCACTTACTCTGCAGATCCGAGGATCGATCATTACGTAGGCAGAAGGCTGTCCGATGGCGTCAGCATGGAGATCGGCGCGAACATTGCACACCCGATCAGCACCGTGGCTGAGCTCCAGCCGTTCCTCTTCGTCGATGATGCCGTCGCCATGGTGGGGTGGCGCGCCGCATCATGGCCGAGGGAGCACCGCCACGGATCGCGAACGTCAGACATCCTCATCTGCCGCGAGCAGTGCGCTGCCTGCAGGTTGGCTTGTTCCGCTGCGGGCACTGCTGGGTGCCGGCCCGGTTGATACGTTGCTGAAGTGGAGTTCCAGGATGTTGTCCGGCATCGGCGGATGATACGCAGCTACGATCCGGGGCGCCCGGTGCCGCCGGAGGTCGTGGACCGCATCGTGCGTAACGGGCTGCGGGCGCCGTCGGCGGGGTTCTCCCAGGGCTGGGGATTTCTGGTGCTGGACGCCCCTGCTGACATGGCCCGGTTCCGGGAGGCGGTCCGCCCGCAGACTGACCCGGAGGGCTGGTTCGCCGCGCAGGTGGATGCCCCGCTGCTGATCATCCCGCACTCCAACAAGGACGCCTACCTCGATCGCTACGCACAACCCGACAAGGGCTTCACCGACCGCTCGGATGCCTGGTGGCCCGCCCCGTACTGGGACATCGACACCGGCTTCGCGTCGTTGCTGATGCTGCTGACCGCAGTCGACGCAGGCCTGGGGGCGTGTTTCTTCGGTATCCCCGCCGACCGGATCGCGGCCTTCCGCGCGACGTTCGGGGTGCCACCGCAGTTCACCCCCATCGGGGCGATCTCTATCGGCTACAGCGACGAGCCACCGCGCGACCTGCGTAGCCACCGCAAGCCGATCAGCGACACGGTGCATAACGGCCGGTGGGGCCAGCCAGACAAGTAAGCCAAGGCAAGCCGCCCGAAGCCCCAGGAAAGGCGCTGTCATGCCGCCGTGAGATCGGCCAAGCCCGTGTTGTTCACGGCTGCGGGCGCCCGGGGACCCTTGCGCAACCACAGTCGTCCTTGTCTGCGGGGGTGGCTTGTCAGAGGGCGTTCTTGGCGCGGGCCGCTGATAGGAACGAGGCGTAGCTCCAGGACAGGTTGCTGACGCTCTTCTCGTAGCCGGTCGCGGCGTCGAACTGCTCGCTGAGTTCGAGGTGGTCGCTGTGAAAGACGATCGCGTGCAGCATCCGGTCGCCGGCGTCCTGCAGGGCCGCTGCGGCGGCGGCTGGGGTGGCGGACGCGTCGACTCCGATCTGGCTGAAGAAGCTTGCTGACAGGTCGTCGAGCGGGAGCGTTCCGGTGGTCGTGATCTGTTTGGCCAGCCGGTAGTACAGTTCGGCGAAGTTGGCTGTGGACACCGCCCAGGGGTGGTCCCCCACCTGCCTATCGGTGTCACCGTCGTAGGTGTCCGCTGGGTAGCGGCCGAGCATGGGGCCGACGCCGCGTTGCTGATCGGCCTCGTTGATCGGGTAGGCGTAGGGCGAGGCCGGGTCGGCCCACTGACTGCGCACGAGGGCGGCGGTGGCAAGGAGCCTGGTGTCGGTGACCGGGACGGCGCCGTAGATCGCCGCCATGACGGTGTCGATGTTCGGGTCGTAGGGCGTCTTATCGGCCGGCAGAGGGAGCAGCGACTGGTAGAAATGACCGGTCCAGTGACTTTGCAGGGCGTTCTGCAGCCACGGGATGGCGGTGGTCAACCAGCCAGGGACCGGGATCCCGGCATTGTTAGCGGTGATCGCCTGAAAGCACCGCAGCTGCACGGACCGCGCGAAGAACGAGGCGCCGTACTCCTCTTCCCACAGGTTGGTTGTATCACCTTGATAGACGCCTTCCAGGAAGGTCAGGTTCGCTGCGATCACGGCCTTCGCCGCGGTCTGCGCCGGGGGATCGAGCTCGCCGAAGAACTGCACGATCGCCAGCACCTGCAGAGCCGGCCCGTCGCTTTGGTCGCTCCAGCCGCGCCGCGGAGTGCCATTGATCAAGAACGACGCCCGGGCTAGGTCGCCCGAGTGCTGGCAGACCTCCGCGAACTGCACATAGTCGATCAGCGGCTGGCCAGCGGGGAGCGGGCCGGCCGCCAGCTCGATCGCGACGATCGCCGCGTCGCGGGTCCAGTTATAGACGTAGTCCTGCGATACGTGCGTGGCGGTGTTCTCCCACGACGGCGACGCAAGCACACACCCGGGCCGCGACAGGACACCAGCGTTCACCGGGTCCTCGAATACCAGCCCGTCGGATGCGACGTTCCGGAACATCAGCCAGAACATATACTGCGCGACCGCCGTCAGGTTCGACTGCCCCGGCACAGGCCTAACAAGGCCGTATTGCAATGCGCCCATCGGGATGGCCCCCTTCACTGGCGCGAGCCTAGCCCAGGGAGAGGCAGCCGCCCATACCACCTACCAGGCGGATCTGAGGAACCGGCTACCAGCCGGATCCGGGGCCGTCCCAGATCGCCCGCCCATGGGGGAACCTTTTGTCAAGAGGGCGTGGTGGGCTGGCCCGGTGACTCTGCCGTAATCGCCGGGCTTGCGGGTGCGACTTTCTGCTGGCTTTCCTCGCAGCTGCCCGTATTCGGGGCCGCCGCGCGGCCGCGGGTCACGCTGGAGACGCCCGCAGCGGTGGCGCCCGCCAGGGCGCGGGCGAGGACGAACGAGCTTGACGCCGGCCAGCGGCGGCCGATGATCGGGGGCGAGGAAGAGCCGGCCGGTTGTGGCTGTCGTGGGAGGGGGTGCGTTGGGCTCGCCGGGTGGGTGCGCAGGTCCGGCGGAGTGGGTCTCACAGCCACCCATTCGGCCGCCGCGTCAGGCGGGGGCCATGACCGTTGT
>Ga0207684_10005865_pt1 | contig 11249 bp, 11 predicted proteins | sample KBSK5501metaG_FD_184342 | JGI IMG/M metagenome (GOLD analysis project Ga0207684, IMG submission 184342) | Corn, switchgrass and miscanthus rhizosphere microbial communities from Kellogg Biological Station, Michigan, USA - KBS K5-50-1 metaG... | ecosystem: Host-associated > Plants > Roots >... | reverse complement strand
GGGGTCCGCGAGGCCGGCGTGCGCCGTGGGTGGCCTGCCCTCGATGGTTTCCGGCTGCGTTGCACCGGGGTCCGCGAGGCCGGCGTGCGCCGTGGGTGGCCTGCCCTCGATGGTTTCCGGCTGCGTTGCACCGGGGGCCGCGAGGCCGGCTCGTGTTGTTGTAGCGGGGGCCGCGAGGCCGGCGTGCGCCGTGGGTGGCCTGCCCTCGATGGTTTCCGGCTGCGTGCGCTCATGGTCGGCTCCACCCTCTGGTGCCGGCGGCGCGCCACGCCGAGAGCGCCGTTGATTGCAGCGTCGCCGGCGCGTGTCGCGCCCGCTCGTGCTCCGCCAGCACCGCGGCGATCACGGCAATCTGCGCGAAGCGACCGTCGTTCGCACGCAGCTCCGGCAGCACGCGCTCGAGGAAGGCCGTCGAGAGCCGGCCGGCGCGGAAGTCGGGATGGGCGATGATCCGGGTGAGCGTCGGAATCGTAGTCCGCACGCCGACCACGCGGTACTCCCCCAGCGCGCGGAGCATACGCTCGCACGCGGCGTCGCGATCGGCGCCCCACACGATGAGCTTGCTCATGAGCGTGTCGTAGAAGCGCGGCACCGTGTAGCCCTCGTAGACGCCGGAGTCGTCGCGCACCCACGGTCCGGCCGGCGCGTGCAGACCCGTGATGGTGCCCGGGGACGGCAGCCAGCCCGCGAACGGGTCCTCCGCGTTCACGCGACACTCGATGGCCCAGCCCCGCCACGCGACGTCGGCCTGCGCCAGCGTGAGCTCCTCGCCGGCGGCGACGCGCAGCTGCTCGTGCACGAGATCGACACCCGTCACCATCTCGGTCACGGGATGCTCGACCTGCAGCCGCGTGTTCATCTCGAGGAAATAGAAGTTCCGGTCGGCGTCGACGAGAAACTCGACGGTCCCGGCGTTGACGTACCCGGCCGCGCGCGCCAGCCGGCACGCGGCCTCTCCCATGCGCGCGCGCAGCGCCGCATCGACGAACGGCGACGGGCACTCTTCCACGAGCTTCTGGTGCCGGCGCTGGATCGAGCACTCGCGCTCGCCGAGATGAATGACGTGACCGTGCGTATCCGCGAGAATCTGGATCTCGATGTGGCGCGGGGCCTCGAGCGCGCGCTCGAAGTACACGGCCGCGTCGCCGAACGCCGCACCAGCTTCGGCGCGCGCCGCGCGCAGCGCCTCCGGCAAATCGTCGGCGCGACGAACCAGCCGCATACCCTTGCCGCCGCCGCCCATGGCCGCCTTGAGCATGACCGGATAGCCGATCTCGCCCGCGGCGCGTGCCGCCTCCGCGTCGCTCGCGACGGGCTCGATTGTGCCCGGGACCATCGGCACGCCCGTCTCGCGCGCCAGGCGTCGGGCCGCGGTCTTGCTGCCCACCTGGCGCATGGCCGCCGCCGGCGGCCCCACGAAGGTCAACCCGGCCTGAGCGCACGCCTCGGCGAACGTCGGATTCTCGGACAGGAAGCCGTACCCCGGATGCACGGCATCGGCGCCCGCGCGCCGCGCCGTCTGCACGAGCCGGTCGATGACGAGATAGCTCTCGGTCGCCGGCGCGGCGCCGATCGCATAGGCCTCGTCGGCCAGCTGCACGTGCGGCGCCTCGCGGTCGGCCTCCGAATAGACGGCGACGGTGGCGATACCCATCTCGCGGCAGGCGCGCAGGACGCGAACGGCGATCTCGCCGCGATTGGCGACGAGCAGCTTCTTGATCTTCATCCGGCCGATGATACTGCTAATCGCCGATGGCCTTCACCGCGGCCTCCGCGAAGGAAGTATCGACGATGTCCTTGAGCGGTACGGTCGCCTTGATGAAGCCGTGGCGCTGCCACCACGCCATCTGGCGCTGGATGTCGTCCACCCACAACCGTCCGTTACGGTCCTGGTACTGACGACGACGCGCATGTCTACGGCTGCCTCAACCGGAAACGCTGCACCTTGTCGGTCGCGGTCTTCGGCAGCTGATCGGCGAAGGCGATCGTCGCTGGCGCGCGGTGACCGCCGGCGCGGCGTCGAACGAATTCCGTCAGGGCCACGGCGAGGTCCGCCGACGCCGTCCAGCCGTGCTTGAGCACGATCACCGCGTGCGGCCGCGTGAGACCGTTGGCGTCGGCGACGCCGACGACGCCGGCCTCCAGCACGCCGGGATGCTCGACCAGCGCCGCCTCGATCTCCGCCGGCGAAACCCAGGTGCCCGCGACCTTCAGCATGTCGTCCGAGCGGCCCGCGAACGTGAAGAAGCCCTCGGCGTCACGCACGAACATGTCGCCGGTGCGCAGCCATTCGCCGAGCATCGTCGCACGGGTCCGCTCCAGCCGGTTCCAGTAGTACGGTGCTGTCGTCGGTCCCTTGATCAGCAGATGGCCGATGACGCCGTCGGCGACGGGCGAGTCGGCGTCGTCCACCAGCCGCGCCTCGAAGCCGGGCACCAGGCGCCCGGCGCGTCCGCGGCACGCGGCGCCCGGCGTATTGGCGATGAAGTCGTGCAGCGCCTCGGTGGACCCTACGACCTCCACCAGCTCGAGTCCGAAGCGCTCGGCCCAGGCGTCGAAGATTGCCGGCGGCAGCGCCTCGCCCGAGGATACGCAGAAGCGCAGCGACGAGAGATCCCAGCGCCGCTCGGCGTCTTCGACGGCCAGCATGCGCGCGTAGAGCGTCGGCACCGTGAAGAAGACGGTCGGTCGCTCGCTCGTGATGATGTCGAAGGTGCGCTCCGCGTCGACGCGCTCGGGCACGAGGACCGAGGCGGCGCCCACACGCGCCGGGAAGTACAGCGTGTTGCCGAGCCCGAAGGCGAAGAACATCTTGGACGCGGAGAACACGAGATCGTCGGCTTCGAGCCCGAAGACACCGACGCCCACACGATCGGCGGCGGCGAGGAAATGCGCGTGCGAATGCACGGCCGCCTTCGGCTTGCCCGTGGAGCCGGACGTGTAGCCCCAGTAGCAGATGTCGTCGGCGAGGGTGAGCGCCGACTCACACGTCGGCTTGGCGGCGGCGAGCAGCTCGTCGAAGTCGTGGGTGCCGGGCAGCCCCTGCCCGCCGACGACGATCACCGCGCGCAGCGACGGACAGCGGTGGCGGACGGCCAGCACCCGTTCGGCCACCGAGGCCTCCACGATCGCTACGCGCGCGCGGCTGTCGGTGAGGAGGAACTCGTACTCCTGGGGCGTCATCAGGGTGTTGACGGGGACCGCGACAGCGCCGAGCTTCGTCACGCCCCAGAAGGCGGCGGCGAACGCCGGCGAGTCATTGAGCGCCAATAGAATGCGCTGCTCCATCTCGACGCCCAGCGCGGCCAGCGCGCTGGCGCAGCGGTCGACGGAGGCGGCAAGCTCGGCATAGGTGATCGGGCGGCCGGCGAACCTGAACGCGGTGCGCGCGCCGCGGCCCTCGGCCACGTGACGATCGACGAAGAAGGTCGCGACGTTGAACTGCTCGAGACGGCTCTCCACCGCGCGAATTTTACCGTACGAGCACGTAGTAGGCGGTCCGCACACCCTTGTAGTCGAGGTCGCCATGCCGTGTGAAACCGAGCTTGTCCAGCACGCGCTGTGAGGCGCGGTTGTCCGGGTAGGTCACCGCGACGAGGCGCGATAGTCCGAGCGTACCGAACGCATACTGGACCAGGGCGGCGCCGGCCTCGCTGGCGATGCCCTGGCCCCACGCGGGCCGGATGAGCCGATAGGCCAGCTCGACGTCGTCGCCGCTCGGCATCTGGATGAGGGCGCCGAGCCCGTAAAACGTGGCGTCGGCGCGACTCTCGACGCACCAGAAGCCGATCGGCCCGTGATCGGCGCCGATCCGTTGCCGCGCCCGCTCGACCGTCTCCTCGGCGCTCCTGACGCCGGCCGGGCTGCCGACATACCGCATCACGTCGGGATCGCTGTCCAGCGCGACGAGGTCCGCCTCGTCGGATGCACGCAATCTGCGCAACCGTAATCGCCGGGTCTCGATCATCGAAAACCTCCGTCCCGCCGTCTGTACCATGCTTGACTGCTCGGGACGGCGCGGATATCGTTCCTGCACTTTCGCACTGACCGTGTCTCTCCGCGAAGGAACGAGGTCGTACAAGGAGGCCGCCATGCGGCGCACGATCGCTCTCGGATCGGCTCTGCTTTTGCTTGTCGCTCTGGGCTCGGTCGCTCCGGCCGACGCGCAGACGAAGGACGACACGATCGTCTACGCCATCCAGTCTGACGTCCCGAACTGGGACCCGCCGAACTCGGTGCTGCGCGAGTCGATCATCCTCGGCTACCACGTGTTCGATCACCTCGCCGCGCGCGACCTCAAGACGGGCAAGGTCGGGCCGAGCCTGGCGACCTCCTGGCGCGCCATCGACGACACCACGTGGGAGGTCAAGCTCCGCCAGGGCGTCAGGTTCCACGACGGCACGCCGTTCACGGCCAGAGACGTGAAGGCGTCGTTCGATCGCGTGCTGGACCCGGAGAAGAAGCTCACGGCGCGCGGCAATCACGCCAAGATCAAGAGCGTGGAAGTCGTCGACGATCACACGGCGCGCTTCAAGACCGATGGGCCCTACCCGGTCTTCGTGGAGCGGCTGACCGCGCTGGTCATGCAATCGGAAAAACAGATCAAGGACAAGGGCCACGAGTACATGCAGGAGCATCCCGTCGGCACCGGGCCCTACAAGCTCGTGCGCTGGGACAAGAAGCAGGAGCACCTGCTCGTCCGCAACGACGACTACTGGGGCAATAAGCCCGCTTTCAAGTACGCGCGTATCCGCATCATCCCCGAGCAGGCCACCCAGATTGCCGAGCTGATCTCGGGCGGCGTGGACATCATCAAGGCGGTGCCGCCCGACCAGATGGACGTCATCGACAAGTCCGGGCAGGCGCGCACGGCCACGTCGCCGATTCTGCGGACCGCGATGCTGCAGCTCGACCAGGCGGGCCGCTCGGGAAAGAATCCCTTCCAGGACAAGCGCGTCCGCCAGGCCGCCAACCTGGCGCCCGACATCGACAGCATCATCAAGCACGTGCTCAACGGCCTGGGTGATCGCGTGGCGACCACCGTCAACCCGATGGCCTTCGGCTTCGATCCCACGCTCAAGCCGTACAAGCAGGACCAGGCCGCCGCGAAGAAGCTCCTGGCCGAGGCGGGGTACCCGAACGGCTTCGAGGTCGGCTTCCTTCAGGGACCGCCGGTCGTCGAGCCGGCCGTTCCGCAGACGTCAGAAGCCATCAGCTCGGATCTCGCCAAGGTCGGCATCCGGACCAAGAAGCGCTATCTCGGCGAGGTCGGTCCGCTGACGAACCTCGTGCGGGACAACAAGGCCGAGCCGATGTTCGAGTGGTCGTGGGGCTACTACTCGATCTTCGACGCCGACGCCATCTTCTTCGACGTGATGACGTGCAACCAGCCCTACAGCTACTACTGCAACAAGCAGTTCGACGACCTGGTCATCCAGGGTCGCTCCACCCTCGACGCGAAGAAGCGGCAAGAGATTTACGCCAAGGCCCAGAAGCTCGCGTACGACGACGCCGCGTACCTGTTCAAGTGGGGCCTGCGCGGCGTCTGGGGCATCAGCAACCGCATCGAGTACGAAGCGCCGCGGGACGAGGTGGACCGCATATTCCTCGTGCAGCCGCGCAAGAAGTAGGCTCGGGGGCCGACGACGGAGCGGCGGACGTCCCGCCGCTCCGCGCCGGCGCCCGTCGTCACGTCAATGAGAACCTACGCCCTCCGACAGCTCGCCCAGCTCGCCGTCGTCGTCGTCGGCATCTCGATCCTGTCGTTCGCGATCCTGCACGTCCTCGGCGATCCGGTGCTCCTGCTCCTGCCCCAGAACGCCGGGCCGCAGGAGTTCGAGCGTTACCGCAAGCTGCTGGGACTCGATCAGCCCATGCCGGTGCAGTACTGGAAGTTTGCGAGCCAGGCCGTCCAGGGTGACTTTGGCAAGTCCTGGTACTCCGACACGCCGGCGTTCCGCCTGGTCCTCGAACGGATGCCGCCCACCATCTATCTGACGCTGGCCGGTCTCGTCGTCGCGCTGCTCATTGCCCTGCCGCTCGGGTTCCTGGCGGCGCTGCGGCGCCACTCGGTCATCGACAACGCGTGCACGGCGCTGGCGGTCGCCGGCCAGGCCATGCCGATCTTCTGGCTCGGCATCATGCTCATCATCATCTTCGCCGTTCGCCTCAAGCTGCTGCCGGCGTCCGGCTACGGAACGTGGCAGCACTTCCTCATGCCGTCCTTCACCCTCGGCGCCTTCCTGGCACCGCTGACGATGCGACTCGTGCGCTCCGGCGTCATCGAGATCATGAACACCGACTACATCAGGACGGCACGCGCCAAGGGATTTGGCGAGCGCACGGTCGTCGGCAAGCACGCCTTCCGCAACGCCTGCATTCCTGTCATCACCGTCCTGGGGCTGCAGTTCGGCCAGCTGCTCGGCGGCGCCGTCGTGACCGAGACGGTGTTTGCCTGGCCGGGGGTGGCGACGCTCACCGTCGAGTCCATCCGGAACCAGGACTTTCCGGTCGTGCAGTGCGCGGTCGTGCTCCTCGCGCTGATCATCGTCAGTGTCAACTTCCTCGTCGACATGATCGTCGGGCTCATCGATCCGCGCATCCGGGTCGCCGCATGAAGGCCGTCAGCGCGGGCGGCGACGTCGTCCTGAACGCCAACGTCGCACTCCCGGTCGCCGACGCGCCGTCGGGCTCGCTGCACCGCGTGTGGCGGCTCAAGTGGGGCCTGGTGGCGGCGGTCGTGATGGTCGCCGTCGTCGGCAGCGCCGCCGCGGCTCCGTGGATCGTGCCGTACGATCCGTTGGCCGTCGACATCCAGCATCGCCTCGGACCGCCGGCCTGGATGGCGGGCGGGAAGGCCACGCACCTGCTGGGCACCGATCAGATCGGACGCGATCTCCTCTCGCGCGTCATCTACGGCGGTCGTGTCTCCCTCGTCATCGGCATGTCCGCCGTGCTCGTCTCCGCGACCATCGGCGTGCTGCTCGGCCTCGCCGCGGGGTACTTCGCGGGACGCATCGACTGGATGATCATGACGCTCGTGAACGTCATGCTCACGTTTCCGTTCGTGCTGCTGGCGCTCGCGGTCATCGCCGTCCTCGGCCCGAGCCTGATCAACATGATCATCGTGCTGGGGGTGGCGGACTGGCCGCTGTACGCGCGCGTCATCCGCGCGGAGACGCTGGCGATCCGCGAGCGGGAGTTCGTTCTCGCCGGCCGCGCGCTCGGCATGAGCCACGGCCGTATCGTCTTCGGTCAGATCCTGCCGAACCTCATCTCGGTGATCGTCGTGATCGCCACCCTTCAGGTGGCGCGGGTCATCATCCTCGAGTCGTTCCTGTCGTTCCTCGGCCTGGGCATTCAGCCCCCGACGCCCGCGTGGGGCAACATGCTCGGCGAGGGCCGCGTCTACATGCTGAACTCCTGGTGGATCGCCACCTTCCCGGGCCTCGCGATCTTCACGACGACGCTGGCCATCAATCTCATGGGCAACGCGCTCCGCGACTGGCTCGACCCTCACATGAAGCTCTGAGCGAGGAGGCGTGACGATGGTGAGAGCGACGGCGATGGTGCTCGCGGTGATCGTCCTTTGCGCCGCGCCGGCGGCGGCCACCGAGCTTCAGTGGTGGAGCCACTGGGCGATCGAGGACAGCAAGAAGGCCGTGCTCTTCGAGGCCAAGCGCCGCTTCGAGGCCGCCAACCCCGGTCACCCCGTCACCATCACGTTCTACGAGAAGAAGAACATGTGGCCCGCACTGCGCGCGGCCTTCACCGCGGGCTCCGGCTTTCCCGACGTCTTCTATTACGACATGGACGTGCCCGAGTTCATGACCGCGGGGTGGCTTGCTGATCTGTCGAACGGCGTGCGCTGGCAGAACATCGAGCCTTTTGGAAAATCGTTCTGGACACGGCCGGGGCCTGCGAACAAGGTCGGCATCTGGGCCATTCCCGTCGAAGCGGCCTCCGACGAAATTTATTTCAACAAGAAGATGTTCAAGGAGCTCGGCATCATGGTGCCCGCGAATTTTGCCTTCACGCAGGACCAGTTCAGGGACGTGGTGGCGAAGTGCGCCAAAGCCGGCTACGCAGCCTTCGCCACCGGCGCTGCCGATCGAGAGTGGGCCGCGCATTACATCCCCAACGCCCTGCTGCTCGACAAGCTCGGCGCCGACGAGACGCTCAAGCTCTTCCGCGGCGAGGCGTCGTGGAAGGATCCGCGCGTCGTCGAGGTCTTCCGCTACTACAAGGAGCTGATCGACCTCGGTGCCTACGCCAAGACGCTGTCGAGCATGACGCTCGCCGAGGCGCATCGCTACTTCCACACCGAGCAGAAGGCGTGCATGTTCCCCGTCGGCTCGTGGTACACGGGGCGGGCGTTCGTGCCACCGGACAAGGGCGGCCAGCCGAAGGAGTTCGAGCTCGGCATGCTCAACAATCCGCAGATGAAAGACGGAAAAGGCCATGGACAGAAGTTCCTCGGCGTCGCCGGCTCGCTCGCGGTGGCGGCGAAGAGCCCGCAGCTGCCGCTGGCCATCAAGGTCGCCGACGCCTTCGCCGACGTCGAGATCGGCAACATGTGGATGGCGAAGACCGGCGTGCAGACGGGAATCAAGACGGAGCCCGCGAAGATCGACAGCCCGCTCAAGTGGTACTTCGACGAGTACGCGCGTGTGAACCGATCCACCAAATGGGTGGACCTCACCGCGCAGCAGGTGCGGCTGCTGATGAAGCCCGGCGTGTGGGAAACCTACGTGGCCACCGTCAACCAGGGTCTGCCGAACAAGGTCATTGGCCCCGGCGAGGCGCTGGCCAAGCTGGAAGAGGCGCGGCTCCGGGGCAAGTAGTCCTGCGCGCGCGGAGGCCGTGGGGCGCCATCGCCGTCTTCCTGGGCCCCACCCTGCTCGTCTACTTCGCCTTCGCCATCTACCCCGTGCTCGTGACGTTCTACAACAGCGTCCACACGCTGCGCATGGACCTCGGCATGCAGTCGGAGTACGTGGGCCTCGAGCACTTCCGCGAGATCGTCAGCACCGACGAGGTTTTCTGGAAGGCGTCCCGGAATTCCCTCACGTGGGCGGTCGTCGCTCCGCTGGTCGACATGCCGCTCGCCCTGGCGCTGGCGCTGCTGCTCTATCGCCGCGTGCCCTTCGCGCGGTTCTTCCGCACCGTGTGGTTCACGCCGGTGCTGATGTCGTACCCCGTGGTCGGAGTGATCTGGCTCTGGGTCTACAACTACGACTGGGGGATGGCCAATCTCGTGCTGCGCGCGGTGGGCCTCGGCCATCTCGCCCAGGCGTGGTTGGCGACGCCGTCGACGGCGCTGCCGGCCCTGATCTTGGTGACAACCTGGATGTTCGCCGGCTTCAACATGGTCGTTCTGCTCGCCGCGATCCACGCGATTCCCACCGACTATCTCGACGCCGCGCGCGTCGACGGCGCCTCGGGCTGGCGCCGAACCTGGCACGTCATCGTGCCGCTGATTCGCCCCACGCTCGTCAACCTCACGATTCTCGACTTCATCGGCAAGATGAAGCAGTTCGCGCTCGTGTGGGTGATGACGCGCGGCGGGCCGATGTGGGGCACCGAGACGGTGGCCACCTACGTGGTCAAGCGCGCCTTCGAGTGGAAGACGCTCGATCTCGGCTACCCGTCGGCGGTCGCGGTGCTCTGGTTCGTAATCATCTTCGGTCTCTCGTGGGCTCTCACGCGCGCGCTGCAGCGGCGCGAGGCACTGGAGTTCTGAGGATGCGGCCGCGGGTTGCACGCGTCCTGCTGCTGCTTCCGGTGCTTGCCTACACGGCCTTCTCCGCCGGGCCGTATCTGTGGACCGCCACCATGTCGCTGCGCACGACCGACGAGATCTACCGCAGCCATTACGGCCTTCCCGTGCCCGCCCACTGGGACAAATTCCAGCGCGCGTGGACCGAGTTCGGCTACGCGACGTACTTCCGCAACAGCGCCATCGTGGCCGTCGCCTCCGTGCTGATCGTCACCGTGCTCGGCGCCATGGCCGGGTTCGCCTTCGCGCGACGCCGGTACGCGTTCCCGCTGCGCGAGCCGCTGTTCTTGCTCATCTTTCTTTCGATCATGTTCCCGCCGCAGATCATGCTGCTCTCGCTCTTCCAGATCCTCGTGCAGTACCGGCTCTTCAACTCCCTCATCGGCCTCGTCCTCGTCTACGTGGCCACCGAGCTGCCGCTCACGATCTACCTGCTGCGCGCGTTCTTCGCCCAGATTCCGACCGAGCTGGAGGAGGCGGCGCGCATCGATGGCTGCAGCGACTGGACGATGTTCTGGCGCGTGATGTTCCCGATGGCGCTGCCGGCCGTGGCCACCACCGTCATCCTGAACTTCATCTACTTCTGGAACGAATTCCTCTATGCAGTCGTCTTCATCACGCGCCAGCAGATCCGCACGCTCCCCTTGGCCATCCAGTTCCTCGTGAGCGATCAGTATCAGGACATCGGCATGCTCGCCACGGGCCTGATGATCGCCACCCTGCCCGTACTGGTGCTCTATCTGTTCCTCTCCGAGTGGTTCGTAAAGGGCATGACAGCGGGCGCGATCAAGGGTTGACGCGTAGGCTGGCGGCGTGTGGACCGTCGGCCACTCGACGCATCCGCTCGAGGACTTCGTGGCTTTGCTTCGCGCCCACGGCGTGCGCCACATCGCCGACGTTCGCAAGCTGCCGCGCTCGCGGCGGCATCCGCAGTTCAACGTAGACACGCTGCCGGCGGCCCTGGGCGCAGCCGGCGTCGGCTACACGCATTTCGCCGGCCTCGGCGGGCTGCGCCGCGAGCAGCCCGACTCGATTAACCGCGCGTGGAAGAATCCCTCGTTCCGCGCGTACGCCGACTACATGCAGACCGCGATGTTCGCCGCCGAGCTGGATCGCCTCGTCGCGCTCGGACGCCGCGAGCCCGCCGCGATCATGTGCGCCGAGGCCGTGTGGTGGCGCTGCCACCGCTCGCTGATCGCCGACGCGCTCGTCGCCCGTGGCGAGCCGGTGCTGCACATCCTGACGCCGGAGCGCGCGGAGCCGCACGTCCTGCGCGACTTCGCGCGCGTGGACGACGGCCGCGTGACCTATCCCGGCGAGCCGGAACTGTTCTAGAGCAACCCTCCGCCGCCGAGATGCTCGGTGGCCCAGCGCTCGAACGTGTAGAGCGACCAGAGCGCGCGCACGTGGTCGCGGCGCCCCGACAGGTGCTCGGTGACCAGACGACGAACGGCGCGCACGTCGAAGAGGC
>Ga0207684_10005863_pt1 | contig 11250 bp, 10 predicted proteins | sample KBSK5501metaG_FD_184342 | JGI IMG/M metagenome (GOLD analysis project Ga0207684, IMG submission 184342) | Corn, switchgrass and miscanthus rhizosphere microbial communities from Kellogg Biological Station, Michigan, USA - KBS K5-50-1 metaG... | ecosystem: Host-associated > Plants > Roots >... | reverse complement strand
TGCACCTCGGGTCATCGACGGAAATGGCCCCGGCCATCGTTCAGTGGCTGGCGCGGGGCGGTGGGGTCCGCCTGTCATCGCCGGTTACCGCATGACGGACGGCCGCCTCTCGGTCGCCCTGGCGCAAATCGACCCGGCCCTTGGAGACCGTGGACGCAATCTCGAGCGGCACCGCGAGTGGGTCACGCGAGCCGCCGACGCCGGCGCCAAGCTGCTGGTCTTTCCCGAGCTCAGCCTGACCGGCTATTTCCTCAAGGACCTGGTGCCGGAAAGCGCGATCCAGCTCGAGAGCAAAGAGATGCGCGACCTGGCCGCGCTTTCGACCAAGCTCGACATCGTCCTGGGCACCGTGATCGAGTCGCCCGATCACCGCTACTTCAACACCAGCCTGTACTTGAGCCAGGGTGAGCTTGTGCACCTGCACCGCAAGGTCTACCTGCCCACCTACGGCATGTTCGACGAGCAACGGTACTTCGCACCGGGCGATCGCTTTCGCAGTTTCGCGACGCCCTTCGGACGCGCCGGGATCCTGGTGTGCGAAGACATCTGGCATCTCTCCAGTGCCTACATCCTCAGCCTGGAAGGTGTGGACATGATCATCTGCCCTTCATCCAGCCCCGGCCGCGGCATTACGACCGACGAGCGATTGGGAACGGCGGAGTCATACCGGCTCGTCTGCCGAACCTACGCCCAGTTCCTGACGACCTTCTTCCTCTACTGCAATCGCGTCGGCTTCGAGGATGGCGCCAACTTCTGGGGCGGCTCGATGGTGATCGGCCCCAATGGCGACATCATCGCCCAGCACGAGGACGCCGACGAGGCCCTGGTGCTCGCCACCATCGACCTCGCCGATGTGCGCCGCGAGCGACTGGCCAATCCGCTGCTGCGAGACGAGCGCATCGAGCTGACCATCAACGAGTTACGCCGGGTCTGGCATGAACGCACCCGCAAGCCTTTCTGACCCGGTCTTCCCGCCACTGCAGATCAACCCGGCGCTGGTCCGCGGGATCCTGGTCGGGTTCATCCAGAACGAGGTGCGTAAGGTCGGCTTCGACCGCGTCGTGCTGAACCTGAGTGGCGGCGTCGACTCCAGCCTTGTCGCCTTCCTCGCGACCGATGCGCTGGGCCCCGACAACGTGACGGCGCTGATCCTGCCTTATAAAAACAGCGATCCGAAAAGCCGGTCGGATGCGCTCGAGGTAGTTGCCCAGCTCGGAATCCGTCATCGTGAGATCGACATAACCCCGCAGATCGACGCCTACTTCGCGCGCGTTCCCGAGGCCGACCAGGTGCGGCGCGGCAACAAGATGGCCCGCGAGCGGATGACGATCGCCTACGACCAGTCCTTAGCCTGGCGGGCGCTCGTCATCGGGACCAGCAACAAGACCGAGCTGCTGCTCGGCTATGGCACGATCTACGGGGACACGGCAAGCGCGATCAACCCGATGGGAGACCTGTACAAGACACAGGTCTGGCAGCTGGCCGATGCCGTCGGCGTGCCGACCGCCATCGTGCAGAAAGCGCCCTCGGCGGATCTGTGGGCCGGGCAATCCGACGAGACGGAGCTCGGCTTCCAGTACCGGATGATCGACCAGCTGCTCTACTACATGGTCGAACGCCGCTACTCGGTCGAGGAACTGAGCCGGCAGGGATTCGACGATGCGTTCATCAGCGAGATCATGCGTCGGGTCCGTGAAAACCAGTACAAACGTCGCCTCCCGGTGATCGCCAAGCTCACCTCGCGCACCATCGATCGCGATTTCCGCTACGCGCGCGATTGGGGACGCTAGGGCGGACCGCGGCTGACGTTGGGAACGCTCTACCTGGTCGCCACGCCCATCGGCAACCTGGACGACATCACGCTGCGCGCCCTGCACGTGTTGGAGTCGGTGCCGCTGATCGCGGCGGAAGATACGCGCCACACCGTGAAGCTGCTGACCCACTTCGGCCTGCGCAAGCCGCTGGTGAGCCTGCACGCCAAGAACGAGGCACGCCAGCTGCAATCGATTCTCGGCCGCCTGGCGCAGCACGACCTGGCATTGGTCTCCGATGCCGGAACCCCGGCCCTCTCTGACCCAGGGGTCCGCCTGGTGAGCGCCGCCGTCGCCGCCGGCCATCGGGTCGTGCCGATCCCGGGACCCTCCGCGGTGCTGGCGGCGCTGGTCAGCTCCGGTCTCCCCACCAACCAGTTCACCTTTCTCGGCTTTTTGCCGCGCAAGCGTGGCGAGCTGGAGCGGGCGCTACGGGACGCGGCCGAGGCGAAGCGGACCTTCGTCTTCTTCGAATCGCCTCATCGCATCCTCAAGACATTGGATATAATGGCGTCCGCCCTCGGCCCACGCTCGCTGGTCGTGGCGCGGGAGATCACCAAGCTCCACGAAGAGTTCTTACGTGGGACACCGGCGACGATCCTCGAGCACTTCACTAAGGTCCCGCCCCGCGGCGAGCTGACGGTCGTTGTTGCCGGCAGCGATTGGAAACCGCGAGATGACTAAGTTCTACGTCACTACCGCCATCGTCTATCCCAACGCGGCGCCGCACCTCGGCTTCATCTACGAGCTGGTGGGCACCGACGTCCTGGCGCGTCACCATCGGATGATCGGCGATGACACCTTCTTTCTGACCGGCACCGACGAGCATTCGCAAAACGTCCGACGCCGCGCGGAGGAAGAAGGGGTGTCGACCGAGGCGTTCACCGCCCGGATGGCCCAACTCTATCGCGAGATCGAGGCCCGCTTCAGCATCGGCTACGACCGCTTCATCCGCACCGAAGACGAGGACCACGTGCGCGGCGTCCAGGCCTTCATCACGAAGATGCAGGAGAAAGGTGACATCTATAAGGGCCACTACGAGGGCTGGTACTGCGTTTCCTGTGAGGCCTTCAAGTCGGAGGCCGATTTGAAGGATGGCTACTGCCTGATCCATCCCACCCTCAAGGCCCAGTGGCTCAAGGAAGAGAACTACTTCTTCCGGCTGTCGAGCTACCAGGACCGACTGCAGCAGCATATCGACAAGCACCCCGAGTTCATCCAACCGGAGACGCGCCGCAACGAGGTTATGGGATGGCTGCGGGCCGGCCTGCAGGATTTCAGTATTTCGCGCTCGACGATCAAGTGGGGCATTCCCTTCCCGGGCGACCCCAAACACGTCGTCTATGTCTGGGGCGACGCGTTGGTGAATTACGTCACCGGTGTCGGCTACGGCACCGACGAAGCGATGTTCAAGCGCTGGTGGCCCGCCGACCTGCACGTGATCGGAAAGGACATCACGCGTTTCCATTGCCTCTACTGGCCGGCCATGCTGATGTCGGCTGGGGTGGCGGTGCCGAAGCGGGTGTATGCGCACGGCTTCATCACGGTGCGCGGCGAGAAGATGAGCAAGAGCGTGGGCAACACCATCGATCCGCTCGAGGCCGCCGATCGCTTCGGTGCCGATGCGGTCCGTTACCTGCTGCTGCGCGAGTTCCCCTTCGATCGGGACGGCGACATCAGCTGGGAGACGATGGTCGACCGTTTCAACGCGGACCTGGCCAACGACCTGGGCAACTTCGTTTACCGCACCCTGTCCATGCTGCAGCGCTATTTCGATGGCAAGGTCCCCGCACCCGATGGTGACGAGGCACCGCTGGACAAGCAGCTGCGCGCGGCGTTCGAGCGAGCCGTCAAAGGCCAGGACAAGCACCTCAAGGCGCTGGACTTCCCGGGCGCCCTCGACCTGATCTGGGAAGCCGTCAACCGAGGCAACAAATACATCGAAGAGACGGCACCCTGGGTGCTGGCCAAACAGTCGGATCAGCGCAAGCGATTGCAGACCGTCATGTACGACCTGGTCGAGGCGATCCGGCTGACCGGTTACCTGATCGCGCCGTTCCTGCCCGAGACCGCCGGCAAGGTCGCCGCGCAGGTCAAGGCGGACCTGAAGACGCCCTGGGCCACGGCTCGGGAGTGGGGGAGACTGGCGCCGCGGACCCAGACCTCGCTGGGCAGTGTCTTGTTTCCTCGGATCGAAAAGCCGGAGCCGGTCGCCTGATCGATTCGCACGCCCACCTCCTGTATCTGCGCGGGTCGCTGACAGCGGAGCAGGCCCTCGAGGATGCGCGCATCGCGGGGGTGGAGGCCGTGATCAACATCGGTGACGATGCCTCCGACAACCGGCCGGGCCTGGATCTGACCGAGCGCCTTCCGGGGCTACGGACGACCATTGGCCGGCATCCGCACTCCGCGGGTGAGGCCATCACCACCAGTGAGCGCCGCGAGCTGCGAGCAATGGCTAGCCATCCACATGTCGTCGCGGTTGGGGAGATCGGTCTCGACTACCACTTCACCGATTACCACAAGGTGCCAAAACGCGAACAGCAACTGGTCTTCCGGCAGATGCTTGGCCTGGCGCAGGAGCTCGGCAAGCCGGTGGTGCTGCACACGCGCGACGCATTCCCTGACCTGCTCACGATCCTCGACGAATTTCCGGGCACCAGCGGCGTCTTTCATTGCTTCAGTGGAAACTCCGCCTTCGCCGCGGAGGCGCTCGCCCGCGGCTTTTACATCTCATTCGCCGCGACCGTGACCTACCCCACCGCCCACGGCGTCGTCGGGGCGGCCAGTATCATCCCGCTGGACCACATGCTGGTGGAGACCGATTCGCCCTTTCTTCCGCCGCAGAGCCGTCGCGGGCAGCCCAATGCGCCGCGCTTCATCGTGGAGACGGTCGAGCGGATCGCGGCCTTACGCGGCACCAGCGCCGCCGAGGTCGCGAAGGCAACCGCGCAAAACACCATCGCCTTGTTTGCGTTGAACCACGCCGGCTAAACAGCGCGCGCTCGACCTGGCCGACCCATCCGTCATTCGCGGAGTGGCCCGCCGCTTTGGCGTTCGTTACCTGCGGCGCTGGGGACAGAATTTCTTGGCGGACCGCCCGCAGCTCGAACGGCTCGTCGAGGCCCTGGAGCTGTCGGAGGAGGATCGCGTTGTCGAAGTCGGGCCCGGCCTCGGCGCATTGACCATTGAACTCGCGGCGCGTGCGCGCGCCGTGGTCGGCGTTGAGATCGATCCCGCTGCGGTGAAGGCGCTGACGCTCAGCCTGCGGGGTCGGTCGAATGTCCGGATCATCGAAGCCAACATCCTGCGGACAGCCGTGGGCGAACTGCTCACCGCACCCTACCGGGTGATCGGCAACATTCCCTACAACCTGACGGGGGCCCTCTTCGTCCATCTCCTGGAACAGCCGACGCCGCCGGCCAGAATCGATCTACTGGTCCAGCTGGAAGTCGCCCAGCGGCTGGTGGCCCCGCCCGGCAGCTGGAGCATGGCGACGCTGGGGGTTCGGGTCTACGGCACGCCGGAGCTGATGCTCCGCGTCCCGCGCACCGCCTTCGTGCCGCAGCCGAAAGTCGACTCGGCGCTGGTTCGCATCATTCCGGATGCGACGCCCGCTTTGCCGCGCTCGGACTTACCGTCCTTCTTCGACTTCGTCACACCTTTCTTCCAGGCCCGTCGCAAACAGCTTCCATTCGTGCTCGGGCGAAAACTAGGCATCAGCGGCGCGGAGGCTCGCACCCGTTTGGGCGTTATAGGCATCGACCCGGCGCGTAGGGCCGAGACCTTGACGCTCGAGGAATGGAGGCGACTTTTCGAGAATGTGCGCGCCAATTGACAACTAGCTACGATTTAGGCGCCTTGAAGGGACCAGACGAGGTCGGTGTGGATCCGCGCGAGATCATCCTTCCCCGTCCCGGGTTTCGGACGGTGCTCGCGAACCGCGATTTCCGGCTGATCTGGTCGGCACAGGTTGCCTCGCAGCTCGCCGACAAGTTCTTGATGTTCGCGCTGCTGATCCTGACGTACAGCATCAGCCACGCCAGCACCCACGGCGCGGCGCTCTTCCTCGCATACACGTTTCCCTCGGTCTTCCTCAGCCCACTCGCGGGCGTCTACGCCGACCGGCACGACAAGAAGCGGTTGATGTTTTTCACCAACGCGATCCGCGGCGGCCTGATCCTGCTCATCCCACTCAGTCAGATCACGCCTTACTTCGAGCACGTCACCTGGCACCTTTTCGTGATCATCTTTTTGTTTGCCGCGGTCGGCCAGATCTTCGCGCCGGCCGAGGCGGCATCCATTCCCTTCATTGTCGACGCTGATGAATTGATGACCGCCACCTCGATGTTCACCAGCACTGTGATCGTCACCCTGCTGGTCGCCGTGCCGCTCTCGACGCTGGCTGTCCGATTCCTGGGCACGGACTCGCCGTACTGGATCGCCGCCGCGCTCTTCCTCGCCGCCGCCTGGCTGATCTACCTGGTCAAGACCAACCTGCACGCCCGCACCCACGAGACCGTGGCCAAGCAGACCGACATCCTCTACGAGCTGCGCGAAGGTATTGCCTACATTGCGGCGCGGCCACTGGTGCGCTTCGCCGTGGTGCAGTTGAGCCTGACGATCGCCGTAATCTTTTCGGTCTTCGTGCTGGCGCCCAGTTACATGAGTACGGTGCTGCGCCTGCAGGTGACGGACGTCTACCTCTTCCTCGCGCCGGCCGTGATCGGCATGCTGGGCGCCGCATTTTACCTTGGCCAGTACGGCCAGCACTACCGCCGCAGCCGGTTATTGATCGGGGCGCTGCTCTCGGCGGGGTTCACGCTCATGCTGCTGGCGGTCGTGCCGTACCTGCTCGAACGGGTGGGCGCGACGGCGTTGCTGGTCTGGTTCCCGGTCGTCTTCGGCTTCATCGGCGGGGTTGAATTCGGCATGCTCTTCATCCCCGCTTTCACCGTTCTCCAGGAAAAGACGGAACCCGAATTGCGAGGCCGAATCTTCGGCGCCATGTTCACCGTCGTGAATGCCGCCGTTGCCATCCCGATCCTGCTGGCCGGCGGCCTCGCCGACCTGTTCGGCGTCACGCGGGTCATCTTCGGGATGGGCGGCCTGCTCATGGCGAGCGGCGTCCTCTCGGCGCTTGGCGGCCGTCGCAGCCCACTGGTACCGCCGGCGCTCTCGACGGACGGCAAAGCGCCGGTATAGCCGGTTAGCGACGATATAATCCCTGCTTACGCGGGCGCATAGCTCAGTTGGTACGAGCGCTTCCATGACAAGGAAGAGGTCACAGGTTCGACTCCTGTTGCGCCCACCAGCCCCGACCTCGTGGTGCCAACTCGTGGCGTTTCTCACGTTATAAGAATGTGGCATCCCGGGCGACCCGCTTCCGGCGCTGGCTGGCGCAGCTGCTCGACTACGTCCTGATGCACGGACCGAGGCTCCCCTAAACCCGCTACCGTCTAGGGGTGCCCGTCGATAACACCGCGCTATCCCTCGCGGACGTTCGAGCGGCGGCTGACCGGATTGCCCCTTACGTGCTGAAAACCCCGACCCTCTCGGGCGAGTCGCTCGCGGGGCCGGGCGTCTGGCTGAAGGCCGAGAGCGTGCAGCGGACCGGCTCCTTCAAGGTGCGGGGCGCCGTCAATGCGGTCTTGCAGCTAACCCCCGAGCAGCGCCGCCGCGGCGTCATCACGCTATCGGCCGGGAACCACGGCCACGCGCTCGCCTACGCGTCGCAGGCTTTTCAGATTCCATGCGTGGTCGTCATTCGAGAGGATGCGCCGCTGACGAAGCTCCAGGCCATCCGTCGCTACGGCGCCGAGATCGTGTTGGTGCCATTGGCCGAAATGCAGCAGCGGCTCGAGATGGAACAGCAGCGGCGGAATCTCCACCTCGTCCATCCCTTCGACGATCCTGCGGTCGCTGCCGGGCAAGGCACGGTGGGCCTTGAAATTTTGGACGCGGTGCCCGACCTGCGCAGCCTGATCGTCCCGGTAGGTGGCGGAGGTCTCATCGCTGGCATCGCGGTGGCGATCAAAGCCCAGCGGCCCAAACTCCGGATCATCGGAGTGGAGCCCGAGGGGGCTCCGGTGGTGAGCGAGAGTCTGGCCGCGGGGCACCCGGTTGCGCCGTCTCGCCTGGACTCGATCGCCGACGGGCTCGGGGCACCTTACACGCGTCCGTTCAACCTCGGCCTGATTCAGCGCCATGTCGACCAGATGCGCACGGTCAGCGACGAGGCGATCATCCAGGCGATCAAAGCGATCGCGCAGCAGACGAAGCAAGTCGTCGAGCCGGCTGGAGCTGCGGCAGTCGCGGCGCTGCTGGCCGATGCCGAGATCGAGCGCCCGGTGGTGGCCGTCCTCAGCGGCGGCAACGTCGATATGGATCGGCTGGGGTCGTGGCTGAGTGGATGAAGTGCATGCCATAATTTCGCTCGACTATGGCCATCGCTCGGGATAGCGACCCCGCTGGCGTCGTCGTCATCTTCGAGAACGATCCGCGTCAGGCAACCGCCTACCAGGAGCTGTTTGACGGCGCTGCATGGTCGGCCCAGACGGCCCTCCCGAACCAGGACGTGCAGCAGCTCTGCGAGCGACTCAAACCCCAGGTGGTGCTCTTCGACATGGCGATCTGGGAAGCGGACACGGCCTACGTCTTCGGAGTGCTCAACGGCGCGCTGGGGTTCGATCGACCCGTGACCATCGCCCTGGCCAGCCTGCCGCACCAGGTGCGGCGCGCGAAGCGATTCGGGGCCGACAGCGTCTGGATCCGCGGCGTCGACGATGCTGCCGGTCTTCCGCAGCTCGCCGGCGATCTTCTTGACCAGCGGCGCGAAGGGAAACTCAAGCCGCGCGTGCCGTCGACGCCGCTCTAGCGCACGCGGAACCGCCAGAAGAAAGCAGCAGCTTCTTTACAAGACCTCATCGCGTGTTGGTCGCCCAAATATTTTTTCCCCCAGTTATCCTCTCGCCGGCCGAACAATGTGGATAAGCAAGGCGGATACTTGACACGCCGTAAGCGGCGCGCATAATCAATAACGCGCCAGGGGAGAACGGTCTCGGCAGGGGCCGCGAGTAGTTTGGAGGACAGTTTGGAGATCGCTCACGGTTTCAGGCAAATCGCTCCGCTCAAGATCTGCGCCCGCCCGGGTTGTGAGGCCTCGGTCAAGAAGGCAACGGCCAAGTACTGCAGCATTAGCTGCTGTGCCATGGACCCGGTCAGGCAAGAGCGCCTTCGACGCCAGGCCCGGCGCGCGCGGATCATTCCCCTGGCGCACCAGCTCTCGATGATGTTCGCGGTCCATGCCGACATGGAGGCATCGCTCGACGAGCGAACGCTCGGCCGGGACGATATCCCGGCCGGCCTCCAGCGACTTCGCGCCGTTTAAGCGCACACCAAGTCCCTTCGTATAATCGGCTGACCATTTTGCGCGGACAGCCATGAGCGAAGACCTCGAAACCCTGCGCCATTCGACGGCGCATGTCATGGCGGCAGCTGTCCTCGACCTCTTTCCCGGCACGGTGATCGGCATCGGTCCGGCCACCGACGAGGGGTTCTACTACGACTTCGGCTTCCAAGAGCGCTTGCTGCCCGAACAGCTGCCGAAGATCGAGGCACGCATGCGCGAGATCGTCAAGGCCGCCACGCCCTTCGTCAAGGAAGAGGTACCTCGCGCCGAAGCCGTTGCGTTGTTCGAGCGGTTGCACCAGCCGCTGAAGGTCGAGCTGATCGAAGAAAAGGTCACGGAGCCGAACGCCCGTCTCTACCGGACCGGCGACTTCGTCGACCTCTGCTTGGGGCCGCACGTACCGAACGCCGGCAAACTAGGCGCCTTCCGGCTCCTCTCCATCGCCGGCGCCTACTGGAAGGGCAGCGAGAAGAACCAGCAGCTGACTCGCATCTACGGCACTGCGTTTCCGACGGAGGCAGAGCTCGACGCGCACCTCAAGATGCTCGAGGAAGCGGCCAAGCGCGATCATCGCAAGCTGGGGAAGGAGCTCGACCTGTTCGTGATCGACGAGATGGTGGGGCGGGGCCTGCCATTGCTCACGCCGAAGGGGGCGGCCATCCGCCACCAGATGGAGGAGTTCATCCTTCGACTCGAGCGGCGACAGGGGTACGAGCACGTCAAGACTCCGGACATCGCCCGCCTGGAGCTGTACAGGGTCAGCGGCCACCTCGATCGCTACCGGGACTCGATGTATGCGCCCTCCGAGGTGGAGGACGAGGAGTGGCAGCTGCGGCCGATGAACTGTCCGCACCATATCCGTCTCTTTCAGCGCAAGCCCTCGAGCTTTCGTGATTTGCCGGTGCGGATCGCCGAGCTCGGGACCGTCTACCGCTACGAGAAGTCGGGCGAAGTCTCCGGCTTGATTCGGGTTCGGGCCTTTACCATCAACGACGCCCACATCTTCTGCCGGCCTGATCAGCTCAACGTCGAGTTCGAGCGCGTCATCCAGCTCATCCTGCAGGTTTACCGCGCCTTCGGCATCACGGATTTCTATTTCCGCTTGTCCCTGCGCGACGAGGTCAGCAACAAATGGATGGGCGACCCGGCGATCTGGCAGCGCGCCCAGGACGCGGCCCGCGAAGCCCTCCGTGCGTCCGGGCATCCGTTTGTCGAGGCCCCGGGCGAGGCTGCCTTCTACGGCCCGAAGCTCGATGTGCAGATCAAGGACGCCATCGGGCGCGAGTTCAGCCTGTCGACCAACCAGATCGATTTCTTGCTGCCGGAGCGCTTTGGGCTGGAGTACGTCACGTCCGAGCAAACCATGGAGCGGCCGGTGATGCTACACCGGGCGCCGATCGGTTCGATGGAGCGTTTCATGGCCTATCTGATCGAGCACTATGCGGGAGCCTTTCCCGTCTGGCTGGCACCGGTCCAGCTGGTCTTCATCCCGATCGCGGACCGCCACCTGGAAGCCGTCAACAAACTGGCGGAACGATTCCGCGAGAAAGACCTGCGGGTCGAGGTCGACGGCAAGGCGGAGCGGATGCAGGCGAAGATCCGCAATGCCCAACTGCAAAAGGTTCCCTACATGGCAGTGGTGGGGGACAAGGAGCTGGAGGCCGGGACGCTCAACATCCGGCGCCGGGAGGGTGGCGATCAAGTATCCGTTACGGTCGACCAGTTCCTGGCGCAGCTCGAGGACGAATCGAAATTACCGCTGTAGTGATATACTCCCGCGTGCCAAGAGAGGCTGTCCGACTCTCACCTCCAGGCCGGGCCAAAGAGGTAAAGGGGACGAAGATAGCTCTGAGGCTATCTTTTTTTGTGTTCGAAGGAGGCTTGATCCACGGCATTTAGGGAACTTCGCATCAACGACCAGATCCGCGCCAGTGAAGTCCGCGTCATCGACGATCGCAACGAGCAGTTGGGTGTCCTGCCCATCGACCGCGCCAAAGCCCTGGCGGTCGAGCGGGAGATGGACCTGGT
>Ga0207684_10005861_pt1 | contig 11252 bp, 7 predicted proteins | sample KBSK5501metaG_FD_184342 | JGI IMG/M metagenome (GOLD analysis project Ga0207684, IMG submission 184342) | Corn, switchgrass and miscanthus rhizosphere microbial communities from Kellogg Biological Station, Michigan, USA - KBS K5-50-1 metaG... | ecosystem: Host-associated > Plants > Roots >... | reverse complement strand
GTGCTTTTCCTCAAGGGAGCGACTGACCTTGAAACGCCGGAAACACGATGAAGTTGGCAAGGTGCTAGCGAGCAGGATAGCATACTGGTCGCCGTCAGGCAAGGGGCCATTCATCCCCCTGCCTGACGGCAGGGGCCTTCTGGCCCCAGGAAGGTAAGGGGTCATGGCCTGGTTCGGGCGCCCGCAAGACGAGCAGCGGGGCGATACGGGCAGCGGTATCTCAGCAGCAGAGATAGAAGCGCTGGATGCGTATTCACGTTCGATTATCGGTGTGGTAAGTACTGTCGGCCCAGCGGTGGTGCAGATCGGCGTGCGCAAGGCGGTGATGGAGCGCTCGATGATGGGCGTGATGCGCCGGCAGGCGGAGGGCGCCGGCTCCGGCGTCATCTTCGCTCCAGATGGATATATTCTTACTAATAGCCATGTAGTGAACGGCGCGACGAGCATCACGGTCACCCTGGCCGATGGGCAAGACCTGACGGGCCAGGTGGTTGGCGAGGACCAGGAAACCGATGTCGCGGTGGTGCGCATCACACCGCCCGACGGCAAGCACCTGCCCGCCGCGAAGCTCGGCAACTCTGACAAGCTCCAGGTGGGCCAGCTTGTGGTGGCCATCGGCAGCCCAGCGGGCTTGCAGAGCACCGTCACCGCCGGCATCGTGAGCGCCCTCCATCGCACGCTCCCCGGCTACGGCGGCAGGCTGATTGAAGACATCATTCAGACCGACGCGCCGATCAACCCGGGCAACTCCGGCGGGCCGCTCGTTAACGCACGCGGCGAGGTCATCGGCATGAACGTCGCGATGCTCCAGCAGACCCAGGGGCTTTCTTTCGCCATCCCCATCAACACGGTCAACTGGGTCGCTTCGCTGCTGATGCGCGACGGCGTCGTGCGGCGTGGCCAGATCGGCATCTACGGCCAGTCCGGCATGCTGGCGCAGTCGCTGCGCCGCCAGCTCAACATCGATAAGAGCAGCGCCGTCGAGATCGTGCAGGTCGTTCCCGGCGGTCCCGCCGAACGGGCCGGTATGCGTCCTGGCGACGTCGTGTTCAAGCTGGATAAGCAGGCAATCGGCACGGTGGACGATCTGCGCCGCTACCTGGAGCGGCTGCCGGCGGGCACCACGGTGCGCGTTCAGCTCATCCGCTCGACCCCCACGGGCGTCCAAACAGTCGAGGCCCCCGTGACGGTGCAGGTGCCGCGCAAGTAGGCGCGCTGCCTTTTGGCTTAGGAGGCCGCAGGCGCGCTCGGCGCGCGCATGTCCACGTCGAAGGTGAAATGCCGCCGTACGAGGCGCACCACGCCCGCGGAGGGAGCGAACGCGGCGGCGACCGCTCGCGGATACGCGCTTATGTGCCACGCTTCGAGCGGCAACAGCGCCTCTCGGGCGCGGCTTTCCGCTTCTGTCAAGAGGTCTTCTGCCTCGCTGCCGCCGAAACTGAGCAGCATCGGTTGCGAGGCGGCAACCAGCGCGAGTGACCCGCGTTCGTCGCTGCCGGCGACGAAGATGCCATGGTGTCCCCGCACGCGCCGTGGGCTGGCGGCTTCTGTGCTGGTGTAGATGGAGACGACGCTGTGCCCCTGCATGCCGAGATACTGCAAGAACGACAGGGCGGGTGGCACGATGAAGCGCTTGCGCGGGCGCGTGGCTAGCAGATCTGCGATCGGTCCGGCCAGGTGTGGCGCGCCGGCGGCGAAGAGCTGGCGCCCGCCCGGGAGCGACGCTCGCCGCTCGTCGCCAGCTTCCGCGCCGCGCAGCCGCATAAAGCCGCAGGGGGTGAGTGACTCGCTCCGCAGCGTGTCGCCCTCTTTGCGCAGCGCTACGCTCATCTCCGCGCCGGCCAGCCAGAGCGGCAACACCAGCAAGCCGTCCTCGGCAAGCTGATCGAGCCAGGCGGGGGTGAGGTCGGAGGCGCTGGCGGTCAGGATGATGCGATCATAGGGAGCCTCGGCGGGCCAGCCCGCCGCGCCGTCAGCGGCGATAGCGCGGACCCCCGTGTACCCCGCCGCATCCAGATGGGCGCGTGCCTCGGCCACGATCTCGGCGTCGATGTCGAGCGTCACGACACGGCCGTGCGGGCCGGCAAGCTCGGCCAGCAGCGCGGCGTTGTAGCCTGTCCCGGCGCCAACCTCCAGCACGCGCATCCCCGGTTCCACACGCAGCTGCTCCAGCATGAGCGCGACAATGGCCGGCTGCGAGGCGGAGCTGACGGGCACGCCGTCCTCCCAGTGGGTCGGGATGGCGATGTCAGCGTAGGCGTCCCGCAGGGGAATGCCAGGGACGAAGAGATGGCGCGGCACCGCCAGCAGCGCGCGCTCGACCGCTGGCGACAAGTGCACGGCGCCCCGGCAGAGGACCTCCAGGAGATCGCGGCGGAGCTGCATGGCGTCTGGCGCATCGGGCGCGTCTGGCGTATTGGGTGTATCGAGCGTCTCTGGCGCGTCCACCGCCGTGGCTGGCGCCTCCTCAGGCTGTTGCGTGGCCATTGTCTTCCCCCACCCCTACCGTCACATTCGCCACGCCGCCGCGCAACGCCTCGGCGAGGCCATTGTGCCAGGCAGCGTGCAGATCATCCACGGCATGATCCAGCAGACTGGCGACGCGCAGGCGCGTGCCGCCGACCGTGCCCAGCCGCGTCAGCGGCACGCCCGCCGCGCCCGCCAACGCCGCCAGCGCACCCCACGCCGCCGCCGGCAGCGACACCACGATGCGCGAGGGTGCCTCACCGAAGAGCAGCGCCGTCGCCGCGAGGCGCTCGCCGGCCGCGGGCCACTCCACCTCGCCGTCGCTCGTGAAGCCGAAGCCAGACCACATGCAGCACTCGGCCAGCGCCACCGCCAGCCCACCGTCCGAGCAGTCGTGGGCCGAGCGAATGTGCCCACCGGTGATGGCGGCGAGTGTCACCTCTTGCAGCGCCTGCTCGGCGTCCAGATCCAGCTGGGGCGGCGATCCCGCCACCGTGCCATGCAGCGCGGCGAGATAGGTGCCGCCGTTGAGCGTCCGCGGATCGGCGCTGAGGTCGCCCAGGAGCGCCACGACATCCCCCTCGTCCTGAAAGGCGCTGGGCGTCGGCGCACGGCCCTCGATCAGCCCCACCATGCCGACGACGGGAGTCGGCACGATGCCCTGCCCGAAGCTTTCGTTATACAGGCTGACGTTGCCGGAGATCACCGGCGTGCCCAGGGCGCGCGCCGCCGCCGCCATGCCGTCTATCGCCCGCGCCAGCTGGAAGTACGCCGCCGGCTTTTCGGGATTGCCGAAGTTCAGGCAATTCGTCAGCGCGAGCGGGACCGCGCCAGAGCAGACGACGTTGCGCGCCGCCTCCGCCACTGCCAGCGCCCCGCCGTTGTACGGATCGAGGAAGGTCAGCCGCCCGTTGCCATCGGTGCAGACCGCGATGGACTTACCGGTGTCGCGCTCGGCCGCATCGCGCACGCGCAGCACGGCGGCGTCGCTGCCCGGGCCAACCAGCGTGTTGGTGCCGACCATCGAGTCGTAGGTGCGAAACACCTCGTGGCGGCTGCAGAGATCTGGCGAGGCCAGCAGGCGCGGCAGCGCCTCCTGCGGCGCCAGCAGCGTGTCGGCCAGCGCGGTGATGTCGAAGCGCCAGCGCTCCGCCAGCTCCGGCGGCTCGCTCACCGCGCGCACATAGGCGGGCACCTCGTCGGTGAGCAGGTGGGTCGGCAGTTCGGCGGCCACCTGCGTGCCCTCCATAACGCGGATGACCGGCTCGGCGATCACCTGGCCGATCACCTCGCTGTGCAGGCCCCAGCGCGCGAAAAGCCCGCGCACGTCTTCCTCGTGGCCGGCTCTGGCGACCACTAGCATGCGTTCCTGCGACTCGGAGAGCATGATGTCGTACGGCGTCATGCCCGCTTCGCGCCGCGGCACGCGTAACACGTCCAGCTCGATGCCCGCTCCACCCTTGTGCGCGCTCTCGACCGTGGAGCTGGTCATGCCGGCGGCGCCCAAATCTTGCAAGCCGACGATCCAGCCCGTGTCCCGAAGCGCGAGGCACGCCTCCATCAGCAGCTTTTCGGTGAATGGGTTGCCCACCTGCACCGCGGGGCGCCGCTCTTCGGACGACGCGTCTAGCTCGACCGAGGCGAAGGTTGCGCCATGTATGCCGTCGCGCCCGGTGGAGGCGCCGACCAACAGCACTGGGTTGCCCACGCCTTCGGCGCGCGCGGGGATCAGCGTGCCGGCCTCGATCAGCCCCACGCACATCGCGTTCACCAGCGGGTTGCCGCTGTAGCTGTCGTCGAAGTAAATCTCGCCGCCGACCGTTGGGATGCCCAGGCAATTGCCGTACCCGCCGACGCCGCCGACCACACCAGCGAAGAGGTAGCGGTTGCGCGGCTCGCTTAGCGGGCCGAAACGCAGCGAGTCCAACAGAGCGACCGGGCGGGCGCCCATCGTGAAGATATCGCGGACGATGCCGCCGACGCCGGTCGCCGCGCCTTGATACGGCTCGACCGCACTGGGGTGGTTGTGGCTTTCGATCTTCATGACGACTGCCAGGCCGCCGCCGATATCTATCGCACCGGCGTTCTCCGCGCCGGCGGCGATCATCACGCGCGGCCCGGCGGTGGGGAAGCGCTTGAGCAGGGGGCGGCTATTCTTGTAGCCGCAGTGCTCGCTCCACATCGCGCCGAAGAGACCCCGCTCGAGGTGATTCGGCACGCGCCCGAGCAGCTCGACGATGCGCGCGTACTCCGCACGGGTCAGCGACACCTCATCCAGGAGACGCTGGTCAATTTCGACGTCGGTGGGCACGGGAACGCTCCTTGGCGGTGGGTTGATGGTGATACGCCACGCCTACGCGCGGCGGCGTCCCTCATTATAGCAGGAGTTGGCGTCCGCTCGCGGCGGCCGATCGCACATGTGCATGCCAACTCTTGACAGATCGTTAGCCATGCAATATATTACAAAAGTAAATTGTTAGCAGGGCAAAATGATAGCCGGGAAAAGCATGTGAGCGGCCCTGGTTCCGCAACGCCCCGCTACAGGAAGAAGCAACGTGATGCCATCAACTCAACAGGCGCCATCGGCCGCTGCTGCCCGACGAGCCGACCATGACGAGTTGCTGCAACAGGCCGTTCGGCAGATGCTCGTCATGAAGCGAGTCTTTGGTCTCGCCCTCAAGCGAGTAAGTGCGGGCAAGGAAACAGAAACGGTCCGCAAGGGCGAGGGCCAGTACCATACCTTGCACGCGCTCGCGCACGAAGAGCGCCTGATGGCCGGCGAGCTGGCACAGCGCTGCCACGTCTCGGAGCCGACGATCTCGAAGTCGCTAAAGAGCCTGGAGCATGGCGGTCTGATCCAGCGGCAAACCGACCCAGACAACCGGCGCGTGGTGTGGGTGAGTCTCACGCCGGACGGCCGGGTCATGCACGACAAGATGGAGGCGTACTTCGAAGGCAAAATGGCCGAGGTGCTGGCGCCGCTGAGCGAGAGCCAGCTCCGCGATCTGATCGTCGCGTTTGGCCACCTGGAGCATCTCGTCGGCGTGGCCGACGCGGATAGCAGGGCGGAGAGCGACGTGACACACCGTATGACCAAGCATGAGGAAGGGGTAGTGAGTGGCATCGAATAGTATGGCGAGCCGCGGCGACACGATGACCGTGACATCGAGCGGTCTACAGATCAGCCAGCGCCAGCTGCTCGCCATTATGGGCGGCGTCATGCTGGGCGTGCTCTTGTCCGCGCTGGACCAGACCGTCGTCGGTCCGGCGCTCTTCAAAATCGTCAAGGACCTGCAGGGACTGGAGCACTACGCCTGGGTGACCACGGCCTACCTGCTCACCTCCACGGTCACCGTGCCGATTGTCGGCAAGCTGAGCGATCTCTACGGCCGCAAGTGGTTCTTCGTCGGCGGCATGGTGGTGTTCCTCATCGGCTCGGTGCTCTCTGGCCAGGCCAGCGGCACCGCGATCTTTAGCGTCGGCGGGGTGTCCATCTCCGGATTGACCGTCGGCATGGCCCAGCTGATCATCTTCCGCGCCCTGCAGGGCATCGGCGCCGGCATGATCCTGGCGAATGCGTTCGCGATCATCGGTGACCTGGTGCCGCCAGCACAGCGCGGCCGCTGGCAGGGGCTGTTCGGCGGCGTCTGGGGCCTGGCGAGCGTCATCGGCCCGACCGTCGGCGGCTACATCACCGACAATGTCGGCTGGCGCTGGGTCTTCTATGTCAACGTGCCCGTCGGCGCGGTGGCCCTTGCCGTCGTGATCATGACCTTTCCGCATCTGGCTCCAGCCAGCCGCGGCGGTCGCAAGATTGACTGGCTCGGCGCCCTCACGCTGGTTGCCGCCGCGATGCCGATCTTGCTGGGGCTCTCGCTCGGCGGCACCAAGGACTTTCCGTGGGACTCGCAGAAAACCATCGGTTTTTTCGCGCTCGGCGCGCTCATGCTGCTCGCCTTCATCCTGGTGGAGTGGCGCGCGAGTGAGCCGTTGCTTCCACTCGACCTCTTCAAGCGGCCTACTTTCACCCTTTCGATGCTGACGGTGTTTCTCGTAGGCGTCGGCATGTTCGGCGCGCTCATCAACATCCCGATCTTCATCCAGGGTGTGCAGGGCGACACCGCGACCTCGAGCGGCAACACCATCACGCCGATGATGCTGGCGATGGTCGCCGTGAGCGTCGTCTCGGGCCAGATTCAGAGCCGCACCGGCAAGTATCGCTGGCTGGGCATCTTCGGCATGGTCGCCATCGCGACGGGGCTCTTCCTGCTCTCGACGATGACGGTGAGCACGCCGCGTTTGCAGACGGTCGCCTACATGGTGGTGATGGGCATGGGCCTGGGCATCGCAATGCCACTCTACACCGTGATCGTGCAAAACGCGTTTCCGGTGCAGCGTATGGGCGTGGTGACCTCGGCGACGACGTTCTTCCGCTCGATCGGCGGCACGGTTGGCGTGGCGGTGCTGGGCACTGTGGTCAACAACCACTTCCGTAGCGAGTACACCGCGCACCTCTCGCCGAGCCTGAAGGCGAACCCGCAGTTTCAGAGCTTCCTGAGCAACGTCAGCCCACAGGCACTGGTGAGCCCGGACACGATCACGGCCATTCGCACCCAGCTGTTGGCGACGGGGCAGCCGCTGGCAGTGGTCAACGGCATCGTGACCGCCATCCAGGCGCCGATCAAGGGGGCGCTGGCAACCTCGATCACCCAGGCATTTCTGATTGGCGCGATCGTGGCGGTGGTGGCGATTATCGCGACCGCCTTCATTCCCGAGATTCCGCTGCGCAGGTCGCACGACCAGCCCAGCATGGCGATGGAAGGCGCCGGCGAGGCGCTGGCCGTCGAAGAGGACGTGCCGGCGTTCTCGGACGTGGGCGCGACGGATGCCGAGCCGGAGACGGCGGGCAGCGCCTCGGGCCGCGCATAGCGCGACATTCAGACGACAAACATGATGGAGCCCGGGAGAAATGCCCTCTCCCGGGCCCCGTTTTGCCACCCAATTGCGCACGCCAACACGTTTAAGCCGACGGCTCACACTGAAGCCGCTGTGCTCTACCTATTGAGCTATCGGCCCACGAGTGGGGGGCCGAGCCGGATCTGAACCGGCACCTCAGCGAACCTGGCCTCCGGCGGTCGATTTGGCGTTCGGTGGCGAATGCTCAGGTTTGGAGTAAGAATCTGAGCCTGGTGGAGCGCCTGGACGCTGCCTCTGCCAATTGGGCTACTCCACCGCGTACGTCTGGTGGTGGAGGCGGGATTCGAACCCGCACTGTGGCGCTGGCGCACTGACGACAAACATGAGCTTGAGCTTGGACTCCACCGTGCAGTCTACGCGATGAACCGGCACGGCACAAGCTACTCGGCGAAGAGATACCGGAAGACCGTGTCGCCCACCTTGTGCTCCTCGGCTTCGGTGTTGTTCGCCTCTTCGCGGGCGAATTTGACCGCCTCCTGCAAGCGCTCGACGCGCCCCAGGATCTCGTTGATGCGCCGCGCCTGCAACGCCCCCGAAAACTTCACCGTCCGCCAGTACCCGACGGTTACATCCTCGTAGTAGACCTCAACCTGCGCCGGATGCTTGTCCGTGGCCTCCGCCTTCACATGATTGCGTGGCACCTTCTTGGTCCGCAACGTCTGTACTGGCTCGGTGGCCCAGCTGTCGGCGGACGAGTCGTAGGTCCATGTTTCGGCGGCGTCCAGGACGGGCAGCTTCTTGACGAAGGTGTGGATGTCCACCAGCTGCTTCTCCAGAAACAGCAGGTAGGTTGCCGGCACCTGTGCCAGCAGCACAGTGCCATCTACCACCACATCGGCGCGGGCGTGGCAGTTGGTCCAGTCTTTCGTGGCTGTCACGTCGAAGAGCTTGGTCAGCGCCTCTGTGGTGACGCGGATCACCTCCTCCGCCTTCACCTGAACCCTGGTAGACTCCGGTGGCAGCTGCTCGCCCTCTTCATCTTTGGGGCGATACGTGCGCGCTATGCCGGCCAGCTGCGTAGGCTTCTGCAGCAGATGATGCGCCTCCGTTAGCTCTTGGAATGTCTGGCTCTTCACGCCTTTTTCTACAGCGATGATCTGATTGAGTCGTGCCATGCCACCACCTCACTCCTACGCACTGCTGGCGTCCGCGCGAGCAAACGTTCGGCCCAACAGTATAGCACACGGCACGCACCAGATTCGCGCTTATGCCGGAGCGACCAGTTGTGCCGCGTGCACCGACGTTCATTCGCACTGTGACAATGTGCCCTCTTGTAAGATCGCTGCAATGTCTCGGTGGTCTAATCGCGATACAGTGGTACGCATATACCTACCTGGGCGGTGACGCTTGCGCAGAGCGCCCAGGCCGAGAGACCGCGAGGCGAGCACGAGGAGGTGCTTGCCAAGCGGGCAGGGAACGCTGCGCGAATGAGTAAGCGGCGGACGCACGAGCACGAGCAAGGCGAACAGCCCCGCGTGGCGTGCAGGCGTCCCAGAGAGCCAGGGCGACCAATGCGGTCCGAGAAGCCCGCCGATCATGCCAACCCTACCGACCATACGCCGAATGCCGGTGGCGCTGATGATGCCGCGCCCCGCGGGGAGGCGGCGCCCCAGTCCGTGCCAGCGGACGAGCACGACTCGACCGACCAGGCAGACCATACAAAGCGCACGGAGCGGCCGACGAGCCACATAGACAGTGAGCGGCTCTTAGACGCGGTCTGCGAACGAGCGGTCACTGGCATCGCGTGTTTGAGCCTGCAGGGTCGCTGGCTGCGCTTCAATCAGCGGCTCTGTGAGCTCCTCGGCCACAGCCGCGAGGAGCTCGCGGCATGTGCCTGGCAGGATCTCGCCCACCCCGACGACCGCGCCGCCAGCAGCGTGCCCTTCCAGCGCCTGCTGGCGGGCGAGCTGGACGCGTACGACATCGACACGCGCTACGTCCGCAAGGACGGCACGGCGATCTGGGTCAACCTTGCCGTCTCGCTGGTGCGGAGCCCGGCAGGTGCACCGGACTTCGCCATCGTGATGGTGCAGGACATCATCGAGCGCAAGCGCCTGGAGCTGGACCGTGCGCATCTGCTGGAACAGGAGCGCGCGGCTCGTGCGGCGGCCGAAGCGACGCTGGCCCAGGCTATGGGGTGCGAAGTACAGTCGGCCGAGCGCGCGCAGCGCCTGCACACGATCCTGGAGACCATGGCCGATGGGGTGGGCGTGTACGACCAGGTCGGCCGCATTGTCCAGTGCAATCGCGCGTACCGCGAGCTCCTCGCGGCGGATCGTATACCAGGCTTCGACGCCATCCCGCTCGCCGACCGGGCCCCCCTCCTCGACATGCGAGACGCTGCCACAGGCGAGCCGCTCCACCTCGAGGATTTCTCTGTCACACACGCGCTGCGCGGGGAGGTGGTCGCCAGGCCATTTGCCGATATTCGCTTGCGCGCCCTGGATGGCCGCGAGGTGGACGTGAACGTCAGCGCGGCGCCGCTGCGGGACGGTAACCGGCGCGTCGTGGGGGCCGTCTCAGTGATTCACGACGTGACCTCGCGCCGGCGCCTGGAGCGCGAGCGCGAGGAGGCGCGCGTCCACGAGCTTGCGCAGCGCGAGCTCAATCGCCGCAAGGACGAGTTCATGAGCCTCCTCAGCCACGAGCTGCGGACGCCGTTGACCAGTTTGCAGGGATATACGCAGCTGCTGGCCCGCAGCTTCGATGCCTGGCGGCCGCGCGAGCAAGCGGAGGAAGGAGCCACCCACCGCGCCCGCGACGTGGGACTGGCGCGCACGCTGCTCGCCTATGCCGAGGTGAGCTTGCAGCGGCTCACCCGGTTGGCCGACGACCTCATTGATGATACGCGAATCCGGGAGGGTCGGTTGACCTTCCGGCCCGTCGCGTGCGAGTTGGGAGCCATCGTCGGCGCGGCCGTGGAGGAGCAGCGGGCGCTGGAACCCCACCGCACGATTCACCTTGAGATGCCCACTGCGCAGCCCGTGCTGCTGGTCGCCGACGCCGAGCGGATCGCCCAGGTGGTCACCAACTACCTGACCAACGCGCTCAAATACTCGAAGGAGGATCGGCCTGTCACGGTACGCCTGCAGGTGGAGCGGGAGGTGACGGGCGATGTGGCGCGGGTCTCTGTGCGCGACGAGGGTCCAGGGCTCTCCCTCTCTGACCAGGCGCACCTGTTCGAGCGCTTCCCGCCGATCGAGGGGGCCACGGTGCAGAGTGGCTCCGGCGTGAGCCTGGGGCTGGGGCTCTACATCAGCAAGGCCATCATCGAGGCGCACGGCGGGCGGGTGGGGGTCGAGAGCGCCGTTGGGGAGGGATCTACCTTCTGGCTCACCCTGCCGCTCGCCCACGCACCAACCACCGAGACCTCTCTCGCCCCAGCGTAGCCGTTGCGCCTCGACGGCATAGCATCGTCAGCGTCGGGATGCACGAGCGACCGCTCGCGGCGCCGCAGTCCAGGCGGGTTTGCTTTGCACGGCCTGAGCGGCCCACTTTCGAAGAGCGATTTGCAATCGGGTGGTCACGCCGACACGTAGCGCAGGTCGCCGCGGGCGTGAAGTTGGTTCGGCGTGACCATGTGGCCATGCCATGGTGAGCGAAAGGTCATCATGGAGGGTCACCAGTGACGGCATACGATCGCTCAGCCCACCGGGCATGTCCGGAATTCGCCTCGGCCAAACACGCTCTTACCTTTCAGGGGCAGAAGGCCCCGCCCCTTCAGGGCTGGGGATGACTGCCGTCTCGCCCGCAGGCGAGCATCTGATGAGATGTGCGATACTGCCTGATAGCACCTGGCCAACTGCATC
>Ga0207684_10005859_pt1 | contig 11253 bp, 13 predicted proteins | sample KBSK5501metaG_FD_184342 | JGI IMG/M metagenome (GOLD analysis project Ga0207684, IMG submission 184342) | Corn, switchgrass and miscanthus rhizosphere microbial communities from Kellogg Biological Station, Michigan, USA - KBS K5-50-1 metaG... | ecosystem: Host-associated > Plants > Roots >... | reverse complement strand
CTCGCAGTCGAGGAAGGTTGTAACAAGATCGCGCTTGGCCATCATGCAGACGACATCATCACCACCTTCTTACTGAATCTCTTCTTCGTCGGCTCATTGAAGGCGATGCCGCCCGTGCTGCGTTCAAACGACGGCCGAAACACCGTCATTCGTCCCCTCGCTTACTGCCGTGAAACTGATATCGCCGCTTTTGCCGCGTCGCAGGTATTTCCGATAATTCCCTGTGACCTCTGCGGCTCGCAGCCAAACTTACAGCGCGCCCGTATCATGCGGTTGATAACCGAATTGGAAAAAGATATTCCAAACATTCGCAGCTCGATGCTGACGGCGCTCGGCAGTGCGGTGCCCTCCCACCTTCTGGATCACAAGCTGTTTGATTTTAAGAAACTCAGATCCACGACTGGTGATATTGAAGCAGAGCTCGATCTCGCAGTCGGGCACACACATGAAGAGTTGCGACCTGCTTTGGTTTCGCTCATGTGATTCGCTGGGACCGCGGGCGTCTGCCCGTTCTCGATGAATGCCAAAGAGGCTGACTTGAATGAGACTTGTGATCCTGGTCGTTGTGGCTACCTGATGCGGGTGGGACGCCCGCGGTCCCAGCAAGTCACTTGATCGGTCTCGGCAAATCAGGCGTCCCGCCCGCAATGAGCGCCGCAGGCGCGAATTAGTGGTTGGCCTGCTCCTTATGCCTACCGCAAAGAAGAAACCACTCGATCTCAGCGCCTTCCCGCCGGGAAGCGTGACGGAATTTTCGACGCTTGTCTGTCTGGCCTGCACTTTTGACATCTTCACCACTCAACTCGGTCTGGCGCCGCGCACGGCATACTCGGAAATAAGAAAATACTCGCCGACGGTCGCCGAGCTGACCGCCGCGAAAGCGGTTCCGCCCTTCTTTGATTCAGAAGAGACGCGGCCTCATTGTCCCTACTGCAATGCCGCCAAACGCTGGCATGCGCAATTCGATACGTTTCTCATTGAGGGGGGAAAGACGACTGATTCGGCTCGCCGGCAACTGATTAAGTCTCTTCCGAAAAAGGATAATCAGGTTGAGGTCATCGAAGTAAAAAGCGACAAACGCACTGTTTTCTTCGACTGGCTCGACACGCTGCTCGGTCGCTTGGATCTCGACGACGAGGCCTGGTTGTTGGAAACAGCGCGCGCTTACCTCGCGCGCCTGGAACCAAAAACTGATTGGGCGGAAGTTTTCGCGGGACTACGCGCGATTCGGCGGTCGCAGCGGCTGGTGACGGGCTGGGAAAAGGACGGGTCGCGATTGTTTCTGGCGCCCGCGGTCTACAGCGAGGTCGTGATTGTTCAGTATCTCGTCAGCCGCTCGCACGTACATGGCGGTCGCACGCTCGACGGCCGGCTGACCTTGCAGGATCTAATTCGGCGCTTAAGGTATGGCGGTTATCTTGAGGCGAAAGAAATCGCGCCGGGAGACCAGTTTGAAATCTTCGAGCAGTTAATGGATACACTCGCCGGCGGCTCAGGGAACGTCAAGCTTTATTACATCGTCGATCGCCGAGACTTTCTCAAGAAAGTAAAAACAGTTTACGCGCGCTACTCGTAAACTTGCTGCTACCGCGAAGCGGTTATGTAACTTAGCCCAGGGTTGCCGCGCTTCGCGGCTACCCTGGGAAACGAGTTATGAAAAAGCAACAACCCCAACGGGGTTGTGCCAATCGTTTTGAGGTGTCTGGAATCGTTTCCTGCAAGACTGTCAAAACCCCGTTGGGGTTTATAGGTCGTCGGCGATTCTTTTCCCAGGGTAGCCGCTAAGCGCGGCAACCCTGGGCTGAGTTACGTAACCGCTTCGCGGTAAGAGCGATTCTCATGCTCTCCTACAGATCAGCATTGCGATGGCCGATGATAGCGATGCGTGATCGGACGACGCCTGCCGATGCCGATCGCATTGCGCGAGACAATTAACGTCGGCGGCAACTGACGTCGCTTGAATTCATTGGCCGGGGATTCAACGCGATTCAAAATGTCGAAGACCATGCTTGCCTCATTGCCCGCCGCGATGATCTCATCGGGAGTCGCCTTCTGTTCGAAATACATTTTCAGAATTGGATCAAGCGCGTCATATGGTGGTAGTGATTGATCGTCAAACTGATCCGGCGCCAACTCCGCCGACGGCCGCTTTTCGATAATCGCGCGGGGGATAATCTCACTACCTCGATTAAGCAGGCGCGCCAGCGAATAAACTTCCGTCTTCAGAACATCTCCAATCACCGCCAGTCCGCCGTTGGTGTCACCGTAAAGAGTGCAATAACCCAGGGCAAGCTCCGACTTGTTTCCGGTAGAAAGCAGCAAACGTCCTTCGGCGTTGGAGATTGTCATCAGAATATTTCCGCGCAGGCGTGACTGTAAGTTCTCAGTTGCGTGCGAGCTGCTTGCGGAGCCTGTGGTGCCTGTCGCGGTTGCCGCTGGCAAATCCAACTCCTTGAGCAAAAGCTCGAAGGCGTTCGTTATGGGATGCTCGATCACTTTCATTCCCAGTCGACGTCCCAGCTCGACTGAATCAGCAACACTCGCCCGCGAAGAATAGGGCGAGGGCATCATTACCGACAAAACGTTTTCGGCGCCCAGGGCTTCACACGCCAGGACCGCCACCACCGCAGAATCAATGCCGCCTGACAAGCCGAGCACGGCTTTCGTGAACCCGTTCTTGCGCGCGTAATCATGAATGCCAAGCACGAGCGCGCAACGGATCGTTTCGATGTCATCACCAGGAAGACAACGTTGGTCCGCCACGCCGCAGTCGAGGTCAACAGTTCCGAAAAACTCCTCGAAAGGGGGTGCCTGTAAAACTATCGTTCCCTGAGCGTCTGAAACGATGCTGGCGCCGTCGAAAATTATTCCGTCGTTGCCGCCGACAAGATTAACGAACACGATCGGAAGTTTTGCCGCCTTCGCTCGATGCGAGACCATCGCGCAACGCTGTCCCATCTTCCCTTTATTGAACGGCGAAGCGTTGATGGAAACGAGCAGCTGCGCTCCCAGATTAATCAACTCGTCAGCGGGGTCGTCTGCGTAGAGTCGTTCTCTCCAGAATGTCTTGTCGTTCCAAAAATCTTCACAGACGGCAACACCAAGCTTGCAGTCGTCCACCGGAAACAGTTGGCGCTCGCGCGCCGGTTCGAAATAGCGCGGATCATCGAAGACGTCGTATTCCGGCAGCAGAGTTTTGTCGGCAAACCCGAGCAGCTTCCGGTCGCGGATAATCGCCGCAGAGTTGTAGAGCCGACGGCCCGTGGCGAGTTCGTTGGGCCTTACAGTGCCGACAATCGCTGTTATTCCTTCAGTTGCCTGGATGATTTTCTCAAGCGGCTGGAGCACGCAATGCGCGACATCGCGGTCGAGGAACCAATCGAGCGAGGTATATCCCTGCACGCAGGCTTCGGGTACGACAACCAGATCAGCGCAGTCTTTCTTGCCTCGCGCGATCGCTCGAAGGATGCCGGCAGTATTGCCTTCGTAGTCTCCGTTGGTAGTGTTTACTTGCCCGATCGTAACGCGCATTTGGTTGACTTGATCTTAATCCTCGATTTCAGAACCTGCAAATCAGCCTGGAGGGCTGGCAGACAGTAGCCGGTGGTTGCAGCGAAGCGAAAACCACCGGAACAAATCAGAAAAAAGTTGCACCCCCGAAGGGGTGCGAGAAGAGAACTTTGCTTACGCTTCTCATCTGGCACGCCGTCGGGGTGCCATCTTCTCGCCTGCCCCAACCGGTGGTCTTCGCTTCGCTTCGACCACCGGCTACTTTCTCGCAACCCTCCGGGTTGCGTCGTTGTTTCAAACTTGAATCCACCCATTCCAATAACCCTCACTGTTTGACTTACGTGACATTTGGTAATACAAAGTTCGAACCATTTCCAGTACAGCCCCAAATGGGAGCCCCATTTAGATTCGGCGTGTCACTAAACACGTAGGCTAAGAGGAGGCTACTGGAATGAGAGACTTTCCTTCCGCTCGGACAAAAGATTTGATCATCGAAGAACTCGCCGACGAAGTGCTGGTTTATGACTTGAGCACGGATAAGGCGCATTGCCTCAACCGGATGTCGGCTTTGATTTGGAAGAATTGCGATGGGGCAACAACTGAGAGCGAACTAGCTGCAATACTTCAGTGCGAGCTTGAGACTCCAACCTCGACACAAGTAGTAAAGCTCGGACTGGAAGAGTTAGCGGGTCATGGTTTACTGCAGGAGGACATGGGTGCGTCACCAGGGGAGCGACTTTCGCGACGCCGCTTAATCCAAAACCTGGGACTCTCGGCGGCAATGGCGTTGCCGTTAATCATGTCGATCTCAGCGCCTGCGGCGGCGGGGGCCGGGTCTACCACTAATCCCTGCGTTGCCAACCCGCGCGGGTTTGGTTGTCCCTGCATCAGTGATGCGGATTGCGATTCAGGAAACTGCAACGTAGGTGTGTGCGGCCCGGAGTTGAGGCCGGCAAGGACCAGGTAAGAAGCCGGACACCGCAAACTGTCCAACAAGATGAAAACCAACTCTGCGAAAGAGACCGGAAGTCTCGTCGCAGCCTTTCTGACTGGCGCGTGGCGTCGCGAGCCACCGGCGTTGGATTTTTCTGCGACCGACTTCGAAAGAATTGCACCGCTCCTGCTGCAAACCGGCGCGGGCGCGCTCGGGTGGTGGCGCCTGCGTTCAAGTAAACTTGAGAGTTGTGCCGCCGCCGAGCCGCTGCATGAGAAGTTTCGCCTTTACACGCTGGAGACTCGCCTTCACAAATCCAGGATCGAAGAAGTGTTCGCCTTACTCCGCGCCCGCAGCATTGAACCCATTCTGATTAAAGGTTGGACCGCGGCTCGCTATTACCCAGAACGTGGCCTTCGTCCCTATGGCGACATTGATCTTTGCGTTCGTCCGGAAGAGTTTCAAAGCGCTGAGCGGGCGCTGGCTGATTTGGATCCGCGGAAGTTCAGCGTGGATCTCCATTCGGGCTTTGCAAAGTTTGGCATACGCGAAGAAGAAAAATTATTCACGCGTTCCGAGCTCGTCACTATGGATCAAACCGATGTTCGCATTCTCGGAGTTGAGGATCATCTGCGCGTAGTTTGTTTTCACTTGATGCGCGAGGGTGCCTGGCGGCCGCTCTGGCTTACGGATGTTGCTGCAGCTCTGGAGTCGGTTCCACAAGATTTCGACTGGAACTACTGTCTGGGCGAAAAGCGACAGGCTGCACCGGTGGTTTATGCGATTGCTCTGGCGCAACAACTTTTGGGTGCAAGAGTCGTGGGACTTCCGGAAGCGGCGCGCCCTAAAAAAACTCCCCGCTGGCTGGTGCCGACAGTTCTCAACGAGTGGGGTTCGCGAGCGCCTTCGATGACCAGCAGGCACGACTTCCCGATGTCGGGCCACTTGCGCTTAAGGAAAGACATTCTGAAGGGACTACAACATCGCTGGCCTAACGGATTGAAGCGACTACTACCATGAACGGACCCTTCAACGACTTGCCACGACTGCCATTTCAAATTGGTAACTCTCTGTTTCGCGTCGGCACTTTTCTAATCCACTTGCCGAAAACCTGGAACAAGTAATCATCTCCGTGCAACCTCCGTGTTCTCTGTGACTCTGTGGTGAGTTTTGCTTACCGTTTGTTCACCACAGAGACACGGAGAACACGGAGGTTGCACAGAGATTAAGACACTACCTCTTTCCCGACAAAGTTGAGCAACTTCCCGCGCGTGCGTTATAGTTCCTTCGCCAGGCGCGGAGGGGTCGCATAATGGTAGTGCAGCGGTCTTGAAAACCGCCGTCCGAAAGGATATGCAGGTTCGAGTCCTGTCCCCTCCGCCATTTCTTCGAAACAACTTCCCCAGTCATCCGATCACATTCCTTCGGTGCCAGTAGCGAGTTGGCGCGCTTTTGGCGCGCTTCTGGCGCCACTGGCCACCAAACGCGACGGCAGTGGTCCACCTGTTAGTGATTCAACCGCAGTCCTCAGGTTCTGTGCGCTCTTTTCGGGGATGGGGTCGCCGTTGTAGCCAATGGCGGGGCAAAGCCAGTTCTGGATATAGCCTCGGCAATAGTCCGCGCCTTCGAGGTTCAAGGCTTCGCAGCAAAGCAGGGCGACGGCTTCCGCTTCGACTTCGCGCAAGTTCTTGGGCGTTCTTTCGGTGTCGGTAAAATCCGCTTCGCTGGTGTGGCCTAGAATGACGTGGGCCGTCTCGTGGAATAGTGTCTTGTGCGGGAGTTGGGCCACGGGATTGATCGCGATCTGTCGCTTCTTCGCGTATCCCTGACAGTTGCCGTCCGTGTCCGTGAATGCGATCCGTTCAATGTCGAGGGCGGCTAGTGCTCGTTCGGCTTCCCACTCCGGCAAGCGTGGCGCTGTGAATTCGTCGCCGACGGTCTGGCTAATGGCGAACCATCGCGCCTTATGCATAAAGCTGGTAAATCTTCGCTCCCCGTTCTCGCCGTTGCTCTCCGGCGCTTCCTCGTCGCGAACCTTGCGACTGATCGGCATGCAAAGGCTCAAGGCTCGCTCGCCGTGTTTGACGGTTCGGCCTAGTGCTTGCCATCCGGGAAAGGTATTGATCGGGCCGAGTTCAAGTCCGCGCAATTGGCATTGCACGAGGGCAAGGATTTGATTTCCGATCGAGTAATTGTGAAAAGCTGAGTAAGCTTCCATGATCAGACCTGGCTTGTTGACTGCTTCAACTAACAAGGCTGACCACTTGGGAACGTCGGGCGCTGGTTTGGGATGATGTTGCATGGTCGGTGCTCCTTTCGCTGCGCGTGTCTTTGATTTGGGCCTTAAAACAGTGTTTCCCCGTCGTAGGGACGTTGGGACACGAGTGGGTGCCCGAACGTTATGGGCAGTTCGCAACGTCGCGGCTCGATACATCCCGGTTGACCGTTGTTTGCAAAGTAAGCGACGTGCTCCGGTGTCCTTCCTCGTGTTGGGTGTTTGCTTTCATTGGTGTTGAAAATGCGTTTTCCCCTTCCGTAGTGGAGTCGAAGCACGGGTGGCGCACAGCGATGCACCTGGAAGGTCGTAACGGAGTGAAGAACCGGAATGGAGCCTGCGCAATGAAGGTTGCGTCGCTGGGCTCCCGTGCGAAGATGGGAACGAAGGAAGGGGGAAGATAAGATAAGGTGTTGTTGTGTCTCGGCTTAATCTCGGCGGAATGGAGCGAAGCGGATTGCAGGCGAGGCCTTAAACAAGTGTGTACGCATGAAAATCGAGATAAACCCGCCAGAGTAATCGTACGTATAAGAACTTTCTAAAGAACGTCTCTTTGGAGGTCGACGACGTTGATGATTAGCAGACGAGCTATCTTGAAGGGCTTGGCGATTTCCGGTCTGGGCGGATTTCGTCTGGCGGAGCCATGCTTTGCCAATCTTCAGAGTAAGCAGATGCCGAATAAAGAAACCAAAATCTTCGATCCTGCTGATGGATTTGCTCCAATCACCGACGTATTTATTCTGACGGATTCGACGGTCACAAAACGAGATAACCGCTGGTGGATGTACCTGGCCGGCCGCGCGCAAAACAGAGAAAGCATCGAACTGTTCAGCGCATCCTTACCGCCAGGCGCTCCGCTGGCTGCAACCGGATGGACCCTGACATCAAATCAAAACGACAAGACGAAAATCGCCGACCTGGCCGGTCACGAAGCCAGCAAAGCCTGGGACCTCAGAGGCGGACGCCACTGTCCGTCTTATGTGAAGGGCTGGGATCCGAATCGGCGCGCAGAAGTCGAGCGAATCTACTATGCCGGCGGCGCTGTAAACGTCTGGGGTCCTTACACAATCGGTTACCTCGAATGGAATGGAACCAAATGGGTAGATCAATCCGCACCAGTGTTTGTGGCCAACGAAGAGTGGGAGCATGGCAGCGTCTATGAACCTAACCTGATCTATCACGACGGCAAGTGGAAGATGTGGTACGTCGCCGGTTCCAACCAGGAGGACTATTTAGTCCAGGGCTACTCTGAGAGCGTTGATGGCCGCACGAACTGGACCAAACATCAGATCGTTTTTCCCGCGGAAGAAAAGGTTTTCGATTTCTGCGTGATCAAGACCAGGCAGGGCTACGAGGCGGTCTTCTCGCGGGTGTTTTTGGGTAAGGGTGTGCCGCTGGCCACGACTGGCTTGTGGTGGTGTCAGGCCAAATCTCCCACGGCCAAAATCTCAGATTGGAGCAAGCCTGTGCAGATCATGGGTATGTCGGACAGTTCCTGGCACCTCGGCGGCCCATGGAAGCCTTCGCTCCAATATAGCGAGACGGATCCGAACCGGATGTTTGTGTTTTTCGACGGTCTGTATCCGAGGAAGGACCCTGCACCCTTCCCCTACGTGTTCACGCTCGGCTGTATGGAATTGGCCCGGCCGTAGCGAATACTGAGGGCTTGGCTTTCTTAGAGGTGCGCTATCGCCTCCACTACTGAAGACCGCCGGTGACCTTAAGCACGATTCTAGCCGCGCAGGTTGCTCAGTTTACCGTAGAGCAGTTCGTTTTCTTCCTGTAGTGAGCGAACTCGTTCCTCAAGCGCATTGACGCGTTCTTTGAAGCGGACAATCTGAGCGTCCTTGGCTGAGTCGCTCTTATTTGCTCTGGTCGGGTTGATCGCAGTCGCTTTGTGATCGTGTTCGCTGAGTTGGCGCACGGCCCGGACGTAAGCTTCTTGCGTACGTTCGGCCAAGCCTCTAAGCTGGAGACACTCGATCATTCTCTGACGCAGCTCGGTCATGGTTACACCTCCCGATAGAAATTCGAATCTTTCATCAGGAAGTGTAGCGTGAGGGGCTCGCGATTGAGAGTGATCGAGTTACTACGAAGGCTGTTTCTAGCTGCGCGCAGCGCTTAGTTCAACAAGCGCTTGGAGCGGACTCGCCATGAGCGGGCCTCTTTGTTAAGTTGCGTGTGCAAGCCGCTCAAGCGCAGGCGTTATGCGGCTTTTGCGTAGGTTGTTTGTTCATAAGTTGAGTGGGCGGAGATACATCTAACCGCATGACCCTTCAGAGATCCTGCGGGATGGGAGTTATCGTTTGCGACCACAGTTGAGATTAATTCGCTCGACGGCTCTACTCGCTCTCATTCTCTTGAGTTGCGGCCCCGGTTGGTCGTCACCGTCAGAAGAGCTGTTTGAAAGTTCGGTCCCTCGTCGTCCTGTCGTCGGAGCGATTCGGTGGGACGCATGGATTGGCCCTGTCGCCGGCTACGACGTTGGCGTGCAGGTAGAAAGATCGCTGAGTCCTCAGCGGTGGCATTCCCGGTTGCCGTTTTACTCCGAAGTTCTTTCGGAAACAGACGTGAGAATCCGCGCAAACACACAGGCAATCATGGATCAGGAGATCGTTTACGCGAACAGCGCCGGACTCGACTATTGGGCCTTTGTGATGTACCCAAAGGATAACCCTCAGACTCTTGGTGGAGTCGATCTTTATCTGCGGAGTTCACGCAAGAGCGACATCAACTTCGCAATGATTGCTCAATCCTACACGTTCGGCGACCAAGATCTTCCCAGATTGATTGGCTACTTTCTCCAAAGCAATTATCAAAAGGTCGCCAACGGGCGGCCGCTGTTGTTTCTAGCTGGGCCACAGAAGGTTGACGATCCAGCCTGGCCTGGCATTAAGAAGCGAATCGAGCAATTGCGAACTGCGGCGATCAAGGCAGGATCCAAGAGCCCTTACATAGTCCACTTGTGGGGTTGGGATGGAGCGAAAGAAGTTTTTGATTGGCTGAATCTGGATGCAATAGGAGCATACTCACTGAATTTTGGGGATCGAGCTGCACCGTACGCGACACTCGCCAACAAGGCTCAATCCAAATGGGACGAATGGAGAGCAACGGGAGCTAAGGTGTGTCCCTTAGTTACCACAGGGTGGGATAGGCGCCCGCGTGTGGAACACCGAGTCTCTTGGGAAAAGCCAGATACTGCCGATTCGATAGAGTTCTATTATGCGACGCCGACACCGGCTGAATTGGCTGCGCACCTTCGTGCTGCACTCGATTGGTGTGCGAAGTATCCATCAACAGCGAATGGTCAAGTTGTATTGATATACGCGTGGAACGAATTTGACGAAGGCGGCTGGCTTGTTCCTAGTCTCTGGCCTAATCAGGATGCACAGCGCCTCAAAGCGATGCGTCAAGTACTTGGAGCTTCCACACGCCAATAGTAAGTTATCTTCTCCCGGGTGATCCGCGCGCCAGCGTCGGGAGAGCGTCGTCATTATCTCGCAGCGAAAGATGGATATTACCGTTCGGCTCGTCCAAAACTCGTCGCAACGACTCTTGTATATTCCGAAACTCGTCGCATCGTCTTCTGTACGCAGTCGCATCCACTTCTGTGAAAAATACACTCTTTGACCCCCTCAGTCGCATCGTCTTCTGAAACTCACATTTCTCGTGTGATTTCTAGAAGTGGATGCGACTGGACAAAAGAGGATGCGACAGATTACAGAAGAGGATGCGACTGAGAGTAGGTACTGACTTGTGATGATATGGAATATTTTAGATCGGTGCCTTCGCGGGTCTTATGGCTTCGGTCCGCTGCGATTGCCGTTTGCAATAGCGCTGGTGCTGCTTGACGGTGCAGGTGGCCCCGACCGCAAGAAAATTGCTCTCCCCAAATAAGAAGGCGGGCGCGTAGCAGTCCAAGCTATTATTTAGAGGGTTCCCAAACATAGTTTCCGTTTTTGTCGATGTAACCCCACTTGTTACCGACGGACACCCGTGCGAGGCCCCCTTTGAATCGGCCTGCCCAATCGAATTTCGCTTTGATAACCATCGTTCCTGTAAGGTCAATGTATCCGCGCTTGATGTAATTATCTCTCGCTACCGCAGCTAGTCCTTCGGAAAATGATCCAGCGGACCAGAAAGTGCCTTTGATGGCCTGTTGCCCAGTTCGGTCGATGTAAAACCAACCGCCCTCTGTTGTTAGATTTCCGTACTTGACCTGAACCAAACCCTCCGAGAACCTACCCGCGTCTCCATAAGTTGGCTCAATCGCAACGATCCCTTTCTTATCCATGAAGCCCAGCCCCGGACGGCCATTTTTATAACCCTGAATGAGAGCCATACCATCGTAAAAGTTAGTAAGACAGTCGAAGAGGCACTTTCCCAGTGTTTTGCCACTATGGTCGATCATCAAATACTGCATGCCCTCCCTTACATTCGCTACGCCGTTCTTGAACTCACCGTCATCCGCGAAGTCGGGGTACTGGGACCTGTTGAAGCGAGGCTTTATTACAAGCTTACCCGTTTTATCGAT
>Ga0207684_10005857_pt1 | contig 11255 bp, 12 predicted proteins | sample KBSK5501metaG_FD_184342 | JGI IMG/M metagenome (GOLD analysis project Ga0207684, IMG submission 184342) | Corn, switchgrass and miscanthus rhizosphere microbial communities from Kellogg Biological Station, Michigan, USA - KBS K5-50-1 metaG... | ecosystem: Host-associated > Plants > Roots >... | reverse complement strand
ACGCCGATGAGCACGTAGAGGACGGCCAGGGTCATGGATCGCGCGCATGCCGGGAGCGCATCACCTTGAAGTAGCATTCCGCTTCGATGGCGGAGATGGTACGCGCGGTGGTGATGACGGGCCCCGGACAGCCGCTCGAGGTCCGCCGCTTCGCCGCCCCCCGCCCGGAGCCGGGAGGCGCGGTGCTGGAGATGGTCGCGAGCGAGGTGTGCGGCACGGACGTCCACCTCCATCACGGCCGGCTGGCCGGCGTGCCGTACCCGATCATCCCCGGCCACATCAACTGCGGGCGCATCCTCGAGACGAACGGCCCCCTGCGCGACGTGGACGGCCGGCCGCTCGCGCCCGGCCGCCTCGTCACGTTCTTCGACGTGTTCGGGACCTGCGGCGAGTGCTGGTACTGCCTGGTGGCGAAGGCGGGGACGCGATGCCCCAAGCGACGCGTCTACGGCATCACCACCAGCGCCGCCGACGGCCTCCTCGGCGGATGGGCCGAGCGGATCGAGCTGAAGCCGGGGGTACGCGTCCTGCCGATCCCGGAGGGCCTCGACGCGGAGGACTTCATGGGCGGAGGCTGCGGGCTGCCGACGGGCTTCCACGCCGTGGAGAGGGCCGGCGTCGCGCTCGCCGACATCGTCGTGGTGCAGGGCAGCGGGCCCGTGGGCCTGAACGCCGCGGTCTTTGCCTCCCTGGCCGGGGCCGGCCGCGTCCTCGTGATCGGGGCGCCCACCGCCCGGCTCGAAGCGGCCCGGCGCCTGGGCGCCGACGACGTGCTCGACATCGCGGCCGTCACCGACCGCGCCGCGCGCGTCCGCTGGGTACACGAGCGCACCGCGGGCCGCGGCGCCGACGTGGTCATCGAGGCCTCGGGCAGTCCGGCGGCGGTGCCGGAGGGGCTGGAGATGGTCCGCGACGCCGGCACCTACGTGGTGGTCGGCCAGTACACCGACGCCGGCGACGTCGCGATCAACCCGCACGCCCACCTGAACCGCCGGCACGTCACCCTCCGCGGCTGCTGGGGGTTCGAGTTCACGCACTTCCATCGCGCGCTGCAGCTCATGGGACGACACGTGCGGCGCTTTCCCTGGCGCGAGCTCGTGACCCGGCAGTACGCGCTGGAGGACGCCGGCCGCGCCCTCGCGGACATGGAGAGGCTCGCGGTCGTCAAGGCGCTCGTCCGGCCCACGAACTGACGCGGGCGGCCCGTCTGCTACGCTAGCGGGAGCATGGGGCTTCGCGCTCTCGCCGATGCCGTACTCCGACGCTGGCCGCGCCCCCGCAAGCTCCCGGACGCCCTCGCCGTCCTCCTGATCGGGGCGGTCGCCGCCGGCGGCCTCCTCGCCGAGTGGTGGCTGGCCCGGCACTACGTCTCCATCTGGCGCCTCACCCGCGGGGTGGGCGACACGATGTTCTACAGCGGCGACGGCCGGCCCTGGTTTCCCCTCGACGAGGCGCGGCGCGACGTCTCGCTCGACCAGGTCTCGCCCTTCGTCGTGAAGGCCGTGATCGCGGTCGAAGACCACCGCTTCTACCACCACCCGGGGATCGACCCCGTGGGCCTGGCGCGGGCCGGCGTGCGCAACCTGCGGAGCGGGGGAGTCGTGCAGGGGGGCAGCACGCTGACGCAGCAGCTGGCGCGCACGCTGTTCCTGTCCAACGAGCGCACGTGGGCGCGCAAGGGCAAGGAAGCGGTGCTGGCGCTGATGCTCGAGCAGGTGCTGACCAAGGACCAGATCCTGGAGCTGTACCTGAATCGGATCTACCTGAGCGGCGGCGTCTACGGGGTCGAGGCCATGTCGCGCAAGCTCTTCGTCAAGCGGGCCCGCGATCTGGATCTGCCCGAGGCGGCCCTCGTCGCCGGCCTCATCCGCGCCCCGTCCGCGCTCTCGCCCTGGTCGAACCTCGACGGCGCCCTGCAGCGCAGCCAGACCGTGCTGGAGCGCATGCGCGAGCAGGGATTCATCGGCGCCGAGGACGAGCGCGCGGCCCTCCATGCCCACCTCCGCATCACGTCGAGCCCCGGGCTGGCCGACACGCGCTCGGGCTACGTCAAGGAGTACCTGCGCCAGCTCTTCCGCGACCAGATGGGCGGTGATCACCCTCCGGACTGGCAGGTGCGCACGACGTTCCTTCCCGAGGTGCAGGCGGCGGCGGAGCAGGCCGTGGCCGGAGGGATGCGGCGGCTCGGCCTCCCCGATCTGCAGGCGGCGCTCGTCGCGATCGACCCCGCGACGGGCGACATGCTCGCGCTCGTCGGCGGCCGCGACTTCAACACCGCCCCGTTCAACCGCGCGGTGCGCAGCCGGCGCCAGCCGGGCTCGGCCTTCAAGCCGTTCGTGTACGCGGCCGCGCTGGAGCGCGGGCTCTCCCCCGTGTCGGTGCTCTCGGACCTCCGCTCGATCTCGGCGGGCGCGTATCAGGAGTGGGCTCCCCGCAACGCCGAGGGAGACGCTCCCGACGCGCAGACGCTGCGCGAGGCGCTGCTCGAGTCGAACAACCAGGCCGCGGTGGCGCTGCAGCAGCGCATCGGATCGGGGTCGGTGCTGAAGGTGGCCGAGGGCGTGGGCCTGCACGACCTGCCCAACGTTCCTTCCCTGGCCCTCGGCACGGGTCTCGTCACGCCGCTGGAGCTGACCGCCGCCTACGCGGTCTTCCCCAACGGCGGCTGGGCGGTGAAGCCGCGGGCCATCGTGCGCATCCTGGACGACGGCGGCGGGACCGCCTACGAGAACCCGCCGGAGCTGCGCCGCGTCCTCTCCGAGCCCGCCGCGTTCCAGGCGCTGACGATGCTGCGCGACGTGGTGGACATGGGGACGGCCGCCTCCGCGCGCTCGCTCGGCCTGCGCATCCCGGCGGGAGGCAAGACGGGGACCACCGACGAGTTCAAGGACGCGTGGTTCGTCGGCTTCTCGACGTCGGTGGTGGCCGGGGTCTGGGTCGGCTTCGACCAGCCCGCGTCCATCGGGCGGGAGGCCTACGGCGCCCGGATCGCGCTGCCGATCTGGACGGAGTTCATGCGGCGCACCACCCGCGCGCTGCCCGCGGGCGAGTTCGAGCCGCCGGCGGGTCTCCGCGAGGTCGAGCTGTGCCGGGTCTCGTATCTTCGGCCGGTCGAGAACTGTCCGACCTACGTGGAGTATTTCAAGGAGGGCGACGACGTGCCCTCGCGCCTGTGTCCGATCCACCGCGGGAGCTTCAAGCAGGAGGCGCGGAGGGTGGTGAACGACATCCTGTCCAGCCTCGGGCGGAAGCTCCGCGGCATCTTCAAGTGGTGAGAATCATGAGAATCGAGCGTCAGGGGGACGGGGTCCGGATCGAGCTGAGCGGGGCCGAGGTGCGCCTGCTGCGGCGCGCCCTCGAGCGCGCCTCCTTCATCGACACGCCGGTGAGCGAGCAGGCGGAGATCGCCGCCTTCTGCGCCCGCGCCCTGGAAGCCCTGCCGACGAAATAGCCTCTAAAGAGCCACGCCGCCGGTGGCGCTGCTGGCGAGCGTTCCGCAGGCGGCGTGGATGTCGGCGCCGCCCGAGTAGCGGCGGACGAAGCCGATCCCGTTGTCGGCCAGCGCGGAGAAGAACCGGCCGCGCTCCGCGTCGTCCGGCGGGCGGAAGCGCCCGGTGGGGTCGTTCACGTCGATGGCGGAGAGGCGGACCTTCACGCCCGCGAAGAGCCTCCCCAGCGCGCACGCCTCGTCGGCCCCGGTGTTGATCCCCGCCATCAGCACCCACGCCAGGTTCACCGGCCCGCCGCGCGTTTCCGCGTGCCGGCGCATGGCCGCCGCCAGCGCATCGACGGAATGACGACGAGCGAGGGGAACGAGCTGCGCTCGCTTGTCCTGGAGCGCGGAGGTGAGGGACAGGATGAGGCGGTAGGGGTGGCCCTCGGCCGTGTAGCGCTCCATCATCGGCAGCACGCCCACGGTGGAGATCGTGATGCGGTCCCCGCCGATGCGCGCGCCGCAGGGATGGCGCAGGATCTCGGCCGCGCGGATCACGCTGTCGTAGTTCTGGAAGGGCTCGCCCTGGCCCTGGAACACGACGCCGGTCACGGGCCGCTCGGGTCCCTCCCGGCGCACCGTCAGGACCTGATCCACGATCTCCCACGGCTCGAGGTCGCGCTCGAGGCCGAGGCGGCCCGTCTCGCAGAAGACGCAGCCGAGGGCGCAGCCGGCCTGCGACGAGACGCACACGCTCCACCGGGGCCGCTCGAGCGGGATGCGGACCGCTTCGAACCGGCGGCCGTCGGGGGCGCGGAAGAGGTACTTCACGAAGGGGTCGATGCGGCTCGCCCGGCGATCCACCACCTCCAGGCGGAGGGTGCGGCTGCGGGCGGCGATCTCGGCGGCGAGGCGGCGGGAGAGTCCCCGCACGCCGTCGAGGTCGTCCCGGTCCTCCCCCACGACGCGGCCCACGATGCGTCGCGCCACGGTGTCGTCGAGGGGGAGGTCGGGCCAGAGCGCGGCGAGCGAAGACGGGGTGTGGCTACGAAGATGGGCGCCTACCACGGCGCCATCGTACAGCAACGACCAGCGAGCGGAGCGGGATTCACTCCCGCGAAGCGAGCGGGGGGTTTGGGGGGCGCGCCGCTAGCGCCCCCCCGCTCAACAGGTTCAGCTCTGGGGGGTGCTGGGGGTCGTGGTGGTCTTCTCCTTGTCGCGGTTCCAGCGCCCGCGGCCGCGGTGCTCCTTCTTCATCTTCTCGAACTTCTCCTGCTGCTCCGGCGTCAGGATCGACTTGATCTGCTCGTGCATCTTCTCGTGCCGCGCCCGCATCGCCTCCCGGTCCGGCTTCGTCTGGTCCGACTGCCACTGCTGATGGGCCTCCTCGAAGATCTGCTGGAGCTGGCGGGCCTGGTCGTCGGTCAGGTTGAGCCGCTCCTTCATCCGCTCGACACGGTGCTGGATGCGATCGCCCTTCGTCGCGTTCTCGGCGGCGACGGTGCCGGTCCGGATGGCGGCGACGGCAAGGACTGCGCCCGCCACGACGGCCGCCCACTTGGTCATGTTCTTCATTCAGGTTCTCCTCGGTGCGCTCGGCGTCGCGAGCGCTCATGTCGGATTGGACCGCACCCCCCCTTCGGCGTTTAAATCCGGGGCCGGCCCTCGGGAGGAATTGCAATGTTTAACCTCCGTGTAACGGTCGTGCCGTGCCTGGCCGCCTCGCTCACGCTGGCGGCGCCCGCCGGCCGCGAGGAACGCGCCCGGGCCCGAGACCTGGGCGTCGCTCCCGGCGTGTTCCCGCCCGGGACCCTCGATGCGATCACCGACGTGCCGGGCGTATCGGTAGGTCACGCCACCCGCATCGAGGGCGACCGCGTGCGCACCGGCGTCACGGCGATCGTGCCGCACCCGGGGAACATCTTCCAGGAAAAGGTGGCGGGCGCCGTGTTCGTCGGCAACGCGTTCGGCAAGCTCGCCGGCTCCAGCCAGGTCGACGAGCTGGGGACGATCGAGACTCCGATCGTGCTCACGAACACGCTCAGCGTGGGCACGGCCGTGGAGGCGGTCGTCCGGGACACGATCGGCCGGCCGGGCAACGAGAACGTGCGCTCGGTGAACGCGCTCGTGGGGGAGACGAACGACGGGGGGCTGAACGACATCCGCGGCGGCCACGTGCGGCGCGAGGACGTCGTGGCCGCGATCCGGGGAGCGGCGCCGGGCCCCGTCGAAGAGGGGAGCGTGGGAGCGGGCACGGGCACGCGCTGCTTCGGGTGGAAGGGCGGCATCGGCACCGCGTCGCGGAAGCTACCCGCGCGCTACGGCGGATGGATCCTCGGCGTTCTCGTCCAGACCAACTTCGGAGGCGTTCTGACCATCGACGGGGCGCCGGTGGGCCGGGAGCTGGGCCGCTACGACTTCAAGCCCGATGGCGTTGCCAACGCCGGCAGAGCGAGCGAGGGATTCACTCCCGAGCGAGGGAAGGACGGCTCTTGCATGATCGTGGTGGCGACCGACGCTCCGCTGTCTCCCCACGACCTCAAGCGGCTCGCGGCGCGCGCCGTCTTCGGTCTCGCCCGCACCGGCTCGTCGTACTCCCACGGCAGCGGCGACTATGCGATCGCCTTCTCGAGCGCGCCGGAGGCCCGGGTGCGCCACGGCGAGGGGACGCCGCGCGCCCGGCTCCTGCTGCCGGGTGAGGCGCTGTCGCCGCTGTTCGAGGCGGCGCTCGAGGCGACCGAGGAGGCCGTCTACAACTCGCTCTTCCGGGCCACGACCGTCACCGGCAACGGAGAAACCGCCGAAGCGATCCCGCTCGACCGCGTCGTCGAGGTCCTCAGGCGTTACGGAAGGGGACGATGATCAACGCTGTCCCCACCACCAGACGATCCACAGAAGCGCGGCGACCGCCGCGTGCAACGCGTGCCCGATCATTCAGAGCGGGCAGGGCTGCTTCAGGACGGCGACGAGGGCGTAGATGAGATAAGCGCCGACGAGCAGGGTCGCCAGCGCGACGGCCAGGTAGGGCCACGGGACCACCAGACGGCCGCGCGCGATCCAATACGCGGCGAGGCCGAGGAGGGCCAGGCACCACGGGACCCCCGCCGCGACGTTGGGCGCGCCGCCGAACAGCCGCGCGTACGGTGTGGCGGCCACGATCGCGCAGGAGGACGTGTCCGCGCCGCAGGCCGTGAACAGGCGTCCCAGCGCCCGGCGCAGCCGCGGCCAGCGGCCGAGAACGAGGCTGGCGAAATACAGGTTGATGAGGAGGGCGCCGGCGGCCAGGAGCGCGAGCAGCGCGCCGGCGGCGGCCGTCATCAGAAACGCAGGGTGCGCCGGTGGCCCTGCACTTCGATCTCCACCTCGTCCGTGCCGATGCGCACGACGGTCACGCCGTCGAAGCGGTCCCCCTCGTGGACGACGCGGCTGTTGAGGACGGCGATCGGCTTTCCGTCGCGCTCGCTGATGGCCTGGAGCAGAAGGTCCGCGCCGGGCTCGGCCGGGGGCGTGGCCGCGGCTCGCCCCGCGGGCGGGCGGGTCTCCGGCCCGCGCGCGCGGCTCTCGACGAGGGGAGCGAGCGTGGCGGGCGGCACCGCCGCCGGCACGGCCACGGCTCTGGACGCGGCCGCGGGGAGCGTCGGAGCGGTGGCGACCTGCTTCGGCGCTGCTTCAGGTCCGCGGGCACGCCACGCGAGCCACAGCGCCGATCCGGCGGCGGCCCCCGCCGCCACCACGAAGAGCAGCGGCGCCCACCGCCGCGGCCGCGGAGCCGGCCAGGGCACCGCGCCGACGACGAGGAAGCCCCGATCGGGCGCCTTCTTCTCCCGGTCGAGCTTCTTCAGCGCCTCCAGGATGAGGCTCAAGACGCGCCTCCCGTGAGGCGGGGCCGCGGGTACTGGCTGCGGCTGTACAGGGTCATCAGCGTCCGCGCGCCGATGACGCCGTCGGCGGCCAGGTCAGCATCCTGCTGGAAGCGCGCCACCGCGAGGGCCAGATCGGGATCCTGGGCCGGGTATCCGAGGCGCGCGAGGGCCTGCCGCACCCAGGCGTTCGTCCGCTCCGGGTCGGTGGCCGGCGTGACCGCGTCGAAATCGCGCCAGAGGAAGACGGCCTGCCGCGTCCACAGCCGGTCCACCTCCGCCAACGGAACGCGCATCGGCGAGCCGTCCGCCGCCACCACGGCCTGGTCGCCCTCGAGGTGGAGCAGGGCGAGATAGCAGGTATCCCGGCGCGCGGGATGGAACATCTCGAGGACGACCGGGAGGTTCAGCCGGCGGACCTGCTCCATGTGGGTGCGCAGCGTCGTGCGCTCGAGGGTGTCGGGCCCCCACAGCGCCCGCACCTGGCCGACCGCCGCGTCGAAGGAGCGGCCGTGATCGAGGGCGAGGAGCAAGGGCGACAGCGCGGCCGCGGCCGGCGGCACGGCCGGGCTCGCCACGGGTGGCACCGTGGCGGGAGCGGCGACGGGCATGGCGGCGGCCGGCGCGGCATCCACCGGCGCCGACGACGATCGTCCGTGCCACAGGCCCAGGCCGGCGATGACGGCGGCCGCGGTCAGCGCGGCGAGGGCGGCGTAACGGCGCAGCGGCTCCGGTGTCATGGCCCCCTTCACCTCCCGCGCGGCCCGCCGCACCATCGACGCGTCGACCACCCGCGTGCCCTGGACGTAGCCCGCCAGGAGCGCGCGGTCGCAGACGAGGTTGATGAGACGGGGCACGCCGCCCGAGCGCTGATGCACGACGGCCAGCGCCCCGGGAGTGAACGACACCTTGCCTTCGCCCCCCGCCACCCGCAGCCGGTGAGCGACGTAGTCCTCGGTCTCGGGCCGGCTGAGCGGCGCGAGGTGGTACTGGGCGGTGATCCGCTGGGCGAGCTGGCGCAGCTCGCGGCGGGAGAGCATCTCCTGCAGCTCCGACTGGCCCATGAGCACGATCTGGATGAGCTTCTCGGTGTCCGTTTCCAGGTTCGAGATGAGGCGGATCTGCTCCAGCACCTCGGCCGCGAGGTCCTGCGCCTCGTCGATGAGGAGCACGACGTCGCGACCCTTCTCCCGCGCCTCGAGCAGGAACCGGTGCAGCGCGTCGACGTGGTCCTTGAGCGACGCGCCGGGGGCGGGGATGTGGAGGTCCTCCAGGATCGAGCGGAGCAGCTCGGCCGCGGTGAGGGCCGGGTAGAGGACGAAGGCGGTGGCGGTGCGCGCGTCGAGCCGCGAAAGAAAATAGCGCGCGAGCGTCGTCTTGCCCGTTCCGACCTCGCCCGTGACCAGGATGAAGCCGCCCCGCTCGCGCCGGCCGAACTCCAGGTGCGCGAAGGCCTCCGTGTGGCGCTGGGAGAGATAGAGGTACTTGGGGTCCGGGGTGAGGTTGAAGGGCTTCTCCGCGAACCCGTAGTGGGATTCGTACACGGCCCTACCTCCCCGGCTCCCCTTCGACGAAGGCGCGGATGCGCTCGCGCACCACCTCCCGCACGATGACGAACTCGACGCCCGCGCGGGTGCGCCCCTCTTCTCCCGCTTCTTGCCGGATGACCTGCGCGACGACGCGGAGATCGGTCGGGTCCCCCGGGAGCCGGAACGACAGGTCGAGCTTCGTCCCCACCTCGATGGGCTCGGCGGTCTCGAGCAGCATGCCCTTCACGCTGATGTCGACGATCGAGCCCAGGAGCGGCTCCGCGGTGGCTTCGAAGCGCGACCAGACGTCGAGCCGGACGGGGACGCGGACCACGCGCCGCCGGGGGACCTCGAGCAGCTCATCCAGCCACGCGTCCCAGAGGTAGGGGAGCGCCTCCCCGGAGAAGACGACGTTGGCCCCGGCGCGGCGGAGCGCCTCCACCTCCGGCACGGTGGCCGATTGCCGCAGCACGGCCAGCGACATCTTGCGGGTGAGGCCGTCGGCGCGGAAGCGGTGCAGGATCTCGACGACCTGGTCCTGAGGCGCTCCGTCGAGGATGACGAGCTTCGGCAAGGTGTTGCAGGCGGCTTGGAAGGCGCCGGCCAGGTCGGGCGCGAAGAGGCGCTGCACGTCGCTGCGCCACACGACGGTCCGTTCGAGCACGGCAGTCAGCTCGGCGCCCGCCACGATGAGGACCTTGGTCATCCCGCCGCGGGAGTTTACACCCGTTCCGGCTCCCGCGCGGGGGCGGGGTATGCTCAGGTAGATGCAGGAGATACACATTCCAGCCGGGGACTTCTCGGTCACGGCGTCCGTCCACGGCCAGGGCTCGACCGCGATCGTCCTGGGGCACGGGGCGGGCGGGGACCGGCGCACCCGGATGCTCGTCGAGCTGGCCGAGGCCCTGGCCGACTCCGGGCGGCAAGCCGTGCTCTACAACTTCCCCTACTCCGACCGCGGGCGCGGCGCCCCCGATGCGCCCGACGTCCTCGAGCGCACCGCGCGCGCCGTCGGCGAGCACGCGCGGGCCGAGCGGGGAGCCCGCAAGGTGGTCCTGGGCGGGAAATCCATGGGCGGGCGCATCGCCTCGCAGGCCGTCGCCAAGGGCGCGCCGGCCGAGGGCCTCGTCTTCCTCGGCTATCCGCTGCATCCACCGGGACGGACGGACACTCGCCGCGACCGCCACCTGCCGGACATCGCGGTACCGATGCTCTTCGTGCAGGGCACGCGGGATGCCTTCGCGCGCTGGGACCTGATCGAGGCGCTCCGGGAGCGGCTCTCGCCGCTCGCGAGCCTTCACCGCGTCGACGACGGCGACCACTCCTTCGGCGTCCCGAAGCGCTCCGGCCGCAAGCCGGCCGACGTGCAGCAGGAGATCTTCGACGCGATCCTGCGTTGGCTGGAGGCGCACGGTTTGTGAGCGCCGTGGCGGTCCCGAAGGACGCCGTCCTCGTCGAGCTGAAGCCGGAGAGCCTCACCTTCCAGACCCGCGAATGCCTTCTCCCCGGCACGCGGGTGGCCTTCGGGCTCGTCATGGAGGGCCGGTCCCTGCCGCTGGAGGCTCCGGCCGAAGCCTGTCTCGTCGTGCACCGGGACCGGCGCGGCTACGTCTTCCATTCACGCCTGTCCCTGGCGGCCCTGTCCGACGCCGACCGGAGCCTGGTCGCGCTCTTCATCGCCAAGGGCCGGGGCAGCGCGGCGCTGGCCGTGCCCGGGCACGAGCGGTGAAGGGCGTCGAGCCGCGCGGATCGGTCGTGGCCATCACCGGCGCGTCGGCCGGCATCGGCTGGGCCTCCGCGCTCGCGTTCGCACGGGCGGGGTCGCGCCTCGCGCTGAGCGCGCGCCGGGTCGAGCGGCTGGAGGCCCTGGCGGCGGAGGTCCGCGCCCTGGGATCGGAAGCGCTGGTGATGGCGGCGGACGTGGCCGTCGCCGCCGACGTGCAGCGCTTCGTCGAGGCCACCGTCGAGCGCTACGGCCGGCTCGACGTCATGGTCAACAACGCGGGATCCGGCGTGCGCGGCCGCGTGGAGGAGACGCCGGTGGAGGATTACCGGCGGCTGATGGAGGTGAACTACCTCGGGACCGTGCACGGCTGCCGGGCCGCCCTGCCCGTGATGCGGGCGCAGGGCCGCGGCGTGATCATCAACGTGTCGTCCATCGTGGGCCACCGCGCGCTGGCGGGCGGGGCGGCCTACGCCGCGACCAAGGCGGCCCAGGTCAGCCTGACCGAATCGCTCCGGCTGGAGCTGCGAGGGACGGGGATTGCCGCCTGCTCGGTGCATCCGGTGAGCACCGAGACGGAGTTCGCGGACGTTGCGGCGCGGGTGTCCGCGGGCCGGAAGGGCGGGCCGGTCGGTCCGAGGCAATCGGCCGACGCCGTGGCGCGCGCGATCGTCGCCTGCGCCCGCCGGCCGCGGCCGGAGGTGTACCCG
>Ga0207684_10005855_pt1 | contig 11256 bp, 13 predicted proteins | sample KBSK5501metaG_FD_184342 | JGI IMG/M metagenome (GOLD analysis project Ga0207684, IMG submission 184342) | Corn, switchgrass and miscanthus rhizosphere microbial communities from Kellogg Biological Station, Michigan, USA - KBS K5-50-1 metaG... | ecosystem: Host-associated > Plants > Roots >... | reverse complement strand
TGAGCGGATTACCCGCGACGACCTCGAGATGTCCGAAGAGTGCCTGGCGCAGGTGCGGGAACATTTTACCGAGGCAGAGATCGTGGAGCTGACGTTCATCATCGGCTACCAGACGTTTGCCAGCAAATTTGCGAAGGCTTGGAGGCTCGCGCCCCAAGGCTTCTCAGCCGGGATCTGACGGCCTGCCGAGGAGAAGTCCCATGCAAGTGATGCTGCTCTCCATGCCGGACTCGTTCGAGCACATGCCCTCGGTGGCGATTCGAATGCCCAACGGCGCGCTCGCATCGCTCGCCGGGAACCTCGATGCGCACCATCGCGTCGCCGTCGCCGATCTGATTCTGGTCCAGTCGCGCGTCCGAGAGACGGTGCAACGCCTCGTGCGAGAGCACGAGCCCGATGTGGTAGGGCTGTCCGTGATGACCTTCCAACGACGCACTGCATTGAGGCTCATCGCGTTGCTCCGCGCGCTCCGCCCGCAGATCCGGATCGTCGTGGGTGGCTATGATCCGAGTTTGGCGCCCGAGGCGTACACGAGCGCTCTTGAGGCGCCAGACTTCCTGGTTCGGGGCGAAGGGGAGATGACCTTCCGGGACCTGATCCGGGCGGTCGAGGGGCATTCCGACTACGCGCACATTCCAGGCCTGTCCTATCGTGTGAACGGCGGCTTTCTCCACAATCCCGACCGTCCCATCACGGGTTTGGAAGGCGATCAGATCAAGCCGCCCAATCGGGATGCCCGCGTTCTCTCGGGCTATACCATGGTTGGCCGCCAGGTGGACGTCGTGGAGACGTCCCGGGGGTGCACGTTCGACTGCAGCTTCTGCTCGATCATCGAGATGCGCGGGCGCAATTTCCACACGTATACATTCGATCGGGTCCTGGCCGACATCCGCGATGCGCGTGCCCATGGGGCGCAAACCATCTTCCTGGTCGACGACAACATCACGCTCAATGTCAGACGGTTCGAAGCGTTGTGCCGCGCCATCATCGATGCGCGCCTCAACGGCCTCGAGTTCGTCGTGCAGGCGATGACGTCGGCCATTGCCGGTCATGGTACGAGCCTCGCCCCCGCGATGCGTCAGGCGGGCTTCCGCTACGTGTTCCTCGGGATCGAGAATATCCTGGAGGGCGACCTCGACTTCCTACGCGCCCGCGCGAAGAACAGTGGCCGGGGGGCCAGTGGTGAGGCGGCGAACGCCACCATCCAGGCGATCAACGTCCTTCATCAGCACAAGATGTATGTGGTTGGCGGACTGATCGTGGGCAATCCGGGCGACACGCGTGAATCGATCGAGGCAAACCTGGAGTTCGCGCGCCGGTATGTGGACTACCCGTACATCCAGCACCCCACCCCGTACCCGCGAACGCCAATGACGAAGGACTTTCGCGAGCGGGGCCTGATCGTCAGCGAGGACGTCCAGGAATACGACGGGACCACGGCGGTGGTACGCAGTGAGCACCTCACCGCCGAGGAGATCGAGTTTCTCCGGTGGCGAGCGGAACGTTGGATGAAGCTCCGCCACTTGCCGAGCGCGTTGCTCCACAGCCCGGGCTTCGCTATGCGCCACGGCATCAAAATGATGGCGCATACGTTTCGAGGCAGCTCATTCCGATCATTGGTCGGGCTCGAGGACGAGCGGAAGGCCTTCGCGCGGTACCGGGGCATCCGGAAGGCGGAGCGCGCGTATGTCTGAGGGGTCTGGGCGGCACGCCGGTTGATCTCGTTCCTGTTGACGTGGCGGGCCCGGGCCCTGCTTATTGTGGCCGCGGTGACCGCGGTGCTGGGGTGGTCAGCCCTGACGCTTCGCATCGACCCCGGGGTGGAGTCGATGATCCCGTCGGGCCCCGGCGATCTGGCTCGGCTTCAGGCGTTCCAAGCCCGCTTCGGCTCCGACGAGATCGTCGTCCTCGCGTTCCACTCCGACCGGCTGTTCTCGAGGGAATCGCTCGATCGGCTCGATCAGCTCACTCGGCGCGTCGCCGCGTTACCGTACGTGGCCCGCGTCCTGTCCCCGACCAACGTGCGGGATCTGGACGGAGACGAGCTCGGTCCGGTTCCGGTCATCCCGTACGCGCAGGTGGCGGCTGGCAAGCTATCCCCCGAGGCCCTGGGCGCCCGGCTGGGCTCGCATCCGCTCTTCGGCGGCCTCCTCGTCGCCAAGGATGCCCGCACGGCGTCGGTCCTGGTCGAGCTCGAGGCAGCGCGCGGAGCCGCGGATTCGCGGGATCACGTTGTGGCCGATCTCCGACGCCTGGCCGGCCAGGCCGGGCTCGGGTCGGCGGCGTTCGTGGCTGGGATACCGGTCGAGAAGGCGGACGTGGCCACGTACATCGCGCGTGACCAGATGATCTTCGTCCCGCTCGTGTTCTTGATCCTGGCTGCGATGACGGCGGCCCTGTATCGGCATCCGGTCGGGATGCTCGTACCGCTGACGACCGTCACCCTCGCCCTGGTCTGGACGCTGGGGGTCTTCGGACTCGCGGGGCGGGCCTTGAACCCGGTCACATCGCTCATGACGCCGGTCATCCTCGTGATGTCGCTCGAGGGGACCATCCAGCTCCTCAATCAGTACCTCATCGCTCGCGCGCACGGGCTGTCGCGGCGGGCTGCTCTCGAGCAGGCCCATCGGCGGATGCGCACCCCATGCTTCAACGCGGCCCTCACGGCTGCCATCGGGTTCGCGTCCCTCCTTGCGCTGCCGATCCCAGCCATTCGGGACTTCGGCCTGTTTACTGCCCTGGGCATCATGATCGGTTACGGTCTCACCATCGCGCTCACGCCGCTGCTCTTGGCCAGTCTGCCTGACCTTCCTCCTCGGGTCATCCGCACGTTCGAGGCCGGGCCGGTCGAGCAGTGGCTCTCGGGGGTGGTCCGGTGGGTCGCTCGGCACCGCACGGCGACGGCGTTGGCGGTCGGCATCCTTCTCGTGCTGTCGATCCTCGGCGTCGTCCGGATCCACGTCGAAACAGATCTCGTCCGCTCCCTCCGTCACGCGAGTCCCCTGGCGGCGGCGACTCGGTTCATTGACGCGCACCTAACCGGTGTGAATTCCGTCGAGATCGTCGTCCCGGCAGACCCGGGGCCCACTCCGGAGATCCTGGATCGGGTGGCACGATTCGAGGATGCGGTCCGTGGGCTCCCCGGGGTCCGGAAAGTGACCGGTCTTCCCGATCTGCTCGCTCGGGTCAACCGCGCCATGCACCGGGGCAACGATGCCTACGCGCATCTTCCCGATGGTCCAGATGCGGCGGTCGATGTCGCCGACTTCGTCGTGGCGCTCGACAAGGAGGCGCCGGCCGACCTCCATCGGTTTCTGGCCGATGGCGGGGAGGGCCATACGACGCTCCGCATCAACGCCCGGGTTCCGGCCATGGACACGGGAAGGTCCCAGGCGTTGTTCGCCCAGATCCGTCAGGCGGCAGACCGCGTCGGACTGCCCAACGTGAGCCTGACCGGTAACTTCGTTGTCTTCTCGAACATGTCGACGACACTCGTCCGACATCAGGTCCAGGGGCTCGCCGTTGCGCTCGTCCTCATTCTCGGGGTGATGGCCGCCCAGTTCCGCTCCGTTCGCCTCGGACTCCTGTGCGCCATCCCTAACGGGGCGCCGGTCCTCATGGTCTACGGCCTGATGGGGTGGAGTGGCATCGCCCTCTCGGTGCCCACGGCGATGATCGCGAGCGTGGTGATCGGCACGATCGTGGACAACTCGATCTATCTGCTGGCCCCATTCCGGGACGCATTCCTGCGGGAGGCACACTACGTGACGGCACTCGACGCGATGGTCCGTGCGTCCGGGCGGGCGGTGGTGTTCTCGACGGTCACGCTCGCGGTGGGGTTCTGGGTCGGGGTCTTCAGCTCGTTCGTGCCAACCGTGCACTTTGCCGTCCTTGCCGGGGCCGCGTTCCTCCTCGGCCTGATTAGTCAGTTCGTCCTCTTGCCGCTCTCGCTGCTGCTGTTTCAGCCGCTAGGCCGACCTGGCGTGCCGGGCGTCCCGCGGCCGGCCGGTCTGCTGCTCGCGGTGGCCGTGGTCGCGATCGCGCTTGTCACGGCGGGCGCCGCCCAAGGGCAGGAGAGCCGGCGCGAGATCCTCCTCAAGGACCAGTTTGGCAAGACGGATGGGCCCGGACTGCACCACGGCCAGGCGGTGGTGCTGATCTACGGCAAGGCGGACGGCATGCGGCGCATGAAGGCTTGGGAGGACGGGATCCGGAAGCAGGTGCCCGGCGCCGTCGTCGTGGTACGAGGCCTCGATGCACGCACTGCCCGGGGCCAGAAAACGGAAGCCGAGGTGAACGAGCGGCTCCAGCAGGTCGTGCCGTCGGACATTGCGATCTTGGTGGACTGGAAGGGGGATCTCGTCCATGCCTACGATCTGCCCGATGCCGACGTCTCTACCACCATCCTCGACGCGAAGGGGGTGGCGTGCCAGACGGTCGCAGGACCGGTCACCCCGGAGACGTTGGATGAGGTGCGCCAGGTACTACTGCGGGTCCGGACGACGGGTACGTGCCCGAGACCGGCCAAGGAGTGAAGGGAAGCGAGAGAGGCCGTCCGGCGGCGAGGCGTCATCCCGAGCCGGTGTCACCCGCAGAGTGCTTCGCCTGTCCTAGTTGGCTTTCAGTTTCTTGCGCCGGCGAGCGGGTAGGTCGGGCGGTCGCAACGTTTGGTTTGGGATGTCCCGATACAGCGCTTCGATCAGCGCGCAGTCGGCCCTCCGACCGTCGGCGCATCTAGCCACGGTGTCCCGGAGGACCCGCTCCATCGCTCTGAGGTCCGCGATCTTGACCCGGACATCTTCTAGGTGCGCGCCGGCCACGACCCGGACCTCAGCACAGGGGCGTTTGCGCTCATCGGCGAGTGTGAGGAGCGTCCGGACTTCGTCGATGGAGAAGCCGAGCACTCGGGCGCGGCGGATAAACGTCAGCCGCTTGAGGTGGTCCTGGCCATAGAGTCGGTAGCCCCCGGAACTTCGCGCGGGGGCGGGTAGGAGACCCTCCCGCTCGTAGAATCGAATCGTCTCCACCTTGCAGCCCGTCCGCTCTGACAACGCTCCGATCGCCAGGCAGCCTGACATAGTGTTCATTTCTGGCTCCCCTCTCCCCTGAAAAAAGGCCTTGAGCCTGTAGTTACTACAGAGTTTATGGTCGCGCCAGGGTTGTTTGAACGAATTGGGGCCCATCCCCGAGGTGGAGGAGACGCATGGCGCTCGAGATCAGAACCGCAGCCGAGCTGAGCGACCCGGAGCTGGAAGCCAGGTGGACGACACGCCGCGCGGCCCGGGAGACCGCCGTCCTCCAGCAGGTCCTCCGCGCGTTCGTCGAGCGCCCCGGGCCGGCGGAGGTGGAACAGATCGTCGCCGCCTGCGCCGACGGACCATCGGAAGGCATCCGGCAGGATCTGGCGAGGCTCGACGAGGACGATCTGATTCAGATCCGCGACGGCCTCGTGGACGTGGCGTATCCCTTCTCGGGGTTCTCGACACCCTTCGTGGTCCAGCTGGCTGACGGCCAAGAGCGGTATGCGTGCTGTGCGATCGACGCCCTGGGCATTGCTCCGATGCTGGGGCAGCGGGTGCGCATCCGGTCTCGTTGCCACCACTGCGGGGAGCCTCTGGAACTCGGGGTCGACCCGGCTGGCTCGGGGCTGGAAGCCGAGGGCGGCATGGTCTGGGTCGGCAAGCAAGGCGACGGCGAGCGGCGCGCCTCGACCTCGCTCTGAACCACCCTCAACTTCTTCCGGTCGGAAGAACACATGCGGGCGTGGCGAGAGGCAAATCCCGCGGTCGCCGGGGCGGGGACGCGGGTGTCCGAGGCCTTCAAGCTCGGTGAGCGAGTCTTTGGAGGGCTCCTGAGGGGGGAGCGGCCATGACGAGCCGGCACATCACGGTCTACTGGTCCACGACCTGACAATCCTGTCATGCGGCGAAAGAGTTTCTTTCGTCTCAGGGGATTGCCTTTGTCGCCAAGAACGTCGCCGAGGACGCGGTAGCGCGGGAGGAGCTGATCGCGAAAACGGGCCGGGTGGCCGTCCCGGTCATCACGGTCGATGATGAGGTGATTGTCGGGTTCGACCGGGGCCGGCTGAAGCGGCTCCTCGGAGTCTGAGCATCGTGAAGGTCCGCTGCCCGGACTGCGGTGAGCCGATCGAGCTGCCCGCTGGGACACGGTGCGGAGATCTCCTTGACTGCCCGAACTGTGCGGGCCACGCCCTTCGCGTCACGGAGGAGGAAGGGCAGTGGTTTGCCAGCCTCGCGTATCGGGTGAGCTGTCCGGACTGCGAGCGGACGGTGACGCTCCCGGAAGAGGTCAAAGCCGGAGACCTGATCGAATGCTGCGGCCGGCGGTACCGGCTCACCTTCGAGTACGGCGCGTACGCGGCCGAGGCGCTCTAGGAGGGGTCCCTATGTGGCGCGATCGTCGGCTGGTGCTCGGCGTGATCGGCGCGGTGCTTCGCCGGGTCGCGGCGTACCGGTACGGACGGCGATGGAGGAGCAAGCCATGAAACTGGGTCCACTGGGCGCGGGCGTGGCCTGGATCGGCGCCGCGCTGTCCTCGCTCTGCTGCCTCTTGCCCCTGACCGTCATCGCTCTCGGCCTCGGGAGCGGGGCGTTCATGGCGGTGACCATGCAGTACCGGTGGATCCTGATCCCCACCGGGGTGCTTGGTGTGGTGGCGGGGGTTGCCCTCTACATCCGGGAGCGGCGCCGGTGCGATGCTCTTGCCTGCCGGATGGCCGGAGGCCGGACCACGCTGGTCCTGTTGGTCCTGGCGAGCCTCGTCGTGGTGACGGCCATCGTGCTCGACCGATTCCCGGAGGCGACCTCCGATCTCCTGGCTCGCCTGGTTGACGCAACCGGCCCCCACGCAGCCGGACAAGACATGAAGGGCATGGGCGCGAGGTGACACCCATGAAGCGCGGACACGGGTTCTGGATCGCTCTGCTCGTTCTGCTGTTGGGGGCGCCAGTCGCGCTGGCGGCAACATCGTCCACGATCGTGCTCTCGATTGACGGAATGACCTGAGGGGCCTGACCGATCGCGGTCAAGCGAGCCCTGGAAGGGCTCCCGGGTGTCCAGCGAGCGGAGGTGAGCTTCCGCGACAAGGAGGCGAGGGTGACGTTCGATCCCGCGCGGGTCGGCGTCGAGCAACTGATCCAGGCTGTGAAGGGTGCCGGATTCCGTGCATTCGTGAAGGGTGGAGATTAGGAAGGCGACAGGGGCGAACTCCGACGCCTCGAACTCCGAATCCCGGGAGTGCGGTGTTGAGTCAACATGGCACAAGTACCCGATCGAATTGAGGAAGCGCGTGGCGGACGGCAAACACGGGTTCGAGCCCCGTCGCGCCAGCCCTGAACGTCAGGCGGTTACCTCGAACCTGAACTCGAGTGACCTGTTTGCCGACAGGTGATATCGGGCCCCCGCAACCAGCACCAAGCCCCCCGAGATCGAACAGGTTTCGGGGGGTTCCGTGTCTCTACTCCTTGGCCACCACCTGACTCTTGGTCCAGAGTGACCGGCAGTGCCTGTCCGACCCCTCGACCCGGCTTCTCATCGGGGTCGCGCAGAAGCGTCTCGCAGGCGCCCGGACCGCCGTCGTAGTCGTCCTCGCTTCCTACGAGGATCCTAACAGGCGCATCGACGAGATCGGCGAAGTCAGCCCCTGGCGCGTGGACGCCCCACCCGGAAGACTGCGGCCATTGCCACGCCAGCCCGATTGAGCGCGGCCGCATAATAGACGCCGCTATACCGGATACCCGAGGTGCCATGCAACAAGATCACAGCCGGAACCCTGTCCGGGGTGTTGAGCGGCACCTGAAGCCGCGCCTCGATCATTATCTGCTTGCCGTTCCAATCGACCGGGAAGGCGAGGTGGTTTGTCCGAAGACGCGGTGTCTCCAGATCCGAGGCCTGTGCCGCCGTCGCGGCCGCGGTCAGTAGGGGACCGTCAACCCACGACGAGTGGTGAATGCCGAACCGCATTACTGACCGCTCATTCCGTTCGTGGTTTCGCCTGGCACGCCGATGCCGAAGGTGTCCCGGAAACCATGCTGTCCCGACGCGGTGACGATGACCGCACTGCTGCGCTCCATCCTTTCGATCCAGCCGAGATCGAAAAAACGCTTGGTGAGGGCGGCTCCTACCGCGCCCGCGAGATGGGGCCGTCGCTCGGTCCAATCGATGCACAATCGACAGAAGAGACGGCGTTTTGAACTCGAGGCAGACAGGTCGATGCCGAACTCGATGAGAAATCGGGTGCCCGCCGGCGTGATTTCAGCTGCTTCGTCACCGACCGCGATGTATTCATGCGTGATCAAGGATGCGGTGAGGTCGACGCTGAGACGACCGGCAAGGTGGTCGTAGCAGATGCGGGCCGCGCTGAGCTCGCGTGCTTGAGGGGAGAGGGGACGGTGTCGCGGCCGGTGTTCGAGCGCAACGGCCATGATTCCGTCGAGCATCTCGGCGACCCTGGGCGACGCGAGGCGGAAGTAGCGGTACCGGCCGTCCCGTATCGGCGCAACCAGTCCCGCCTCGGCGAGTTTCGCCAAATGCGTGCTGGCGGTCTGAGGCGTAACACGCGCCGCATAGGCCAGTTCGGTGGCGGTAAGGGCGCGGCCATCGAGAAGCGCGGAGAGCATGGTCGCTCTTGCCGGCTCTCCGACCAGCCCAGCAATCTCGGCTATCAATGGCCCGGGAATCACAGGCGCAATGTAGCACCCGGTACGGCAGGGCCTCAAGGTACCCGCGCGACGCTTCGATGGGCGTCGAAGTGTTCATCCGTGCGTTCGACCGCTTCGGAGGTAAGATCGCGGTCATGATGGTTGGGACGCCGCATAGCCCGACCTGGAGGAGGTGGCCATGCTAGAGGGGGAAACGCGCATTTCGGCGGTCGACGTCGAGACGCTTCCGGAGGATCTGCGAGAGACGCTCGAAGAGCAGCGCAAGCTCTATGGCGCGCCACTCTATCCATACCTCTTCTACGCGCGCAACCCGGGGTTCTTCCGTGCCGCGAAGGGGATGTGGGCTGCCCTCCAGCAAGGCACGAAGCGCGTGCCCGGTACGCTCAGGGCGCTGGTCAACCGTCGTGTCGCCTGGTGGAACGGCTGCGAGTTCTGACAGGACGCCAATGCTGCCGTGGGCAGCAGGCTCGGCATCTCGACGGAGAAGCTCGAGGCGCTCAACGACTACGCGAAGAGCCCGCTCTTCAGTGACCCGGAGAAGGTGGCGCTCGAATACGCCGACGCGATGACGGACACCCAGCGGGACGTCGACGACGAGCTGTTTGCGCGCGTGCAACGGCACTACGACGACGACACCATCGCGGAGCTGACGATGATCATCGCGTGGGAGAACTCCTCCTCGCGCTTCAACCGGGCGTTCCGCATCCCATCGCAAGGGTTCTGGAAGCGATGACCGGCTTGTCCTAGATTCGGGCCTCGACGGGTGTGCGTACCCGCATCCAGGCGAGCGGCGCGCGGGATCGAGATGTATCCTCCACGGGATGGACTCCGTCGTCGCCTCGGCTGCGCGCGCGCTGGCGGCCGGTGATCCGCTCGGCGCCCTCCAGCGTATCGCGCTGCGCGAGGACCCGCCGGCCCTCGCCCTGCGCGGCAGCGCCATGGCCCAGCTCGGCGACTACGACCGGGCGCGCAAGCTCCTCCGGCGCGCCGCCCGTGGCTTCGGCACCCGTGAGCGCCTCGCCCAGGCGCGCTGCCAGGTCGCCGAGGCGGAGGTTGCCCTCGCCGCGCGCGACCTGAGCGGGCCGGTGCGCGCGCTCGACGCGGCCGCGCGGGCGCTCGATGCGCTGGGCGATCGCGCGAACGCCCTCTACGCCCGCCTCGTCGTCGCCCGCCGCCAGCTCCTCGTCGGCGAGCTCGCGGCCGCCGAGCGGACGCTCGGCGCGATCAACGTGGCCGCGGCCGGCGCACCGCCGGCGCTCGCGGCCCGCGCCGAGCTCACCCGCGCCGAGGTCGCGCTCCGCCGCGTCCGGGTCGCGGACGCCACCGCCGCGCTCGGCCGCGCCCACGCCGCCGCCGAGGCCGCCGGCATCCCGGCCCTGGTCGCCGAGGTCGGCCGGGCCCGGCGTGCACTGTCGGCGCCTTCGGCGCGCCTGATCCGCGGCGGCGTGGTCCGCCCGATCCGCCTCGAGGAGGTCGAGGCGCTGTTCGCGTCCGGGGACCTCGTCGTCGACGCCTGCCGGCGCGCAGTGCGCGGTCCGGCTCGCTCCGTCCCGCTCGCCGGACGCCCCGTCCTGTTCGCGCTCGTCGGCGCGCTCGCCGAGGCGTGGCCGGCGGACGTGCCGCGTGATCGCCTCATCGAGCGAGCCTTCGAGGCGCGCGCCGCCAACGAGTCGCACCGCGCCCGGCTCCGCGTGGAGCTCGGCCGCCTGCGCGCCGCCCTGCACCCGCTCGCCCGGATCGTGGCGACCCGCCGCGGCTTCGCGCTCGGCCCCGTCGGTGGCCGTGCCGTCGTCGTGCTGGCGCCGCCGATCGGCGGCTCGTCCGGCGCCATCATCGCCCTCCTCGAGGGCGGCGAGTCGTGGTCGACCTCGGCGGTCGCGTATGCGCTCGGCTCGAGCCAGCGAACCGTCCAGCGTGCCCTGCGCCAGCTCGAAGACGCGGGGGCGGTGCGGGCCGTCGGCCGCGGTCGATCTCGCCGCTGGCTCGGGCCGGCGCTCGGCGGATTCGCGACAACCTTGTTACTCCCGGGCGCGCTGCCGGTTGGGTAGTCTTGGGTCATGGCAAGGACGAGCAAGACCAAGACCCGGCAGGCGGAGATCCTTCGAGAGTATGGTCCCTATCCCGGCATCGACCGCGTCCACGGCGTGACCTTCGACGGTGCCCACGTCTGGTTCGCCCGCGGCGAGACCATCGTTGCCCTCGATCCAGTTGGCGGCGGGCTGGTGCGCGAGCTCCCCGTCGCCGCCGACGCCGGCACCGCCTTCGACGGCAGGTACCTCTGGCAGGTCGCCGGCGACCGGATCCAGAAGGTGGATCCGCGCTCGGGCGAGGTCGTCGCCACCATTCCGGCCCCGGCCCATGGCCGCGACTCCGGCTTGACCTGGGCAGAGGGGACGCTCTGGGTCGGCGAGTATCGCGCCCGCAAGATCCACCAGATCGACGCCGAGAGCGGCGCCATCCTGCGCACGATCGAATCGGATCGCTTCGTCACCGGCGTCTCCTGGGTGAACGGCGAGCTCTGGCACGGCACCATGGAGGACGAGCGCAGCGATCTCCGTCGCGTCGATCCAGAGACA
>Ga0207684_10005851_pt1 | contig 11260 bp, 18 predicted proteins | sample KBSK5501metaG_FD_184342 | JGI IMG/M metagenome (GOLD analysis project Ga0207684, IMG submission 184342) | Corn, switchgrass and miscanthus rhizosphere microbial communities from Kellogg Biological Station, Michigan, USA - KBS K5-50-1 metaG... | ecosystem: Host-associated > Plants > Roots >... | reverse complement strand
GTTAGCCCGGTTCCGGAAGACGAATGCGATTTCAGGATGCGCGAACGATGGGGCTTTTGGCTAAAGCGATTGCCAACAGCTGATAGTAAAAGCTTACCGACTGTTTTGGTTGCGGCTATGCCGCGCTGTGGATCTACCTGCATGCGGGAGGGCGGAGAGCGATCTATTACGGCCTCTTCAATGACGCGAACGGGAAGCTCGATTACATCGTTGTGAAAGTCCAATCCGCTCTGCCGAGCAATGCGCTCCTGCTCGCGCGCGGACCGATCAATGCGCTGCTCGATGTCATGGTACGGAACTATCCCATGCCGCTCGTCATTCATCGTTTGGACCTGATATCGGCAACGGTCGGGGATGTTCTGGTGTCTGAATGCCTCATCCCGGAGCCTAGAGGAGTTTCGATCGGGCCGCTCGGCGGCATCGTACAAGCAACGCCGTTCGCGCCGTACGACGCTCTCTATCGCGAGGCCCTAACTTCGCGCAGTCCGTTCTACCGGCTCATCTGCGGATTGAAAATGTATGAGGGCTCGGGCAAGATCCGCGGCGCGCGCACACGTTCGATTGGAGAAAGGCATGAGGAGAAAGAAACGCAACGAAGAGGGCTCAATAGTGACTCGGATGCAGGGCCGAAAATACCTGATCCGCTGGACGGTTGCCGACGGCCGGCGCCTGAGCCGTATCGTGAAGGGCGACTACGTTGAAGCGCAAGCCGCGCTGATTCGCGAACTTCGTCCCGTTAACGCAAAGCCCGAGCGAACCTTCAAGAGCTTCGCGGAGACGGAGTTTGCCGCGTATACCAAGCGTGAATGGAAGGCGTCCACACAGATTACTCAGGGCAGCTTTCTGAGCAGGCACATTCGTCCGTTCTTCGATCACATGGAGCTTTCGAAAATTCTACCGGCCCACATCGAAGCCTTCCATCGGGCATTGGAGGCGAAGAAGCTGAGTCCTAGGACGCGACGCACGATTCACTCGATACTGGGAACAATGTTTTATTATGCCGCTGAGACGGTAGAGATCATTGAGAAGTCACCGGTGAAGAGGGATTTCGCGCCACGGGTCGAGCCGCACGAAAAGTCTGCCCTCGCGGCCGAACAGGCGTGGAACTTATGGGATGCCCTGGCGGGTCCGGAGACAATCCGCAATCGGGCTTTTTATGGGGTGCTTTTGTTCACCGGGATCCGAACGGGAGAAGGTTTGGGCTTGAAGTGGGCAGACGTGGACTTTGCAGAGCGAAAAATTCATGTGCGGCGGGCGATCAGCCGCGGCGGCGAGACTACACCGAAAACTAAAAAAAGTTTGCGGGTAAGGCCAATGTCCGATCACTTATTCGGCGCGCTTCGGAACCACCGGGCGATGGCTCACTATACGGCGCCAGAGGACTATGTGTTCGCGTCCAGCACCGGCAGGCCGGCGAATTCCGACGACTTGCGAACGGCGTTGCAGAAGGTGCTTCGCGAAACCTTGAAAATCACCCTTCCGGCGCGTGAAGACGGCTTGCATCTGCTTCGGCACACATCGGGCTTTTTGGTGTTCGACGCCACCGGTTCTGTTAAAGAGGTCCAGGCGTGGCTTGGTCACTCTTCCGCGAGGGTTACGCTCGACACGTACGTGCATCGCGCCGTAGAATCACAGAACCGAACGGCCGCCGTTACGTTTGCGCGGCCCGTTGCTCCTTCTTCGGGGTGGACGAACTGAATAGTTAGGCACCGAGTTAGGCACCGAATTTCGTAAGTGATTGAAAACTTACGGGCGGTTAGCTCAGCTGGTTAGAGCGCCTGCCTTACAAGCAGGAGGTCGCAGGTTCGAGTCCTGCACTGCCCACCAATTCTAGGAACGCTCAATAAAATCAGCGGTTTAGGATTCCTAAGAGTTCTGGATACACTTTCCGGATACACTTTTTTCAGGAATCCGAAGGTTTTCCGGTGGGACGCAGTATTTCAAATTAGGAAATACTGCATGCCGAACCTCAAAGTCACTCTTTACATCCGCATCGTCACCCCGGAAGGCAAGCGCAAAATGTGCAAGCCTGTCTATGCCTCGCGCGGACGACTCAAGCCGCTCCATGCCCAAGGGTTTGGGTACCAGCCGGACGGCGAATACTACCTGCGCTATGCAGGTAAATGGGAGGCGGTCGGCAACGATCCTTACGTGGCGCTCGACCGACTCGAAGAACGCAAAACCGAGTTGCGAGGGTCGGCCCGCGCCGATTCGCCAACGAACCAACCACATACTGTCGAACGTAAATCCGGACGGGTCGTCACACTCGATGCAGTGATCACTGAATACCTCACGACTGGGAAAGCCGCTGAGAAGAACTGGCGTAGGCACACGCTGCAATGCTACACGCTGGCTTTGAAACTCTTCCGCGAGTCCTGTAGCACGACCCATCTCAACGAAATTGACGGCGACGACCTGCGGCGGTTTAAGGTGTTCCTAAGAAAGCAGCAGACTCAGACCAAGACGGTTAAAAAGAGAATTGATGATCGCACGGTGTGGAACCACTTCAACAATGTGGTCGGATTTCTGAATTCTCACGGGATGAGAGACTTGATTCCCCAGAGTGAGTGGCCCGCATACGAAGAAAGGACCCCCGAGGCGTATGATCCTGAGGACGTGATACGGCTTCTTCAGTTCGCAGACGAAGATGAGCGGGATGTTATCGAGTTCTTTTGCGGAGTCGGCTTCCGCAACGGCGAAGGCACGCACACCGAGTGGCACGACATCGACCTGCGTAATAAAGAAATCACAATCTATAGCAAAGCGGAAAGGTTCGACTGGAAAGTGAAGGACAGCGAAAAGCGCACCGTTGGGATCAGTGACCGACTTGCGGAGCGGCTCAAAGCAAGGCACAAGCGGCATCCCGGTGACGGACTCGTATTTCCAAATTCTTGCGACAAGCCGGATAAGCATCTTTTGCGGATCATCAAGCGAGTCGCGTTGCGGGCGGGTCTAAACTGCGGGCAGTGTATGGGTACGCACAACCGCAAGCGGGTTTCATGGCGTACTCATCCTGTCTGTCACAAATGGCTCGTTCAGACTTTTCGAAAGACATGGGCGACATTCCAAGCAGAGGTCGGGGCTGCTATACCAACGATCAGCCGAGATCTGGGTCATAGTAGTCTGGACACAACGCGGATGTATCTCGCTAGCCGGGATCGGCGTCATAAGACTCGGCGGACTCAGATCAACGCTGCGGACGCATTGTTTGCATCACCAAGTGTTGAAGATCAGGCGAGGGTGAACTAAATGTACCGGGCAGCGAGCCAGTCAGCGACGACATTGGGGTCGAACTTGATTTGGTCGCCGATACGCAAGCCTTGGATTTTTCGGGCTTTTGCCCACTTGCGCAATGTCATTTCATGGATGCCTAATAGGTTGGCAGTCTCCTGTAGAGTCAAGTAACCCGTGCGCTTTCGTAGTTGGTCGATCAGAGTCAAGCCCGTCTCCTCGCACCACTTCCAAAGGACATTTCCGACTGAGGCTTGATGCCATGATCATCATGAAACCCACGAAGCGGTCACTATCCAAATACGCACTCCGGCAGGAAATCTGAGGTATTGCCCCTAAGGGCCGCTACGAGTCCGCGTAACAGAGCTTCAAACAGCGTCAAATTAGCTGCCCGCCGAAAAGCCTCGCCCACTGCGGCGTCCAAGGTCTCCGCGAAGGTCATGGTTACCAAAGATCGCGAGACGAAATGCCTCGCGGCGTTCATCAAAACGTTATGCAGGGGATTGAATCTCTCCCCGGCAAACAGCGGGCCGGGCGAATCGGCATAAGGAGAAAACAACAATGAACGAGATTAAGACGGTCGAAATCGCGCCGACCCCTCACCGGAGTCTGCTTCCTGAAGCTGACAGCGTGATCACCGTCGATAAGGGGCGGGGCTTCATCATCGAGCATCGCGCCTTATTTGACTTCGGCGGCGGCTTCAGGCGTCTTCGCCGCAAGCTGGTGGTCACGGCGTCACATTGTTTGCCTCACGCTCCCAAGATGCCCTGTTATTCGTATCAGGAAGCCACCTATGCAAATTTGCTTGCGCCACTGGGCGAAGAACCCACTGTATGGGCGGAATGCTTGTTCTTCGATCCGGTTTCCGATTTAGCCATCCTTGGAGAACCCGACAATCAAGAACTAGGAGAAGAGAACGATGAGTATGCCCTTCTCGTGGATGGACGCAAGCCCTTCACCATTGCTGCGCCGGAGACGGGCGAGGGTTACATGCTGGCACTTGATGGCGTGTCATGGCAGCCCACCCCTCTCATAGTCCACGAGAACATCTGGGGAACTGGGCTTTCGACTGGAGCAACGCTCGGCGGGCAGTCCGGGTCTCCAATCGTGGATTCGAGAGGAAGAGCGGTAGCGGTGGTCTCTGTCGGAACGGAAGTCTGGAATGGCGGAAGCAGGACACCTATCAACAGCGGGCCGCAGCCGATCCTGAAACTCCAACTTCCCTCTTGGGCGCTAAAGACGGTGAGAGTGACTGGGACGAAGAAAGTACCGAAGTGGACAGAATCGAGTATTACCAGTTGAAAGGCAAAACTCGTTCGAGGAGAACACGTATGCAGGGACCAATGAAATTGATCGACGCTTATTCGGGACTTATGGAGTGCCGGGTTTGTGAGAACCGCCACTATGGAAACCTTCAGTCTGGATATTCGAGGGCTGACGGCATCACCCGGCTGTACCATGGCAGTTATCAATGTAGCTGGGATCGGTGCCCGTCCAACCAGAAGGAATGGGATCAGAGCAAAAAGCGATATGTCAAACCGAACTGGCGAAGGCTGGTGCGGGCTGCGGCAGTTTAATGCCCGCCGACGTGATACCAAGACTGGAGGACGAGCAATGAAAAAGGGCAAGATGAGTGAAGAGGAAAAACTGGCGTGGTGGGCGGCTAACAGAGAAAAAGCCGAAGCCAAGCGCAAACAGCAAGAGAAGGCGCGGCAAGATCGCGAGGCTAGGCTGAACTCTGCTGAGTATCGAGAGCAGCAGCGCTGTGGGCGCGAGGAACAGGACAGATTATTCAATGCGTTCCACGGCGACAGCTTTCACCGCGCGGGAAGTAACGAACACGGCTGGGTAAAGCCTGAAGCGAATGTTCTCGCAGACGCAACAGACGGGTGCCGTCGGCTCGGCCCTTGGTACGCGAGACAAAGCCCAAGACTGGCAGCGGGTCAAGCCAGACCCGGAGACCAATGCCCTCGCGGACTTGGACTGGGAAAAGGTGCCAACGTGGGATCAGCCCGTGCAGGCTACTCATCTGCGAGCGAGTACGTGCGCGTGATGGTGATCATGCCTTCCGCCTCCAACTGCTCGGCGGCGATGTCGATTTCCATTTGATGTAGCCCGGTGAGCTTTCTGACCTCTATGTCGGTCAACGGCTCACCTTCCCAGTTTCGACGCAATATCCGCAACAGCTTCAGAGCTAGGTTCTCCTCCATTGTTTACCTTCCCTCGACCAAAGTACCGGGCGATGAGAACTTCGCACGACGTCTGCCACTGCCCCTTCTCTGCCCGGCCCTGAGTGCGATCCGGTTCACCGTGACCGGGTGCAAGCCGAAAACCTTTGCGACCTCGCAATACGTCATCTCAGGGTTGGCTTTGATGCACTCAATAATCACCGCGTGCGCCCGTGCTCGGTTCGCACGGGTCACGATTTTTGTTTGAACTACATCCGCTGTCTGGCGAAGTAGTGCCCTGTACTTCTCGTCCATCTTCGTTCTTGTGCCTCTAATCATCGACGCAAAGGGGCGGATCAAGCAAACAATGCACGGACTTGCGCTCGCTTGGCACTATCATCCCCTCGCTTGGACTGTGAAGTGTGGCAACAGGAAGACACCGATTGAGGTGTTCACCGACGACGAGTCGTTCCTCAAGGCGATTGAGCGGCGAACGAAACTCGGCAATGCTTTCAGCGATGGTGGACTGCGAAAGATACTCCGCACATTCTCTAGCACACAGTCTGTTTCGAATTTCCGTCCGACCGCTGCTGCCGCCATCTATCACCGCTACCTTCCAGAGGACGGCGGTGTCGTGTGGGACATGTCGGCAGGCTTCGGAGGTCGTCTGCTGGGAGCACTCGCCTGCGACCACGCGGACAAGTACGTGGGCACTGATCCTGCCAGCCACACAATCGAGGGTCTCCGCGAGATGGCAGCGGAATTGGTGCCGATGGCAGAACAGTTAGGAAGGCGCACTCTGGAAGTCGAGCTTCATCAGGTCGGAAGCGAGGACTTCGTGCCAGAGCGCAACTCGCTAGACCTCTGCTTTACCTCGCCGCCTTACTTCGGCTGGGAGCAGTACAGCGACGAACCAGCACAGAGCCACAAGAAGTTTTCTACACAACAGGAGTGGCTGCACGGTTTCATCGGAGCAACGTTACGCAACTGCGCTTATGGTCTGAAGAGAAGCGGAATCCTCGCGATCAACATTGCCAGCGTGGCTGCGTATCCGAACCTAGCAAAGGTCTTCCTCGGATACGCAGAAGACAATGGCTGGCGTTTGATTGAGACCCTTCACCTTCAACTGAGCAAGATGGTGGGACTGAAACACATCGGGAAGAGTCCTTTCAAAACCGAACCCATCTTCGTCTTCAGGAAGAAATGATAACCGTCATCTGCGCCGACTCGTTCGAGTGGCTTCCAGCTAACCGGGATGTGGGCGCGATCATCACCAGTCTACCGGACGCCTCCGAGATCGGGATCGAGGACTTGAGCGAGTACGAGAAATGGGTGCGGCGGGCGGCGACCGAGTGCTTCCTTTCCGCGAGCAAGGGCTGCCCGGTGGTGTTCGTCCAGACCGACCGCAGGAAGGGCGGCAGGCAGTTCAGCAAAGCAAAACTGCTCATGAACATCGCTGCGGAGCAAGGCTGGTTCCTCGTGTGGCACAAGATCGAGCTAAGCCAAGAAATCGGCAAGTCCAATCTGTACCGACCTACCTTCCGCCACATGCTCTGCTTCGGCAAGAGTAAGATGAGCGCCGGACAAGCCACGCCGGACGTGATCCCGCCGTCGAAACGGCTCTACGAGATGGCGTTCGGCTTCGAAGCCGCTAAGGTCGCAGTGGAGTTCTGTAAGCGGTACACGAACCGCGTCTGCGATCCTTTCTGCGGTCAGGGCACCGTACTCCACGTCTCCGAGGAGATGGGTCTGCATAGCGTCGGCGTCGACATCGACCCGAAGGTGTGTAAAATCGCACGCCGATTCGCACAAGCTGATTGAGCAGGAGTACGAACTCAGCGTTTGGGTCTCTGACGCCGTTTATCCCAATGCTTGAACCCCAAGACCTTTTTGATATGGAGTCGGTATTCGCCCGCACGTCGATCCTTCGTGATCCTGTGGATCAGCACCGTGACTTCCGGCACTGGAGGATTCATCCCGTTGAGCAGGCGCAGTTCGAATGGCACTGAGACCCTCGCGAAGCGCTTCGTCCAGTACGGCTTGATCCGTCGATATTCGATCTTCTTCGTGCCTGCGATGATTTCTGCCAGCCATTCCCGTTCGATCGTGGTCGTGATGCGGTCGTAGCGTGCTCGCATTGTCTCCTCAGGTGATGGTCGGATGCTGATACCACAATCAGTGGGCTGGGACAAGTCAGCGTAGCGACAGAACCCATGCGACGGCGAAGCAGCATGTGCCAATCGCAACGCCGATGGCAGGAGCGCGAAACCAGTAGAGCAGGGCGATAACCAGATAGACGCACCCGATCAGGGTCAGCGCTGGAATAATGATGCCGACCGGGAGCGTATCGAATCGCAGCCCAGCCCAGAGCGCGAGACCTGCAACCATCAGCACGCCAAGACTGTGGCTAAAGTTGAAGCCAACCCAAGCTCGCCACATGTCCGTGCGTCCTCCCGATAGCCTAAGCGCCGAATTCTCCATCGCGTGCGCAACCGAAGGATCGGCAGGGACAAGTCGTCGCGGGTTGCGCAGATCGAGCAGAGTGTGGCATGCAACGTGCCAAGTACACCGAACACTGCTCCACCGAGGATGAGGAGGAATGCGATCATTTTGACTCTGGGCAAGTTCTAGTCCTATGCCGGAAGCGGCTGAGCCGACGCCGCTGGTGAGTTCTTGGGTACGAATGGTTCTAGCAGGGATTTGAAGCGAGGGCTTAGCCGCAGTTCTTCACTCTCCTGCTCGAAAAGCCTGCGCGGGTCTGTGGCTTCCTTGAGCGCGTAGCGCAGGTATGACAAACGCATGAGCCACTGCGCGTGGGCGATGTCCTGTTCGCTGCGAATACGGAAAGTGATCCAACCTGAATTCGGAACCCACCGATGTTGTTCGGCGAGACCCTCAGCCAAAAGCACATCGTGGACTGGTCGCGTAAAGGGTATGTCAACGATGCCATTGGTGTGAATGTGTCCGACCTCTGCTGCCCCAAATAGGAATTCTTGCCCGCCAAAGCGATGGGGGTGAACCGAGATTCGCGCCCAAGCAGAGACTATGCCTTCGAGCGTCTTCACGTGCTTCATTGCCACTTCTCCGACTGCTCTTCTTTCGATGTCTACACGCTCCCTCTCGATTCAGCGAGCGATCTGCCATAATTCTCCTTACATGTGCGGGTCTACGAATGGCAAAGGCGGGGTTCGGCGAAGCAGCCCTTCTGCTTCGAGGTCGGTGACGGTGAACTGTTTGCTTTTGCCGGATTGTGGGAGCGCAGGCGTGATCCGAGTGGGCAATGGATTAAGACATGCTCGATACTGACGACCACCCCGAACGCCGTGACCTCAGCGATCCACGACCGGATGCCCGTCATTCTTGATCGAGACAGCTATGATCTGTGGCTCGACCCCGGAATGCAGAACGTCGCAGCCATCTCAGAAATGCTGAAGCCCTACGATGCCCAGTCGATGCTGTGTTATCCCGTCAGCAATCGCGTCAACCACGTGGCGAACGATGACGAGGAGTGCTCGCGACCTGTGGAGCTTGCGGAGACCCAGCAGCATCAGCTTTTTGGTTAGAGGGGGAAATACGGCTAGGCGGCAGCCGATGTTTGTCCACCTCGCATCTGCTCCAGAACGCCTTATAGTCACCCCAGCACAACAGATCGTGAAAGAGATTTCCACAGCAGTCGCGGCGCGCGGCGATGTGGAAATCGCTGTGAATAGTCTGCGGATGGAGTTGGTAGTTGGCTCGATAGAATCGCAGCCAACAGGCATCCCCCTGCTACGAATAAGAACGCCAAACATGCAATGTTTTCAGGCAGAGTCTCGAGCAGCGGGATGTGCTTTGTTCCCAAAATGAACACTCGGATGTGGTCTGGAATTCCAAGACTCTACTATAAGGGCTTCGCGGGGAGCAAAGTGCCTGTGCGATCCGATGACCAAGGAAGGGAGGTAATTCATCATGTCAGTAGGCAGATCAGGTGGGCACGAGCCGCTGTTCGCTGCATTCGTAGGCATCGATTGGGCAGATCAGAAGCATGTGTGGAGTTTGCAAACCGCCGATTCGCAGAAACGTGAAAGCGGAGAGTTGGAGCATGCCCCGGAAGCGGTGGAGGTTTGGGTTGCCCAGCTCTGCCAACGATTTGCTCAGGGTCCGATCGCGGTGGCGCTCGAACAATCGCGCGGTGCTCTGGTGTTTATGCTGAGCAAGTATGAGCGGCTGCACCTTTTCCCGGTGCCTTCGACGATGGCCGGCAATATGCAAGAGGCGCTATATCCATCCGGAGCCAAGGATGATCCGCGGGATGCCGACCTGCTACTGGATCTACTGCTGAAACATCGCGACAAACTGCGCCGTTTGTCACCAGATACGGAAGCGACCCGCCGCGTGCAAAATCTGGTGGAGGAACGGCGCAAGCTGGTGGATGAGAAGACAGAGCAGATCAATCGATTGACGAGCCACTTGAAGATCTACTTCCCGCAGATGCTGGATTGGTTCGATCGATTGGACAGGGAAGCAGCGTGTGCGCTGCTGGAGCGCTGGCCGACCCTGGAGGAATTGCAAAAAGTTCCGCCCGCGAAGCTGCGAACGTTCTACTGCAAGCACCACTGTCGCGACCAGGAAGTGATCGAGCGGCGCATAGTTGGGATCCGCCAAGCGGTTCCGGCCATTCGGGATCGAGCGGTGATCGAGGCCAAAAGTGCGGTGGTGAAAGTAATCACGCAACTGATTCGAATCTTAGTCCAAGGCATTGCGGAGTTAGACCGGAAGATTGAGGAGGAGGCGGCAGCGCATCCAGATTTTTTCATCTTTAACTCGCTGCCGGGAGCGGGCCCGGCGTTAGCGCCGCGCTTGTTGTCGGCATTTGGCTCGCAGCGAGCGCGTTATGGCAGCGCACAGGAAGTCCAGGCCTACAGTGGGATTGCGCCGGTGATTGAAAGGAGCGGGAAAAAGAAGTGGGTACATTTTCGCTGGGCGGCCCCGAAGTTTCTGCGACAAAGCTTTCACGAGTGGGCTGGGCGCTCGATTACGCGGTCGCAGTGGGCACGGTCTTACTACGAGCAACAACGCCAACGGGGCAAGGGGCACCACGCTGCGGTGCGGGCGCTGGCATTCAAATGGATACGTATCGCATTCCGTTGCTGGAAAGATAGCGTTGCCTATGATGAGAGTAGGTACCAGGCAACACTAGTTCGGCGTGCTTCTCCGCTGAGTGCCTCGATGGTCGCCTCTACTTTAGCGAAAACGCTGTGAAATCTTTGTGGACATTCGGAGGAAAATTCGCTCGGGTCCACCAATAAACTGTTGACAGAGCTACTCAGATGTCTGCCTGTCACGTAGGAGGCCGCGGGTTCGAGTCCCGTCGCTCCCGCCATTCCTTTGTTGCCAAAGGTATAAGAAGGGGACGAGAAGAGATGGCGTTTAGCGCTTGAGCTAAGCTGTGTGCCCATCCGGTGCGTCCGGTTCGTGCGAAACTTTGGAGCGCCTCATCAGATGCACTGCCAACGATCCGCCAAAAACCACATCAAATGCCAAACAGAATCCAGGCCACCAATGCGGTACCCCCGGGTTTTCAATGAGTAAGTGATGGACGAAGTCAAAAATTCCGTGCCCAACAATTGCGACGGAAACCAACCAAAGGTTTTTTCTGAAGCCAAGTACGGCAAATAGCAGGAAGACGCTGGCTGCAGCGATTTCAATCACGAGCGTCCGCTCAGAAGCGCCCATCACAGCAAACAACACGTAATATGAGGCGATTACGATGAGCACGGTCGGATAAAAAGAACGGTCGCGGTCGAAGCCGACAATGATGGCGAAACCAGCCACAACCAAAGACAAGATCAAGCCAATCAGGTATTCCATTTGTTGTCTCC
>Ga0207684_10005849_pt1 | contig 11264 bp, 9 predicted proteins | sample KBSK5501metaG_FD_184342 | JGI IMG/M metagenome (GOLD analysis project Ga0207684, IMG submission 184342) | Corn, switchgrass and miscanthus rhizosphere microbial communities from Kellogg Biological Station, Michigan, USA - KBS K5-50-1 metaG... | ecosystem: Host-associated > Plants > Roots >... | reverse complement strand
CGCCAATCGAATATCCGTGCTGAGTGGAAAGACCACAAGGCGAGCCTCGTCATCTGTAAGGCGCAGCGTTCGACGTGCCCGCTATGCGGCGGGGGGCGGCGGTGGCGGCTTCGGTGGCCTCGGGGGCGGCGGCTTCGGTGGCCTCGGCTGCATGTGGGCAACCCATTTCCAGTTATGGCCGGCCCGGCGGGCGGCGTAAGACCGAGCATCCTACACCCACGGGGGCGCTTCGGTATCGTGTTCCTGCCGCGCCTTTGGTATTCTACGTCAAGCAAACCATCTCGGTGCATAGCTCAATGTCTTCATTGGCTGATGCTCCCGATCTTGTGGGCTTTTTCAGCTACTCGCGCGAGGACGATGAGGGCTCCGGCGGGAAGCTGTCGAAGCTCAGAGAGCGCATTCAGGAGGAATTGCGCCTTCAACTCGGCCGCACGAGGAAAGATTTCAGACTATGGCAGGACAAGGTCGCAATTGCGCATGGCGAGTTGTGGGAAGACACAATCAAGAAGGGTATCTCTGAATCGGTATTTTTCATTCCGATCATCACACCTACTGCCGTCAGAAGCTCCTATTGCAAATTTGAATTCGAGTCATTTCTAGCACGAGAAAGAGAGCTTGACCGCAATAACCTTATATTTCTCATTCTTTACGTCCCGGTTCCGGCGCTGACGGATGACCGATGGCGTCAAGACCCGCTGTTGGCGATTATCGGTAGCCGTCAATACGAGGACTGGCAGAATTTGCGGCACGTGCATCTTCAAGCGAGGTTGTTGCCTTAAGGGTCGAAAAGTTCTGCGCGAACATCTGTAGAGCATTAGAGCAAGAGTGCACATGATTATTATCGAAGCCGAGCTCGCGCTGAAGCCGGGTCGCGCCTTTTGAAATATAGCACATTTCGTCGAGCGTGGGGCGTGTTATGTCGCGCCACGGCGCAACCCGCGAGGCTTGTAACAGTAGGATCCGGCGCGCAGGTGGACCGAGGACCCGCCGTTCGCGGAAGGGGTGTTACGGAACATTGGATCGGGTTACCGCATCAGTCCGCCTTGATGTTGAGGGCCCGGATCACCTTGCCCCACTTTTCGGTTTCCTCGGCGATCATCTTGCCGAAGTCAGCGGGCGAACCCGCAAGCACCGTGCCGCCGAGGTCAGCGAGATGGGCCTTCATCTTAGGGTCGTCGAGAGCCGCGTTAATTTCCTTGTTGAGCTTGTGAATAACTTGCGGCGGTGTGTTCTTGGGCGCGCCGACACCATACCACTGGCTCGACTCGTAGCCCGGCAAGAACTCACCCACGGTCGGAATGTCCGGCAGCACGTCCGAGCGGGTCGCGGTCGTCACTGCGAGCGCGCGCAGCCTGCCAGCCCTGATATACCCTATCGATGAGACAGTGGTGGGGAACATAACCTGGACCTGCCCAGCGAGCAGATCATTGAACGCCGGCCCGCCACCACGATAGGGCACGTGAACCATGTCGACGCGGGCCATCATCTTGAACAACTCGCCGGTCAGATGGGTCGCTGTTCCGGTTCCAGCCGACGCATAATTGATTTTGCCCGGGCTAGTCTTGGCATAGGCGATGAACTCGGGAATCGTCTTAGCCGGGACCGTTGGAATTACCACCATGGCAAATGGTGTGCGGATAATGCTAGCGACTGGCGCGATATCGCGGATGAAATTGTAGTTGAGCTTGTCGTAGAATGTTGCATTGACCGCGTTCAAACCACCGACCAAGAGAAGCGTGTAGCCGTCTGCGGGCGCAGCTCCCGACGGCTATACGCTGGGCCTCTTCGGCGCAGCGAACGCGATCAACGCGACGCTTTACGACGAGCTCAATTTCAATTTCGTCCGCGATATCGCACCGATCGCACCCATCGTCCGCTTTCCCTATATCATGGTGGTCAATCCTTCGGTTCCTGCCAAGACGCTTCCCCAGTTCATTGCCTATGCCAAGGCCAATCCCGGCAAAATCAATATGGCGTCGCCCGGCATCGGCAGCACGCCCCATGTCAACGGCGAGCTGTTCAAGGTGATGACCGGCACCAATATGGTGCACGTTCCGTATCGCAGCGCGGCGGCGGTGATGACCGACTTGCTGAGCGGACAAGTCCAGCTTTATTTCGGCACCACGGCATCGTCGCTCGAATACGTTAGAACCGGCAGGCTGCGCGCGCTGGGAGTGACCATCGAGCGGCGCTTGGATGCGCTGCCGGATATCCCGACCGTGGGTGATTTCGTGCCGGGCTATGAGGCGGGCAACTGGTATGGCGTCGGCGCACCGAAGGCCACCCCGGCCGAGATCGTCGAGAAGCTCAACAAGGAGATCAGCGCTGGCCTCGCCGATCCCAAGATCGAGGCGCGGCTTGCCGACCTCGGGGGCATCGCGCTGACGGGCTCACCCAGCGACTTTGGCAAGCTCATCGTGGAAGAGACCGAGAAATGGGGCAGGGTGGTGAAGTTCGTGGGCATCAAGGCGGAGTGATCCGGAGCAGATATTCCATAAATCCCGTTCGGCGAATGGCTGGTTTCCCTCTGCGTCGACGAGTTGATCGAACGCGACGCTGTTTTGCTGCAGCGCATGACCGGTCATGGCACTTCTCGGACCTCGCGAGATGTCGGACTTGAGTCCACAAAGTGGGCCAAAGCGGACATTGGATGAGATGGTTGTCCTTTAGGCCGTCATTGATCTGGATCACGGCAGCGCAGTATTGAAGATGGCAGATAACCGCCATGCACCCAAGCGTCATAGTGTGGGACCTTGAGACAGTGCCCGACCTCGCCGGGTTTGCGGCCGCCAACGATCTCGTCGGAAAGTCCGACGTGGAGGTACGCGAGGCGATCGGCGAAAAGTTTCCAAAGCACATCTACCACTCGATCGTCTGCATCGGGGCGCTCATCGCGCACTGGGAAACTGACTACTGGGCGGTGGACGCTATCGGTGCTCCCCACGTGGGCGAGAGGACGGAAAAGGAGCTCATCACTGCCTTCTGCAACAAGATCGCGGAGCTGAGCCCCCAGCTCGTTACCTTCAACGGGCACAGCTTCGACCTCCCCGTGCTGCGCTACCGAGCGATGGTCCTCGGGGTGTCCGCGCCGGGGCTCTCGGTGCGTCCCTACTTCCACCGGTACACCGAGGATGCTGTCGACCTATGCGACGTCTTCTCGTCGTTCAGTCCGCAGGGGAAGGCAACCCTTCACGAGATCAGCAGAGTGATGGGCCTACCTGGCAAGCCGAAGGGGTTCGACGGCGGTGAGGTGGAGCGCTACTTCCGCGAGGGCAAGATCAAGGAGATCGCGGACTATTGCGAGAGCGACGTGGTCGGCACTTATCAGGTGTGGCTGCGGTACGAACTGTTTCGCGGCACGTTGAGTCGGAACGCATTCGATGCAAGCGAGCGCAATTTGGCGGATTTCATGGAGTGAACGTTTGGAACAAGCAGCGCTAGAAGAAGCTCTAGGTGAACGGCCATTGCGTTAGCCCAGATACCCGGGGAACCTTAGAACACGGTCCAAACGTGCCGAAGGGCAATGATTGAAGGTCATACCAATCTGACGGGCACCTCGAAAAATTCCTCTCGCCAAGTCGCTGCGAATCTGAGTCGCTGACCGCACGCGGTAATGGGCGGATGGAGGAAGCGAGTCATGGGGCAGAAGGGCTTTTTCGATGTTGAGCGCAGGCTGGAGGCGATCAGCGCCAAGGGCGATCCGCTGGAGACGATCAAGAAGATCGTGCCATGGGAGGATTTCCGCGCTGACGTCGAGGCCGTGACTGAGACGAAGCCTGAGCAGCGCAAGAGCAACGCCGGCCGCAAGCCCTATGACACGATCCTGAAGTTGAAGATCGTGGTGCTGCAGTCGCTGCACAATCTCTCTGACGAGCGGACCGAATACCTGATCCGCGACCGCATATCGTTCATGCGCTTTCTCGATCTGGAACTCGATGACCCGGTGCCGGATGCCAGCACGATCTGGCTGTTTCGCGAGGCGTTGGCGCAGGCCGGGCTGATCGACAAGCTGTTCGAGCGCTTCGGCCAGCATCTCGAGGCCGAGGGCTATATTGCGCGCGGCGGCCAGATCATTGACGCCACGATTGTGTCGGTGCCCAGGCAGCGCAACACGAAGGAGGAGAACGAGGCGATCAAGGCCGGCAAGACGCCGGAGGGATGGGAGCAGCAGCCCGCCAAGAACGCCCAGAAGGACAAGGACGCGCGCTGGACAAAGAAGAATGACGCGAGCTTCTACGGCTACATGAACCACCTCGGCGTGGACAAGGCGCACAAGCTGATCCGCAAATGGGATGCGACGGACGCATCCGTGCACGACAGTCAGAAGCTGGACGATGTGCTCGATCTCTCCAACACTGGCAAGGGGGTCTGGGCGGACAGCGCCTACCGCTCGGTGCAGATCGAGGCAGGCCTGAAAGCGAGGGGGTTGCAGAGCCGTATCCACCGGCGCGCCACACGCGATCGACCGCTGTCAGAGCGCCAGAAGTCGGCGAACACGACGCGCTCGAAGGTACGCGCCCGTGTCGAGCACGTATTCGGCCAGCAGCAGAGCTCGATGGGCGGCAAGATCGTGCGCACCATCGGCATCGCGCGGGCGAGGTTCAAGATCGGGATGATGAACCTCGGCTACAACATCCGTCGGCTGGTTCAGCTCGAGCGGATGGCGCCTGCGCCCGCTTGAGTGCGCTCACGGGTGTAGTCTGTGTGGCGTCGTGCAAACGACCGCGCAATCGCCGGCCAAGGGTCAAAACGGCCCCCGATCGGGGGCTCACCTTGGTACGAGCGCTGCACCCCACTCGCTCAGCTAAGAGCGGGTATTGTTCGAGGTCCCCTGACGTTTCTCTCTAGGTAAATCGATGATCGCGAGACCGCATACATCAATACGCACGTAATGCTTGAACGCGGGGAGCTGCAGCTCCTTCGTGATGCTCGACGTTTGCACTCCGCTCTCGAAGACGCCCCTGAGGCCTCGTGCAACCAGCTCGGCTTGGAGGAGACGCTTCCCGTCACTCAGGAGAGCACGCCCCGCCCCCACAAATACGTGTATGGCCGCGATTGAGATAGGTGCTCATAATCGTTGCGGACTTTTCCGGCGATGCTGTATTACTCTACCGTGTGTTAGATGACTGGTGACCCGGCTCTGCGGATGGGTGAGGAGCAATGGCGACGGCGACGAAAGCTCTAGGCGTCGAAGCTTTTCGTAATAAAGTGCTGCAGGAGGTGCAGGATACCTGCACCGCGCAGGGCTTAAAATTCGATGTCGAGCAAGCGCGTGGCTTCGCGTTCCAGAAGTGGGTTGCCTCGCTTCTATGCGCGCATGAGGGCGTGGAAGAGGACAAGATCACTACATTCAGCACCAACGATCTGAAATTCGACGTGATCATCGAAGATGATGACCAGAAGGTCATCTATTTCTGTCAAACGAAATTCGTCAGCGTGAAGAGCAACCCCGACCTCTTAGAGAGCGAGGTGCACGATTTCTTTCAGCGGCACCAGCTTCTCCTAAATGGAGATTGGGTACACGCACATGCGAGTGACGAATTACTCGACTATGTAGGAGATTATGAGACGCGCCTGGACGACGGATGGCAGGCCCATTTCTATTTCGTGAGCACCGGGACGGCAACGCCTCGCCAAAAGAAGCTCGTTGATGAACTGGAGGAGCACGCGAAGAACAATCACGTGGGGGTTTCTTTTGAGCTAATGGACTTTTCGTCTATCAAAGAATTTTACATTGAAGCGCAGACGCTGGAGGCGCAGGTATCCGACGTAGCAGAGTTTGATATTCCGCAGAACAAGTGGCTTATGTTCGAGAAACCGCGACGGACAATCGTGGCGGTAGTCAAAGCGAATACGCTCATTAACCTGTACCGCAAAGAACGGGAGCGAATTTTCGCGGTAAATATCCGGTCATTCCTCGGTCGAAAGGGCCTCAACAAGGAAATCGTCTCAACAGCACAGAAGCTTCCGGATAAATTCTTTTACTTCAACAACGGTGTTTCGGCGATCTGTACCGCTATCGAGCTCGATGAGAAGACTGGACGGTTCCGTGGCGAGAATTTTCAGGTCATCAATGGCGCGCAGACCATCGGCGCGTTGAAGTCGGCAAAGGAAGTTTCGTCCGAGACCGAGGTGCTCCTGCGCATCACTGAAGGTGAATCCGTCAAGACGGAGAAGGGCTTTAATGCCGATGTGATCCGGTTCAACAATACGCAGAATATTATCAAATCGAGCGACTTTCGGTCGAATGATTCTATACAGCTCTGGCTTGAAAAACGCTTTAGTGATCATCGCCCGCGCGGCGCGCAGGAAAAACGCATCGCATATGTCCGGAAACGCACCTTCAGGCGGGTGCCGCACGCCGACGTGCTGCGCCTAGAGGATTTGGCTCGGATCCGTTACACATGGCTGAAGGAGCCGACGCGTGCGACGTCCGATCCGAAGTCCCTGTGGGCCTTTGTCGTAGACGGTGGGGCTTACGAGGTCGCCTTTGGTATCAATGATGAGGCAGTGGATTTCTGGCCAGACGATGTGTTCGAAGAAGCCCTCCTGGCGGTCATCTCGTATCGCGAGATTGAGCGACGCATCACGGATATCATCAAAAAGGATCGCAAGTTTCTCTGGGTACGGCGGCTCCGCTTCTTTGCGTTGTCGCTGTTCAAATTGTACATAATAGAGAAGAAATATGAGGTTGCTGAATTGCTGGGTTCTCGCGCCATGTTCGAGGGCGTCTTCAATGAATTCTGGAAGGAAGCACACCGCGAGCTGATTTCAGCCCATTATGATGCAGTTGAGCGGGATAAGACGACGGTCTTCGCATTGGCACGGAGTGATACGCGTTGGTCGTCGGCTCGCGAAAAATTCCTCTTCTTCCTCAGGCAGACAGCGCGCTCATGAAAAAAGCACCCGCAAACACTCGGCGGGCCTCCACCTAGCAGCTCCTAAGTCCGAGCAGCAGAGCTTCCCCCCGCCAGCTTCCTGACAATTGTCCGAAAAATCCGAGGATGACCAGAGCAACTCCTGTACCGATGGGGCCGCTCGCGATGTCGCGTTCGCCGTGATGGTTTTCATGGTGGTAGCGCTGTTGGCTACAGATTTGGAAAATAATCCCATTGTTGCCGGAACGCCTTTGCGCTGGCCGCCTCCGCCGCACATCACACGCGAGATGCGACGGCCTGTTCAGCGGCGATCAGCAGTGTTGCCATGGCTTGTGCAGGTAAGCGACGCCCGGCGGCGGTCCGCCGACGTAGTGGCGTGAATGTCCGGATGTGAGGATGACAAGACGCGGCCAGCGCATTATCTCGCGCGCCAAATCCATGACGTCCATCACGCCGCCTGAGCCTCCATCCTGCGCTGGGCGAAGGGCTGGCACTCGAGGCAGGTGCTCCTGACGTAAGTGCCCGAAGAATTGAGGCTTTCCGATTCCAAGGCCCTGTAACTCGTGGGACGAAATACCGTCGCCCCCATATCTTGCGTTTTCTCGGTTTGTTCTTTACCTCCGAGCCAAGTGCCTTTCAGAAGGGAGGGGCGACCTGCCATGCCTATTGCAGTTGAGTTCTTGCCCGTCGGCGACGGCGAGGGGGACGCCATCCTCGTCCAGTATGGAGATCAGACCGGCTATATGCTGCACGTCGTCGACGGCGGGTACGCCCAACTCGGTGAGCAGGTTATCGAGCACATCGAGCAGTACTACGGCCGCGACGTCACCATCCAAAACATGGTCGTGTCCCACGCCGACAACGATCACGCCTGCGGGCTGATCCCGGTCTTCAGGCGCTTCAGGGTCGGCGCTCTCTGGATGAATCGCCCATGGCTCTACGCGCGACAGATCATCGACCAGTTTCACGGAAATTGGTCGCTGGAAGGCTGGGTGAAGGAGGTCAGATCGAAGCACGAGTACCTGGTCGAGCTGGAAGCGCTTGCGGCCTCGCGCGGCATGCGGCCGAACCCAGTGTTTCAAGGCACGCAAATTGGCTCGTTCCTCGTCCTCGCGCCGTCGATTGAGCGGTACGTCTCGTTGATCCCCGACCTCGACAAGGCGCCGCCACCCTACAAGAGCGAAGTCGCGCCTCGGTCCTTCGCCGCCGCAACGCTCGCTCTGCTCGAGGCCGTGAAGGAGACGGTCGACATCGAGACGCTCGACCCGAACCCTCCTGCCACCTCGGCCTCAAACGAGACGAGCGTCGTTCAGCTCGGCATGTACGACCATCGCAAAATCCTGCTGACCGCCGATGTTGGGCCGGAGGGGCTCATGGATGCCGCTGGGTACGCCTATGCGCGCGGCCTACTCAGTCCTCCCGATATCTTCCAAATTCCGCATCAAGGGAGCCGCCGCAATTTGACGCCGGCCGTGCTGAATGCGTGGCTCGGTCGGGCGAACGCCGGCAACCCGTGGGGCGGCGCCGCCATGGTAATGGTCGGCGCCAAGAAGAAGGAGCACCCCCGCAAGAAGGTGAAGAACGCATTCATACGACGCGGCTATCCCGTTTTCGTCGGCCGTGAAGGCTGGATGCGAATGCCTTACGGGTATGAGATGCGCGGCACGAGCATGACCGCAGAGCCCTTCTCGTATGAGGTGGAAGACGATTGATGTTCAAGTTCCTCGATGCCTACAGCATTCGGGCTCGGCTCTTCCCTGCCATCCTCGCTGCTGCTCCTGCCCTCGCCGCGCTCGCGCTGCTGATCTCCTGGGAGCGGATCGCGCTGTCGAACGTCATCGCGACGACAGCGCTGGTCGTGCTCGTCTTTGCCCTCTCGGACTTCGCGCGGAAGCTCGGCCTGCGCGTTGAACCCAAGATCTATGACGAGATGGGTGGCAAGCCGTCCGTCTTCATGTTCCGCCGGTCCGACACCACGATCGAAGAGCCGACCAAGGACAGGTATCGGACCTTCATTGCTTGCAGGATCAAGCGACCGGCACCGACGGCAGAGCAAGAGGGCGCCGAACAAACAACGGCCGACACGTTTTATGAGGCGTGCGGCACCTGGCTGCGGACGAACACGCGCGATGCCAAGAAATTCCCGTTGCTGTTCGGCGAGAATGTGGGCTACGGCTTCCGCCGCAATCTATTCGGGTTGAAGTGGACAGCGCTGGTGCTGAACGTGCTCGTCGTCGCCATCTGCGCGGCGGTGCTGTGGCGTCGCGGCGCCCTCGACATAGACAACGACCTGACCATTCGGACGGTTGTGGTCCTCATAATCGCGGCAATCCACGCCGCTTATTTCGCGCTCATCGTGACCAAGAATGGCGTCAAGGAAGCGGCCCGGAAGTATGGGCGCGAGCTGATCCTGTCGACCGAAGCCCTAATGGCCGGCACGCGCGCGCCCGCGGCTCGGAAGAAAGCGGCCGGCTGACGAGCGCAGCGAAGGCGAAGAAGGCCAAAGTCACCGCTTCGGTGCGCGTTGCAATCAGAAAAATAGACCCGACACACGCGCTGCGGCGCGTTTCCCCGCGCCGACCGGGAGCTGCCCGGGTGGGCTGGAGCTATTCACCGACCGCGCGCATGTGCGTCGAGACGCATTGCTGATTACAGGCGCAAGCCTTCGTAGGTTATCTGCTCGACCACGTCCTTGACGCGGATCAGGCCTGGACCGGGCTTGCTGTAGGTGCCGTATGACTCGCCGGTGACGGCGTGACCGAGGATCCGCGCGGCGTCCGACTGCGGCACGCCAGCTGCTTCGAGCCGGCCTGCGACGGTGTGGCGGAAGGAGTGGAAGCACAGACCGTCGCGCTTCAAGCCGAGCGCCACGAGCCGCTTGCGGAACAGCTCGCCGACGCGCGCACCGACCTTCCCGCCCTTCGACTCGCGACGCGTCAGGCCCGGGAACAGCGGTCCCTTCGGCAACGCCTTGACGTAGTCGAGCAGGCCGAGCCGGTCGAGCTCGGAGTGCACCGGTATCAACCGCGCGCTGGTCTCGTTCTTGAGCTTGTTGTCGCCGCCGTTGTGGACGTCGACGCACCAGAACCGCCCGCCGTTGACTCCTTCCTCGCGGACGTCGGCGGTCGTCAGCTGCGCGATCTCCTCCAAGCGCGCGCCGGTGTAGAGCGCGATCAGCGCGACCCACGGCAGCGCGGTGTCGGGCGTGTGCTTCCTCGGCTTGCGCTCGCGCGGCAGCTTGTCGAACAGCGTCTGCAATTCGGCGACGGTGAACGGCTGGTAGCTTGAGCCCGCGACCTTCGCCTTCATGCCGTCGAAGGGATCGTCGCCGGTGAACCGGCCGCGCCGGCGGGCGCACTCGAACACGCACTTCAGCGTCGTGGCGTAGGCGTTGCGCGTCCGATTGCTCACCTTCAGTCCGGCGAGGAAGTCCGAGGCCATGGCGCGCGTGACGGCGGTCAATGCCACGTCGCCGACCGCGTCGACGAACGCGCGGACGCGCAGCCGGTGACCGTCGAGCGTGGTCTCGCGCGGTGCTGCCGATTTGTCCCTGGTCATCTCCGCGATCCACGCCTCGGCCGCCTGGTTGATCGTCTCGCCGCTGCGCCGAGCCGCGGGCTGCTCGCCGGACAGGACGCGGTCCAGGAGCGCGCCGTATCGCTCGAGCCACGGGCCGCGCTGTTCAGGCGCCGCGGGCCGCTCGTCATACCAGCGGCGCAACGCGAGCTCGTGCTTCGGATGGACCGCGAGGGGAGGTTCGCTCGGCTCCAGCGCGTCCTTGACCTGCTCGGGTGTGGTGATGATGCCAGCCTTGATGCGGCCGAAGACGTTCATGCACGCCGCCACGCGTTCCGCCGCCATGACCCTGGCGACCTCCTTACTGTCGCTGAGGGGCTCGGCTATGCGGACCATCGCGTTGCCCTTCTTCGACAGGAACAGATGCCGCATCGGCCGCGGGATGGCGAGCCGCAGGTAGTACATGTCGCCGCGGCGCCAGAGGTGATCCTTAGCCATGATGTATCCTCAAAGTGTGATACAGCTTTGTGATACACCTTGGCACGGCCAAAAATGCCGGTCAATGGGGCCTAATCAACTATTTTCGGCACAAACTGTGGTTCAGGAACCGATCACCGGCATTGCTGCCTGCTGCGCCCGCGCCGCGAGCGGCCACGCCGCCGCTGCGCCGCCGAGCAGAGAGATAAACGCGCGCCGCCTCATTCAATCACCTTGTCAGCACGAAGCACGAGGCCGGCCGGGACTTCGTGGCCGATCGCTTGTGCGGTCTTAAGATTGATTACCAGCTCGAAGTGGGTGGGCTGTTCAACCGGGATTTCGGCAGGCTTGGCGCCGCGCAGTATTCGGGCGACTAGCCGAGCCCGTTGGCGA
>Ga0207684_10005846_pt1 | contig 11266 bp, 9 predicted proteins | sample KBSK5501metaG_FD_184342 | JGI IMG/M metagenome (GOLD analysis project Ga0207684, IMG submission 184342) | Corn, switchgrass and miscanthus rhizosphere microbial communities from Kellogg Biological Station, Michigan, USA - KBS K5-50-1 metaG... | ecosystem: Host-associated > Plants > Roots >... | reverse complement strand
GCTGCGATCGAGCAGCATATTGGCCGGCTTGACGTCGCGATGGATGAGATCGTGCGCGTGCGCGGCGTCCAGCGCGTCCGCCACCTGCGTGATGATGTTCCACGCCCGGGCTGGCGGCAACGGCTGTCCGTCGGTGAGCAGCGATCGCACGTCGCCGCCCTGCACGTAGCGCATGGATATGAACAGGCATCCGCCGGCGTCGCCCGCGTCGTAAACCGGAATGACATTGGGATGATCGACCGCCGCCGCGGCGCGGGACTCGCGGATGAATCGGGTGCGGAATGCGGTGTCCGAAGCGAGTCCTGGCGCCAGCACTTTGAGCGCGACGCGGCGGTCGAGGCGCTCGTCGTGCGCCCGGTACACGACGGCCATGCCACCCTGGCCGATCTGCTCTTCCAGCCGGTATCCAGCTATCTTGTCCCCGGGGCCGACATCGGCTGGTGCTGGCGTCGTCTCGTCGCTCACCGCATCTTCCTCAGGAGGCCAGGCAACGAAAGCAGTCGCTGGCCCGCGACTGCGTTGATGGATTCCTGGCACTGCCCGATAGGCCAGTCACGGGTTCGCGAGATTTACTGTAGCCGCTCCAGACGCCGCCGGAAATAGAGTAGTTACTCGGCTTCTGATCGGCCTGGGATCCAATGTCGCGGTGTGTTATTCATCACCTCATACGGGTTCATCTGTGTCGCGAAGATCTGCGGCGAGTTGCTGAGCCGCTGGGATCGGGGACGCGTGCGGATCATTGCCCTCGCGGACCAGGTCACTGGGCAGCTCATCGAGTGGCGGCGCGGTCTCGAGATGACCCATCAGGTCCTCTTCTGGCCACGGAGTCGCGCCGACCGCCTCAAGCGCGGCGAGCGCTAGGTGCAGCTTCTCGTAAAGGAAAAGTACGGGCGCTCCGGCAGCCAGCCCCACCGCCTCACGCAGCGCCTCACCGGGGCCAGCCGCGAACGTGACGTGGACTTCCGGCCTGATCCGGCGCATCGCGGCCGCGATGCGGGCGCGCATCTCGCCAGGCGCCCGCCCGCGCAGATCTTCGTCCTCGTAGATGACCACAGTCCCGAACCAGGAGGCAATCGCCTCGGCCGACTCTGTGATCAGGTCATCGCGGCGGTCGCCGGGCAGCGTGATCGCCGCGACCGGCTCGCCGTCCCATACAGCGGCCACCATCTGACCGGTCGCCTGCAGCGCTGCCGCGTTGTGGCCGTAGTCGACGAGCACGGGCCCAGCGGCGGCGCTCGCTGCTGGACCGGCCGTCACCGCGTAGACGTTGCCGCGGCCCGGGTTGACCGCCCCTGGGCTGAACGTGCTCAGCGCCTCCCTGATGTCCTTGACCGTCACACCGGCCGCGCGGCAGGCGGCGACGGCCGCGAGCGCGTTCGCCACCACGTGCCTCGCCCGCCCGTCGAACGCGCCGGGCAACTCGGTGATGTTCATGATCAGCCGCTGCAGGCCGCCGGCTGTCTCGATCACCTGGCCGTCGCTGACCTCGTAACAGATGCCGCCAGAGCGCTTGTGCCGGTCGATGACCGCGTTCCCTGGCGTCACGCTGAAGAACCGGAGCACCGGCGCGTTGCGGCGCACCGCGGGGCGGTCCGCGATCGCGACGGTCGCGTGATCGGCGGCGTTCAGCACGACGCTGCCGCCCCTGCGAACCTTCTCGGCGACCAGCGCCTTCACGCTGATCAGACCGCCGGTGTCGTCGATGCCTTCATCGCCGAGGTGATCGGCCGAGATGTTGGTGATCACGGCGACATCCGCCTTGTCGTAACCGAGCCCCCGGCGCAGGATCCCGCCCCTGGCCGTCTCCAGCACGGCCACCTCAACTGTCGTGTCGTCGAGCACCATCTCCGCCGACCGCGGTCCGGACGCGTCCGCCTCGAGCACGCACCTGCCGGCGATGAAGACGCCGTCGCTGCATGACATGCCGGTTCGGAGGCCTGCCTGGCGGAGCACATGCGCGATCATCCTGACCGTCGAGGTCTTCCCGTTGGTGCCCGTCACCGAAATCACCGGTATCCGCGAACTCGCGCCGGGCGGATAGATCCGGTCGACGATGGCCTCAGCGACGGCACGGCCGGTTCCCTCGGCGGGCGACAGGTGCATCCGCAGCCCCGGGCAGGCGTTGATCTCGATCACCGCCGCGGCCTTGTGGCCGCCGCTCGGCCGGCCTGAGCCGCCTGCCAGGCTGGGCGCGAACAGCGGCGCGCTGATGTCCTCAGCGCGCAGGTCGATACCGCATATGTCCAGCCCGGTTACGGCCGCGATCCGCCTGCATAGCTCGGCGACATCGGCATGGACCTGATCGGTGACGTCCTTGCTGGTTCCCCCGGTGGACAGATTGCCGTTCCGGCGCAGCGTCACCTGCTGACCGGGAGCCGGAACGGTCCCTGGCTGATACCCGGCGGCAGCGACGTGCGTGAGCATGGCGTCGTCCACCGTGATTCTGGTCAGCGGTCGTGAGTGGCCCTGGCCGCGTCGCGGATCGGCGTTGAGGCGGTCAATCAGCTCGATCACGGTGTGCTCACCATCGCCGGTCACGCCGGGCGGCCTGAGCTCGGCAGCCGCGGCGACGCGGCCGTCCACGACGAGCACCCGGTAATCCTTGCCGGGAACAAAGGTCTCGACGATGACCTCGCAGGAGCCTGATCCCGCTGCCGCGCGACGGTAGGCCTGGCGAGCCTCGGTGGCGGTCCGGATGCCGACGGTGACGCACCGGCCGTGATTGCCGTTCCTCGGCTTGATCACGACGGGGCCGTCGAGCTCGTCGGCCGCCCTGATCGCCTCAACCTCCGTCCGAGCTACGAAACCGTCCGGCACGGCGATCCCCGCCCGGGTCATGAGCTTCTTGGTGAGCATCTTGTCGGCCGCTATGTCCACCCCGATCGCCGACGTCTGCTCCGTCATCGCCGCGCTGACCAGCCGCCGGTGGCAGCCGTAGCCGAGCCGCAGCATGGACAATCCGCCGACCCGGCGGACGGGGATGTCCCTGCGGCGGGCCGCCTCGGCGATGGCGGCAGTGCTCGGGCCCAGGCGCTCACGTTCTGCCGTCCTGGCGATTGCCTCGAGGTGCGCGGTCACATCTGGGGTCCGTTCAGCCAGAAGGTCTTCCACGACCGCGATGGCCAGGCGATACAGCTCCGATGGGACTGCGGAGTCATCGGGCTCATCCTGCGGGCACTCCATCATCACGTCGTAGCGGCCGTCCGCGCCGGCCCACATCGTGCGGCCCAGGTGGATGTCGCGCCCGGCGAGTCCCGATAGCTCAAGCGCGACGTGTTCGGTGACATGGCCGAAGTACGTGCCCTTCGACATCGCGTCGGTGAATCCGCCGGGCCGGCCTGCCGCGCAGTGGTGATCGCGCAGGCCAGGGAATGTGCGCGTGAGCCGCTCGGCGAAGCCGGGATGGTCCGTCGTCTCCCGGCCCGCTAGGTCCTCTAGTTCGACCCGCGCGATGCAGACCGGCGCTGTGCTGAAGCCATTCGGCCCGCTGAGATGGCGTACGTATTCCAGCCGCACTTCTGCTCCTTAGCTGAGTGTGACGGTGTGGTCGCCTGATTCCGCAGCCTCAGTACCGCGCATGAGCAGGCCCGATGGCCGGCGACCTGGCAGCCAGGTCGAAGACGCACCCAGCGGGGAGCAGGTGCAAGCGCACGTCGAACAGCGTGGTGGGGTCGCTTTCCGAAGCGGCATGGACGACCGTAGCCCGTTCCGCGTCCACCACTGTGACCACGCCGGTGCCGAGTACCTCGAAGCTGTCTTCGTGCACGCTGATCGCGGTGTTCTCATCGATGCCGACGCCGAGCCGATCCGGGTCCAGCGCGACGGCGCTGAGTAGCCGGGGCAGCCTGCCCCGCTCACCGAAGTGCATGTCGATCAGCATCCGTGGCATCAGGCCAAGCCCGGGTGCCGTCCGGACCGTCGCGGTCGAGACCTCGGCACCGTTGCCGCCCAGGATCATCGTTCTGCCTAGCGCGGTCGCGCCGGCGCTGGTGCCGGCGACGACCAGGCCGGCGCCAAGCCGGGCCTTGAGCTGATCGTTGATCTTGGAACCAACGAGGGTCTGCAGCCGGGACTGGTCGCCGCCACTGAAGAAGACCCCGGTCGCAGCATTCAGGGCAGCTGCGGCGTCCTGACCGTCCGCGTCAGCCCGGCCGCTGATCGGAAGCTCGCGCAGATGCCGCACACCCAGCTTGCGGAACACCTGTTCATACTCGGCGAGCGCCTGGCCTGGCCGGCCGGCCGCAGTCGTGATCAGCACGATCCGCGCCTTGCCGCCGCCGCACATCCGAGCGAATCGCTCGAGTACGCCGTTGCCGCAGCACCTGTCCTCGGCTCCGCCGATGATCAGCAGGCGGCCAGGAAGTCCCCCGTCGTCCACCTTCAGGCCCTCGTCCCGGACCGCGGCGCGGCCCCCGACGCCAGATCTACCCGTCGTTATGCTGCGCCAATCAGCGCCTACTCGCTGCCCAGAACGCCCCTGGTCTGGCGGCTTCGGCGGGCACCCGAACGTGGCCTGGACAACTCGTCCGGCAGTTGCAGCAGCGGGTTGGTCGCGCTGGCGACGACGTCAGTCGCGATGTCGATCACCCGCCGTCCACGATTCCGGGCCGCGTTCCTGAGCTGCTCAAATGCCTGGCGCGGCTGGATCCGGTGCCGTTCAGCCAGCACTCCGATGGCTTGCTCGACCCTGATCCTGGCGGTCAGCGCGTGCTCGAGCTGGCCGATCGTCGTCCGCAGCTTGCTTGTCTCGGTGCCAGCAGCCTCCTTGACCTTCGCCTTGACGTTGGATTTTGTCTTGTCTCTGGCCGTTCCGTGGTCGCCTGGGTGCTCGGCCTCGGACGTGGTGGCGATCGCGGCTGTGGCCGCGGCAGCCGCCGGCGCTGCCGCGGCGTCCGGAGGCGCGGACAGCTCGGCCGAGATCAAGTCGGCGAGCACCATTGCGCTGGTGAGGTCGGGCACGTCGGCGCTGCCGACTCGCCAGCCGTCCTTGGTCCTGCGGACCACGGCATCGTCAGCGCGCGAGTCCGCCGCGACGGGTGTCTCGCCCGGGTCCAGAGCGGCCTCGGCGGCCACACTGGCCGGCTGGCCCTTCGTTTTGCCCATCAATTCGGACATATCGGCGCAGCTAGTTCTTCCAGGCGCTGCTTGATCGCGTGCACGGAAGGGTTGGTGAGCGTGCTGCCGTCAGGAAACAGCACAGTCGGCACAGTCTGGTAGCCGCCGTTCACCGTCATCACGTACTCCGCGGCGTCTGGTTCGCGCTCGATGTCGACCTCGGTGATCTCTATGCCCTCGCGGGCAAGCTGACTCTTTAGCCTCCGGCAGTACCCGCACCATGGCGTGGTGTACATCGTCAGCGGCTGGGTCATGCCCTGTTCCTCCTTGGCGACCATTGAAACACTTGAAGATTACTAACGTTCACACCCGTGACGACCTTACTGCGAGCCGGGCCGAAATGAGCGGATTTTTCGGCAGAGCCTCAGCCCAGCCTCGGCACAGCCTCAGCACAGCCATGTCGGCACCATGCGGCAGGATGGCGCGCGGGAAGCGCGGGGGAAGGAGGTCGCGCCGTGGACGCAGGGCAGGGACCCGACGCGGTGCTCGCGGCGCTTGACCCCGAGCAACAGGAGGTCGCGCGCACTGCGAGGGGGCCAGTCTGCGTCCTGGCCGGTGCGGGCACCGGCAAGACGAGGGCGGTCGCGCACCGGATCGGCTACGCGGTCGCTGCCGGCGTGGTCCGCCCGGACCGGGTCCTGGCCGTGACGTTCACGACCAGGGCCGCCGGCGAGCTACGCGGCCGGCTGAGGCAGCTCGGCAGCGTCGCCGTCCCCGGTGCAGGCCTTGAGCAGGTGCAGGCCCGGACGTTCCACTCGGCCGCACTGCGACAGCTCAGGCACTTCTGGCCCACGACGGTCGGCGGCCCAGCGCCCGGTGTGGTCGAATCCAAGGTCGGGCTGCTCGGCGAGGCGGCACGTCGGCTGAGGCTGCGGCTCGGGCTCGCCGAACTGCGCGACGCCGCGTCCGAGATCGAGTGGGCAAAGGTTACCCAAGTACGGCCGGATGATTACCCGCAAGCCGCCGGGAAGGCTGAGCGCATCGGGCCGCTGCCGGCGGCCAGCCTCGCCCGGCTCTATGCGGGTTACGAGGAGCTGCGCAGGGAGCAGAACCTGGTGGACTTCGAGTCCGTACTCGAGCTGACCGCCGCGATCCTGGCCGCGCATCCGTGGGTGGCTGCCGCCGTCAGGGACCGGTACAGGTACTTCGTCGTCGATGAGTACCAGGATGTGAACCCGCTCCAGAAGCTGCTGCTGGACGAGTGGGTCGGCGAGCGGGACGACGTCTGCGTCGTTGGTGACCCCCGTCAGAGCATCTACTCCTTTACCGGCGCGACGCCGGAATACCTGAGCGGGTTCCCGCTGCAGTACCCGGGCGCGGTAGTTATCCGCCTGGTCCGCAATTACCGGTCATCGCCGCAGGTCATAGCGCTCGCCAACCGAGTATTCGCGATGCCGGGTCAGGCGCTGGTCGCGCAGCGGCCGGCCGGTGCCGCCCCGACGCTGAACGAGTATGACGACGAACAGGACGAGGCGGCTAGTGTCGCCCGCCAAGCGGCTGATCTGATCCGGGCGGGAACGCCAGCCAGCCAGATCGCCGTCCTTGTCCGGACCAACGCGATGACCAGCGGTTATGAGCGGGAGCTTGCGGCGGCCGGCGTTCCGTTCCAGCTGCGCGGCACCGAGCGGTTCTTCAACCGGACCGAAGTCAGGCAGGGGGTGAAGCTGCTGCGACTGGCCGCCAGGTCGACCGCGCCGGATGAGGACCCGGTCGGCGCAGTACGGCCGGTGCTGACCGGCCTTGGGCTGACCAATGTTCCACCGGCTGGACGCGGCCGGGCCAGGGAGCGCTGGGAATCACTTGAGGCGCTCGCGCAGCTGGCCGCTGACTTCTTCGCTTCGTCCCCGGATGCGACACTCGCAGACCTGGCGGTCGAGCTTGAGCTGCGGAGCGCGACCGGCCACGAGCCCGACGCCGGCGGACTGACGCTGGCCTCGCTGCACGCGGCCAAGGGCCTGGAGTGGGACGTAGTGTTCCTGCCATGCTTGACCGACGGTGCCGTGCCGATCGTCTACGCGCAGACCGCCGAGGCGATCGAGGAGGAGCGCCGACTGCTTTACGTCGGGATCACCAGGGCCAGAGACCGGTTGTTCCTCTCCTGGGCGGCAGCCAGGGCGCCGGGCGGCAAGCGGACGAGGAAGCCGTCGCGCTTCCTCGACGGCCTGCGCTGCCAAACTTGACCGGTATGGTGCCGCCGGGCGGCCCGTGCCCGGGTCGTGAACTGAGAGAGTGAAGGAGGGGCGCGCGGCGATGAGCAAGGCCCTGGACGCCGTGGTGGAACTACTGGATCTCGAGCAGATCGAGCTCGACATCTTCCGCGGCCGGAGCCCGGAGAACGAGCGCCGCCAGCGTGTCTTCGGCGGACAGGTCGCCGGTCAAGCGCTGGTCGCGGCCGGGCGCACGGTGCCGGAAGACCGCCCTGTCCACTCATTGCACGCTTACTTCATCAGACCCGGCGACCCGACCGTGCCGCTCGTCTACCTGGTGGACCGGGTCAGGGACGGGCGCTCGTTCACCACCCGCCGGGTTTCGGCCGTGCAGCACGGCAAGACGATCTTCACTCTTTCGGCGTCGTTCCATCATCCGGAAACCGGCGTCCTGCACCAGCGCCCGATGCCTGAGGTTCCGCCGCCCGAGGCCGTGCCCTCGGCCGCTGAGCGGATGGAGGAGTTGTTCGGTGACGCTGCCGCAGAGTATGCGTGGGCGAACCCCATCGACATCCGGCACCTGGGCCCCCTGTCGCTCGAGGCGGCCAGTGACCCGTCGTTGCGGGTAACGCACAGCATGGCGTGGGTGCGAGCGGACGGCGAGCTGCCCGACGACCCGCTGTTGCACGTTTGCTTGCTGACCTACGCCTCTGACATGACCCTGCTCGACTCGGTGCTGCTCGCGAACGGGCTCTCCTGGGCCGACGGCAAGACGGTAGGGTCCAGCCTGGACCATGCGATGTGGTTTCATCGCCCGTTCCGCGCTGATCGGTGGCTGCTCTACACGCAGGAGTCGCCTGTTGCCGCGGGTGCCCGCGGCCTGGCCCGTGGCGAGCTGTTCACCAGGGAAGGCGAGCTCGTCGTATCAGTGGTCCAGGAGGGGCTCATTCGCACAGTGTCCTGACTGAGCCTCGGGGACGCCACGGTTGCCTTTCGATAACGTCTGACAAAGCCAACGGAAAATAAGTTGCCTGCCGCCCACCGGGGTGTTTAGGGTCTGAGTAAGTTTCCTCACGCCAGGCGGTCTCGTGATGCTGCACAGAAGGAGGTGCCCGGAATGCTGAGCTCTATCTCACCCGCAGATGCCGCGATGCCAGCGCACGCGCGGTTCCGCATGGGCGCCTCGCTGTCCGGCGGCTGCGCGGCCGTTTCTCTTGAGCGTCGCGCGGAAGAGGCGGTCATCCGTACGGCGGCTGCCGAAGCGGCCTTTGCTGGCTTGTCTGCGCAGCCGAGCACGGGACGGTCCCTCTTCGGCAACGCCACCCACGTGGCTGGCCAGGTTAGCTCGACCTGGCAGCAGCCCACCAGCCAGAAGTACGCCCACACGACCCGTATCGCTGCCGCAGGTGGTGGTGCATTGGGTCCGCATCCGGCGAGGGATCCGGTCTAGCCAGACCGGCCAAGATCCCCAGAGGCCGCGGACCCAGCACATCGGGTCCGCGGCCTTAGTCATGCGAGGCCACAGCTTGTCAGACCAGACGACGACAATGCAGACCAGCAGATGAGAGGGGATGACACCGATGTACCTGCCAGGAACCGCCGCCGTCATCGACGACGACGTGGCGGCCGAGGCGGAATTGGTGCGGGTGACCGCGATCACAAGGCCAGCGCCGGTCGCCATCGTGGCGAACCCGGCCGACCTGACGGGGACTGCCAGGAGCCGCGCGTTGCCGTGCGCCGGCGACCCTGACCTGTTCTTCGCCGAGTCACCCGATGATGTTGAGCTTGCCAAGTCGCTGTGCAGCGATTGCCCGATCCGGCCCGCGTGCCTGGCCGGCGCGATCGAGCGCAGGGAGCCGTGGGGAGTCTGGGGAGGAGAACTGTTCATCCGGGGCGAGATCGTTCCCCGCAAGCGCGGACGCGGCAGGCCGCGCAAGAACGACGTGGCTGCCTGAGCCGAGGTCGCTCGGCCAGCTCCTGGTGGCCGCGGGCGGCAAGCTCGCGGCCACCGGGCTGGTCACGGTTGATGATCATGCGGATACGGCGCAAACATGTACCAAACCGCATGATCATCGACGGCAGCTAGCCGGCTGGCTCCGCTGCCAGGCCGAGCGCACCTGGGTCCTGGTCGTCCACCGGCAGTTCGTCGGCACGGTCACCGGGACCGTAGCCGGGCATCCAGCGCAGGACCTCGGAGCGGAACTCGCCGCTCGCCTCCAACTGGCACAGCACGCCGATGCCGGCCGTCGAGACCCGGTGAATCAGGATGTACGACGGCGGCAAGTTGAACTGCCGGGCAACATTGGCGGCGCGCAGGTCGGTGACTCTGGCCGCCTCGCCACGCATCCATTCCCGGCTGAACTTGAATGACTCGTACCTGGATGGATCGGCCAGCGGGGCTAGGAAGTCGCGCAGCGCATCCAGGTCGACCCGGACGTCCGGTCGCAAGAAGCCGTGCTGGCGCAACTCTGCCTCCGCCAGACCGATATCGCCATCGGTGTGCACGAGCCACAGGAGACGCCCGAAGAGTGGCGGCAGTCCGTCAGGAAGGCGGTCCACCGCACCGAAGTCCAGCACACCGAGTCGGCCGTCATCGAGGAGCCGGAAGTTCCCGGGGTGCGGATCTGCATGCAGCAGCCCGGCTCGCGCCGGGCTAGAGAACAGCAGCCGCACCAGCAGCAAGCCGGCCCGGTCCCGCTGCTCCTGCGTGCCGCCCGAAATGATCCTTGCCAGCGGGGTTCCGTCCATCCATTCGCTGACCAGCACGTGATCGGTAGCCATAACGGTCGGCGGCACGTAGATGTCAGGATCGCCAGCGAATGCGGCGGCGAAGGCATCCTGCGACTCTGCCTCAAGCCGGTAGTCGAGTTCTTCGGCCACGCGAGTGCGCAGCTCATCGAGCAGCGGCTTGACATCCAGCCCAGGCATGAGGACTCCGAACAGCCTGGCGACGCGACCGAGCTGAGCGAAATCGCTGATCAGCGCTTTCCCGGCGCCCGGGTACTGGATCTTGACCGCGACGTCGCGGCCGTCGCGCCAGACGGCCTTATGAACCTGGCCGATCGAAGCCGCGGCCGCGGGCTGGTCGTTGAACTCAACGAACTTGTCCCGCCAGTCCTCGCCAAGATCTGCAGCCAGCACCTTGTGCACCGTGCTGGCGGGAAGCGGCGGCGCCGCTTCCTGGAGCCTGGTCAGGGTGGCCCGGTAAGGCCCGGCCAGCTCGGGCGGAAGCGCCGCTTCGAAGATCGACAGTGCTTGTCCCAGCTTGAGCGCTCCGCCCTTCAGCTCTCCGAGCACCCGGAAGATCTGCTCTGCGGTCCGCTGCTGTATTTCCTGGGCAACGATCTCGGCAGGCCGGCCGCCTACCCGCTTGCCGATCCCAAGCACCGTGCGGCCCGCCAGCCCGGCCGGCAGGGCGGCGAGCTTGACCGTCCTGGTGACAGCACGGCGCGGCAGGTCGGTCATGAGACTATTGTCGGTTACCTGACGGTGTGACCGCCACATGTGCAGGCCGGATGGCGCGGCCAGGTCCGGCGCCGCCATCTCCAGTCGGGAAGGACGAGCTCAAGTGTCCCGTTGGCGGCCGCGGCCGCCATCGGGCCCCTTTCGATGGCCGTCAGCGCCTGCGCCACCGCTTGCGCGGCCACCGCGGTCGCCAGGACAGAATCACATGCGGGCGGCTCGGGCCTCTTCCGTCCGATCTGCGCCAGGATGAGCGGCCAGGCGGGATCGTTGCCGGCTCGCACGTAATCCAGGCACAACAGGCATGCCGTCTGCCCGGGTACAACGAGCGGGCCCACGACCCCGATCGCCTCTCCTGCCGTCACCGACAGATGCGGAATCCGGGCTCTGGCCAGCTGCGCGAGCCGTTCGAGGGGCTGGCGTCCGGCCAGAACGATCAGGTCAGGCGCGATGAGCGGAGCGATCCTCGACCGTAAGGCCTGGTTGGCTGGTGTTGCGCGGTTGTCGACGGGCGGCCGGACGAAGTCCACCTGCCCTACACC
>Ga0207684_10005845_pt1 | contig 11268 bp, 10 predicted proteins | sample KBSK5501metaG_FD_184342 | JGI IMG/M metagenome (GOLD analysis project Ga0207684, IMG submission 184342) | Corn, switchgrass and miscanthus rhizosphere microbial communities from Kellogg Biological Station, Michigan, USA - KBS K5-50-1 metaG... | ecosystem: Host-associated > Plants > Roots >... | reverse complement strand
CCCGCCCGCGCACCGGCCGACCGTGCTCGCGGGCCTCGACGCCATAGAGACGAATCAGCCCCGGCACGTCGGGCAGGTCGAACTGCCAGCCGCAGGAGGCGACGACGTAGCCGCGCCGCATGAGGAAGCCGTCACCGACATCGATCGGCGGGTGAGGATCGCTGCCCGGCGCGAACGTCGGTCGCGTCGCGTGGTTGAAATTGGGCACGGCGACGGTGTTGCCGCGGTTGACGACGTCGATCAGCGCGCGGCCGCTCGCCCGCGCCCGGTCGACGGGCACGAGCAGTGAGAGGTCAGCACTGAACTCGACGCGGCCCGCCGAGCCACGCGGCGCCAGCGCGATGTCGGTCACGCCGGCGTTGGCCGCGTGCGTGGGATCGATTGCGTAGCGGAGCCGTCCCTTCAGCTCTTCGTACGGGCCGGCGTTGCCGAACGATTGGCCGCCGGCGAGCGGCCGGCGCAGCGTGACGTCGAAACCGATGACAGCCATCAGAGCTCCTGAAGGAAGCGAAGAATGGCGGCGTTGACCTCCGCCGGGCGCTCCTGTTGCGTCCAGTGTCCGCAGCCGGGCAGGACGATCGTCTGGCGCAGCTCGGGCACGAGCTGCTTGAGCGCGGGCAGCAGCCGATCCATGCCGCGGAACGCGGTCACGAGATCGCGATCGCCGGTGACGTAGAGCGCGGGCACCGTCACCTTCGCGCCGGCCCACGGCGCCAGCAGCTCCCAGTTGCGATCGATGTTGCGATACCAGTTCAGACCACCGCGAAAGCCGGTGCGCGCGAACTCGCCGGCGTAGAAGTCGACGTCCGCCTCCGTGATCCACGCGGGCAGCGTGGCCGGCGCCTCGCGCCGGGTGAGGAATCCACCGTCGCGCGGGACCATGCCGACGCCACCGGCGCCGGGCGTCAACGCGCTCGCGCGGCCGTCGCCCGATCCATAAAAGAGAACGCGCCGGATCGTCTCGCGCGGATCGCGCTCGAGCTCCGCCTCGGCGACGCCCGGCTCCTGGAAATAGAGCTGATAGAAGATCGCGTCGTCCGTGCGCGGCATCAGCGTGGTCGGCCGCGCGGCGGCGCGCGGAATGAACGGAACGCTCAAGCCGACGACGGCGCGGAAGCGATCCGGCCGGAGCAGCGCCGCGTGCCACGCGACGGGCGCGCCCCAGTCGTGGCCGACGACGACCGCCGTCCCGGCGCCGAGCGCGTCGAGCACGCCCAGCACGTCACCGACCAGGTGCAGGAGCGTATAGGCGGCGATGGCCTCCGGCCGGTCCGTCTGCCCGTAGCCGCGCTGATCGGGCGCGACGGCGTGGTATCCGGCCTCGGCCAGCGCCACGAGCTGGTGGCGCCACGAATACCAGGACTCCGGAAAGCCGTGACAGAGCACGACGAGCGGTCCGTCGCCCGCCTCGGCCAGGTGGATGCGAATGCCGTTGGCTTCGACGGTCCGATGACGAATCTCGGCGCTCATGCGCGCCGCTTCGGCGGGTGCGCCTTCACCGCCGCCTCGTTGACTTCGGTGCCCCAGCCCGGGCCCGTCGGCAGCACGAGATGCCCGTTGACGATCTTGGGCACGGTCGTGACCAGCTCGTCGTACCAGGGGACGACGTCGGGATCGATCTCCATGATCCTGAGATTCGGCACGATCGCGCAGAAGTGAGCGTTCATGCACGTCGACAGCCAGCCGTAGAAGTTGTGGGGCGCGACGTTGACCTCGTAGGTGTCGGCCATGTTCGCGATCTTCACGGACTCGCCCACGCCGTTCCACGGCGTGTCGACGATCGCGACATCCACCGACTGCTGCTCGAAGTACGGCCGATAGTCGCGACGGCCGAACAGACACTCGCACGACGCCACCGGAATGTTGATCTTCGATCGGATGTAGTGCAGCGCCTTCGCGTCGCGCGTGTCGATCTCGACCCAGAAGAGGTCGAACGGCTCCATCGCGCGCGCCATCCGGATGAAGCCCTCCGTCTTGAAGTTGAAGTTGAGGTCCACCAGGATGTCCATGTCCGCCCCGGCGCCCTCGCGGAAGGCGGCGAGCTGGTCGCGGACGTTGCGCAGCACGTGGCGGTCGGCGTTGAGCTCGGGGAAATCGCGGCTGCGCCGCGCGAAGCCCGGCGCGTGCTGGTACGGCTCCTCGACGTCGAGGATCATCGGGTTCGTCTTGAGCGCCGTCCAGCCCTTCTCGCGCACCTCCTTGCCGAGGTTCACGACGTCTTGCAGGGTTTTGAGCCGGGGAATCTGCATCGCCTGCCAGCGGGCGAGGCGGTACGTGCCGCAGTGCGACCAGTACACCCGCACGCGCTCGCGCACCGGCCCGCCGAAGAGCGCGTAGACGGGCACGCCGAGCGCGCGCGCCTTGACGTCGAGCAGCGCATTCTCGATGGCCGCGATCGCCTGCTGCACGACGCCGCCGGCGGCCTGTCGCCGCACCGCGTAGAGCTGGGTGACGATCGCCTCCCACGCGCGCGGATCCCGGCCGACAATGAGCGGGATCAGACCGTCGATCACGGCGGACACGCCCAGCCCGCCGAACGTCTCGTTGTACTCACTCCAGCCCACGATCCCGCCGTCGGTCGTGATCTTGAGGAAGTCGAAGTTGCGGTCCCCGGCGTCCGCGTGCAGATGCTCGACCCGTTCGATCTTCATGCCGATCTCCTCGCGGGGTGGCTGCGCACCGCCGCCTCGTTCACTTCGGTGCCCCAGCCGGGGCCCGTCGGCAGGACGAGATGACCCTGCTCGATCCTCGGCGCCACCGTGTAGAGCTCGTCGAGCCAGGGGACGGCGTCCACGTCGATCTCCATGATGCGGAAGTTCGGCGCCACGGCGCAGAAGTGCGCGTTCATCATCGTGGCCAGGTGCCCATAAAAGTTGTGCGGCGCGATGTTGACCTCGTAGGTGTCGGCCATGGCCGCGATCTTCAGGGACTCCGCCACGCCGTTCCAGGGCGTGTCGACGATGGCCACGTCGACGGCCTGGCGCTCGAAGAACTCGCGATAGCCGCGTCGCGTGTACTGACTCTCGAGCGACGCGACCGGAATGTCGATTCGCGACCGGATGTAATGGAGCGCGGCCGGGTCGAACGAATCGATCTCGACCCAGAAGAGGTCGAACGGTTCCATGACCCGCGCGACCTTCACGAAGCCCTCGGTGCGGAAGTTGAAGTTCAGATCGACCAGCAGGTCGACGTCGCGGCCGGCGCCCTCGCGGAAGGCCGCCAGCTGATCGCGCAGCGCGCCGATGATGCGGCGCTCGGCGTTCAGCGACGGCACCTCGGAGTCCGCGCGGGCGAATCCCGGCATGTGAGGGTGCGGCGCGCCGCGATCGAAGAGGAAGATGTTGGTCTTGAGCGCGGTGAATCCGCGTGCCACCACTTCCTTGCCCTGAGCCACGACGTCGTGCAGCGTCCGCAGCGGCGGAATCTGCATCTGCTGCGCGGCGAAGAGGCGGAAGTAGCCACAGTGCGACCAGTAGAGCCGCAGGCGCTGGCGCTGCGGTCCACCGAGCAGCTCGTAGACGGGAATGCCGAGCGCGCGCGCCTGCACGTCGAGCAGCGCGTTCTCGATGGCGGCGATCGCCTGCTGGATCACGCCGCCCGGAGCCTGGCGCCGCACCGCATAGAGCGTGGTGACAATCGCCTCGCGCGCGCGGGGGTCGCGTCCGATGACGAGCGGCGCCAGCCCGTCGATGGCCGCGCTCACGCCGGTGCCGCCGAACGTCTCGTTGTACTCGCTCCAGCCGACGAGCCCGCCGTCGGTGGTGAGCTTCAGAAAATCGAGCGCGCCCTTGCCGGCATCGGCGTGCAGGTGCTCGATGCGCTCGATTTTCACGCGGCTCTCCCGAGGCGGCCGAGGATCCACGCGTAGTCGAAGGCGATCTCGCGCAGGTAGTCGTAGCGGCCCGAGGCGCCCCCGTGGCCCGCCGCCATGTTGATCTTGAAGAGCACCGTCGTCTCCGGCGAGCGCGCGCGCAGACGCGCCACGTACTTGGCCGGCTCCCAGTACATGACCTGGCTGTCGTTCAGCGACGTGCGGACGAGCAGCGCGGCGTAGCGCCGGCCGTCGAGGTTCGCGTACGGATCGTAGGTCTTCATCACGTCGTAGTAGGCGCGGTCTTTGGGATTGCCCCACTCCTCGAACTCGCCGACCGTGAGCGGCAGCGACTCGTCGAGCATCGTGTTGATGACGTCCACGAAGGGCACGCGCAGCACGGCGGCCGCGGCGAGATCAGGACGGCGGTTGAGCACGGCGCCGATCAAGAGCCCGCCCGCGCTGCCGCCCTCGATCACCAGGCGGTCGTGGGCCGTATAGCGCTGGGCGACGAGATGATCGGCGCAGGCGATGAAGTCGGTGAAGGTGTTGGGCTTGTTCAGCATCCGCCCCGCGTCGTGCCAGCGCTTGCCGCCCTCGCCGCCACCACGGATGTGGGCGATCGCAAACGTCACGCCGCGATCGAGCAGGCTCAGGCGGCTGGACGAGAAGCTGACGGGGTAGGGCAGGCCATACGCGCCATAGCCGGCCAGCAGCATCGGGCTCGAGCCGTCGCGCGGCGTGTCGGCGCGCGCGACGAGCGAGATGGCCACGCGGGTGCCGTCCGGGGCCGCGGCGTGCAGACGCTCGCTGCGATAGCGCGTGGGATCGTAGCCGCCGAGCACCTCCGTGCGCTTGAGCAGCGCCAGCGTGCGTCCGTCCATGTCGTAGTCGAAGACCGACGCCGGCGTGACGAGCGACTGGTAGCGGAATCGATAGCGACCGGTGTCGAACTCCGCGTTCGCGTCCTCGTCGACCTCGTAGGTCGGCTCGGGGAACTCGACGTGGTGCGAAGAGCCGTCGGCCGGGCGCAGCACGCGCAGTCGGATCAGCCCGTCTTCCCGCTCGTGCACGACGACGTGCCGCGCGAAGACGTCGAAGTCTTCGAGCATCACGTCCTCGCGATGGGCGAGCACCTCCGTCCAGCGCTCGGCGCGCGCGTCGTCGAGGGGCGCCGTCACCAGCCGGAAGTTCCGCCGGCCGCCGCCGTTGGTGCGAATCCAGAACCGCTCGCCGGCCTCGTCCATCCCGTGATCGACGTCGTACTCGTGGTCCTTCTCGCGCGGCTGGATCATGCGCCACTCGCCGAAGGGCTCGGCCGCCGGCAGCCAGCGGTAGTCGCCCGACGTGAACGAGCGCGCGGCGGCGAAGACGATTCGGCGGCTCCGCGATCGAAACACGCCCAGGCGGAACAGCTCGTCGTTCTCTTCGAGCAGCAGATCGTCCGCGGCGGCGCCGAGGCGGTGACGCCAGAGGCGGAACGGCCGCTTGGCGTCGTCCTCGGTGACGTAGAACAGGATGCTGTTGTCGGCGCTCCACGCCGCGGAGGACACCTTGTCGATCCGGTCGGCGAGCACCACGCCGCTCTCGAGATCCTTCACGTGCAGCGTGTAGTCGCGAAACCCGGTGAAGTCGACGGAGTAGGCGAGCAGCCGTCCGTCGTCGCTCACCGCGTAGACGCCGAGCGAGAGGAAGGCGTGGCCCTCCGCCATCCGGTTGAGGTCCAGCGTGACCTCTTCCGGTGCGCCCGGCTCGTCGCGCCGGCGGCAGTGAATCGGGTACTGCTTGCCCGTCTCCGTGCGCGAGTAGTAGACGTGGCGCCCGCGCCGATATGGAACGCTGGAGTCGTCCTCCTTGATGCGGGCGAGCATCTCCTTGTAGAGGGCGTCCTGGAACGCCTCGGTGCCCTTCATGACGGCGTCGGTGTGGGCGTTCTCGGCCTCGAGGTGCGCGGTCACCTCGGGACTGTCCTTGTCGCGCAGCCAGAAGTATTCGTCCTCGCGCGGCTCGCCGTGGACGACGTCGACCTTCGGGACGCGCTTCGCGATCGGGGGCGCCGGACGCATAGGGGCCCGATTGTACTCCGGCCGCGCGCCGTCGGCGGGCGGCCCGAACCGTGAGAAAATCACGATTCGCATGGCCATGCGAGCTGCAGCCCGTTTCAGGAGCCGCAGCCGAGGGCGAGGCGACGCTGTGAGGACCGAGGCGAGCCTGTCATCATGGAGCTGAAACTGGCGCGATGCACGCTGCGTCCCTGGCGTGTGGGCGACGAGGCCGCGCTCGTCCGCCACGCCAACAACCGGCGCGTGTGGCGCAATCTCTCGCGGCTGCCGTACCCGTACACGGGGGCCGACGCGGAGGCGTGGATCACCCGGGCCGGCGCGCAGTCTCCGGTGACAGATTTCGCGATCACCGTGCGCGACGAAGCCGTCGGTGGCATCGGCGTCGAGATCGGCCGCGACGTGTTCTATCGCTCCGCCGAGATCGGCTACTGGCTCGGCGAGTCCTACTGGGGCCGGGGAATCGCCACCGAGGCGCTGCGCGCGATGACCGAGTACGCGTTCACCACGTTCGACCTCTGCCGCCTGCAGGCCGGCGTCTTTCAGTGGAACCCCGCCTCCATGCGCGTGCTGGAGAAGGCGGGCTATACGCTGGAGGCGCGCCATCGCCGCAACGTCACCAAGGACGGGGAGACGATCGATCGCCTGCTCTACGCGCTCGTGAGACCGGAGTGAGCCGGGGTGCCTGAGCTGCCGGACGTGACCGTCTACGTCGAGGCGCTGCGCGAGCGGGTCGTCGGCGCGCGGCTGCAGCGGATCCGCCTCGCCACGCCCTTCGTCCTGCGCTCGGTGGACCCGCCGCTCGCCGACGTCGTCGGACGAACCGTGACGGGGGTGCGCCGACTCGGCAAGCGGATCGTGCTGGCGCTCGACGGCGAACGGTTCGTCGTCATCCATTTGATGATCGCGGGACGGCTGCACTGGAAGGCAGCCGGCGCCAGGCCGCCCGGCAAGATCGGCGTCGCCGCGTTCGACTTCGACACGGGCACGCTCGTCATGACCGAGGCGGGGACGAAGAAGCGCGCGGCGGTTCACCTCGTCCGGGGGGAGACGGCGCTGGCCGAGCACGACCCGGGTGGGCTCGAGCCCCTCACCGCGAGCCTCGAGGATTTCCGCGCGGCCCTCACCGCCGAGAGCCACACGCTCAAGCGCGCGCTCACCGATCCGACGATTTTCTCCGGGATCGGCAACGCCTACGGTGACGAGATCCTGCATCGCGCGCGCCTGTCGCCGGTGAAGCTGACGCGCGCGGTTTCGGACGACGAGATCAAACGGCTGTTCGAGGCCACGCGCGCGACGCTCGCCGACTGGATCGAACGGCTGCGCCGTGAGGCGGCCGGGGACTTTCCCGAGGGCGTCACCGCCTTTCGCCCCGACATGGCCGTGCACGGCCGCTTCCGCCAGCCGTGTCCCGACTGTGGCGCGCCCGTGCAGCGGATCGTGTATGCGGAGAACGAGACCAACTATTGTCCGCGCTGCCAGACCGGCGACCGGCTGCTCGCGGATCGCGGACTGTCGCGCCTGCTCAAGCAGGACTGGCCGCGCACGCTCGACGAGCTGGAGCGCCACGTGGCGGCCCGGCGAGGAGGAGACCGATCGTGAGCTTTCGCTTCGTGACCCAGCCCGAGATTCGCCGCGAGGCCCGCAAGATCCTGCCGATCGAAGTGTGGAACTTCGGCGATGGCGCGTCCGAGACCGAGCTGACGAAGCACCGGAACCGCGCGGCGCTCGACCGGCTCGCCATCCGCCAGGACATCCTCGTCGATGCGCGAGAGATCGACACGACGACCTCGCTCTGCGGCGTGCCGCTCTCGTGGCCCGTCGTGATCGCCCCCATGGGGGGCCTGGTGCTCTTCCACGACGAGGGTGACGTCGAGATGGGCCGCGGCGCCGAGCGCGCCGACACGCTGCAGTTTCTCTCGGGCGCCACCGGGTGGTCCGTCGAGGCCGTCGCCGCGGCCAGCAAGGGACCGAAGATGTTCCAGCTCTATCACCACGGCGATCGGGCGTGGGCGGCCGATCTTCTGGCGCGCGTGGAAGCGTCCGGCTATCTGTCGGTCTGCCTCACCGTCGACACGCAGGTCTACAGCCGGCGCGAGCGCGACATCCTCGCGCGCTGGAGCCCGCGCGAGGCGATGAAGAAGGCGCCGAACCCGCGCGGGCCCGACGCGAACTATCCCACGCGGCTCACGTGGAGCGACGTCGAGTGGCTGCAGAAGACGACGCGGTTGCCGATCGGCCTCAAGGGCGTCATGACCGCGCGCGACGCCAAGCGCGCCTTGGACATGGGCGTGCGGATCGTCTGGGTCAGCAACCACGGCGGTCGCCAGCTCGATTCCACGCAGGCGTCGATCGACGCGCTGCCGGCGATCGCGGACGCCGTCGGTGATCGCGCCGACATCATCATCGACGGCGGGTTCAGCCGTGGCACCGCCGTGCTGAAGGGGGTCGCGTGGGGCGCGCGCGCGGTGGCGATCGGGCGCACCGCGCTGTGGGGACTGGCCGTCGGCGGCGCCGAGGGCGTGCACAACGCGCTCGACATCCTGCGCGACGAGTTGCGGCGGGACATGGCCCTCTGCGGCCAGACGAGCGTCAAACGTCTGACGTCGGACTGCGTCTTCCGCGTGGACTGATCCCGACCGGGAACGCCCCGCCCTTGTCGGGCGTTGGATACTCGGCCTGACGGGCCTGATCCGTCACCCAATGGAGGCCGCCATGACGGGACCGTGGCATCGCGTCGCGTATGTGATCGCACTCTTGCTGCTTGTGCCCGGCATTGCGCTGGCCGACGGCGGCGGCGGTGGTGGCGGCGGTGGTGGCGATGCCGCGAGCCTGAAGAAGCAGACTCCCGAGTACACCGCGGGCGTCAAGGCCATCGAGTCCAAGGACTTCGCCCGCGCGATGACGCTGCTGGAGGTCGCCGTGCAGCGCACCCCGGACGATGCCGACGCCTGGAACTATCTCGCCTACGCCACACGGAAGAACGGCGATCCGGCGAAGTCCATTCCCTTGTACGAAAAGGCCCTCGCCCTCGACCCTCGCCATCTCGGCGCGCACGAATACATCGGCGAGGCGTACCTGGCGCTCAACGATCTGCCGAAGGCGAAGGAGCATCTCGCGCGATTGAATAAGCTCTGCTTGTTCAGCTGTGAGGAATACCGCGACCTCAAGAAGGCCGTCCAGGCTTACGAGAAGGCGAACGGCAAGGTGAAGCCGGCGGCCTCGAACTAGCGCGGCGACCGAGCCGCGCGGCGCTCACGTCCGGCGGTACTTCTTCTCCGCGTCTGGCGCGAGCGCGATCCCGTGCCCTGGCCGGTCCGGGACGCGGAACGCGCCGCCCTCGCACTTCGGCATCCCCTCGAAGAGATCACCGGGCGTCCAGTCGATGAGCTCGACGAGGAACGAATTGGGCAGCGCGGCGGCCACGTGCACCGACAATTCGTGCACGACGTGTGGTGAGAGCGCCACCTGGTGGGCGGCGGCCAGCGCGCCGATACGCAGCGTCTCTGTGAAGCCGTTGGCGCGGCAGACGTCGGGCATCAGGTAGCGCGCGGCGCCGCGCTCGATCAGGTCGCGGAACTCGAAGCGCGTGTAGTTGTTCTCGCCGGTGGCCACGGGAATCCGGATGGCCTTGGCGATCTGGGCGCAGCCCGCGAGATCGTCGGCAAGCGTGGGCTCTTCGTACCACACGAGGTCGAGGTCCTCGAGCACGCGCGCCTGGCGGATCGAGGCATCCACGTCGAGCTTCTGGTTGACGTCCACCATCAGCCGCACGCCGTCGCCCACCGCCTTCTTCACCGCCTCGACGCGGCGGCGATTCTCGAGCGGATCGGGATGGTGGATCTTCATCTTGTAGTAGCGGCAGCCCATCGCGGTGTAGCGCTTGGCCTCGCCGATGAGATCGTCGAGCGAGTACGAGCCCCAGCCGCCGCTGCCGTACGCGGCGACGCGGTCGGTCACGGCGCCCCACATCTTGGCGAGCGGCAAGCCGGCGGCCTTGCCCGCGATGTCCCAGAGTCCGATGTCGAGCGCCGAGAGCGCGTAGCCCGCGATGCCGACTTTTCGGATGCCGCGATCGGCGCGGTACATCGTGTCCCAGAGCCGGCCGACCTGCGTGGGGTCTTCGCCCACCAGCAGCACGGCGAGCCTCCGCGCGTACGCCTCGACGGCTTCCGAGCCGGCGCCGCCGAAGACGAGCGAGTAGCCGAGACCGTCGAGGCCCGCGTCGGTTCGCACGCGCGTGACGACGAGCCGGTGCTCGGGCAGATCGAGGGCGATGGGCTTGATCGTGGGCACCTGGAGCGTGAACGTGTCGACCGCGGTGATCTTCATGGTTGCCATCCTATCGCTTCGGGTCGAAGAGATAACGCGCGACCTTGACCGACGCCCGCACGTAACCGGGCTCGAGGTTCTCGATCTTGCCGCGCACCCGCGCGTGCAGGCGAGGGAGCGCGTGGAACGGAATCGCGGGATAGGCGTGGTGCTCGGCATGGTAGGGCATGTTCCACGCGAACAGCTTGACGAGTGGCCACGTGAGCGTCGTGCGCGTGTTCTCCAGACAGTCACGCGTGAACGCGCAGGCCGTGTGCTCCGCCAGGAGATACGGCCGCAGGAACGCCTGCCCGACCATCCACGGAACGATCCACACGACCAGCGCGGCGGGCGACCCGACGGCGATCGAGACGGCCGCCACCGCGACGTACACCGTCAGATAGGCGCGCGCCTCGACGATGAGCGGTTGCCGCTCCGCCGGCGCCATCCAGGGCCGATCCGCCCGACCGGAAGCGAGCCGCAGGATGTCCCCGATGCGACGAATGGCGTTGGGAGTCCCGGTCAACACGAAGAGGTACGCGGGGAGTGAAGCGGGCTTGGGGAAGTAGAGCTCGGGATCGCGCTCGCGGTCTTGCGTGAAGCGATGATGGTCCCAGTGGTACACGCGATAGTTCCGATAGGGCCAGAAACCGAGGAGTCCCGCCAGCGTCCCCAGCACCGGATTGAGCCAGCGCGTCCGGAACGCCGTCCGGTGCGCCGTCTCGTGGAGCGCGCAGAAGACGAAGGCGAGCATATAGCCCTGCACCACGATCAACGGAAGGGCCCAGACGGTCGATCGGAGCCGCCAGAGGACAGCCCCGGTGACGATCAACATGCCGAGATGCCACACGGCCCGGCGAAGGGCCGGCGCATCCGAGCGGGACATCAGGGCATGGAGATCGTCGCGGGGAATCTCGTGGGCGGTGAACCGGACGAGGGCGTCGTCTCGCATCGCGTTGGACCTGTTATCCTATCGCGCATGGCCACCATTGAGCAGGACTACGCGGACAAGCGACCGAAGTCGAAGGCTCTCCACGCGCGCGCCGTCCAGCGCATGCCCAGCGGGGTGGCGCACGACGGCCGCTC